>OFGP01000258.1_pt1 | contig 57938 bp, 49 predicted proteins | sample 1521781 | NCBI WGS metagenome assembly OFGP01 (sample SAMEA3504113, study PRJEB24116) | mouse gut metagenome | biome: mouse gut; feature: mouse-associated habitat; material: faeces | place: Denmark | collected 2011
TCAGCCGGACAGGGAACGGCAAAATTTTTTACACTTCTTTTACTTCTTTATCCCATATAAGCAAAAGCCCCGGTTAAGGCATGGGCGTTTTTTCGGGAATCATACGGGCGCGCCTTAAAGCGGTAACCACAGGCTTATAGAGAAACAGCGTAATGGCTGCATTCAGGCCGCCTTTGATGAAATTAAAAGGCAGGAAAGCGGGCAAAAGCAGACGGGCGACATCTTCCCTTGTGGTTCCCATGTAAAGAGGAGCGATTAGGTAATTCCAGAGCAGCATGACAACAATCATACATGCCCACCCTGACAAAAGCCCGGCAACCATGCCCGGGCGGGTGCGCTTCTTCTTACAATAAGCGGCTCGCGGAGCGTGACAGCGTTTGTTGTAAATTGACGCCGCCGTGCAGGCAAAGGAGCAGCTTGAAATGACATTCATGAGGAAACCTAAAATGCCGTTTTCGCTGATGGTAAGCATCTGTACGAAGGAAACAATCAGGGAAATCCAAAAGGAAGTGAGAGGGCCGAAAATCAGTCCTCCGATTGTGATGACCACATCCTTCGGCTCATACTTTAAGAAAAGTATGAGGGGGATACGCATGGTGACGACAGCCAGATAGGCCAGAGCGCAGAACATGCCGGTTGCAGTAAGTTTTTTTGTTTTGTAATCCATTGGGATACCTCCTAAAAAAAATTAACACCCTAAATACAAAAGATGCCTTTAGGGTGCGGAAGTATCGGTGTGCTGAATGTCAACAGAGCAGTCTGATAATAAAAAAGAGTGCAAAAAGCCAGAGTTATCCTGACTATCAACACACCTTCTTTAATCCGGCCTTTAACCGTCGGTACCGGAATTCCACCGGACCCCGTGCTTTCGCACCCGCGGACTGTAACCGCCGAGCGGGAATTTCACCCTGCCCTGAAGACATTATTGCTATTTAGTTGTTTGTTACAGGATAACTTATTTGGGAGATGGCGTCAAGGAGAATGTAATAAAATTGATTTCCGCAAACAAAAAAAGGTTGACGTATGTCTACCCTTATGCTAATGTATAGGTGTACACATGTCGACCTTAAAATAATTCAGGACTTTGCATCTGAGAGAGCGGGGGGAAGTTATGGTTCAATTATCAAATTATGAATGGAAAATCATGAATTTAATCTGGGAGGAGGAACCAAGGACTATTACACAGCTTACCAAAGCGCTGACGGACGAAACCGGATGGTCAAAGCATACGGTGATTACCTATTTAAAACGTCTGGAAGCCAAGGGGGCGGTTCGTTATGAGGAAGGAGAGAGGGCCAAATTATTCTTTGCGGATATAAGCCGGAAGGAGGCGCAGTTGCAGGAGATAGATTCTTTCCTTAACAAAGCGTTTTCGGGCAGTCTGGGACTGATGGTAAAGACTATGATAAAAGATGAGAAGCTTTCAGAGGAGGAGATTGAGGAATTAGAGGATATGCTGAAAAGAGCAAAGGGAGAATGATATGGAAGTGATTATTCGTTCGGGAATTATTGTGACGGGGTTGCTTTTTATCCGAAAATTGGCTATGGGGAAAATATCAAGAAAGCTTCAATATTATATGTGGGGCATTTTGCCGATAGTATTGCTGATTTTTCCTTATTTTCGGATACCCGCTCCGGCTTTTAGAGAAAATGCAAATCAAATCAGAAAAGCAGCGCAAGGCGAGTCTGGCGATGCGAATACGGATACCCTGGGAAAAATATTTTGGCAAAGTACCTTTTTCACGGACAATCAGGGAAACGACCGCGAATCAGAGAAAGGCAATGATTTATATGAGAGGATAGAAGGGAGAGAGGAAAAGCAGGCAGGGACAGGCTGGCAATTCTTTTATGGTAAAAATGTTTTGAGAACCGTCAGGATGGCTGTAATGCTTACTATTATCTGTTTCATTTTGGGAACCAACGGGATATTTGCGGTGAAGCTGTTTCGAAGCAGAATTTTTTTAAAGAAAGACGGGGAAACGAAAGTCAGGGTTTACCTGCTGGAGGAATGCGGAACCCCCTTTTTATTCGGCAGAAGCATTTATCTGCATCCTGATATGACAGAAAATGCAGAGGCTATGCGCTATATGATATTGCATGAATATTGTCATTTAAAACAGGGAGATTTGCTTTTTTCCTGTATAAAATATTTTCTATGCGCCGTTTACTGGTTTGACCCCTTTGTGTGGCTGGCAATATCCTATATCAACAGGGATTGCGAGCTGGCCTGCGACGAAGCGGTAACAGAGATAATCGGTGCGGACAGGCGACAGGATTATGGCATGACATTATTGAAACTGTTAAAAGGGAAAAGAGGAAACAAACGCTTTGCGGCAGGAATCTCCATGGGAGGAAAAAAGAGTTTGATGAGGGAGAGAATTTTGTTTTTATCAAAACCGTTACATAACCGGAGAGGAATAGGATGGACGCTTGGAGCTTTGGCAGGCTGTATATTACTGACCGGCTGTTCGTTAATGGGAAACAGCGTTATGGCAGGGCAAAGGAGCGGAAAAGAGCCGGTAAATGTATCTGAAAAGCAGAAAGCTTCGGATAGGGAATTTGCGGGCGGTAAACAGCAGGAAACGCCGGAATTTATGAATGCTGTTGCAGAGAAAAAGGCTGATGAAGAAAATAATTATTATAACAATGCAAAAGAAAATGAGGGAACGCTTTATTTTACCCAGGAAGGTTACCTGTGCAGTATGGATTTAGGTTCAAAGGCTGTCAGGCAGTTGGAAAAAGGGAATTTCCTATTGGGAAACATAGACGGCAGTTATTTGTATTACATGAAATATCCGGCGGATACGGAGGAAGAAAGCGGCATCGGGAGGATGCATCTTACGACCATGGAACGGCGGATTTTACTACCCTGGGAGGAAAAATACTGGTCCTGTACGGAGATTTTTTCAAAGGACGGCTGCCTTTACTTAGGGCTGGGGGATGAATGCGAAGCCTTTTTGACAGACAAAGGACAGGCAGTAAAAGCGGGCAGATATGAGAATAAAATAGCAGATGATATGAAACTTTTTGAGGATTTGATGGAAGAGGCTCCTACTGTTAATTTTGGATATATTAATTCTATATTTAATTTCCATGTATTTACCCTGAGGGACAGTAAGACGGACACCCTGTATATTTGCGACACGAAAGCGCAACGGTCAGTGAAGAAGACCGGATGTCTGGGAGATGTTTTAGTCTGCGAATACGGCGTTGTTTATCTGGCGTTAAATGGTGATATTTATTTAAGTCCCCTGGATAATCTGAACGAAAATCGACTGCTGTTTTCTGCCGGTGAGAATGGAAAGGGCGTTACCTATGGCACATACGATAAAAACGGTTTGTATGTGTTTGAAAACGACGGGAAATCAATAAAATGTAAATGCATTTTGTGGGAAGGGGGGATAGTAGATATAAAGGAGTTTCCCGGCACAGGATTGCCAATAAAATTAAAACTCAGTGCATTTACGGATTATGTTGTGTATTTTGAAAATGAGAAGATTAATTTGGTGTAGTATTTATCTTTTATAGTGAAAGAAGTATTATTTTTGAATAAATTTTATGTTTACAGTGTAATTACTATGTAGTACAATAGAAGCAGAAGGAGGGCAGGTTATGGCCAATACATCATTGCTGCAAGTGAGGACTTCTGCAGAAGATAAAGAAAAAGCTTCGGAGATTTTGGAAAAGCTGGGAACCAATTTATCGGCGGTGGTCAATATGATGATAAAGCAGATTATCCTTACGGAAGGGATTCCCTTTGAAGTAAAAATATACCATCCGGCATATACCAAAACAGAAGCGGTGAAGGAAGTGGAAGCTACAATGGCGTTTGAAGGGATGGAGCTGACAGAAGAAGATATACAGATGCTGTGCGCCTATAAAAATGGGGAAGCATCAGGAGACGAACTACGGAAGCGCATCATGGGAGAGGTTGAATAATGCCGGATAAAATATACTGCTGCCTGCGATTAGGGCGGGGATTTGCACAGCGTGTTTGACATCCGATAGCGGGAAAGATATAATGTAATGTGTGCAGGGTATGCATAAGCAAACAACAAAAAGGTCTGCGAAAAGCTTTAGCGGGCAGTATGGGGAAAGGAAAGAGAGAATGGGATTTCAAAAGGATTTTGCATGGGGAGCGGCCACATCCTCCTATCAGATTGAGGGAGCGGCCTATGAGGACGGCAAGGGGCTGCATATATGGGATGTGTTCTGCCGTGAAAAGGGAAAGGTTTTCGGAGGGGATACCGGCGACGTGGCCTGTGACCATTATCACAGGTTTAAGGAAGACGTGGCGATTATGAAGGAAATGGGGCTTAAGGCTTACCGCTTTTCCTTATCCTGGCCGAGGATTCTGCCGGAGGGAACCGGAAAGGTAAACGAAGCCGGCATCCGGTTTTATAACCAGCTCATTGACGAGCTTTTATCGGCCGGAATCGAGCCTTATATTACGCTGTTTCACTGGGATTACCCTTATGAGCTTTATAAAAAAGGGGGCTGGATGAACGATGAGAGCCCTGACTGGTTCGGCGAATATGCGAAGGTGGTTGCGGAGAATTTTTCCGACAGGGTGACCCATTATTTTACGTTAAACGAGCCCCAGTGTTTTATCGGAGCAGGATTTTTTCAGGGGGAGCACGCGCCGGGGCTCAGGTGTCCTGTGAAGGATACGCTTCTGATGGCACATAATACCTTAAAGGGGCACGGACGGGCGGTTCAGGCGCTTCGGGAATTTGGAAAACAGCCGCTTACCGTCGGATATGCGCCTACCAGTACCATTCTTTATCCTGCCACGAAGCATGAGGAGGATGTGGAAGCGGCGAGAAAGGCATATTTCTCCCTGCCTGATGTAGAAAACTGGTCATGGAATGTGTCCTGGTGGTCGGACCCGGTGATTTTCGGCGCGTACCCTGAGGAGGGGTTAAAGAAATACGAGGCGTATCTTCCGAAGATTACGGACGCTGATATGAAGCTGATTTCAGAGCCCATTGATATTTACGGGCAGAATATTTATAACGGCCGGTGTATCCGCATGGGTCAGGACGGGAAGCCCGAGGAGGTGAAGCGTCCCGCCGGAGCGCAGACTACGGCTATGGACTGGCCTGTGACGCCTCAGTGTCTTTACTGGGGGCCGAAGTTCTTACAGGAAAGGTATCATAAGCCCATTTACATTACGGAAAACGGCTTATCCTGCAGAGATGTGGTTTCCGCGGACGGAAAGGTGCATGACGCGGGAAGAATCGACTTCCTTGCAAATTATCTGGCGGAATTAAAGCGTGCCGCCGAAGACGGCGTGGATATCAGGGGGTATTTCCAGTGGTCGCTGATGGATAATTTCGAGTGGGCGAGAGGCTATGCGGAGAGATTTGGCCTGATTTATGTGGATTATGATTCTCAGCAGAGAATATGGAAGGATTCCGCTTACTGGTATAAATCCGTGATAGAGGCAAACGGGGAAAATATATAAAAAATAAGGAGCTGTTGTCCGGCGGCTTCCTTAAGGCGGCAGGTTCGGCGGATGTATTGCGCCGCCATGCGCCCGGAAGTGCCTGCATACAGCTCCCCAAAGGTTTCTAAGAGGAGATGGTATCGATACAGCTTGCAATATAGGCTTTGATTTCGTCACGAGGCTTATCAAGAGCAACGGCAAGCTCTCCGTAGAGAGTGTTTTCCACAAGGCTGAAATAACGGCTGTCCAGAGCGGTTACTTTATGCCCCATTAAGATTCTCTTTTCTCTGCGGAGGTAAATGGTTTTCATCAGCTGTACCCAGGCTGTGCAGCTGTTGGAACGCATGTATTCCTTGTAGGTGTTTTCCAGGGTCTTTTCATTGGTGATTGTGATGGGAGGAATTTCGGGCATTGCCCTGATAAGAAGGTCGGCTTCTTCCCTGGAAAGGGCAGGGCGCAGAAGCGTGTCGGCCATATCTACCGGCGTGTACACGGTGCTTCCGGAAGAGTAGACCGGTTTCAGCAGGTAATATTTTCTGTTCTTATCCACACCGGTCAGATTCAGGGTGGTAATGTCCTGAACGATGCATATTCCGTTACTGCCGTAGATAACATAGGCTCCTTTTTCAAACATGTTCAAACCTCCTTAAAAATCGATATATTCTTATTATACCAAGATTTTTGGGAAAATGTCAGTTAATTTTAAAGTTATTTAAATATTTGTCCGTCTATACGGTGGAAGTAAGGAGTGGGATGAGACTTTACTTAGTCAGGCATGGGGAAACAGACTGGAATATTGAAAATAGAATTCAGGGGCAGACAGATACCGAATTAAATGAAAAGGGCAGGCAGCAGGCGGATAAGCTTGCGGGGGAGCTTGTCAGAGGATATCAGATTAAAAAAATCTATGCCAGCGGAAAGGCGCGGGCATGGGAGACAGCCAATATTGTCGGCAGGGAACTGGGAATTAAACCGAAACGGAAGGAGGGGCTTGAGGAAATCAGCTTTGGCAAATGGGAGGGCTATACCTGGAAGCAGGTAAAAGAGACTTTCCCGGAGGAGTATCTGGTGTGGCAGAAGAACCGCCGGTATCAGGTTCCCCCTATGGGAGAATCCTATCAGCAGCTTTTGGGAAGGCTTCTTCCGGCTCTTGACGATATCATTCAGGAGGGTGGGGAGGATACGCTGGCTGTGACGCACAGCGCAGTAATTATGACGCTGATGTCGTACCTCTACGATACCCCCTTTGAGGATATGGCGAGAAACTACAGAACCGGCAATGCCGGAATCGTGGAGCTTGACCAGGAGCTGTTTTATCAGAGATATGCGGGAAATTAGAGTTACGGAAGCTGTTGTTTGCGGCAAGATGCGCGGAGCAGGAAGCAGACGCATTGAGCTGCATTTATAAAAATGAAAAAGAAAGGATAAGGCGCCGGCGCATTTGCCGGCAGTCCGGGGCAGATTATGAGATTAGGAGCATTGGAAGCAGGAGGCACAAAAATGGTTTGTGCCATTGGAGATGAAACAGGGAAAATTTTTGAACAGGTATCCATACCGACCATAACGCCGGAGGAGACTGTTCCGAAGATGGTGGAGTATTTTAAAAAGGCAAATGTGGAAGCGCTTGGGATTGCCTGCTTCGGGCCTATCGACCCGGATAAGAGTTCTCCTACCTATGGGCATATCACCAGCACGCCCAAGCTGCCCTGGCAGAATTACAATATCGTGAAGGCTTTCGAGGACGCCCTTGGATGTCCTGCAGGCTTTGATACGGACGTCAACGGTTCCGTTCTCGGGGAAGTGACCTTCGGACAGGCAAAAGGGAAAAAGTGCGTTGCCTATGCAACCATCGGAACCGGAGTGGGCGTGGGCGTTTTCATTGAAGGAAAGCTTCTTCACGGTATGCTTCATCCCGAAGCGGGTCATGTGCTGATTCAAAGGCGGGCGGACGATGGCTATCCGGGAAGATGCCCTTTCCACAAAAACTGTCTGGAAGGGATGGCAGCAGGCCCTGCCATAGAAGAACGCTGGGGGAAAAAGGCCATAGAGCTTAAGGATAAGAAGGAGGTCTGGGATTTGGAGGCTTATTATATCGCTCAGGCCCTTACCGGCTATGTGCTCACCCTTTCTCCCGAAATGATTATTTTAGGCGGAGGCGTTATGCATCAGGAACAGCTTTTCCCCATGATTAGAAATTATGTGAAGGAGATGCTGAACGGATATATTAAGACAGAAGAAATCGAGAACATGGACAGCTACATAGTTCCGGCCAGCTTAAATGACGACCAGGGAATCATGGGATGCCTTGAGCTTGCCAGAAGGGCTCTCAAAAATGAATAGCGGGTGTTATTTATGAGGAAGCTGGCAACGGGTATTCTGGCTCACGTGGATGCCGGGAAGACAACTTTATCGGAAGCCCTTCTTTATTTTGGCGGCAGTATCAGGAAACCAGGCCGGGTGGATAAGGGGGATGCATTCCTGGATACCTATGGTCAGGAGCGGGAGCGGGGAATTACGATTTTTTCCAAGGAGGCCAGAATTTCTTATAAGGCTCTGCAGCTTACGCTGTTAGATACTCCCGGCCATGTGGATTTTTCGGCGGAGATGGAGCGCACGCTTCAGGTTCTGGATATGGCAATCCTTGTTATCAGCGCAAGCGCCGGAGTCCAGGGGCACACCCGTACCCTGTGGAGGCTCCTTACCCGCTACGGCGTACCGGTTTTTGTGTTTGTCAATAAAATGGACCAGTCGGATACGGACAGGGAAACGATACTGGAAAAGTTAAAGGCAGATTTAAGTGAATTCTGTATTGACTTTACCTGTCAGGAGACCGAAGAATTTTTTGAAAATATTGCCGTCAGCGACGAGGGGGCTTTGAATGAGTTCTTTACAACAGACCGGGTCTGCGACGAAACAATACAAAAGCTTATCAGGGAAAGAAAAATCTTTCCCTGCTTTTTTGGCTCCGCGTTAAAGCTTACCGGCGTGGAGGAATTGCTGAACGGGCTTTTGCGTTATACCGGCGGGACGGTATATCCTGCCGGGTTTGGGGCGCGTATTTACAAAATCACCCGGGACGCTCAGGGAAACAGGCTGACGCATATGAAAATCACGGGCGGAAGCCTGAAAGCCAGAGACGAGCTTTCCGGCACAGGAGAAGCTTCCTTTCAGGGCGGAGGTCAGATTCGGACGAGAGAGCCGTGGACGGAAAAAATCAATCAAATCAGATTGTATTCGGGCGAGAAGTTTGAAACTCCCGCGGAGGTCACAGCCGGTGAAATATGCGCTGTTACCGGCCTGACCAAAACCCGGGCAGGAGAAGGGCTTGGTTTTGAGCGGGGAACGGTTCATCCTGAGCTTTCCCCGATTTTGAGCTACAGCGTTTTACTGCCGGAAGGAATGGACGCCGCTGTGATGCTGCCAAAGCTTCGGCAGCTCGAGGAGGAGGAGCCTCAGCTTCATATCGTATGGGATGAGAGAATCAAAGAAATTAAGGCTCAGATTATGGGTCAGGTGCAAATAGAGGTTTACAGAAACCTGATTCGGGAACGCTTCGGTGTGGAGGTGGATTTCGGAACCGGCAGCATCGTTTATAAGGAAACCATTGCAAATACCGTGGAGGGCGTAGGGCATTTTGAGCCGCTCCGGCATTATGCGGAGGTGCACCTTCTTCTGGAGCCCGGGCCTCCCGGAAGCGGCCTTAGGATTTCCTCGGACTGCCGGGAGGATTTGCTGGATTTGAACTGGCAGAGGCTGGTGCTCACCCATCTCGAGGAAAAGGAACACCTGGGAGTGCTCACTGGCGCGCCGATAACGGATATGAAAATCACCTTAAAGGCCGGCCGGGCGCATTTAAAGCATACCGAGGGCGGCGATTTCCGGCAGGCTACCTACCGGGCGCTGCGTCAGGGGCTGATGCAGGCAGAAAACATTCTGTTAGAGCCCTATTATGATTTCAGACTGGAAGTGCCGGATAGTGCGGTGGGTCGCGCCATGAGCGATTTGGATAAGATGCGGGGAACCTTTTCCCTGCAGCAGAGCGGTACGGGAACGGCGGTTCTTGAGGGGATGGCGCCCATGGCGCTTTTGCAGGATTATCAGAAGGAAGTGATTTCCTACACAAAGGGAGCCGGACAGCTTCATTTAAGCCTGAAAGGATATTTCCCGTGCCATAACACGGAAGAGGTTCTGGAAAACGCCGGTTACGACCCGGAAAGAGATGTGGAGAATCCCTCTTCGTCTGTTTTCTGTGCCCACGGGGCGGGTTTTCTGGTGGCCTGGGACGAAGTGCCTTCCTACATGCATCTCGAGAGCTGTTTAAAAAATAAGGGAGACGAAAGCGGGTATACTGCGGCGGCGGACGGGGACGAGTGGAGCTGGCTTTCCGAAAGCGGGGAGGAGGGAATTTTTACCGTAAAGGGAGCGGAGCGCACCTCCGGCAGAGGAAAGGCAGGGGAAAATGGTTCCGCCTTTATCGGAACAGAGGAAATTGACGAAATATTAAACCGTACAGCCTACGCAAACCGGAAGGGAAACGGGGCGGGAAACCGTAACGGGTGGCGGAGGAACGGAAGAAAAGAGGAGGGCGCTCCCGCAAGGGAGGCGCAGACGCGTACTTATAAACAGACGCCGAAAAAAGAGGCATATCTTCTGGTTGACGGCTACAATGTGATATTTGCCTGGGATGAGCTGAAGGAACTGGCGGAAAAAAATCTGGACGGCGCCAGAGGGCGGCTCCTTGATTTGCTCTGCAATTATCAGGCGGTGAAGGGCTGCCAGTTGATTGCCGTGTTTGACGCCTATCGTCTGGCCGGGCATCCTACGGAGGTTTCGGACTATCACAACATTCATGTGGTATTCACAAAGGAGGCGGAGACAGCCGACCAGTACATCGAAAAGTTTGCCCATGAAAACAGCCGCAAGTATGATGTAACCGTGGCTACCTCGGACGGACTGGAGCAGATTATCATTATCGGGGAAGGGTGTCATCTGATGTCCTCAAGGGAGCTGAAGGAGGACATAGAGCGTCTTTCCAGAGAGATTGTCCGGGAATTTGAGGGTGCGAATCCGGGAAGAAGGGCCGGCGTGGGGGAAAAGCTGGCAGAGAAGATGGAGGGAATCAGGGAGAAGCTGTAGGGGGCGGAAATCACCACCGCCCCCAGAAAGTATAAATCAGCGTAATCAGAATACAAAATGCGACGGTTCCGCTGTTAATGATATGCATAACCGCCGCCCTTACCCTCTCGCCGGTTGAAACGGCAGGCACAGCAAGATAATATTTATTGCCGAGCCCCAAAGCGATGGAAACATAGACCAGACAGATGGCGACGTAACGGAAATCGCTGCTGCAGGTGTAAGGATAGACAATCACGAAAACGGCAAAAGAAATGAGCATAATTACATAGCCCACCAAGAGGAAAATACTGTCTTCCCGGCGGGTTCTTTTATTTACAAGAACCATGATTAATAAAATAACGGTTGCAATTCCAAGAAGAAGCGCCAGTACAAAGGTTATCTGACACAATATCAGAAGAATATCAGGCAGGCCGGCAGGATATTCCTCCGCAAAAAGGGAGGTATGATACATAATAACCCAGGTGTTGTTGCATGCCCTGGCGCTGATAGGATGAAAAGGAAAAGTAAAATTCCAGTCGGAAAAGGCCGGAACGCCGAGACGCTCCCAGAGGCTGAAACCGGCAGTATACATGGGAGAAGTCTCACCCGGTACGGGAACGCCGGGCTTTTCACCGAAGCGAATCAGATTCCTTACTATCCATGACAGTCCAATGGGAGCCACAATCACACCGAAAATACAATAGTTTTTTACCCATTCAAGAATGTGGGCTTTTTTGCGGCTCCGCAGTACGGAGATAAAATGCATAAGAAAAATGATTGTCAGAGGAATTGCCAGAACCGCGCTGTTCAATTTGGTAATCATACCAAAGCCTATGTAAAGAGCCAGCCTGATAAGCCCGGCCAGATTTTTGGCGCGTATCCATTTTAAGGATTCCAGAATAATCAGGCACATGAAAAGAATTGTCAGCATGTCGTTGTTGACGCTTCCGGCCATTACAATGGTAGCCGGATGGAAAGCCATAAAGGCAAGCCCGATAAAAAGCCCCTTTCCTTTGATTTCAAGAACCTTCAAAATCCGCCAGGTGATGGCCATGCACAGACAGGAGTAAAAAAGAGTAAGAATCTGCAGATTTTCAAAGGCCAAATCCTCGGCGACACCCAGGAAGATATTGAGCTGCAGCCACAGAAAAGAAATGATGTGGTGCAGAGGCGGGTGATAATAGGCAAAAAGCTCATAGGGATTGATATCCGGGAGCCTGTGAAACTTATAGATATATTCAATATAACCGATATGCCCGGGATTGACAAAGTCCGTTCCCATGCCGGTATATGCCCCGGCGTCATGCTGGCGTTCATAAAGTCCTGATAAAAGGACGTAACCGCACCGCAGAAAGCATCCAAGGAGAATTATCATGAACACGGTACAGTTTTCCGACAGCCGTCCTGAAATTTTCAGATAAATAATAAGACCAACATAAAAAATAAAGATAAGGGACAGCGCCAGAAGCTTTGTGTAATGGGAGCTGTAAAAAAAGCTGCTTCCCTGGGCGATGGCTGTCAGAAGACAGGAGACAATAATGGAAAGTGTAACCGCAAGACCGGTTAACCCGGCCGGATTTTCGGAAAGAGAGGAAAAAGTGTTTTTTGAAAACAGATTTTTCATTGGTAGTTCCTTTCAGTAATATTAATTTTACATTTAATTATTGGAGAGCGATTTCACAGTCAAAGACCCCAAAGCAAGCTGACGGGCAAACCTGCAATGCAGCGGAGGCAAGACCAGAAATTGACTTATTAGCCACCAAAATCAGTAAACCGCCGTCACGTCCACTATCTGATTATCCTTCACCTGAAAGCTCCAGATGGAGTGTCCGGGAAGCCGGTGTTCTGTTAAATACCATATGTTATCAATGCGGGTAATATAATATGGAGTACCGCCGCCGATAAAGTTGTCATAGACGTCCTCATAATTCCCAGAGGCCAGGTCGTCCAGGCTTTTGACCCTAAGCATGGTGGCATGGTCCTGATTGCCGGTATTGTCGGTGGAGATGGTAATATAAAAATAATCCTCTATCCGGGTGAGCTGAATCATCCCGGCCATCTCGTCCGGAACCGGATATTCCTTTTTAATTTTAAAGGTATACAAATCGGCCTCTATGATACGGGCATTCCCCGTACCGGATACAAAGTAGATGCTGTCGTCAATAATAGTGAAGGAGCGCACATAAGTATTGTCCAGCGAGGGAATGGAGCGGATTTCCGTCAGGTACATCCGGGAATCGTTTTCCGGGTGGCGGAAAAGAAACATCTCCCCGCTCTGAGAGCTCCATGCGTAAAAGGTGTCCGTATATTCGTCGTAAACGATATAATGAGGCCGGTTGCCGATGCCGTTGAATTCTTGCGTGGGGACAAAAACAGGCTGTCCGCCCCCATTCATTTCTTTTTCCATAACCAGAATCCGGTTGTTTTCCGTATCGTCAATCAAATAGACAAGGCCGTCGCTTGCCAGCGTATGCCCCATGGAAATATCCCCTGTCATCACCAGCCATTCGTAGAGAGGGTCGGTTAAATTGTCATGGTAAATGACCTGATTATTGTAGCAGTCCACAATAAAGTAGGTGTCTTCCACCTTTGTAATGTAGGTGGGAACGCTTAAAGTGGGGTAGGGATTGTTCGGTATGGCATTTGAAAGGGAGCGGTCAAAGGAGAGCTCATCCGACTCCGCAAGGAAATTTTCCGGCACATAGGGAGCTTCCGGCTCCGGCCTTTTGCCGCCGCAGGCGGTAAGAAGGCTTCCCGCAAATAAGACGAACAGGGATAATATTATTTTTTTTATGGCGTTTGATTTTATCTGTGTTGTATTCATATGACTATTATAAATTTTTTACTGTTAATATACAACTTATTTTTCCTGACGCCGTCATTTTATGTTAAAATCTAAAATGACCCGTTTACAACATCCGTCAGACATTTCACATCAAATCAGTTGCGAAGGTTCCCGGGACGGTCGAAAGAAATAACAAAGTATAGCGATAATTAAGGAGGTAACAACAATGCGTCATGTATACATTCGCATAATTATAAGTCTGATTTGGCTGGCAGCGGTTCTCGTAAGCGGTATCTCCGGCAACCTGGAGAACGCCGCGCTCTATGCGCTTCCCGGCGCAGTAATTTTGTATTCCGCCTATGCGGCATGGAAAAAGGAAAAAGACAGCAGGAATGACAGTTAAAAGTGAAACTTTGCAGGGCGAAGGGAAGATACAAGAAAGCAAAACATAGGGAAAAGGGGAAAAGAAAATGGAACTTGTGAAAATAACTCACGAAAATATAGAGCAGGAGCATATCTGCTGCGCCATAGCGAACAATAAAGATATTCAGGTGATGTCAAAAAAGAACTGGCTGAGGGAGAGGCTGGACGAAGGGCTTGTTTTTCTGAAAGGCGATGTCCGGGGAAAGTGCTTTATCGAGTATATTCCGGCTGAGTGTGCGTGGGCGCCGGTTGAGGCAGAGGGCTATATGTACATCGACTGTCTGTGGGTATCAGGGCAGTTTAAAGGCCACGGGTATTCGAACCTTTTGCTGAATCAGTGTATGGAGGATTGCAGGGCGAAGGGGAAAAGGGGACTTGTTACCCTGTCTTCCAAAAAGAAAAAGGGATTTCTTTCCGACCCGGAATACATGAAGTATAAGGGCTTTACGACAGCGGACACGGCGGAGCCTTATTTTGAGCTATTGTATCTGCCTTTCGATGAAAGCGGGGATAAACCGGCCTTTAAAAGCGCGGTGCATTCGCATGAGGGTATGCCGGGCGGATTCGTGCTGTATTATACGAACCAGTGTCCTTTTACGGCGAAGTACGTGCCGCTGATTGAGGAAATGGCAGGGGCAAGGGGAGTTGAATTTCATGCGGTGCATATTCAGTCCGGGGAGGAGGCGCGAAACGCCCCCACGCCTTTTACTACCTATTCGCTTTTTTATAACGGGGAATTTGTGACCCATGAGATATTGTCGGAGAAGAAATTTGAAAAAATTCTTGTAAGTAAGGGATTGTAGGGAGTGCGGACAGGCTTTGCCAGGCAACTTTTAACTGTCTTTTTCGGCGTTATATGATATAATAAAGAAACTGCAAATGAAAAACATTTTTGAGGGAGAGGTTATGGCAAAGCATACGGCAATTAGAGAAAACAGGGAGTTCCGCGTCCTGTCGGCAGCAGGTATCGTTTTGGTTGTGGCGGGACATTTGGGGTACAATCTTTTTGATATCGGAGAATTGTTTCCTTATTATTCTTTTCATGTGTTTATCTTTCTATTTGTTTCGGGTTATTTTTATAAGGAAGAATCTGAGGACAACATTGGAAAATATCTTCTGCGGAAATGCCGGACGCTGCTTTTGCCGTATTTCGCGTGGAATCTTTTTTACGGGATTCTCACGGATTTTCTGCACGGGCACGGATTTTCCATCGGGGAGCCGCTGTCCTTTAAAACCCTGTTTCTCTCTCCCTTCCTTGACGGGCATCAGTTTTTATACAATTTTCCCGCATGGTTTGTTCCGGCGCTTTTTATGATTGAGGTCTTAAACGTGACGGCGCGGAAACTGCTTTCCCTGCTCCGGCTCGACTATGAGTGGCTGATATTTGCAGGCTGCCTGATTGCGGGCATGGCGACGGTATATCTTGCGGCGGGCGGCCATGTGTGGGGCTGGTACAAGATGCCGGGAAGGCTTTTGTTCATGATGCCGGGCTTTCAGCTCGGGCGAATCTACCGGGTGAAGTTGGAGGAAAAGGATACCCTTTCGGACGGGCCTTACTTTCTGATAGTGATGACGGTGCAGATTCTGATTACCATACTCTGCGCCGGGCTGAATTTCAGCGCTGTGTGGGTCAGCAGCTTTGCCAACGGGCCGGTGGTGCCGTACCTTACAATGATAACCGGCATTGCTTTCTGGCTGCGGGTGTCAAAGATTCTAAGCAAGAACATGTATCTTTCAGGAAAATTGGCTTACATAGGAAGAAATACGTATTCTATCATGATGCATCACATGGCATGCTTTATGCTGGTGAAGGGCTTTTTTTACCTGTGCAGTCTGTGTACGCCTCTGTGCGGCGAGTTTGACAGTGTGATGTTTTTCAGTGAAATTAATTTCCTTTATCTGGCGGGCGGCTCCGAAGCGAGCAAGTGGCTTTACCTGTTTGCGGGAATCGGTCTGCCTCTTGTGATTGCAAATGTGGGGCGATGGGCGTGGAGGAGCCTTAAGCCTGTTTTTGGAAAAGCTTCCCGGCTTTCCCGATAATCAGGCAGATGGCGAGGGCAATAAGATAAATGATAATGCCGCCTGCGATTCTGCTTATCCCCGGAAAACGGGAGGCTATGGGCAGCAGCAGAGGGTGCATCAGGTAAATTCCCGTCCCGCAGCTTCCCAGTATGCCGATGAGTTTTCTGCGTTTTTCCGACGTGATGAGTACTTTAAAAATCATCAGGAGGGAAGCGTTGATAATAAGCCCCAGGGGCGTAAATTCACCGTAAACGGTCTGGATGGCCTCGCCGCTTTTGGCGGAGAGCATGTTGCTGAGGATATAGGCGGCAAGGGAGCTGCTTCCGAGCAAAAGGGCTGTGATGACGCCGGCCTTTTTGCGGCTTACGGTGTATGCTGTAAAAAAGGAGTGGCCTTTCCATGTAAATGTATGGGTATGTTTAAGGGGCCATGTAATCCGCAAGAGGCGGTATCCCAGAACATAGTACATAACATATCCGGTGACGAATCTCATATTTATCGTCTCAAATGTGGCGTACAGACGGCCAAGTCCGTTTATCTCACCGGCGAGGGGGAGAATTACGGAAAATAAAACCGACAGAAGCAGAAAATAATTCAGAAATTTTTCATTTTTTACAATTTCATATAAAAGAGGCGTTATCAGATACAGCCCAATGAGGGTCATGATAAACCATGTGTGGTACTGGCCGAAGATGATATCCTTGAGGAAAGCGTTTCTGATGGTGCGAAAGCTCCCAAGCCCTTCCCGGACAAGGGAAATACTGTCCCGCACACCGTATGCCAGCATCCACAGCACATAAATTTTTAAAATACCCAATATATTTTTTTTGAAAATACTTTCTATGGAGCGTTCCTTTATAAGCATTCCCCAGCCGCTGCACATAAAGAAAACCGGCACGGCGCATCGGGTAAAGAGGAAAATAAAATTAATAATTTTCCATTCCGGCGTCTCGGGCGGCAGGGTCGTCCATACCCCGGAGAGGCTGTGTTGCATTACGACTAAAAATGCCGAGAATACCCGTATGCATTCTATCCAGTAAACTTTTTCGTTTGAAACTTGAGTAGTATTGTCTGTTTTCATATGAATATCCTCCGGTAAGAACATAATATCAGTCTTTGGGAGCCTTGACAACAGGGGAAAGAAACGGCACGGCAGTTATCGGTAAAAAGTAATTGACAAAAAAGGTATACCCGTGCTATTCTGATTACACTTACCGCTACGAATTTCAACTAAATGAAGTATGAATTATAAACAGGTGACTGTCTATGGGAAAACCATGGGCAGTTTTTTTGTGCCGCAAAAGGCGGCGGAACGAAAGGAAAAGAAAAATGAGAAAAAAGAATGAGAAATTATATAACAAAATGAAAATCCGCAGGCTTGCCGGACGGTGTGCGGCTGCTGCTGCAGCAGTATGCCTTCTGGCGGGTACAGTATTAACGGCATATGGAGAGGAAAGGAATGAGACTGGCGGCGGCTCCGGCAAAAAAGTGGTGGTTACCAATATTTATCACAGGCATCTGGGAAATCCCGATGTCTCCGGCGGCTGCTACAGGCTGGAAATAGAGCATAAACACAAGGGAGATGAACAAAACGGCGGCGAATGCTTCGGGACAGAGGTTCTTCATGTGCATCAGGGAGATGCGGCATCGGGCGGCGGCTGTTACGGGAAGGTGATTCCCCATGTGCATCAGGATGGCTGCTACGATACTCACACCCATGGCGACGGCTGTTTCCAGACCATAAAGTGTGATGAAATTTACACTCAGGTAACGCCTTACGACACTACCGAGGACAAGTGCCAGAGCCATGGGACAACAACCTTTATTCTGGCAGATTCCGTGGTTATCCACAGCGTCTGCGGCAGGGAGCCGTCGAATGTCACGGTGAAATACTGTCAGACCTGTAATCAGTACCAGAACACCTGGCATTCAGAAAAGCAAAAGCTTTGTCCCTATGATGAGGGAGATATCGATTACGACAGCCTTATCTGCGGAAAAGAGGGGGACGACGCTGTGGACGGCTACGAGAAGGACTGCGGTTTTGACGACGGCGCTGTGGAATCCTATGAAAAAAGCTGCGATAAGACCGTAGACGGCTATGGATTAAGCTGTGGGCTTGCGGAGGATACGCCTGTGGGCAGGCTGATTCTCACCAGTGAAACGATAAAGGAGGGGGAGAAGGCTCAGGTTACCGCAAGAGTGGAGGATTTATCCGCCGGAAGCCTGATTCCCGACAGCAATCCCTTTACATGGAGGGACGCCGAAGGAAATGTGATTGGAAACGGCAGTCTTGTGGAGGTTGCGGAAAACGGAAATTATTCTGTGACACTGAATCTGGTAAATAAGGATGTGGACGAATCCGGGCTTTGCAGCAGCATTCTTGTGGACGGTATTAATAAGGAAGAACTGAGGCCGACGCCGCGGCCGGAGAAAACCCCGGGGGCTTCCCCTGACCCGTCCGGCGGCGGCAACGACGGAAAGGACGACGGCAAGGATGATAATAAGGATAATGGGGAAGACGACGGCAAAGATGACGGCGATAAGGATGAGGGAGACGACGGAAATGAAGATAACGGAGGCGGAGATGAAAACGACGGTTCCGGCGGCAGCGGCGGGGGAGATGACGGCAATACGGCTGAAAAACAAAAGCAGAAGGAGGAACCGGGAGAAACTCCGTCAGATGAAAATGCAGGTGGCGAAGGCAGGCTGCCCGGGGGAGGCTTTGGAAGAAAGAACGCCGGGGAAGATGCCGGAGCAAGTCCGTCGCCCTCTGCCACACCGAAAAGACGGTTCAGAATAAAGAAGGAAACCGTTTCAGTGGAGGCAAGGGAAAACGAAGCGGCGCAGGAAGCTTCCATACAGGCGCATCAGACAAAAAGAAGAAGTATTTTTGATTCTCCGGCAGTAAGAGTCATTACGATAACCACGGGTTCTTTGCTGCTGCTTGGGAGTATTCTGCTTCTGCTGGCATATCTGCGCCGAAGCGTGAAAATCTACAATGACGACGGCGAAGGAAAGCTGCATTATCTTGGGCGCTGTCTGGTTCACAGAGAGGATGGAGTGTATTTCCTTGCTATCGGTGAAGAAATGGTGGAGAAATCCTATACCAACAGGTACTGCATAAAGCCGGGGATATTCAGGCTTGGCAAAGATGAGGACGAGGAGCTTGTAGTATATAAGGAAACGAAAAAAGCTGTGGTTCCCTTAAGCCGTGAGATGATTGTGATGCTGTAACGCAGAGATTTCTCGAAAAAGCCTTGATTTTGTATAATGAACGTGATAGACTCGTAGTGTTTAAAAATGAATGCATATTTATGCAAGAGGAGGAAGGATTTATGAAAAAATTAATTGCGCTCCTGCTTGCCGGGGTAATGACTATGAGTCTTTTGACAGCCTGCGGCGGCAATGACGGAGCAAAGGCGGACGAGACAGTAACAGACGCTGCCGGAGCGGAGAACGAAGCGGACAGCGCGGATGCTGCCGGAGCTGAGAGCGAGGCGAATGATGCTGACGCTGCCGGTACAGAGGATGCCGCAGATGCGGAAAGCGGGGCTGACGCGGAAGCCGGGGAAGTATCGGAAGCCCTTGCCGACGGCGTATTGACGGTAGGAACCAATGCGGAATTTCCGCCCTTTGAGTATGTGGACGACAACGGCGAGCCGGACGGCTTTGACGTGGCTCTGATTAAGGCAATCGGCGAGAAGCTTGGCGTGGAAGTAGAAGTTGAAAATATGGAATTTGAGTCTCTGGTAGCGGCTATCGGAAGCAAGATTGACGTTGCCATTGCCGGCATGACTGTCACCGACGAGAGAAAGGAATCCGTTGATTTTTCAGACGCATACTATGATGCGGTTCAGTATGTGATTGTTCCGGAAGGCTCTGACATTGCTTCCGCTGCTGATTTGGCAGGCAAGGCAATCGGCGTTCAGTTGGGAACCACAGGCGATTTTATTGCAACCGACGATGTGGAAGGCTCCGAGGTATCCAGATACAACAAGGCTGTGGACGCTGTCAACGATTTGATTAACGGAAGAGTTGACTGTGTGATTATCGATAAGAACCCGGCGCTGGTATTCGAGAGCACCTTTGAGGGTCAGGTGAAGGCCATTCCCGGAGAACAGTTTGAGTTTGGCGTTGAGGAATATGCAATTGCCGTTCCCAAGGGAGATGCGGCGATGCTTTCCCAGGTGAATAAGGCTCTGGAGGAAATCAAGGCTGACGGTACTTTTGACGAACTGGTAAAACAGTATATTGAGAATTAATCTTTGGAAGTTCTGTGCAGAGAATCAGAATTGGTATCGCATTTTCTGACGGAGAAACCAAAGACAAATGAAATCAGGGGATAGCATATTGGCTAAGGGTCACACATGCTATCCTCTTTTGGGAGAGAAAGGGATTTGGGATATGCAGGAATGGTTGGAAAAGACAGGCAGTCTGTTTGAGCGGGCGTTTATTTCCGGCGACAGGTGGAAGCTTTATTTTGAAGGTCTGGGAGTTACGATAGAGATTGCGTTTTTTGCGGCAATCCTCGGCCTGATTATCGGAACGATTGTGGCGCTCATGAAAATGACCACCACAAGGAGCGGCAAAAAGACGATTCGGGCGAGAATCGCGAACGCGTACATAGACATTATCAGAGGGACGCCCTCGGTGCTGCAGCTCCTTATTATGTGGTTCATCGTCATGAAAAGCTGCAAAAACGGCGTTCTGGTGGCGGTATTGTCTTTCGGGATTAACAGCGGCGCCTATGTTGCGGAAATTGTGCGTGCCGGGATTCTTGCGGTGGACAAGGGGCAGACGGAGGCCGGACGTTCCTTAGGGCTTTCCAAAACCCAGACCATGATTTACATAGTCATTCCCCAGGCAATTAAAAACGTGCTTCCGCCTATCGGCAACGAGTTTATCGTTCTTTTAAAGGAAACGGCAATTGTGGGATATGTGAGCCTGACGGATTTAACCAGAACGGCAAATCAGATTTCTTCCAGAATTTACGAGCCTTTCATGCCGCTAATCGGTGCGGCGGTTATTTACTTTGTCATTATTAAAATATTGACGATTCTGTTGGATAAGCTGGAGAGGAGGCTGCGCAAAGGTGATAATCGTTAAGGATTTGCATAAGGAATTTGAGGACAACCACGTACTGCGGGGAGTAAACTATCACGTGCACCAGGGGGAGAAGATTGTAATCGTAGGTCCCTCCGGCTCAGGAAAGAGCACCTTTCTCCGGTGCCTGAATCTGCTTGAGATGCCCACCAGCGGAGAAATCTGGTTCGACGGGCAGCTTATCACGGACCCGAAAGTGAATATCGATAAAGTAAGGGAGCACATGGGGATGGTGTTCCAGAATTTTAACCTGTTTAATAATCTTTCCATCATGGACAATATTACCCTTGCTCCTGTAAAGCTGAAACTGATGAGCAAAGAGGAGGCAGGCGAAAACGCCTTAAAGCTCCTTGCGAGAGTAGGGCTTACGGACAAGGCGGACGCCTATCCCAGCCAGCTTTCCGGCGGGCAGAAACAGAGAATTGCAATCGTCCGTTCTCTTGCCATGAATCCCAGAGTGATGCTCTTTGACGAACCCACCTCGGCCCTTGACCCGGAAATGGTCGGGGAAGTGCTGGACGTTATGAAGGAGCTGGCGGAAACCGGCATGACCATGGTGGTGGTAACCCACGAGATGGGCTTTGCCAGGGAAGTGGGAACCAGGGTGCTGTTTATGGACGAAGGCGTTATCATGGAGGAAAACACGCCGGAAGGGTTCTTCGGAAGCCCGAAATGCGACAGACTGAAGGATTTTCTGTCGAAGGTGCTGTAGGCGCGCGGATAACAGAAAAATCAGCAAAATGGTAAAGAAAAGGCTGTCTGTCAAAAGGACGGTCTGTTTGCGTTATGAAACTCACCTGTCCCGCACCGGAATCACCGAACTCATCAGATAAAACGGCATTCCGAACACCATAAAGTACACATATCGAAACTCTGTCGCCACAGGCGTGGCAATCAGTACTGTCAGAAGTATGGCCACGCCCGGCAGATAGAGAATCAGTTTCCTTTTTTCCTTTCGTATTATCACATTCCCGATACAGAAAATCATTACCCAGCAGGCCACGCCCATGCTCCATAAGGTGCCGTAAAGGGGAACCATGCCGCCCAGTTTGATGGAAATCTCCTTTGCCTTTACTACCAGAGGGCCGCGGATGAGCGGAGTGTGGGAGACTCCGAGGCTGGTGGCGCTGATGCCCTCGGCTTCGGCAACCAGATAAAAGGAATCGGGATACCAGTACCCGTAGGTCTGATTGATGTAGGCGGTCATGTAGTCGCCCGGGTAGCGGAGCCCCAGCTTTGCCCAGAGCTTTAAAAATTCGCCCTTATGTTCAGTCAGATAGTCAAGGTTCCCGGCCCGCACCAGATTTTTGATGTTATCCGCATAGTGGGGGTCGTAGAGCTTTTTGATGTAGGTGAGGTCAACCACCTTTTCGATTAATTCCAGTTCTTCCTCCGCAAGGGGACGGTCGTTACAGATAACCGCTGTGATTTGCTGGATGGGAATGGAAAGGGATTCCGCAAAATCCGGCGGCGTCACGTGGAAAGCGTTCATAACCGGATATTTGATAATCACCGCGGTCAGCAGAATGCCGAACAATGCGGGAAACATGGTCTTTGCCTTCTTTCGGAAACAGAAAAGCAGGAAAGGAAAGCATAAAAGAAAGGCGTACCAGCCGTTAGAGCGGAACAGGCACAGCATAAGGCCGGTCACGGTAAAAACACAGAGGGCGGGGAGATTTTTGGAGCCCGGGGAATCTGCGCCGGAGCTATCCTTTTCAGGGGTTTTTTCAAAATCAGGGGATTTGTCGAAATTAGGGGCTTTGTCAAAATCAGGGGATTTGTCGAAAAGCAGCCGGAAAAGGGAGCATACAAACAGCATTACCGCGGCGGCAAAGGGAATGTCCTTCCAGATGGTCACGGAGAATACGGCGTGATAGGGAATCAGCGCGTAAAACAGCGTGACAACAAAGCAGACGCCGGGTCTTACGAGGAAACGCCTCAGGGTGCTTATAAAATAGCAGACGCTTCCCGCCAGAAGGCACATCTGGAAAAAGGTGTAGAGGGAAAGGGCCACCAGCATGCTTCCGGTGAGCCGGTAGCCGATATGATAAATGAGCCCAATCAACAGGGTATGCACCCAGGGGTGGTGGTTGCTGTAGGGAATAAGCCCCAGCACCTGCTCAAACTGGTTGACGCTGTCAGGCGTCATAATTCCCGGATACTGGTAGAGAAAATAGGGGAGCCAGCAGAGCATACACAAAAGGAAAGCGCATAAGCCTGTATGCTTATAATAGAAGGAATACAGTTTTGGAGAAAGGAAGGTCCGGGGAGAGGGATTTTCCTTTGAAAGGCGTCCGGGGGCTACAATTTGCCCCTGCGGACCCGGAAAGCCGCCTGAAAAAAGAATTCTGGCAGCGCCATTCTTATCCGCGGTAAAAGAAAACAAAAATTTCAGCAGGTAATAAAAAAGAAACAAATAGCCGCAGAGGGTTGAGGCAATAATTCCCATTCGAAATAAGGGGTTGGTGAGGGTTTCTATATAGCGGGGATAGTCCACGGACATATAGAAAGCGGAAAAAAGCACCGAGATTACGGCGCAGGTACGGGTGCAGGAGCGGTTTTGGAAAAAGCCGGCCTTTTTCGCCCTTTCATCCGCCGTGCGGAAAAAAAGAAAGCAGAGCAGAAAGAATATGAGGGTAAAAATATTTCCCGGCTCCATATGGCCTGCCTTCATAACCGCCCAGGAGGAGAAGAAACTCTGGGCGGCGTATATAAAAATACTATGCGGCTTTATTTTCATAGCAATATCTCCTGTTCGAATGAACAAAATTGTGGTAAAATCGTTAATACACTAATATGAAAATAATAATTGATAGCGGCAGGTATGTCAACCAAAAAGAACAGGAGAAAGTGGAAATATGGCAACGTTCAGTCTGTGTATGATAGTGAAAAACGAAGAAAGGGTTCTGGCGAGATGTCTTGACAGTATTTGTGATTTGATGGACGAGATTATTATTGTGGATACCGGCTCCGGCGACAGGACGAAGGAAATTGCGGGGAGATATACGGACAGGGTATATGATTTTGAATGGACGGGAAACTTTTCGGAGGCAAGGAATTTTTCCTTTTCTCTGGCAGGCTGCGATTATATCTATTGCGCCGACGCGGACGAGGTGCTCGATGCGGAAAACAGGGAAAAGCTTCGTATATTAAAGGAAACGATTCTGCCGCAGGTGGAGATTGTCCAGATGTATTACGGGAACCAGCTCTGCCACGGGACGGTTTACAATTTTGACAGGGAGCTTCGTCCCAAGCTGTTTAAGCGGCTTAGGACCTTTGAGTGGATAGAGCCGGTGCATGAGACGGTTCGGCTCTTTCCGGTGGTCTTTGACAGCGATATTGAAATCACCCATATGCCGGAGGAGAGCCACGCGTCCAGAGATTTGCAGATTTTTGAGGGAATAATTCAAAGGGGAGAAATGCTCTCGCAGCGTCTTGCCAATATGTATGCAAAAGAGCTGCTCATTTCCGGGGAGACGGAATCCCTTAAGAGAGCGGAAACATACTTTACATATGTGGCGGACGATGGGGAAACGGAAGCAGAACAGATGAAGGAGGCTGTCTGCGTGGTTGTCAGGGCAGCCAGGCTTCGGGGGGACTATCTGAAAATGTACCGTTACGCCATGAAGGATATTGCAGGCGACGGGGTGAGCGAGGTCTGCTTTGAGCTGGGAGAATATTATTTTGCCAGACAGGAATATGAGGAGGCGGCCGTCTGGTTTTATAATGCCGCCTATGAAACCGGGAGCATATTGAACGCCCACCGGGGAGGGGACACGGCGCTGCTACGCCTTGCGGACTGCTATGAGGTGATGGGACTTGCAAAGCAGGCGGAAGATTACCGCGCCCAGGCGGCGGCGTGGCGTCTGCCGGAGTAAATCCCGGGGAAGAAAGGAGACGGAGCCGGGCGAAAGGGGAGAGGGCTCCGGTAAAAAGGGAAAAATCAGGCTTGTGCAATATATACAAATGCGATAACTGAAATTCGTTGAAAACGTAGAATTAGGATAAAGTGCTTGCATTGGAAAAATTTTTATGATATCTTAAATTCATAAAATGAAAACGTTACCGGTAATCAAACCGGTAACAATTTAAAAGGAGGATGTTATGGCAAAAAGAGTAATTTCAGTACTTTTGGCTACAGTAATGACAGTATCACTTCTTGTCGGCTGTGGCGGCTCGGGAGATTCGGGCAGTTCTGACGCAGGCGCCAGCACAGGCACAGAGAACGCTTCAGGTTCATCTGATTCAGGTGCGGCGGCATCAGGCGACTACAAGGGAACAATCCGTTTCCTCAACTTCAAACCCGAGGTATCGGATGCAATGCAGGAAGTAGCGGCAGCTTATACTGCTGAGACAGGCGTTGACATTCAGATTGAGACAGCGGCTTCAGGACAGTATGAGTCCACACTGACAGCAAGAATGGACAGCTCCGAAGCGCCCGCTATTTTCGTAGTTGAGACTGCAACTGCGCTTGCTACATGGAAAGATTACTGCAGGGATTTGTCCGACACAGACCTTTATGCTTCCGTGACAAACAAGGCTTATACCTATGAGGCGGACGGCAAGGTTTGCGGACTTGTTTACGTACTTGAAGGCTGGGGCATCATTGTAAACAGCGCAATCACAGACGCTTACTTTGCATCAGCCAACAAATCCACAGAGTACACCTCTCTGGATGAGCTTTATACCTTCGACGCATTGAAGGCTGTTGTTGAAGATATGACCGCTATGAAAGACGAGCTGGGAATCCAGGGCGTATTCGGTTCCACATCTTTGAAACAGGGCGATGACTGGAGATACCAGACTCACCTTATGAACATCCCTCTTTACTGGGAGTGGGGCGCAGACATTGATATCAACGGCGCGGTTCCCGAGTTCAGCTTCAAAGAGGCGTCTACTTTCAAGAACATTCTTGACCTTTACTTAAATAACTCCGTAACAGAGCCCAACCTTGTTGGTACAAAGACAGTTGACGACTCCATGGCAGAGTTCGCGCTTGGACAGTGCGCAATGATTCAGAACGGCGACTGGGCATGGAATACCATCCTTAACACAGACGGCAAGGTTGTGGAGAACGACAAGGTTCGTTTCATCCCGATTACCACCGGTGCGGCAGGAGAAGATAAGATGGGCCTTACCGTAGGCGGTTCCCAGGCGTTCTGTGTAAACTCTCAGCTTCCTGAAGAAGACCAGCAGGCAGCAATCGACTTCCTGACATGGCTGTTCTCTTCCGAGACAGGAAAAACTCTGGTTGCCCAGAAGCTGCAGTTTGTGACACCTTTCTCCACCATGGAAGGCGCAGAGTACACCAACCCTCTGTTCGGAAGTGAAAATGAAATTTCCGCAACAGGAAAGACTGCTTACAGCACAGTCTGTAACCTGATTCCCGACCAGACATGGAAGGATGACTTCGGCGCAAGCTTACTGCTTTACGCTCAGGGCCAGAAGAGCTGGGATGATGTTGTTGCTGACGCCGTTGCAGAGTGGGAAGTTGAAAGAAAGATTACCAATGAAGCAAACGGCTATTAAGAAGAATAGAAATTCTATTGAATAATTTCTGAAAAGAAAGCGCTTTGTTTATGGTTCGCAAAAGAAAATAGCCGCCATTTTAACAAAGCGCTTTTTAAAAAAGACGGGGCATTACTGTCCGGCATGAAAAATCAGATAAGAAATGTATGGGGAAAGGAGATAATCATGCAAAAGACCTACAAAAAGTATTTTCCGATTTTTGTACTTCCAACGCTTATTGCATTTATAATTTCATTCGTTATTCCTTTTTTTATGGGATTATATCTGTCATTTTGTAATTTTAAGACGATTGGCTCCGCAAAATTTACGGGCCTGTCCAACTATCTGTATGTATTTTCAGACACAAAAGGGTTCCTGTCAGCCTTATGGTTCACAGTGAAGATTGCAGTAGTTGGGGTGGTATCTACTAACGTACTTGCTTTTGCACTTGCACTTTTACTCACCAAGGGATTAAAGGGAACCAATGTATACCGTACGATTTTCTTTATGCCTAACTTAATCGGCGGTATTATTTTAGGTTATATCTGGCAGCTTCTGCTGAACGGTATCTTAATCAGACTGGTAGGCGCCGACCTTACCTACAGCGCCACCTACGGATACTGGGGTATCATTATTCTGTACAACTGGCAGAAAATCGGTTATCTGATGATTATTTATATCGCAGGTATCCAGTCGATTTCAGGAGATATTCTTGAAGCGGCTAAGATTGACGGAGCAAATTATATTCAGACATTGAAGAATATCATCATTCCGCTGGTAATGACGTCCATTACAACCTGTACATTCCTGGCTCTTACAGACTGCTTCAAGATGTACGACCAGAACCTGGCGTTAACAGGAGGCGCTCCTGCAGACCAGACCACCATGCTCGCCATGGATATTTACAATACTTACTATAACCGTACGGGCTTTGCCGGCGTCGGTCAGGCGAAAGCGGTGGTATTCACGATTCTGGTTCTGGTGATTGCGTTAATTCAGCTTCGAGCTACACAGTCAAAGGAGGCGGCATAAGATGCAGGAAAAGAGAAAACTTTCAAATACAATTATCTACGTTGTTCTTACTGTTTTGTCAGTGGTTTTTATAGTTCCCATTTTGCTGGTGCTTATGAATTCCCTGAAAAACAAGCTGTATATTTCCACTACGCCTTTTGAGCTGCCCAATGCGGAGAGCTTCAGAGGACTGAAAAACTATACCGAGGGACTTACGAAAATCCACTTTTTTGACAGTATCGGATATTCCCTCTTTATTACGGTGGTTTCGGTAATCCTGATTATTGTTTTCTGCTCAATGATTGCATGGTTCATTGTCAGAGTAAAAAATAAAATTACTTCCGCAATTTACTATATGTTTATTGCAAGTATGGTAGTTCCTTTCCAGATGGTTATGTACACCATGACAAAGACGGCAAACGTTCTCCATCTGGACAATTTCATAGGAATCAACGTCCTGTACCTGGGCTTTGGCTCCAGTATGGCAGTATTTATGTTTACAGGATTTATCAAGGGAATTCCCTTAGAGCTTGAGGAAGCCGGACTGATTGACGGCTGTAATCCTCTCAACATGTTTGTAAGAGTCGTATTCCCGGTGTTAAAGCCGATTTCCATCACAATCGCCATTCTGAACGCGATGTGGATTTGGAACGACTTCCTTCTTCCTTATCTGATTATCGGGACAAAGTACAGAACAATCCCGGTTGCCATCCAGTATTTGAGAAGCGGGTACGGCTCCATTGACTACGGCCATCTGATGGCTACCATCGTTATCGCGCTGATACCTATTGTTATCTTCTACTTTATGTGCCAGAAATACATCATCGAAGGTATCGTTGCCGGAGCGGTTAAAGGTTAAAAAACAGGAGGTTTGTCATGAACGTGGAATACAATCCGCAGTTAGGATTCAGAAGGACAATATTTGAGGGCAATTTTGATTTTCTGCTGCGGATTGCAGACTGCAGGGCGGAGAACGGGTTGACCTTTACGGTGGACACCTGGAAAGGCAGGAAAGCGGACGTGAAAATCTCTTTCCCCCGCAGGGACGTGTTCCGGTTCCAGATGTTTCCGTCGGGGAAATCAGAAAAAGGAGGAAATCCGGTTTTTGATTTCCCTGATGAGGGGGAAGCGGAGCTGAAAGAGTGCGGGGATTATTATGAATATGGAAATGAGCGGCTGACCCTTCGTTTCAGGAAAGCTTATTGGGAAATGTCCGTCTTTTTTGACGGAAAGGCCCTGACTAGGGAGCAGATTTTTGATACCAATGTGGACAACAGGTGGAAGTATCTTCCGGTCGGATATTCTTTTGATGAGGAAGGAAACTGGAACAGGGTATGGGAGAGCATGTACCTTTACTCTGACGAGGCTTTCTGGGGATTCGGGGAAAAGTTTACCGGGCTGAACAAGCGCGGGCAGAAGCTGAACTGCTGGCAGAAGGACGCGCTATGTACGAATTCGGAGGATTCTTATAAGGGGCATCCGTTCTTTATCAGCAGCAGAGGGTATGCGGTGCTTCTTAATACCTATACCCGGAGTGCTTTTGATATGGGCGCGGGCTCTCAGGTGAGCTATTCCATGAGCTGCGAGGACGGGGCGCTGGACTATGTGTTCTTTGCCGGTTCTGACAGGGACTATAAAGGGCTGCTTGCCGGCTATATAGAGATGACGGGAAAAATCCCCATGATTCCCAAATGGGCTTTGGGGTTCTGGATGTCAAAATGTTCCTACCGGAGCAGGCGTGAGATAGAGGAGGTCGTACTTCGGGCGGAAAAGGAGGATATTCCCATTGACGTCATTCATATTGACGGATGGCAGAAGAAGGAGAATTCCGGTCTGTGGGAGTGGGATGAGGAGCGTTTCCCGGACCCGGCAGGAATGGTTGCATGGCTGAAGGAGCGCGGCGTGCGGCTCAGCCTCTGGAATTATCCGTATCTGAGAGAGGATTCGCCGGCTTTTGAAGAAATAGAGAAAAAGGGGTATTTTATAAAAGACAGGAACGGAGACGCCGCCAGGTTTTACGCCACGGCGGACTCGGAAGTTCAGGCGGCGTGTTTTGATTTTACCAACCCGGAATTTCTGGCGTGGTATAAGGAGCGCGTGATGAAGGTGCTTGCCATGGGGGTGTCTGTTATCAAGACGGATTTTTCCGAGGCAGTACCGGAGGATGCGGTATTTTATGACGGCCGGGGCGGAATTCAGGGGCACAATAAGCTGACATACTTATATGCGGAAACGATTTACGGGTTTATGCAGGAGAGCAGCAAAAGCACAGGCATTATGCCCCTTTTATGGGGCAGGAGCGGATTTGCCGGCTCCCACCGGATTCCGGCGGCGTGGGCGGGGGATTCCTCCAGCGCGTTAAATAACCATGCGGCAATTTTGGGAGGCGGTCTTAGCCTTGCGCTTTCGGGGGTTGCGTTCTGGGGATTTGACATGGGCGGATTTTACAGCACGGACGCTGACGGGAACGAATGCCGTCCGTCTGACGAGGAATATCTGCGTTCCGTGGAGATGGGATTTTTTATGCCCTTATCGCGGGCTCACGGGAAAACGGAACGGGAGCCATGGCATTATTCGGCCCGGACACTGGACATTTTCAGAAAATATGATAAAATTAGACATTATTTACTCCCATATCTTTTCAGTATGGCGTGTGCTTCCAGCAGAGAATCGGTTCCCATGCTGCGGGCAATGCTTCTTGAAGAACCGCAGGATTTGACAGCAAGGGACAGGCAGCTTCAGTATATGCTGGGGGAAAGCCTTCTTGTGGCGCCGCCCTTTGACAGAGAACAGTATGAAGTTTATCTTCCCGGGGGGAAGTGGCTGGACACAGGCTCAAGGGAAATTCTTGAAGGAGGCCGTTTCATTACCGTTTGTCCTGATTTGGGAGAACTGCCTGTATACCTTCGGGAAAATTCCATTCTTCCTATGCAGAAGGAAGCAGTAATGCCTGCCAACGGACAGGAAAGCTTTAAAAATCTGGAGGTCTGGCTGCTTTTTGAAAGCGAAATGCATGATGTTTTCTATGATTATGATGAAAAAGGGGAATTATCGGTATATCATTTTCATGCATATAAGAAAGACGGAGAAGAAAACCTGTATATTGAGACAGATATGGACGTTGATGAAATCAGAGTATTTACATCAGGGCGTATTGAAAATATATATACAATGAAAGTCCCGGGCGGCGAATGAACAGATGGGAAGGCTTGCCGGTACAAACGTTCAGGCGTCGGGCTTTCACAAATTTGTAAAATAAAACCGGGAGGATGATTATGGGGGAAATTACAATTAAGGATATTGCAAGAATCTGCGGGGTCGGGGTCAGCACAGTATCCAGAGCCCTGAACAATCACCCGGATATCAGGCCGGAGACGAGAGAGCAGATTCAGAATGCAATTGACCAGTATGGTTATATCCCCAATAACAGCGCCAGAAATTTAAAGAGAATCGAATCGAATGCCATTGCCGTGCTGGTGAGGGGAGTTACCAATCCGCTGTTTAACGATATTATAAAGGTCCTGAACTTTCAGCTCAAAAGGCATAAATGGACAATGATTTTGCAGCAGGTGGATTACGAGGAAGACGAAGTAGCGATAGCGCTTGAGCTGATTAAGGAAAAGAGGCTGAAAGGAATTATTTTCCTGGGATTTAATTATTATCACCCGGAAGGGCAGATTGATAAAATCAGCGTTCCGTTCATTTTAGGTACGGTGGGGTCCATTTACGGCGACGAGGATTCCCGAAAATATTCCCATGTGACTGTGGACGATATGGCGGAAAGCTATAAGATGACGGATTATCTGATTAAGAAGGGACACCGTGAGATTGCCATTCTCTCTGCGGAGGAGGAGGCGTCTTCCATGGGGAAGCTTCGGATGGCCGGTTATATGAAAGCGCTTGCGGATAATGGAATTACCTATAATCCCAATCTGCGTTACTCCTATTCCGAAGGAGTCGAGCATTACTCCATGACGGACGGTTATCTGGCTACCCAGCGGCTTCTTGCGTCGGGCGAACCTTTCACGGCGATTTACGCCACCACGGATATCATAGCGGCGGGAGCCTACCGGGCGTTGTTCGAGGCCGGGCTTAAAGTTCCCGAGGACATCTCCGTGGTAGGGTTTGACGGAATTGAAATCGGAGATTACATCCAGCCCAAGCTGACAACGAATCTGCAGCCCGCAAAGAAAATGGCGGAAAAGATTTTTGAACAGCTCTATGATTTGGTGAATGAAAACTGCGGAAATAAGAATATAATTTTTAAAGGGGAATTGCTTGAGAAAGAATCGGTACGTGATTTAAATCAAAAGTAAAAAAATTTGCGGCATGGCTTTGGCCATGCCGTTTTAACTTTGCATGGCAGAACTGATACAAATTTTTAACATCGAAAGACTTGCAGGAGCAGAAGGATAATGTTACCATAGAGAGAAAATGTGGAATATCCGCGGAACTTAAAATAAGGAGCAGTACTCATGAAATGGGAAGAAAATGTAAGAAAGGTAACGCCTTATGTGGCCGGGGAGCAGCCAAAGCAGAGCAATGTGATTAAGCTGAATACCAACGAATGTCCGTATCCCCCATCGCCGGCGGTAAGGGAAGCGGCAAGGCAGGCGGATTATGAAAGCCTTCGCCTTTATCCCGATATGAATGCGGAAAAGCTGGTAAATGCCCTGGCGGAGTATTATCATGTTAAGCCGTCGCAGGTTTTTGCGGGAGTAGGCTCCGACGATGTGCTTGCCCTGACCTTTATGACCTTTTTCAACGGGGAAAAGCCGGTTTTATTTCCTGATATCACCTATTCTTTTTATGATGTGTGGGCGGAGGTTTTCAGGATTCAGTACAGGACATGTCCCCTTGATGAAAATTTCCGCATAAAGAAAGAGGATTATTTTGCGCCTAACGGGGGAATTGTAATCCCCAATCCCAATGCGCCCACCGGCGTTTTTGAGGATATCGGAATGTTTGAGGAAATCATTGCAGCAAATCCCGGTTCCGTAGTGATTGTCGATGAGGCCTATGTGGACTTTGGCGGAAGGAGCGTGCTGCCCCTTCTTGAAAAATACGAGAACCTGATGGTGGTGCAGACCTTTTCCAAATCCCGCGCACTTGCCGGGCTTCGGGTTGGCTATGCCATAGCGAATGAAAAGCTGATTGGTTATCTGAAGGATGTGAAATTTTCCTTTAATTCCTATACCATGAATATGCCGGCGATTGAGATGGGAACGGCGGCGGTTCTTGACGACGCATATTTTAAGGAAACCGTGGGAAAAATCGTAAAAACCAGAGAGTGGACAAAGGCGGAGCTTAGCCGGCTGGGATTTTCTTTTGCAGATTCCATGAGCAATTTTTTGTTTGTCACCCATAAGCAGATTCCGGCGGGCAGGATTTTTGCAGCTCTTAAGGAAAACGGAATTTACGTGCGGCACTGGAACAGGCCGAGAATAGACAACTATCTGCGCATCACCATCGGAACAGACGGGCAGATGCGGGCGTTGGTTGCATTTTTAGAAAAATATCTACAGGAGGAAAGTAATGATTAAGAATCTTTTAAAAGGTATGGTAATGGGGATTGCAAATATTATTCCCGGCGTCAGCGGAGGAACCATGGCGGTTTCCATGGGAATCTATGACAAGCTGATTCACTGTCTCACACATTTATTTAAGGAATTTAAGGAAAGCATGAAATTTCTGATTCCCATATTCCTTGGCCTTGGGATTGCTCTGGCCGGGCTGTCTTTTATTATAGAGCCCGCCTTTAAGTATTTTCCGTTGCAGACAAACTGTCTGTTTATCGGGCTGATTGTGGGCGGACTTCCGGCTGTCCTTACGAAAATAAAAGGGAAGGGCGTAAAAATAAGCTATATTATTCCCTGCCTCCTTTTTTTTGCTCTGGTAGTGGGGCTTGCCGCCATCGGCGAAAAGGAAGGGGCTGCCGCAGATTTAAGCTTCAGTCTCTGGTCGGTTATCAAGCTGTTTGTGGTGGGGGTTATCGCTTCCGCGACCATGGTAATCCCCGGCGTAAGCGGTTCCATGATGCTGCTCCTTATGGGGTATTACAATCCTATTGTGTCCGCCATTAAAAACTTTATCACGGCTCTGGCCGCCTTTGACATGGCGGGAATCCTTGAAGGCTTCGGAATCCTGATTCCCATGGGACTTGGCGTTGTAGCGGGCATTTTCCTGATTGCAAAAATAATTGAAATTCTTTTTGAAAAATTCCCCGCTCAGGTGTACTGGGCGATTATCGGGCTGATTGTGGCGTCCCCGGTGGCAATCTTTTTGCTTGGCGATGCAGGGACAATTAATATAGTGGGCATACTGACCAGCGCGGTGACCTTTGCCGTCGGTTTTGTCATTGCCCTGAAATTGGGAGATTAGTTTTGGAAGCGTATACGGATTTTGCCGGAGTGTATGATATCTTTATGGACGAGACCCCTTACGGCGAGTGGGCGGATTTTCTGGCGGAGACGATAGAGAAATACGGAGTTTCAAAGCCGGTACGGGGAGCTGCGGAGAGCGAAACGCCTGGCGCCGGAGAAGGAGAAGGCGGCGGTGCGGAGAGCAAAGCGTCTGACGCAGGAGAAGACGGCGGTGCGGAAAGCAAAATGTCTGACGCCGGAGAAGGAGAAGATGCGCAGCGCGGGGCGTTGCTTGACTCGGAAAGGAATCTGGTTCTGGATTTGGGGTGCGGCACGGGAACGCTGACGGAGCTTTTGTACCGGAAGGGCTTTGATATGATTGGCGTGGACAATTCGGAGGAAATGCTCGGGGTTGCCCTTGAAAAAAAGGAAAATTCGGGAAGTGAAATCCTCTACCTCTGTCAGGACATGCGGGAGCTGGACTTGTACAGTACCGTGGGAACCGTAGTCTGCGTTTGCGATTCCGTCAATTATCTTCTTGAGGACGGCGATGTGGAGGATGCCTTTGCCCTTGTGAACAATTATCTCTATCCCGGCGGGCTGTTTATTTTTGATTTTAACACCGTTTATAAGTATGAGCATGTGATTGGCGATGCGGTGATTGCCGAAAACCGGGATGAATGCAGCTTTATCTGGGAAAATTATTACCATGATGGGGAGCGGCTGAACGAATACGACCTGACCATATTTGTGAGAGAGGACGGGGAGCTGTTCCGGCGTTTTACGGAAACGCATTTTCAGAGGGGATATACCCTTGCGGAGATGAAAAGCTTTGTGGAGAAGGCCGGAATGGAGCCGGTTCTTTTTCTGGATGCGGACACCCGTAAGGACCCCACGGAAAAAAGCGAGAGAATTTATGTGGTGGCAAAAGAGTGCCAGAAGTAAAAACGGAGGATACAAAAGGTGGATTATATTGTCAGGGCAACGGCGGCGAACGCCCAGATAAGGGCTTTTGCCGCTACTACCCGGGATTTGGTGGAAAAGGCAAGAAAAGCGCATAACACAAGCCCTGTGGCGACGGCGGCTCTCGGGCGGCTTATGACTGGAGCGGTGATGATGGGGGTTATGGCGAAAAACGACGAGGATTTATTGACTCTCCAAGTCAGCGGAGACGGCCCTTTAAAAGGGATGACGGTAACGGCGGATGGCAGAGGAAATGTGAAAGGCTACGCCAACGAGCCCCTGGTGATGCTGCCGCCAAGCCCTAAGGGCAAGCTGGACGTGGGCGGCGCGGTGGGCAGAGGGTTTCTGCGGGTTATCAAGGATATCGGATTAAAAGAGCCCTACAGCGGGCAGACTGATTTACAGACCGGTGAGATTGCGGAAGACCTCACTTACTATTTTGCCACCTCGGAGCAGGTGCCCTCCAGCGTAGGGTTAGGCGTCCTGATGGAAAAAAATAATACGGTAAAGCAGGCCGGCGGGTTTATCGTACAGCTGATGCCCTTTACGGAGGAGCGCGTGGTGGCAAGGCTTGAGGAAAATCTTGCAAAAATCCCGTCGGTGACTTCCGTATTGGATGCGGGAAAAACGCCGGAGGAAATGCTGGGGCTTCTTTTTGGGGGGCTGGACATGGAAATTGTGGATACCATTCCGGCGCATTTTTACTGTAACTGCGATAAGAAAAGGGTGGAAAAGGCTATTATCAGCATCGGCAGAAAGGAAATCGGCGAGATGATTGCGGAAGGCAAGGAGATTGAGGTGAAATGCCATTTCTGTAATACCGCCTATGTGTTTACGGTGGAGGAGCTGAAGGAATTGCTGACAAAATGTAGGTAATGTGCGATTATGAGGGAATAATGTATGAAGCATGGATTTATTAAGACAGCGGCGGTTACGCCAAAGGTAAGGGTGGCGGATGCCGTTTATAACGGAGAGCAGATTTGTCTGGGAATCGAGGAGGCGTTTGAAAAGGGAGCCAGAGTGATTGTGTTCCCGGAGCTTTGCATCAGCGGTTACACCTGCGGCGATTTGTTTTTGCAGGAGAGGCTCCTTGACGCATGTAAAAAAACGCTGGCGGAGATTGCCGGGTTTACTGCGGGAAAAGGCGCTCTGGTGTTTGTGGGGCTGCCTTTTGAGTTTAAGGGGAAGCTTTACAATGTGGCGGCTGCTGTGGCTGACGGCGAAGTGCTTTGCTTTATTCCAAAGGCTTTTATCCCTTCTTACGGGGAATTTTATGAAGCCCGCCATTTTTATCCGGGGAACAGGGAAGCGGTCTTTGCTGATTTTGACGGAAAGAAAATCCCTTTTGGCTGCAATGTGCTTCTTAAGGCCCGGGAAATGGAGGGGCTTGCGGTCGGGTGCGAGATATGCGAGGATATCTGGATGCCCGACGGGCCGGCGGTTTCCCATGCCATGGCAGGGGCAACGCTTTTGGTGAATCTGTCCGCCTCCAATGAAACCATCGGAAAAGACGCTTACCGGGAAATGCTGGTGAAGTCCGCCAGCGCCAGGCTGATTGCGGGGTATGTCTACTGCAGCGGCGGCGAGGGGGAATCCACTCAGGATTTGGTCTTTGGAGGACATGATATCATTGCGGAATATGGAACCGTGCTGGCGCAGAGCAAGCGGTTTGAAAGCCAGATTTTATACGGGGATATCGATATCAATAAGCTGCGCATGGAGCGCAGGCGGATGAATACTTTTTCCTGCGGGCCTGATTCCTCTTATATGGAAATTCCTTTTTCCTTAAAGAAGGAGGAAACAAAGCTGGAAAGAGCTTTTCCGGCTATGCCCTTCGTCCCCTCCGATAAAAGCGAGCGGGACAGCAGGTGTAATGAAATTTTAATGATTCAGTCCATGGGGCTGAAAAAAAGACTGGAGCACACAGGCTGTAAAAAAGCGGTGGTGGGCGTTTCCGGCGGACTTGACTCCACGCTGGCGCTGCTGGTGACAGTGAGGTGCTTTGATATGCTGAAGCTCTCACGGAAAAATATCGTGGCGGTTACTATGCCCTGTTTCGGCACCACGGACAGAACCTATGCGAACGCCTGCCTGATGGCACAGACTCTGGGCGTCACGCTTAAGGAAGTGAATATTAAGGAAGCGGTTACGGTTCATTTCCGGGATATCGGTCAGGAAATGCAAAATCATGACGTCGCCTATGAGAATGCTCAGGCAAGGGAGCGGACGCAGGTGCTGATGGACATTGCCAATCAGGAAAACGCTCTGGTGGTGGGCACTGGGGATATGTCGGAGCTTGCCCTGGGGTGGGCCACCTACAACGGCGACCATATGTCCATGTATGGGGTGAATGCCGGGGTTCCCAAGACGCTGGTGCGCCATCTGGTAAAATATTATGCGGATACCTGCGAAAACAGCAAGCTTGAAAAGGTGCTTCTGGACGTTCTGGACACGCCGGTGAGCCCGGAGCTTCTGCCTCCTGTGGATGGAGCCATTGCCCAGAAAACCGAGGACCTGGTGGGGCCTTACGAGCTTCACGACTTTTTCCTGTACTACATGCTGCGGTGCGGCTTTGCGCCGGAGAAAATTTACCGGATTGCAAAGGTATCCTTCGCAGGCTGCTATGAGGACAGTGTGATTTTGAAGTGGATGAAGGTCTTTTACAGAAGATTTTTCTCCCAGCAGTTCAAGCGTTCCTGCCTGCCCGACGGCCCGAAAGTGGGAAGCGTTGCGCTTTCTCCCAGAGGGGATTTGCGGATGCCGTCGGACGCCTGCGTGAGGGTGTGGATGGAGGAGATTGAGGGGCTGCAGTAAATTTAAAAACGCTGTTGTACGCGTTATGTATGGAAGTTCCGGGGGAAATATAATTGGATATTTCCCCCGGAATATTGGCGGAAATCAGACATTTTCCTGCCCGGAGGCGTATTTTATAAAATACTTTTGAGCCGACGCAGCATCAAGGCCAAAACGCTTCTGCAGTTTTTCCATAATCCGGGTATCTGTAAAGCCTTCCTCCAGATAGTCCAATACCAGAGCTTCAATGCCTTGTTCCCTTCCTTTTTCCTCTCCCTTTGCTAAAAGTTCCTCTTCCCATTCCTTTACTGCCTGACACATGGTTATTTTGTCTCCTTCCCTGTTTTTATTTCTGAGTGTGATAAGATACGGCCAGTCAATCATCGTATTGACAGTGTCAAAGGTATCCTCGTCCATTTCCATTATTCTCTGTTCATTTTCCGAGCAGTATTTTCTGAGCGCGTCCTTATTTGTACTTCGTTTTATGAAGCCGATAAGCTCGCGGATTCCTGTTTGAAAATAGTTCTCATTTAAATCCTGCAATGTCACCAGATTTATATGATAATTTGAAATGAACTGTTTGAAAATTTCGTTTTCTTTTTCAAAGTTTAACATATCGTGGAGATTTACGCAACCGTCATATTCGCCAATACCGTGAAAAAATACAATCGTAGTGACGGGATTTAGCTTATCCTCTTTTCTCATCCCTGAAAGAAATTCTGCAGAGCTCATAGCTGGTGCCGGCTCTTCCTGCAAATTTGACTGCTTTTGCAGCTTTCGGATTTGCTCATATTTTGCGCTCAGCTCGCCAAGCTGCTTTTTGTATTCCAGGACGTCATATTCCATGCAGCGGACGGGCATGGCATAGTGGACTGATTCCTGTGCCTCCACCCCAATCAGAATATAACTGTCCTTCTGGCAGACCATTTTCAGAACGTCTCTTGCTTTGTCCTCTCTGGAATATACGGTCTGCCGCTCCTTCACCTGCGACGGATGAAGTACCTGCCTGCCCTGATACAGACTTCCGTTGATAAAGTCGGCAAAATGCTCCGGCTTTTCAAGATAACTGCACATAACGTTATTCTTTTTTCCCATTCTTCCTCCCTGTAATCTGTTATCGTTCTATCTCATTGGAAATACGGGCGAATCGGCCCTGATGAAGCTTGCAACTATATATTAGAATTTCCGGGAAATTTTAAGATTAAATTGACAATAACATGTTTTTTACGCAAAATAAAGAAAAATTGTATAAAGAATTTATTAAAAGTTTTGACGCCTTTTTCAGAGGCAGAAAGAAAATCTTCTCCTCAAAGTCATAATTCCCATCCCTAATTAATACTATAGTAAAAAGAATGTATCGGGGATAACCTATGAGCTCCAAAACCAAAATTGTTGTACTTCATCTGAAAGAATTAATATACACCGGCATCTTTGCCCTGCTGGGAATATTGTTTATCGTTCTTCTCATTATTATGTTTGTACCGAAAGATAAGAAGGAAAATAATGCGGTGGAAGCGCCTGCTCCCTCCTATGTACCCGGCATTTACACCACGTCGCTGGTTTTAAGCGACAATGCGGTGGATGTGGAAGTGACGGTGGATGAAACCAACATCAATGATATCCGCATCGTAAATCTGGATGAGGCGGTGGCGACCATGTTTCCTCTGTTAGAGCCCTCCTTTGACGATTTGGCGAATCAGATTCTGAAAAATCAGTCGCTGGATAACATCACCTATTCGGATGATAACAAATATACCTCCATGGTTTTGTTAAATGCCATAAAGACCTCTCTGGGAAAGGCTGCGGCTCCCACGCCGTCGGCAAGCGCAAGCCCGTCCGCCACGCCGCAAACTACATAGCAAAAGAACCGCCGCGGGATAGCGAAAACATAACGGAAGTCTGATTCTTTTTACGGGAGTCAGACTTTTTGTTATAATAAGCGTTTGTTACAATAAGCGTCAGCGTTTGTTACAATAAGCATAAGCGTTTGTTACCAGTCTGTAACCTCTTTCCGTTAAAATAGAATCAGGCAGAAACAGATAAGGAAAGGATGAGAGGAGTCATGGAAAAAACAAGGGAAATTCTGATAGCGAGAAATTTGAAAAAATATTACGGGAGCGGAGAAAGTCTGGTAAAGGCGGTGGACGGTATCAGCCTGTCGGTGCAGGAAGGGGAGTTTGTGGCCATTGTGGGAACCAGCGGAAGCGGGAAAAGCACGCTGCTGCACCTTTTAGGCGGCCTTGATTATGCGGACGAGGGAGAGGTTATCATCGACGGCATGGATGTGCTTAAGATGAAGGATGAGGAGCAGACGGTCTTCCGCAGGAGAAAAATCGGCTTTATCTTTCAAAATTATAATTTGCTGGCGGCGTCTGACGTTTACAAAAATGTAACTCTGCCAATCCGCCTTGACGGGAACCGCCCGGACGAGGCCTATATTGATATGATATTAAAGCTCCTTGGGCTGGAGGACAAAAAAGGGCGCAGACCCAACCAGCTTTCAGGAGGACAGCAGCAGAGGGTTGCCATTGCAAGGGCGCTGGCGGGAAAGCCGGCCATTATTCTGGCGGACGAGCCTACGGGAAATCTGGATTCCAGAACCAGCGCGGAGGTTATGGGACTTTTGCACAGGAGCGGAAGGGAATTTCATCAGACCATTCTGATGATTACACATAACGAGGAAATCGCTCAGTTGGCGGACAGAATCATTCATTTGGAGGACGGAAGAATCGTGGGAGGACAGGCTCATGGGACGAAATAAAGAGGGAAAGGAAATGAAAGCGTACGAGCAGAGAGCCGTCCGCCGGATTTTCCGCAATAACAACAAGGAAGCCGTAAGCGAGCTGGCGATGGACAATTACTATGCGCATAAAACAAGGAACAGGGTGGCGGTTCTGGCCATTGTCCTTACCACGATTCTGATTACGGCGATTTTTACGGTGGGTATCAGCTGGGTCAGTACTATCGTAAATTATGGGGAGTCTGCGCCCGGCCCCGGCTGTGAGGGCGCTCTTTCGGCAGGTAAGGAGCATCTTGAAAAGATTCGGGAGCTGCCGCAGGTGGCATACGCCGATTACACAAAGAAATGCAGCAGCTCTCCTCTTTTAAACGAGGAGTTTGCAGGCATTGAGGTCTGGCTTCTTGCGCCGGAGGAAAGCTATTTGGAGCACAATTTTGTAAAATTAATCGAGGGGCATTACCCGAAAGAGGCGGGAGAAATCCTGATTTCCGACGCCATGGTAAGGCGGCTTGGGCTGACAGGCGCAGCTGGCGGGGCGGCAGGTAGCGCGCAGGACGGTATGACTGCGGCGGGCGGCGGAACCGACAGCATGACAGGCAGCGGAACTGACAGTGTAGCAGGCAGCCCACTGGGCAAAAGGATTACTCTCAAAATGAAGGTGGCCGGGGAGGAACAGCCCCATGAGATGGAAGAAAAGGACTTTGATTTTACCGTTTGCGGGTATTTTAAGAATCCACTGGTCAGTCTGGAAAACGTTTATGATGAGATTTACACCACGGAGGATTTTATCAGGGAGCACAATCCGTCCATACTAGAGCGGGAAGGGCAGGTGTATATCCATCTGAACAATTTAAATCCCCTTATGATGAAGTCGGACGTGGTGGAAAAGCTGAGGGAGGTTTCCCGGGCGGCGGGATGCGGGGGCATACAGACCAAATATACCACGGACTTAACAGGTACGCTGATAGGGGTCTTTCCGGCTTTTCTGCTGGTGTGCCTGCTGATGCTTGGCGGCTATTTCCTGATTTACAATATTTTTTATATTTCGGTGGCGGCGGATATCCGCTGGTTCGGTATGATAAAAACCATCGGGACAACGCCCGGGCAACTGAAAAAAATTCTGCTGATTCAGATACGCAGGCTGGGAGTAATTGGCATTTGCGCAGGAGACGGGATTGGCTATCTGATTGGAAATCTGCTGGGGCCGGGGGTGATGAGCCATACGGTGTACGGACAGTTTTATGAAGCGCCGCCGGTGATTCCCATACTGCTTTTAGGAGCCGGATTTGCCTGGCTCACTATCAGAATCAGCGCCGGAACCGCTATGAAAACGGCATGTTCCGTTTCCCCTGTGGAGGCCGCCCGGTTTGAGCCGGGGAAGAAAAGAAATATTTTTACCATATTGTCTCTCACCTTAAGTATTATTATCTTTGTGGTGGTGAGCAACGCCACCCTTGGCTATTCCGTAGATAAGATGGTGGCCCGTTATAATCAGGAGCAGGGGCGGATTTTGCATAAGAGCAGTAAATGGCAGTTGGGCGAGGAGCCTTATGAGCCGATGAGCGAAAGTCTTGCAGAAGAAATCGGGGCGCTTCCTTTTGTAAGCGGCGTCGATGTGATTTACAGGGCAAGAACCCTGCCTGACTATATAGAATATGAGGGAGGCCGGCAATACCTGCATTCCCTCGGAAGGGTAAAGCTGGAGGGAAGGCTTGAGGAATGGCGCGAAGCAATGAAGGGCTGCCCGGAGTACGGGGAAATCTATTACGAGGAGTTGGAGAAAATGAATTTCAGCGAGACGGACGTTTTTCTGGAGGTTTTGGGACTTCCGGCGGGCCGGCTTATGAAAAACATGCCCTATCTGCAGATACTGGAGGGGGAATTGAACCCGGAGGAGTTTGCCACGGGCGAGTATATCGTCTGGCAGGAAATGCAGACCAATCAGGGATTGTCCGGTAAGGAATGGAGGGAAAAGCAGCTTCACGCCGGGGAGGAGCTCACACTGAAATTCTGGGATGACGGGACGGAAAGCTATGTAAGCCGTCAGGTAAAGGTGATGGCTGTGGTGGAGCGCACTGACCCTTTCGGGACAGCGGATATCGATTTCAGCAGCGTGATAATACCGGATACCATGTTCCGTGAGATTTATTCAAATTATGAAAAGCGGATTGCCTCTTTACAGATTATGGGAGAGACGGAATTCACAAAGGAGCAGAACGGGCAGGTTCAGGGAATTCTCGCCAGGGAGCACAACACCCAGCTTATGATGGAATCCCGCTATGTGACCAGAAGCGACGCGCAGTATAACAAAAACACCATGACCTTTGGCGGGCTTTTCCTGACGGTTCTTCTGGGAATTATCGGGATTTCCAATGTGATTAACACCCTGACCAGCGACGTGTTTGCAAGGCGCAGGGAGCTGGCGGCGCTGCAGTCCATTGGAATGACGGTAAGGCAGCTTAAGGGGATGCTTTTTAAGGAAGCGATGAAATATTGCCTTCCGGCGGTTCTTCTTGCGGTTCCCGCAGGCGGCGTCCTGGCCTTTATGGTAGCGGGCGACTGGACGTTTACAGGTTTTTCCCCGGCGCTTTTTATAGCGGCGTCTTTGGGCGCGGCGACGGTGATTTCGGGAATTGCCCTTGTGGTAACGGACATATTGGTAAAAAATTTAAACAGAAAATCCATTGTTGAAAGACTGCGGGAGATTGAGTAAAATAAACGAAAGCGGCTGCCAAAGCTCTGACAGGGACAGGGCTGCAGGCGGGGATATGGAAAGGAAATCAGCAGGAAAAACGACTGGGGGGAAAACAGATGCCGACAGAACTTCTGGTAGTGGAGGACGATGAACTTTTGCGGCGCGGAATCGCTTTTGCCCTGAGAAAGGAAGGGTATCTGGTGAGAGAGGCGGGAAGCCTTGAGGAGGGAAGGCGGGCGTGGCATGAGCGGCTCCGCCTTGTCATTCTCGACCTGAATCTGCCGGACGGCGACGGCCGGGAGCTTCTTTCACAGTTCCGGGCGGGCGGAGTGCCTGTGATTGTGCTGACGGCCAGGGACAGGGAGGAGGATGCGGTGAAAAGCTTTGATTTGGGCTGCGACGATTATGTCACCAAGCCCTTTTCCACCGTGCTCCTGCGCCGGAGGATTGCCGCCGTGCTGCGGCGGGCGGGAACGGGTAACGGAAATGTCTACTGTCACGGCGAACTGGTTTACAGGTTTTCGGAAAAGGAGCTTTTGCGAAGCGGACAGAGCGTGAAGCTTACCGGAACGGAGAGACGGCTTTTGGAGGTATTCTTGAAGCACCGCAATCAGGTGCTGACAAGGGAAGCCTTGCTTGAGCAGGTGTGGGACGCCTATGAAAATTATGTGGATGAGCGGACGCTTAAAGTAAATATCAGCCGCCTGCGCGAGAAGGTGGAGAAGGACGCCAGAAATCCCGAGTATATTTGCACAGTGTTCGGGATTGGGTATAAATGGAGCGACGGGCATGAGTAGCGGCGTAGGATTGGCAACGGAAGACTTTTGGGGGAGGATGAATATATTATGCGGACAGGCCGGCGGACGGGGCGCGCAGTTTTCCGTCTGGCTATTGGCTGCGGTTCTTTTGTTATTGTGCATTTGTCTTGCAGCGGCGCTCTGGCGCTGTCACAGGCTGACACAAAGAGTGCGGCTGGTAATGGAGCAGGTAAACGATGTGATTGAAGGACTGATTCACCATAAGAAGCCGACGGAGTTTTCAGAAGCCGGGGATACTCTTTTAGGGAAGTTTCAGCACGGTATTTTCCAGCTGTATGGAATACTCTGCTCTTATGAGGAAAGGGAGCGGCGGCAGAAGGAGGAGCTTGGAAGCGCCATCAGCGATTTGGTGCATCAGATGAATACTCCCATTGCCAATATCCGGCTGTACAGCGGATTTCTGGAGGATACGGAGCTTTCCGCCGGGGAGCGGCAGGCCTTTGCAAAGAGCATCGCCCGGCAGGCGGAAAAGCTTGCCTGGCTGGGAGAAAGCTTTGGAAAGCTCTCCCGCCTTGAAACGGGAATTATAAAGCTGCAGCCTGTAAAGCAGCCCGTGCTTCCGGCGCTGCTTGGCGCAATCGACCAGATTACCTTAAAAGCAAAAGAAAACGGAAACGATATCCGGCTTTCCGGCAATCAGAAGCTTACCGCCGTATTTGACCGGAAATGGACGGAGGAGGTTTTTTATAATCTGCTGGACAATGCGGTGAAATATGGAAACAGGGACAGCGCAATCACCACCTGCCTTATGGAGGGTGAGATTTATGTGCGGATTGATGTGGTAAACGAGGGACCGCAGATTCCTGAAAAGGAATACCCGAAGATTTTCAGGAGGTTTTACCGGGGAGAAGCGGCAGGGCAGCAGGCGGGCGTGGGGCTTGGACTGTATCTGGCGAGAGAGATTGTGAGAGAACAGGGCGGATACATCAAAGCTGCGGGCCGGCCGGACGGGCGGACTGTGTTTTCGGTGTATTTGCCCTGTTGCGATGCGGGGAGCCTTGAACGCCTGCCAGTATCAATTTTGCCGGAATCTGAAAATTGATTACCGTGACGGTAGTAAAAGGGGAATAGTAATTTTTTTAAAATTTTGATATAATAAGGAAAAGAAGGTGATTATAGATGGCTTCAGATGAGGAAAAAATATTTCAAAATGAATTGGAAATGGCAAAGAAACGTGACCATAAAATTATGATTACTGATGAGGCTATTGAAAAAGTACCGTTGGTCAGATATAAAGAGATACCTGAAAGTGAATATTTGATGTTACGGGAATTGGCGAAGGAAGTACTGACGGTCTCCAAAAATGATAATCATTCCAATGAGGTTGCGCTTACTTACAGCCTTGATTACAGGAAACTGATTGCCGAAGGTAAGGTGTTTATGGGGGTTGCGTTGGGGGATGAACATTCTAGTTGACCCTTGTATGAATACCGTGGCATATCATCTGATAACAGCCTCTTTTGATTGTATTGTTATTGTGCTCCATAACCATCCTTCCCTGTCAAAATTTTCACTGGAAGATATAAAGTTTTTTCTGGGCAACGGAACGGTTAAGATGATGGTGGTAGTTACAAATTTAGGAAACATTTCATATCTGGTAAAAAGGGATAGCTATAACCGTCATAAAGCGATAGGAATTTATAATCATGCAGTCAGTGTCCATAATGAGGGAAGCGGTCTGCGTGATTATCAGAAAGCAGTATCTTATTTTCTTTCAAATTGTTATGAAGCAAATATTATCTATGAAGACCGTTAGGAGGTGCTGACATGTCTGAGAGGATGATTTTAAGTGAAAAACCGGAAGATAACAAAGCGGCTGCCGAGTGGGGGATGAAGCAGGCAGAATTGATGAGGAAGGGTGAGGAAATTACGCAGAGGTTAGTGGAAAAGTATACACCTATTATTTTAGCGCGCAATACGCAGGAAACAAGCGGGAGAGAAAACGGAAATAATTATTAGAGAGATGCCGGACATAGATGCAGACCGGTCAATAGGCCTGATATATTTCGCCACCCGTTTTCGGGTGGCGTTTGTTTCCATAGAATAACGCTACATGCTTGCAATTCTCTTTAATGTATTGTTCAGCCCGAGGAGCACAAAAATATCGTTCTTCTGTACAGGGTCGTCTGCGTCCGGGTTGATGACAAGGGCGCCGCCCCGCCTGATGGCAACCACGTTCACGCCGTACTTTTTACGCAGATTCAGTTCTTTCAGACTTTTCCCAATCCAGCTGCCAAGGATATCGATATCCGCAATGGAATATTCGCTGGTAAGCTCGATTGCGTCAAAGAGGTTGTTGAAGGCAAGGGCGTTTGCGAGATGGACGCCCCTTTCCTTTTCGGGATGGACAATCTCGTCAACGCCGATTTTGGTGAGTATTTTTCCCTGTGTTTCGTCGTAGGCCTTTGCAATCACCAGGTCGATTCCCTGTTCCTTTGCCCAGATAGACGCCAGAACAGCGGCCTCCAGGCCGTGGCCGATGGAAATGATTGCGCCGTTAAAATTCCGTCCGCCCAGCTCCTTTAGGGCTTCCTCATTGGTGACGTCCACGCACATGGCGAGGGTCACGTACTCTGCAATCTGCCTTATCTTCTTTTCATCCCTGTCGATGGCAAGCACCTTGCAGCCGTTGGCCTCGAGCTGCTTTGCCACGCTGGTTCCGAATCTTCCAAGTCCGATAACGATGTATTCCTTTTGCGTATGCTTTTTCATTGATTTCCTCCATTCCAGTTCCGCTGCGGTTCTGTGTCTGTTCATTCTATCCGATAATAACCTTACTCTCCGCATGGGTAATATTCTCCGCCGGCGCGTTGCTGTTAAATGCCAGCGCAAGGGTGATGGGGCCGATTCGCCCCAGGTACATGGTCAGGGCAACGATTAATTTTCCAACCGGATTTAAGGAACCGGTTAACCCTCTTGACAGGCCCACGGTTGCGATTGCGGAGGTCATCTCATACAGCGTATCCAGAAAATTGCTCTGCTGGACTGCCAGAAGCGCCATTGTGAGCAGCAGCAGGGTGGAGAGGCTGAAAGTGACGATGGCCACGCACCGCCTGATGGTCTCGTCCGCTATTTTTCTGTGCATGATGGTGACGTCCTTTTTTCCGCGGATGTTGGCAAACATGGAGGCAAACAGTAAAATAATAGTCACTGTCTTTACGCCTCCCGCGGTTCCGGCAGGGGAGCCGCCGATGAACATTAATACCAGATAAGCAAGGCAGGAGACGGGCCGGAAAAGCTCCTGTGAAATGGTGGCAAAGCCGGCGGTCCTTAAGGTGACGGATTGAAAAAGGGCCGCCATGATTTTTTCAGGCCAGCTCATAATACCCAGGGTTGCCGGATTGTCAAATTCAAAAAGGAGCGTCAGAACAGTGCCGGTCACAATCAGGGACGAAGTGGCAATGATGACGAGCCTTGTGTGGAGATTGAGCTTTCGGGTATAGCCGCCTTCTTTTTGAAACCGGCCGGGAAAAAGGCTTCTTGCCAGCTCCCAGTATACCGGGAAGCCGAGGCCGCTTACTATAATTAAAAAAATTGTGGTCAGATTCAATATGATGTTGTCGCTGTAGGCGCAGAAGCTGTTACCGCCCAGAAGGTCGATGCCGGCGTTGCAAAAGGCGGATACCGCATGGAAAATGCCGTACCAGATTCCCCTGATTCCGAATTCGGGAATAAATACAAAGAAATAGCCCACAGCGCCGATGCCCTCAAGAATCAGCGTGATTTTGAAAATCCGCAGAGTCAGCTTTACCAGGCCGGTTAAGGTGTCCAGATTGTAGGCGCTTTGAATCAGCATCCTGTCGGAAAGGGTGATTCTGCGGTGGAAAACACATAAAATCAGGGTGGTAAAGGTGACGATTCCCAGTCCGCCGAACTGGATGAGAAAGAGAATCACCACCTGTCCGAAAGCGGAAAAGGTCTGGCCGATGTTTACGGTGGAGAGCCCTGTCACGCAGACGCTTGACATTGCCACAAACAAAGCGTCGAAAAAATCTATTTTCTGCCCCGGACGCAGGCTTACGGGAAGCAGAAGGCACAGGGTTCCGATGAGAGCCCCGGCAAGAAATCCCAGCATGATAATTACGGTTGTGGTCAGTTTATGTCTTTTCATAGTTCTCCGTTTTGCGCCGCCCGGCGCCTGTGAGAAAGGAGCCGGACATTTTTGCGCGAATACCTGAATTTTCCTTATTGTACAATAGTTTGGAGGAGATGGCAAGGAGGCTGTCTTCTAATCCACGGAAATCAATTTTCAGATTCCGGTGAGAGTATATGTCAGAGAGGATGTCAGCCGGAATGGTTCTTCGTGCTTTTAAGCACGTGTTGCCGCGCTTTCGCTCTATAAAAACGTAACGGATGCCAGGCGCGCGAAGCATGGCAGCGTTTGTTTCGATAATCTTTAGAAGTTTTTAAGATTTCCCGCAGGATTTTATTTAGTTTTTTGAAGTAGTATGAATACAGGATTCGTTATGAGGATAGGAGCTGTAAAGGGAGTCTGTGGCCGCAAGGCGCGGGCTTTGCAGGAAAAGATGGAAGAAGGGGCGTGAAGAACATGACGATGGAAGTGATTATGGAGTATTTTGCAAGATACGGGGGAATCGGGATTTTTGTGATAGTTTTGCTGGAATATTTGAACCTGCCGGGGTTCCCGGCGGGAGTAATTATGCCGCTTGCGGGTATCTGGGCGGCGAAAGGACAGATTCATTTTATACCGGCTTTGATTATCACGGTGGCGGCGGGGGTCACCGGAAGCCTTATTTTGTACTGGCTGGGATATAAAGGCGGCGAGCTTTTTTTGCAGAGGTATTTAAACAAATTTCCAAAGCAAAGGCCGGTGATAGAGGAGAAACTTTCCTGGGTGAAGGAAAAGGGCAGCGTCGGTATTTTTATCAGCAAACTGATTCCCATGATAAGGACGCTGATTTCCATACCGGCGGGGGTGGCGAAGATGAATCTGGCAAAGTATACGGTAAGTTCGACGCTGGGGATTTTCGTGTGGAATCTGTTCTTTGTGGGAGCCGGGTATTTCCTTGGCGACGCGGTGATAAGTTATCTGAACTAGAGCGGACGGATGGCAGAAAAGAATTTACAAATACACTTAGGAGCGGGATTATGAAGATTGCAATGATGACAAATAATTATAAGCCGTTTATCGGCGGCGTGCCCATTTCTGTGGAAAGGCTGGCGGCGGGACTTCGGGAAATGGGGCATCAGGCGGTGGTTTTTGCGCCTTATTATGAAGAGCAGGAGGCGGAGGAGGACGTGGTGAGATTCGGGGTGCTTTTCCGCAGGAAATCTGACGGTTTTTCCGTACCCAACAGTCTGGACCCTGAAATCGAGCGGCGGTTTAAGGAGGAGGATTTTGACCTGATTCATGTTCATCAGCCGATGATGATAGGGGATACGGCGAGGTATCTGTCATGGAAATATCACGTGCCGCTGGTGTTTACCTATCATACCAGATATGAGCAGTATCTTCATTATGTGGGGCTGTCCGCCTTTAAAGGAGCGATGCCCTTTTATCTGCGGAGATGCATGAAAAGCTGCGATATGGTGTTTGCGCCTACGCCGCTTATGAAGAATTATCTGGAAGAAGTGGGAATTAAGAGCAGAGTGCGGGTTTTGCCCACAGGGCTTTTAAAAGGCAGCTATCTGCCGGACGAAGAAAAGGCGAAGCTGCTGCGGAGGGAGCTTGCAGGAGAAAAAAAGTATTTATTCTGTGTTGTGGCAAGGCTGGCAAAGGAAAAAAATCTGGAATTTCTGCTGCGAAGCATGAAAATACTGAAGGAACGCCGGGGAGGGGATTTCCGGCTGGCGCTGATAGGGGAAGGTCCCGAGGAGAGGGAGCTTAAAAAGCTGGTAAAAAAACTGGGGCTTGGGGATGAAATCCTTTTTGCGGGAAAGGCGCCGAATCAGGAGATAAAAAATTACTGCCGTGCTTCCGACGCTTTTCTGTTCACCTCCCTGTCGGAGACTCAGGGAATCGTACTGCTTGAGTCAATGGCTGCCGGCACGCCTGTCATTGCCGTAAAGGCAACAGGGGTAAGGGATGTGGTAGTCAACGGGAAAAACGGGTATATGACAGAAGTGTCAGAAACGGAATTTGCAGAAAAGATTATGGATGTTCTCGAGAAAAAGGAACTGGAAATTTTAAGCCGGGGCGCAAGGAAGACCGCGGAAGAATACAGGGGAAGCGAAATTGCAAAGAGGGCGCTGGCGGCCTATGCGGAAGCCATTCTGGTAAGGCGGATGAAAGAGGGGCAAAAACGAGGCCGCAGAAACAGAGATGTGGTATACTTGTAATATGTGGTAAGGATTCCTTATCACCTGCAGATGATTTACCGCATTTAAAATATGAGGGGAAGGAAAGGATTTATTGCTATGAACGCATATCACATATTAATTGTGGAGGACGATAAGGAAATCAGAGAGGGAATAGAAATTTATCTGAAAAATCAGGGCTACACCGTTTTTCAGGCGGCTGACGGCGTGGAGGGGCTTGAAAAAATCCGTCAGGAGGAAATTCATCTTGCCATTGTGGACGTGATGATGCCGAGAATGGACGGAATCACCATGGTCATGCGGCTTAGGGAAATGAAGTGTGAAATTCCGGTTATCATGCTTTCCGCCAAGTCAGAGGAGGTGGATAAAATCATGGGGCTGAATATGGGCGCGGACGACTATGTGACGAAGCCCTTTACCACCATGGAGCTTCTTGCCCGGGTAAACTCCCATCTGCGCAGATACGGAAAATTTCTTGAAGCCCTGGGGGAGAAAAAGCAGGATGAAAAGATTTATGTGATTGGCGGGCTTGAGTTAAACGAGGAGGCGGTGGAGGTTTCCGTGGACGGAAAGCCTGTGAAGCTTACGCCGCTGGAATTTAAAATACTGCTGCTTCTCATGAAGAATCCGGGGCGGGTATTTTCGGCGGAAGAAATTTACGAGAGGGTATGGAATGAGCAGGCAATCAATACGGATACGATTATGGTGCATATCAGGAAAATTCGGGAAAAAATCGAGGTAAACCCGAGAGAACCAAAATATTTAAAGGTGGTGTGGGGTGTTGGATACAAAATCGACAAGCAGTAAAAAGTTCAGTTTCCTTTTAGCGGGCGCTCTTGTGGCGGCTGCCACGGCGGTATTTCTTGCCTTTTATCCGGCTATGGGAGAACAGGCGGATTACCATTACTCGGATTATTTAAAAAGCGACCAGTTTTTATTTTATTTGTATCAGGGGAACCTTGTCCTTAACAAGCAGATGATGGACAAGACGCAGCAGGAGGAGGTTCCTTATTCTGATTTGTATCTGACGACGGAAAGCGGTAAGATTTCAGAGGAGGAGACGGGAAGGGAGGGACTGATATACCCGGAGGAAGAGGTAAGCGGGGAATATCTGGAATCCCGGCTTGGCAGGGTGATGGAGGAGGTTTTCGAGGATTGGGAAAACAGTGTTCTTGGAAATTTTACCCAATATGTGGATTACTGTGTCATTGACCATGAAACAGGCGAGATGATAAAAAACACCGGCAGAAGCATTGATGCGCTTTATGAAAGCAGGGGAAGCGGAGAATCCGAAAACACAGGGAAGGACTATGTTTATTATGTGATGATGAGCTATGACGAAGCGGGTTCTGTCTCCAATATATCGGTGAGGGATGAAAATTCCGACGAGCTTTTAAAGAAGGTGCAGAGCGCCATGGTGAATAAGTGGCTGAGAGGCAGCTTTGCGGACGCGGCCATTAATATTCTTCAATATCAGAATACGGTTTATTTTTACGGGGAGGACGGGACGCCGGAAAAACTGGTGGTGCATGTAAACGACAGACCGAAAAATATGACCTTTATCTATGCCCTTACCGCCAGACAGAAGGAAAACATGCTGAAAATGGTGCAAAACGGAAAATTTGGAGACAGGTTTGGCATTCAATACAGGTGGGAGGTACAAAACGCCTATTATGAGGCCGGAACGCCGGGGATTTACTGGGTGCTTCTTATCATTTTGGGGATAATGGCTCTTGCCTGCACCAGAATCAGGCGATACTGCCTTCACCGGCTCCCTTCTTTCCAGGTGCATCTGGAGGTTACCCTGACGGCTGTATTTGTGGTGTTCGGCGCCTGTATTTATTTTGTTATCCAGCTGGTATATTTGACAAACGGCGGATATTTCCCGGAGATTTACGGAAAATATATGGGTTTTGTCCCACAGTCTTTTTATCCGCTGCTCACCAAAACCATTAACGCGGCTGTGATGTTTCTGTTTTTCGGCATCTGGTACTACCTGATAACCTCGTTTGGGGAGGTGTTTGATATAGGAGTAAGGGAATTTATACGGCAGAGAAGCCTTATCGTGATGTTTGTGCGCCGGGTAGTGGGAGGATGCAGGAAAAGAACCAGCCGTCTTAAGGAAGAGGTTCTCCATGTGGATTTGGGAGGAAAAACCGAAAAAACAATTATCAAGCTTCTTGCACTCAACTTCGTGGTTCTTGCCGCGGCATGCACCATGTGGGTGGGCGGTTATGCGGCGCTGATTATTTATACCTTTGCGGCTTATTTTGTGATTAAAAAGTATGTAAATAAAATCCAGGGACAGTACCGGAAGCTGTTTGTGGCCACACGCTCCATTGCGGAGGGCAATCTGCAGACAGAGCTCTCGGAGGACTGGGGAATCTTTGAATCCTACAAGGAGGAGCTTTCCAAAATTCAAAACGGCTTTAAGGCGGCGGTGGACAAGGAGGTAAGAAGCCAGAGGATGAAGACGGAGCTGATAACCAATGTTTCCCATGATTTGAAAACACCCCTTACGGCGATAACCACTTATATCGAGCTTTTAGAGGATGACAATCTTGCGCCGGAGGTTCGGAAGGAATACCTGGGAGTGCTGAAAAGGAAATCCGAGAGACTGAAGTTTCTGATAGAGGATTTATTTGAGGTCAGCAAGGCCAGCAGCGGAAACGTCACGCTGAATCTTGTGGAGGTGGATATCTGCAATCTGATGCGCCAGGTTTATCTGGAATACGAGGACAGGGTGGAGGAGGCGGATTTGATTTTCCGGTTCCGCATGCCGGAGGAAAAGGTGACGCTGCAGCTTGACAGCCAGAAAACCTACCGGATATTTGAGAATCTTTATGTGAATATCATCAAATACGCCATGCCCCACACCAGAGTCTATGTGAATGCGGATAAGACGGAAAAGGGAATCGTAATCGAGCTGAAAAATATGTCGGCAAACGAGCTGAATATCCAGCCTGAGGAGTTGACGGAGCGGTTTGTGAGAGGCGACAGCGCAAGAAATACGGAAGGGAGCGGGCTTGGGCTTGCCATTGCAAGAAGCTTTGTGGAGCTGCAGGGAGGGAAGCTCTCGGTGGAGATTGACGGGGATTTGTTTAAGGTGGTAATAGTCTTTCCGGCGTAGGTATGCGATACCTGTACCATAAAATAAGAGGGGAAACGTGCGCTGTCAGGCACACGATGACAAAATCCCGGGGGAAGTCATTTCCCCCGAGATTTTGAGTCAGATAGAAAATACAGTATTATTTAAGGCTTAATTGCATATTTTCTAACGACAGTCATGTCGGCATTTGTGATAAAACAGTTTTTTTCTTCATCTGTTAAATCGCATACCTTGCACCCTTTATTTCGGGCAAATGCGGTTAAGCCTCTGTAATCAATCTGAATATCAGGGATATCCGCTTTGAAATAGGGACCGGCTAAAACAGTGGAATTATATGATTTCATCTGTCCATTCATAATCGTAAACCTCCTTAATCCGTGCGCCGCCAGCTTCTGATATGAAAATCTGATAGGGATGAAGCATGCAAATCGGTTCGGCATCAAAGACTTTGCAATAATGTTCCATCAATTTCCGGTCAGCTGCAAAGCCGGAAATGGCGCCTTCAAAGCCGTAATTGAAGGAACACTGTGCAGCAATGGCGAATAAATGTCCGCCGACACCTTCATATTTCTTTTGCAATGTCATTTCCGGATTGTTTTCCGGTGCAGCACACATCCATGTGACAAATGCCGACGCCATACTTACATCGGGGCGAACTGCTAATAATCCCTGTATATTCACGCTTCCGTGAATAACCAGTGCATAGATTTCGTTTTCTTTGAGCAATTCATTCCAGTTTACATACCATCCGTTTTTTCTGTTATATTTCCGAAGAAAAGAACTTCTCCTTATACGTATGACTTCTGTGTCAACAATTTCTCCGGTTTCGGCATCCTTTAGACAAGGCGTCATAGTATCTATCCATGGGGTTAACATACTTTCACCGCTTTCAATGATTTCTTATAATTATTTTAACCGGGAAAGGATATTTTTTCAATGGAAATGGACTAGAAGTCCAATTATTATTTTAAAACGTGACATCGCTTTTTATTCGTGTTAACATTGGTACTGAAAATGTAACAGGAGAGCCATAAGCACATGGATAAATATCAGCTTTTAAAGCAATACTTCGGCTATGATTCCTTCCGGGAAGGACAGGAATATTTAATCGACAGCATTTTGGAGGGAAGGGACGTGCTGGGAATTATGCCTACCGGCGCGGGAAAGTCTATCTGCTACCAGCTACCGGCGCTATTAATGCGCGAAGCAGGTGCAGAGGACAGCGGAGAAATGAGCGAAGATGCGCCCTGCGGGCACGGGGCTGATGAAAAGCCGGGAAAGATGCGCAAAGGGGCGGTCACTCTGGTAATCTCCCCGCTTATTTCCCTTATGAAGGACCAGGTGGAAGGTTTAAATCAGGCGGGAATCCATGCGGCGTATTTAAACAGCTCCCTGACGCCGGGACAGTACAGGAAAGCCCTTTTTCTTGCGAAGGAAGGGCGGTATCCGATTATTTACGTGGCGCCGGAGCGGCTTGTTGCATCGGAATTTCTGGATTTTGCCCAAAATGCAAACATTGCAATGGTGGCGGTTGACGAGGCCCACTGTGTTTCTCAGTGGGGGCAGGATTTCCGCCCCGGCTATCTGAAAATCATAAATTTTATCGATACTCTGCCGGTGCGGCCGGTTGTGGCGGCCTTTACCGCCACGGCGACAAAGGAGGTAAAAGAGGATATTATCGACCTTCTGGCGCTTCAAAATCCGGCCATGATTACCACAGGTTTTGACCGGAAAAACCTGTATTTCGGCGTACAGTCGGTAAAGGACAGATACGGCGCGGTAAAAAATTATCTGGAATGCCACCCGGGGGATGCGGGAATCATTTACTGTCTGACGCGGAAAAACGTGGAGGAGGTCTGCGAGCGGCTGGCCGGGGAAGGCTTTCCGGTCACAAGGTATCACGCCGGGCTTTCCGACGAGGAGAGAAAAGGCAATCAGGAGGATTTTATTTACGATAAAAAGCCTGTCATGGTGGCTACCAATGCGTTCGGCATGGGAATTGACAAATCCAATGTGAGATTCGTGCTTCATTTCGGGATGCCGAAAAATCTGGAATCCTATTATCAGGAAGCCGGAAGGGCCGGGCGGGACGGGCAGCCGGCCGAGTGTATTTTGCTGTACAGCGGTAAGGACGTGACCACCAATCAGTTTTTTATCGAGAATAATCAGGATAATCAGGAGCTGGACGCAGGGCTGCGGCAGCTTGTGATGGAAAGGGACAGGGAAAGGCTGCGGAAAATGACCTTTTACTGTTTTACCAATGAATGCCTGCGGGATTACATACTAAGATATTTCGGGGAATACAGGGAAAATTATTGCGGGAACTGCTCCAACTGCCTCAGCCAGTTTGAAAACACGGATGTGACGGAAATTGCAAAGAGCCTTGTGGGGTGTGTGGAAAGCTGCCGCCAGAGATACGGAATCAATGTGATTCTGGACACGGTCCACGGGGCGAATACGGCGAAAATCCGAAGCTACCGCATGGATGAAAACCCTTTTTACGGCGGATGTGCAAAGGTGCCTTCTCCCAGGCTGCGGCAGGTGCTGAATCATTTGCTGATACATCATTATCTGGCCATGACCGACGACGAGTATGCGGTGGTAAAGCTGACGGAAAAATCGGAAGATATTTTAAGAGGCGGGGAAGCGGTGGTCATGAAGCTGGCAAAAGAGCAGCCTCATCCGGCCAAAGGGGAGAGCAGAAAGAGCGGGCGGAAAAAAATATCTTACGGCGCGTCCGGCACAGGCTCCGGGAGCGGAGAGCTTTCCCCGGCGCAGGAGGCCTTGTTTGAAAGGCTTCGCACCTTGCGGACGGAAATCGCCAGAGGGGAAAAGGTGCCGCCCTATATTATTTTTTCCGACAGGACGCTGGTACATATGTGTATGTTAAAGCCGGGAACAAAGGCGGAAATGCTGAAGGTTTCGGGTGTGGGCGAATATAAATATGAGAAGTACGGGGAGAGGTTTCTTGACTGTATACGGAAATCAGGGAGTGTGGAAGCATGAAGTTTTTGAAGATTTTAGGCGGTATTTTACTTGCTCTGATTATCGGGCTTGTGATTCTGGTGCTTGTCTGCGCCAACAATCCGGAGCTTACGGAAAAAATTGCGGAGTTTCTTTATCCTGACCGATACAAAATAGCGGGGACGGTGAGCGGAACGGGAGAAATCAAAGAGGACGCGGAAAACGCAGGGGACAGAGCCGGATGGACGGAAGGCAATGCCGGGGAAGCGGGAGGCGCTTCGGGAAATCCCGGAGACGGCCCGGCAGGAAATGGAGATTTTGACGCATCGGCTTTTTCCCAAAGCATACTTCCGGGCGAACCGAACCGGGGAAGCGGGGACGTGGCGGGGCAGGACGGGAGTTTTGCAGGCGATGCCGGAAAGGAAGGGCTTGCGGAAAATATCCGCCCGGAATACATAGCCCCCGACGAGGCGGAGCTTATGGTGCCGGAAAAGGTATCGGGGCGAAACGGTTATCAGCAGATTCAGGGCGAGGCGGAGCAGGTTGACGATGAGTCCGCAAAGGCGCTGGAAAGCAGTCTGGGGCCGGGGCAGACGGGCGACGGGCTTTCCTTTGACCCGCTTTTTTATCCCTATTATGAAATGCTGGACGAACAGGGAAAGCGCCTTTACCGGCAGATTTATGCGAACGCAAACGCTCTGACCGGCGCTTTCGCACCGGTGGAGGAAGTGGGCGCGGGCAAGCTTCGGACAGTTTTCGAGGCGGTCTACAACGACCATCCCGAGCTTTTCTGGATGGAAACCGCTTATTATGGAAAGTACAGAAGGGACGGGCGGTGCGTGGAAATCGATTTGCGGTTCAACCGCACGGCGCAGAACCTGGAGGCGTCAAAGGCTGTTTTTCAGGAAAATGCGGACAGCATAAAAAATCAGGCCTCCGCTCTTTCGAGCGATTATGAAAAGGAAAAACTGGTGCACGATATTCTGATTGACAGGATAACCTACAACCTCGGCGCGGAGATGAATCAGAGCGCTTACAGCGCGCTGGTAAACGGTCAGACGGTCTGCGCCGGATATGCAAGGGCTTTCCAGTATCTGCTGCAGCAGATGGAAATTCCCTGCTACTACTGCACCGGCTACGCCGGGGAAAACCATGCGTGGAATATTATCCGTCTGGAGGACGGCTTTTATAACGTGGATACTACATGGGACGATGTGGACGGCGGAAATTATGACTATTTCAACAAGACAGACAGCGATTATGCGGACACCCACGCGCGGAAGGAGCTGTCGGTTTATCTGCCGCCCTGCAACGGACAGAGGTACCGCAATCTGGAAGCAGAAGACGAAGCCGGTGAAAATCTGCGGGGCATTGAGGATATTGGTCTTCGGCCGGAGGATGTTTTACATACTCTTGCGGACTATTATGACGGCTGCTATGGCCGGATTGTGTCAAATGGGGCGGGCTCCTACAGCTTTTCGCTGGCAGTCGAGGGAGCTGATTTGCTTGAGGAGCTGTATCGGGCTTACCGGTCGGATGCCTATAAGCAGGGGTATATGGAGCGGGCAATGACGGACGCCGGCATTTCCTCCTGCGAAATGAGCCTTGAGACGGAGGGGCTTAAGGAGGACAGATATCTTATTGTGCATACCGTGAGCGCAAGGTAAAGAGCGTCGGCGGCACGGAAATCAATTTTTGGATTCCGGTGAAGGTATGCGTGTCAGAAAGGATGTCAGCCCGGAACATTTCTTCGTCGCCGCGCTTTCGCTCTATAAAAACGTAACGGATGCTAAGCTCGC
>OFGP01000259.1_pt1 | contig 57924 bp, 49 predicted proteins | sample 1521781 | NCBI WGS metagenome assembly OFGP01 (sample SAMEA3504113, study PRJEB24116) | mouse gut metagenome | biome: mouse gut; feature: mouse-associated habitat; material: faeces | place: Denmark | collected 2011
TCGGTTCCCGCCCTGCCGGACGTTTTTCCGTTGTAGCCACAATTCCCGCAGATTGGGCAGTATATCTTCAAACCCGTTGCGCCGCAACGGTTACGGTCCTGCATCTTTTTTCTCTACAGAAGGAATGTTAAGTTGACGAAATCTCTGTCAAAAAGTGTGAAAATTGAATAGAAATTGCTGCTTTATTGGTACGTTTTTGCTTTACCTAAAAACAGGCCGTAATGTAGTGAAATCGCACTCTCTTTATTTGGACAATTTAATCATGTGTATTAATGTACAACCTTCGGATTGTGCATTTTTACATCTCATTTATACCGATTGAAATTATTGGAGGAATATGATACTATGGATATGACAAGAAGCGGGCAAATCAAAGCTGGACTGCAAAAAAGTTTTCGTAGCGGAAAATCAGCCAAGGCATCCACAGTGTGCTATGGGTATAGAGTAACAACGGAAGGTGACCTGATAGTCTATCCTGCGGAAGCCATCTATGTGTTTCACATTTTTGATCGATTTGCCGCTGGCGACAGCCTTGATAAAATTTCTGCCTCGTTGGCTCGGATGGATGTGCCATCCCCCACTGGCAAAGATATCTGGAGTAAAGAAACGATTTCAAAGATTCTCAATAACGAGAAATATCTTGGTGACGTTATTTTGGGAAAAACTCAGTTCATAAGCGGAATACAGGTCAAAAATAATGATTTGAATACTAAAACTGTCATGATGAACCATCATCCGGCGATCATCACAAAGAAATTGTATGAGCTTGTTCAAATGGAGAAAAAGCGCAGATGTCGCTCTCACGAAAGATAAGAAGGGGACATATGAGCGCTACAAGAATAATTCCACCCAATAGTAAAGCTCCACAAAAGTTAAGAGTAGTAGCATATTGCCGGGTCAGTACCCGAGCGGCTGAACAGCAATCCAGTTTAATGGCACAAGAACACTATTATGAGGATTATATTAAACAAAATCCAAGTTGGGTGTTCGCCGGTGTATATTCTGATATAGGCAGCGGAACGCGGATAAAGGGGCGGAGCAAATTTAAGTCATTACTGTCGGCTTGTAAGCGAGGTCGGGTTGATATGATTCTCACGAAATCTGCCCATCGTTTTGCTCGTAACACAGTTGACGCCTTAAAAACGATTCGGATGCTGAGAAGGCAGAACATTGATATATATTTTGAACAAGAGGATATCCATTCACTCTATGAGAGTTCTGAATTTATGCTGACGTTGATTTGCGCCAGTGCGCAGGAGGAGAGCTTTTCCAAAAGCGAGGATATCAAATGGGGATTGCGCAAATCATTTGAAAATCCTGATTCCAAGTATTATCAGCGGATATGTTACGGGTATCTCCATGATCAGAACGGAAAACTCATTGTCCAAGAAGAGCAGGCCAAGGTTGTCCGCCTAATTTATGAGATGGCTGCATTAGGAATCAGCCTTGCAAGGATATCCTCACAGCTGGAAGATATGGGCATTTCTTCCCCAAGAGGCAAGAAAGTTTGGAGCAAAGAAACTCTGCGGAAGATTCTTTGCAACGGCTGTGCCATAATAGGGGTAAACCAGCAAGCCCTTGTCGCACAAGCGGTTACGCTGATTTAGTCCACCTATGACAGCTTTGATACGACAGGAGGTGACAGTCGAAAGACCATATATTCCGCCGCTGGTTGGGTTTTCACCGGACAAGCACCATATAGTATGCTCGAAAACCATTTACCACCCGAAAATTGACGATTGATGTCAGTTTTCGGGTGGCACTTTTTATTATGTCCATTTTTCTCGAAGCGAGCCCCCTGACGGATTTTTCATCCGTCAAGGGGGCTTTTTCGTTTTGAGACGAAAAGGAGAGGTCAACCATGTCACTGGAACTGGATTACTTTTACGGCAATGAAGCCGAGCAGTACAGTTTCTATCGGATTCCCAAGACTTTGTTCACAGACCGGCGGTTCAAGGGGGTTTCTATGGAAGCCAAGGTGCTGTATGGGCTGATGCTGGACCGTATGGGACTGTCTGTCCGTAACGGCTGGCTGGACAAGGACGGAAAGGTTTATATCTACTTTACTCTGGAGGATGCTGTTGAGATGCTGGACAGCGGCAAGGATAAAGTCATACGGCTGTTTAAGGAACTGGACAAGCCCAATGGGATCGGGCTGATCGAGCGCCGCAAGCAGGGGCAGGGAAAGCCCACGCGGATATACGTCATGAATTTTACTCTGCCACCAGAGCCGGAACAGTTATCTCCAGCTACTCCGTTGGCGCCGCCTGCCCAGACTTCTGAATTTCCGAAGTCTGGACTTCGGGGGGAAGCGGAAGTCTTGACTTCTGAAAAACCGAAGTCAAGACTTCGGCAACAGCGAGGTCAAGACTTCGCAAAACCCGACACTAATAAGACTGATATGAATGATACTGAATTGAGTGATACTGAGTCTTCTATCTATCCCCCTGCCCCCTTATTGCCCTCGCACTCTCGGCGCACGCGGCCGCAGCGGGATAGGATGGGTCAGATGGATGCGTACAGGGAGTTGATCTGTGAAAACATCTCTTATGACCTGCTGCTCCAGGAGAACCCCTACGAGCGTGACCTGATCGATTGCTATGTGGAACTGATGGTGGAGACCTGCTGTACCGGGCGGGAAACCATCCGGGTCAATCAGGAGGACGTGCCAGCCGATGTTGTCCGCAGCCGGCTTCTGAAACTGGACAAGATGCACATCGAGTATGTGATGGAGTGTCTGCGAAACAACACCACGCAGGTCGGGAACATCCGGGCCTATACGCTGTCGGCGCTCTACAACGCCCCTGTAACCATCGGCCAGTATTACGCATCCCAGGTCGCTCACGATATGGCCCAGGAGGTGATGCCGTGAGAATTGGTTTGGTTGAGGTAGACGGACATGAGTTCCCGAACCTGGCCCTTATGCGGTTGTCCGCCTGGCACAAGGCGCGTGGGGATACCGTGGAGTGGTGGAGCGGCTTTGAACACTACGACCGGGTGTATCTGTCAAAGGTGTTCACATTTACGCCGGACTTTTCCACCGTAATCAACGCCGGTGAGGTCATCACCGGCGGGACGGGCTATAAGGACTACCGCTCCCTGCCTCCGGAAGTGGAGGCTACAGCCCCGGATTACAGCATTTATCCGAACTACACAAGGGCTATCGGCTTCTTGACCCGGGGTTGTATTCGCATCTGCCCCTGGTGCATAGTTCCCCGCAAAGAGGGATATATCCATCCAGCGTCTGCCTGGGAGCAAATCAAACGCCCGGACAGCCGGGAGATCATCTTTCTGGACAACAATGTGCTGGCCTCCGACTTCGGACTGGAGCAGATCGATCGCATGGGCGGTCAGAAAATTTGGGTGGACTTCAATCAGGGTTTAGACGCCCGATTGATTACACCGGAGACGGCCAAGCTACTGGCTAGACTCCGCTGGATTCGTTTTGTGCGGATGTCCTGTGATACCAACGCCATGCTCCCTGTGGTGGAACAGGCAGCGGCATATCTCAAAGAAGCCGGGGTTGCAAAATCCCGGCTATGGGCCTATGTGCTGGTTCAGGACGTAGCAGATGCTCACCAGCGGGTGGAGACCCTGCGAGGTATGGGCGTAACGCCTTTTGCACAGCCGTACCGGGACTATGACGGCGGGGAGCCGACAGAGGAACAGCGGCGGTTTGCCCGCTGGGTCAACAACAAGGCAGCGTTTAATAGCTGCTCGTGGAATGATTATTGTGAGGACAGGAGGACCAAAAATGGCATATAAGAAGTTGCAAAAGAGCGTGGAGCAGGATCCCCGCTATCATGATACTTGGCGGCTACTGAAGAAATACCGGGATGTGGTTTGGAGCATGGAGCTGTCCGTCCAGCAGTTGAAGAAAGAATTTGAGTGCGAGTACGGCAGCAGCGTGGATGACTTTCTGGAGTCCGTCTACATGGCCGGCGCCGATTTGAGCGGGACGCAGATTGAGAACCACGCCCGCTGCATCGAGCGGAGCCGGAAGATGCTGGCGCTGGTGAACAGCGCGGTGGAGCTCTTGCGGACGAAGCACAAGAATGGCGAGGCGTACTACTGGATTTTGTACTACACCTTTCTCTCCCCACAGCAGGTGGAGAATATCAACGCCATCATTGAGCAGCTCCAGCCCTACATCCGGGATATCGGCCGCACAACTTATTACCGCAAACGTGAGCAGGCGGTAGAGGCCCTCAGTTCCATCCTGTGGGGATATTCCTCTAAGGACTGCCTTGATTTGCTGTCGGAGGTGTTTCCGCACACAGAGGACGAGGCATAGGGGAAAGCACCAGCCCGTGCGGTTCATTTACGCCGCACGGGCTGTCCTTATTTTGTGAGAATGGCTTTACCATCTGCTGGTTAGTATGATATACTATGAAAAATAAAACATCCTGGAGGTGTATTCACAATGGCAGACAGCAAAGATGATGGCTTGATTCCTATTCCTGAACCTTACTCCCGGCGCAGGCTGAATGCGCTCTACCGTGAGATTCCCCTCCCGGATATAGTTTCACGGATGCTACGTAAATACTTCAACGCAATGGCGAATCTATATGGGATTATTCCGCTCCGAAAGGCCTTTGAAATCATCCAGGAGCAAAACCACAGTCGTTTCACGCAGGAAGAACTGTTAGCGTTTGCGGAAATTGCCCGCCATGAGGAAGAGGACTACTACATCCTGGGTCTGGACGAGTTATACACGGACGGCAAACTGGGTAGCCCCTTGGATCGAGAAATAATTGATGTATTCTTGCTGGATGGAGATATATCCGCTTACCACGAAACGCTGCGGTCACAACACAGCAAACCTTATTACATCCCGCCGAAAAAAGAATTGCTCAAATACGATGATATGTTCTACTGCGAGCCGACACCGGAGCATAAGGCTTTTATGGTGGTGATTTCCAGTAAAACAGGAAATCATAATTTAGATCAGGCAGTCTTTGCGGACTTTATTATGAAAATGCGCATTACATCCACATCCTTCCCCAATGTGATGGACGAAGCAACCCGGCTGGGGCTTCAGTTCAACGGCGAGGCAGACATTAACCGTTTTCTTTCGGTTTATAACAATTTCCAGAATAACTGCCGTATGCAGCGCAACCGGGGCCATACGCCCCGCGAAATCATGGAGATGGTTCCGCCAGAGGAGCGCATACCGAAATCTCTGTCCTTTGGCCCCAATATCCGCAAGGCATTGGCAGACAGGACAATGAATGTCGAGGAACTGCGGCAAGGCATCTTGACTATGGATAACATCCCCAGTGAGGAACTGCGTTTTGATATGCTCCGCCAAATTGCGGAGATCACCGGTAGCGCGCTGCCCCAACAGGCGCATAAGCAGAAAATCGGCCGCAACGATCCCTGCCCCTGCGGCAGCGGCAAGAAATATAAGAAGTGCTGTGGGCGATAGGGAGGCTGTACTATATGAAAATCAAGCTGGCGCAGGTCATCTTTGCGGTTGAATCGGCTTCGGAGGCATTCCAGGAATACTTTGATACCCAAACCGGGCAGAGCGTAGCTCTGGCAGACCCCGATATTACCGGGGAACGGGACGAAGAGCTTGCGGATTTAATCATAAATTTCCCGGGCCGGTTTCTTCCATTCCCCAGCAAGTACGAGATCCATGAATACCGCATTATGGCTGATTTTGTGGACGAACTACGCCCCGGCGCGGCTCGTGAAGAATTGGCCGGAGCTATCCGAGGCAAGGGCGCGTTCCGCAGGTTCAAGAACGGCATCCGCTATCATCGCCTGGAACAGCAATGGTACGATTATCTGGCCCAGGCCCAGCGGGAGATTGCCATTCGCTGGTGTAAGGAAAACAATCTGGAATATGAGGAAGACGACACCTAAAATAAAGGGGTCTATGCTTTCGGACAAACAGGAGGAAATTGTACATGGGACCGGGAGTGATTACAGCGGATCTCCACGGAAAGAATGCCTACCAGGCCAAGGTGACGGTGGAGGCACTGCTCCGCCGCGCTGACAGGGCTACTTACCGTCTCCGCCTGATTCACGGTTGCCATGGCGGAACCGCTCTGCGGGATTTTATCCGAGAAACCTATTCCCACCATCCGCAGGTGCAGAGACTCGTGTTCTCCCCTGATGGCGGGGTCACGGAATTGGTACTCAGAGAGTTTTAATTCATGGTAGTACAAAATTAGGACGGTTTTGGGACTGAATTAGGACGGCTTTGGAATTGACATGGGAATCTATATATGTTAAGATAATCATGCTCAAAACTGTAATCACAAACGAAAACGGCTATGGAGGGACGCTGAAAGGCGTCCTTTTTTCGTCCCTCCACAGCAGCCAGGCGGCGTCCAAAAGTTGGTCGCCGCTTTCGTTTTCGGCGGAAAAACGAAAAGGAGGCATCTATTTGAACCCCAAAAATGTTCCCCCCGTCAAAAAGCCGGAGAACAAGCTGAAGAGACACATTGACTGCGGACGCATCCTCTATACGGCGTTTCTCTGTATGTGCATGGCTTCTATGCTCTGCCTGCCGGCCTTTGCCGCCGGCACCACTATTTGGACTAAAGCCAGCGAAGTCATGAAAGACGTCTACACTCAGGTCCTTGGTATCTCTACCATCGCGGCTGTGGTTACGGCGGCTGTGGCCCTGCTGATGATGAACTTTTCCCGCTCTGGACGGACGGTGGATGAATCCCGTGCTTGGCTCAAACGCATCATCGTCACATGGATTATCCTGAACTCCCTCGGCTTCATCATGAGCTATGTCACTCCCTTCTTCTCCGGCGGCCAGTACACGCCGTAAGGGCTTATGGGTATCTTAGATGGCATAGTGGAGTGGATCGCGGAACAAATCATGTACGGCCTGGATATGATTAACACATCAGTTTTGGGCGCGCTGGGCTGCGACATGAGCGTGTTTCTGCGATACTTCCCTGCTGCCGAAACCATGTATGAGAGTTTTGTCGCTCTGGCTATCGGGCTGATTCTGCTGCTGTGGGTTTGGAACCTGTTCAAAAACTTTGGACTGGGTGCCGGCTCCGAGGCGGAGGACCCCATCAAACTGAGCATCCGCTCTATCCTGTTCATCCTGCTGGCCTATTATTCCGACCAAATCGTGGACATTGCGCTAACTATCGGCGGAACGCCCTACAACTGGATTATGACCGCATCCCTGCCCAGCCTGGACTTCGCCAGCTTTAACTCGGTGCTGCTCACCATCATCGGGGTCTGCGCCAACGGCGGCGTCGCTCTCATTGTACTGATCCTGCTTCTGGTGCTGGCATGGAACTACCTGAAACTGCTGTGTGAGGCGGCGGAGCGGTATGTGCTGTTAGGGGTGCTGGTCTTTACGGCTCCTGTCGCTTTCGCTATGGGTGCGTCTCAGGCCACCTCCAACATTTTCAAAAGTTGGTGCCGGATGTTCGCGGGACAGCTCTTTTTGTTGGTCATGAACGCCTGGTGCCTGCGGCTGTTCGTCAGCATGGTAGGCGCGTTTATCGCAAATCCACTATCCCTGTAAAGGAGGACTCAAAACGAAAAAGAGAATATTCTTCACGTTGCTGCTGGTATCTCTGCTGGCGGCTTTTTTATGTGTCCCGGCTTTCGCCGTTACAGAGGCAGAAGTGGAGGCGCAGGTGGCGGCCTCCAGCAAGTCGGAGGTTACCGGGAATGTGCTGATCTGGTTTCTGTGCGCCGTGGCTTTCCTCAAGGTATCACAGAAGATCGACAGCTTCATGGCAACCCTTGGTGTCAACGTGGGCCGCACAGGCGGCTCCCTGCTGGCTGAGGCTATGCTCACCATGCGGGCAGTTACAATGGTTGCAGGCGGCAAAGGCGGTGCCGGTACCAATCGGGCCGGAGCTGCCTCCAGCGGAAAGGCTGGAACAACCAGCGGATCCGGAATGTCAGGTTTTTTCAAGGGCGGATTGATTGGTATGGCTAGCCGCCATGTTACCAACAGCGCAATCAAGACCGCCACCTCTCAGACCTCCGCCGTCCACACCGCCCAGTCCAGTGTACGGCAGGCTACAGCGGCGGTCACGCCAGAGGCACCATCGGGGGTGGGACCTTCGGTCAACAACGATATTCACACTGGTGGGGTCAATCTCCAAACTGAAGGCAGTGCCACAGCCGGCTCATCCCCACAAGAAGGCGTTATTGTGACCGATGCCACTCCTCCACCCGTTGCTGCGCAGAGTGATGGTCAGGTTTCCGCCGCAGACCAGGCCAGCGGTACGGTGCTGAACATTCCTCTGGCAGACAGTTCTATCCCGGACAGCTCTATTCCCGATGGGTCCATCCCCGCCGAGGCGGCTCCCATCGTTTCTCCGGGTGAGAGCGTTTCCACTGCGGAAAGTATATCTATATCCGATAGCGGCGCTGCCTTTAGTGTTCCCCAGAGCGGCGGCACAATGCTGAACATTCCTCCGGCAGACGGTTCTATCCCATACGGCTCTACTCTTGATGGTTCCGTCCCAACCGAAGCGGCTCCCATTGTTTCTCCGAATGAGAGCGTTTCCGTTGCGGAAAATATATCTGTATCTGATGGCGGCATTGCCCTGAATGTTCCCCAGGGTGAGGGTGCGGCCCTTATCGGAGCAGGCAACGGTCCCGTTCAGGAGGGCGTAATCGTCACCGCCAGCGACCAGCAGACCAACACGCAGAGCTCCACGGATACGCAAAATGTGCAGAAGTCCTCCGTTGTAGAACGTTCCCACACCGTCCGCAACCACACAAAACCCGTACAAACCGGCATCCCCAGCTTGGGCGGCGCCATTTTCTCAAAATCTCTGGTTGCGGGGGGCAGTTTTGCCAATGATGTTATCGGCACAGTGGCCCGGGGCGAGGTAGCCGGCAGAATTACTGGCGATATGGCGGCCCAGTCTCTGCAATCTTACTTGGGGTATACCGCAGAAGGTAAAATTCCCCCCATTTTTTCCAATACAGAAATTGGAGGCGGGAGAATTTCAGGCTATGTATCCACACCTGAACATCCGCAGCCGATTGCGTTTGGTATGTATCATGCAGAGCAGTATATGGAACCAACAGGCACTTTTTCAAAGGTCCGCTCTGCGGATGGGACACTTTGGTATACACAGATGCCCCAGGATGTAGTGGAGCGCAAACCGTATATGGCTTCGGACGATAAAGTGGCTTACCAGGAGCGCATCATTAAAAAACTCCCCGACCCACCCAAGCGTAAGGATCGGGTATAAGGAGGTCCTATGCGTCAAGAAGAACGGGATACTTATCTAATCCCACCTAATTTCATTGAGGGAGGCACCCTGATGGGCGGGATGTTCAAGACCCGCAACGCCATTGAAGCGGGCATCCTAGGGGCGCTGACCGCCCTCCCGGTGCTTAATCTGGGAATCTCCCTCACTATGCGCATCATCATTCTCTGCCTGACTACTCTGCCTCTGGTGCTGCTGGCCCTCATTGGGGTGGGCGGCGGAAGCTTGTCTGAGTTCATCCTGCAATTTTTCAGTTTTCTTCGCAATCGCCGGGTGCTGGACAGGAAGGGCGAGAGTAAAAAGGGGCTTCTTCCCAGCTGGACGCAGAGGAAAGAAAAAACAAGGCTGGAAGATGTAGAAGAACTGCCCAAAAGCCGTAGCCGGTTGCAGGTAGACCTTAAAGGCCGGAAAGTGGATCAGTTCAAAACCTTTCTGGCCCCGGAGGTCAAGCCTCTCAACCCACTGGCGGATTATGTGCCTATCGAAAAGATAGAGCATGGGGTCATTTTCACCAAAGACCACCGTTATGTGAAAGTGGTTGAGGTTATCCCAGTAAACTTCCTCCTGCGTAGCGCCCAGGAGCAGCGGAACATCATCTACTCCTTTATCAGCTACCTGAAAATCGCTCCTGTAAAGGTACAGTTTAAGGTGCTGACCAAGCGGGCGGACATTGACCGCCATGTGCAGACCGTGCGGCAGGAACTGGCCCAGGAGACCAATGCGCACTGCCGGGAGTTGCAGGAGGACTATCTGCGGCTGATCCGACAGCTTGGCTCCCGTGAGGCCATCACCCGGCGGTTCTTCCTGATTTTCGAGCATGAACCGCTGCCCGGCGCCAAGCGGGGCCACGAGGAAGAGGAGGCCATCGCCTCCCTCCAGACCGCCGCCCGGACAGCGGCCAACTACCTCCGTCAATGCGGAAACACTGTGGTACTAAACCATGAGGATGAGAACGAGGCCACAGCGGAAATTCTGTACCATGTCCTCTGCCGCGCCGAGAGCAACGACAAGCCCTTTGCCGGGAAGATTAAGCAGGTGGCGGCGGAGTATATGGCCGCCGGCCGGTCGCTGGAGGAAATCCCAGTCAATGAGTTCTATGCCCCCTCCCAAATCGACCTGTCTCACGGGCGGCATATCTGTATTGACGGCATGTACTATGCCTATCTGCTGATTCCGTCTGGTGGCTACAAGGCCCAAGTGCCTGCCGGCTGGCTCAGCCTGCTGGTGAACGCCGGGGACGGCATCGACTTGGATATGTTCCTGACCCGTCAGCCCAAAGACCGCATGATCCGCAAACTGGGCCAGCAGCTCCGCATCAACCGCAGCAAAATCAAGGAGACCAGCGATACCAATACGGACTTCGACGACTTGGATGGGGCCATCCGTAGCGGCTACTTCCTAAAGGACGGCTTATCCAACAACGAGGACTTCTACTACCTCAATCTGCTGGTGACCATCACCGCCTCTAATGTAGAGGACCTGGAGTGGAAATGCGCGGAGATGAAAAAGCTGCTACTCAGTCAGGATATGGACGTTCAGCCCTGTTCTTTCTGTGAGGAGCAGGCTTTTTTATCCTCACTGCCGCTGGCATCTCTGGAAAAGCACCTCTATGAGCGATCTCGGCGTAATGTCCTGACCTTGGGTGCGGCCAGTTGCTACCCCTTCACCAGTTATGAAATGTGTGACGACAACGGTATTCTGCTGGGGGTCAACAAGCATAACAACTCTCTTATCATCGTGGACATCTTTGATTCCCGAGTCTACAAGAACGCCAACATCGCCATTTTGGGCACCAGCGGTGCGGGAAAGAGCTTTACCATGCAGTTGATGGCGACCCGGATGCGGCGCAAGGGCATCCAGGTATTCATCGTGGCTCCGTTAAAGGGCCATGAATTCCACCGGGCCTGCTCCAACATCGGCGGGGAGTTCATTCAGATATCTCCCGCCTCCAAAAACTGCATCAATGTCATGGAAATCCGTAAGGTGGACAAGTCAGTGGATGAACTGCTGGACGGCCCAGGCGTGGAGAAGTCTCTGCTGGCGGCAAAAATCCAACGGCTCCACATCTTTTTCTCCCTGCTGATTCCCGACATGACCCATGAGGAGCGGCAGCTTTTGGATGATGCTATGATCCGCACCTACGCCCTCAAAGGCATCACCCATGAGAACGGCACTCTGGATGACCCGAATGCCCCTGGCCACTATCGGTCAATGCCGGTATTGGGCGACCTCTATGAGGTGCTGAAGCAGTCCGCCGAGACCAAGCGGCTGGCGAATATCATCAACCGTCTGGTCAACGGCTCTGCCCGGACATTCAACCAGCAGACCAACGTATCTCTGGATAACAAATACACGGTGCTGGATATCTCTGAACTGACAGGCGACCTGTTGACAGTGGGGATGTTCGTGGCGCTGGATTACGTTTGGGACAAGGCCAAGGAGAACCGTACCGAGGAGAAGGCTATCTTCATCGACGAGTGCTGGCAGCTCATCGGGGCCAACAGCAACCGTTTGGCGGCGGAGTTTGTTTTGGAGATTTTCAAGATCATTCGCGGCTACGGCGGCTCCGCTATCTGCGCTACCCAGGACATCAACGACTTCTTCGCTTTGGAAGATGGCAAGTACGGCAAAGGCATCATCAACAACGCCAAGACCAAGATCCTGCTCAACCTGGAGGACGAGGAAGCCCGGCGTGTCCAATCCCTGCTCCACCTGTCTGAGGCGGAAGTCATGGAGATTACCCACTTTGAACGGGGCAGCGGCCTTATCAGCACCAACAATAACAATGTGACGGTGGAAATCAAGTGCAGCCAGATGGAGAAGGAGCTGATCACCACCGACCGGAGGGAGTTGCAAGAGCTGCTGGACAAGACCCAGGCCGCGCCGCCTGTGGCGTAAAGCGGAGCGTATACGGTGTTAATGCGAGGGCTATTTTTTAATGCGTTTTTTATACGGTCCGTATGCGGAAAACCGCCTCGGCAATAGCTGTGGCGGTTCCGCTGTGCGATTTTTATACGGCGCTAATACGATTTTACGAGGTGAATGATTATGATGAAAACCCGTGAACAGGTCTATGGCCGGGAGGCAGCGGCTATCCTGCGGGATATTTCCATGTACCGGGTGTTGACTGCGGAACAGATCCTGCGCCTGCATCCGGGGAAAGACGCCAAGGAGCGGAATAAGATCCGGAATCTGCTGACCTACCTGGTGAAGCAGCAGCGGGCTTGGCTCTCCGAAGATGAGCGGTTCTATCTCGCGGCCCCGGATGCCCTGGAGGACATGGACCGGGGCCTTTTCGCTGCGGTATGGGTGCTGGCGGACTTTGCGGATGAAGTGGAGTATCATTCCGTTGGCGATTTCCCGGCCAAAATTATCTTTTTCGCCGGCGGTGAAATCTACGAGATCGTCCACGCCGCCCAGGGCAAAGAAGTTCTGATGTCCCACGTGCTTTCCGATCCCGGCGAGCAGCCCTCCCGCTACCTTGTGCTGGTGGATGATGCTTCTCAGATTGCGGAGCTGCAAATCCCCCATGCCAGCGGCTACTGCACCGTATCCCCGGAAGGGCAGGTGCAATATTACCAGAAAGAATGAGGTGAACCATTGAACCGAAGCACCGTTTCCCGGCGGATATCGTCCATTCTGGATGATATTCAGCGTCTGACCAACGCACTGTACGCCATGAATACCACCGATCTTCAGCGATACCCGGACAATTACGAAGTATTGTCCATTGACGCCGCCCTCCGAGCGGAGGGCATCGCCTGTCGGCTGCGCCATCTCATCTACGCCAGCACGACCACACCAAAGACGGAGTATCTGACCTCCGCGGCCAACACGCAGGGCATCTCAGTGCGCTGTAAGGACGGCGTTTTTGAGGTTACGCTGCCTGCTCTGCTCCCAAAACGTAAAATGTGGCAGAGCGGCGAATATCTGTTGGAGCCGTTGGGGGCGGCTTTGACCCAGTACGCAAGGGGTCATCCCCTTCCCCGGTTCCGGCACTGCCTGATTGCTTTCTCCCATATCTACGACCAGGAGTTGCCGGAGCGCCGCATCAGAGACTACGACAATCTGGAGCTGAAGCAGATCCAGGATGTGGTTGCCGCTTTTGTTCTGACAGACGATACCGGAGGCCTCTGTGATACCTACCACACAACAGAGTTGGGCGCGGTAGATTGTACCCGAATTTCCATCATGGAGACGTCCCGTTTCCTGGCGTGGCTGGCCGAAAAAGAAATCCTCTGAAAGAGGCCGAAAGAGGGCAAAACAGGGGTCCCATTTAGGCCCTTTTGAGGTGTTCCGTTTTGGGACCCCAGGTCCACCGCCAAAAACGCTTGCAGCGCAAGGAGTTTTGGCCGCTTACGCTGAGTGCGGAAACGCCCAGGTTATACGGACCCTGGGCGTTGAGATTACTGAAATAGGAGGTGTCGCAACTTGCCAGACCAAGTGACAAAACTCCCTGCCCCGGATACGCTGCCCGACCTCCTTTTGACTCTCGTTGCCCTCTCTGGCGAGTTCCCAACCAATCTGGTGAACAGTCTCCCCAGTACGAAAGCATACCGGCAGAAAGTCATCAAGCGGTTAAAGAAACAGATGCTGATCTATGCCTATTCGCAAAACGGCCTTCGCGGTCTGCGCCTGACTGCCGATGCCAAAAGCCTTCTTTCCGCTGACAGGCCAGAGCGGTTTGCCTCTCTCTTTACCGGCGATACGGTAACAAACGCACCTAAATATTCCGTTCCCCATCGCCTGCGCCTCCATCGGATGGCTGAGGTGCTGGTTACGATGCACAATGCAGGAGTGTCGGTATTTCCATGGGAAAAGACAGCCGTGTTTCAACCCTCGCCGCCCCTGGGCCATACTCATATTACTCAGCCTGCCTATTACAGCTCCCGTGAGGTCAAAGAGGTCGGGCCGCAATCATCCATCATACGCGGTTCCCGTTCAACCGGCGTCTTGCTATCGGACGGCGGTATTTTTATTGCCTACAACACCGGCCCATTCCAGATGAAGTGGGAGTACAAGGCCGAGATGCGGATTAAGTTTCTGCTGCAAACGGAAGTCTGCCGACAGCGGCTCCCGGCGCAATTCATGGATGTTGGAGTGGACGCGGTTGTGTTTGGCACGGATATGGAGCGGCTGGGTGCGCTGATGGGTGTAGGCGATGGCCTGTCCCACAACAACTTTGTGCTGGATGGCGGCTTTGAGCATTTCTATTTCTTCCCAGGTGACCACAAAGGAAATGCGTTGGTGCGTCTGCTCTGCAACGGCGAACTTCGTGTCTCTTTGGACACTCTGCTTTTGAGCGGCCTTCATCCGCCGAACCCCGGCCTGCCGATGGAGAATGACGGATTGGAAGGCGATACCCCCGTCCTCTTTGGCTATCTCTGTGATATGCCTCGGCTCAGGCGCTTTGATAATGCGTTGTCTATCCACGAAAAGGACGGCATCGTCATTTGCTTTGACTTCCAGGAGGAGGCGTACCGCCGCTGCCTTGGCCCTCGTATCCAACTTCAATGTCTTGACCTTGAGGCAGTAGAAAGGAGTGTGTTTCCATCTCTCGAAAAGAAATGATCAAGCTCGCCATTATCCTGCCTGTCGCTCTGATTGCTCTGCTCTATGGCGGCGGCTACATCGGTCAGTTCATCTACAATTATCAGGTCTGGGAGGCGGCAGGTGGCGTGTTCGGTACCTCTCCCCAGTTCCCAAGCGGCAATTTTTTCGCCTGTATCGCCGCCGCCTTTCACTTTCCCTATGGCTTGTACGGCATAGGCTTCTGCGTGGGGGCGTTGGCTGTCCTGATTTTCATGGTCATGCGGATGGGATACAGCGAGACCGGCGAGTATGACCGAGACCGCAACCTGATCTACTCCAACAAAGGCACCTACGGCACAGCGGGCTTTATGTCCAAAAAGGAGCTGAAGGGTGTCTTGGATCTGGTTCCCAATATCCGCAAACACCCCGGCATCATCCTGGGGGAGTTGGACGGCCAGGTGGTATGTGTCCCGGAGAAGACCCGGTTCAATGGGAATCTGGCTGTGTACGGGGCCAGCGGCTCCAAAAAGACGCGGGCGTTCTGTATGAATATGATTCTCCAGACGGTCGCCCGGCGGCACTCTCTTATAATCTGTGACCCAAAATCGGAACTCTATGAAAAATCCAGCCAGTATCTTCGAGACAAGGGCTATACGGTGAAGGTGTTCAATCTGGTCACCCCCTCCTGCTCGGATTCCTGGAACTGTCTGGCGGAGATCAATGGTCAGGAACTGATGGCACAGCTTTTCTGTGATGTCATCATCAAAAATACTGGCAGTGCCAAGGGAGACCACTTCTGGGACAACGCTGAAATGAATCTGTTGAAAGCCTTGGTTCTCTATGTGGAGCGGGGCTACCCGGAAGAGAAAAAGAACATTGGTGAGGTCTACAAGCTATTGACGCAGAGCAGTGAGAAGGAGCTGAATGCCCTTTTTGATGTGCTGCCCGTCACCCACCCGGCTAAATCCCCCTACAGCATCTTCAAGCAGTCCGGCGAGAATGTCCGGGGCGGCGTCATCATCGGTCTGGGGTCCCGGCTCCAGGTATTTCAGAACAGCGATATTCGGGAAATCACCGGCCATACGGAGATTGACATGGAGCTGCCGGGTAAAGAACCCTGTGCCTATTTCTGTATCACCAGCGACCAGGACAGCACCTTTGACTTTTTGTCCTCGCTGTTTTTGTCCTTTGTTTTTATCCGGCTGGTACGCTATGCCGATCAGGAATGTCCCGGCGGGGCACTGCCTGTTCCCGTCCATGTACTGGGTGAGGAATTATGTGCCTGCGGCGTTATCCCTGACCTTTCCCGCAAAATCTCAGTCATCCGTTCCCGGAACATCTCTATGTCCTGTGTATTCCAGAACCTCGCGGGACTCCAGAACCGCTACCCACTGAACCAGTGGCAGGAGATACTGGGCAACTGCGATGTGACGCTGTTCCTTGGCTGCACCGATGCCCTGACAGCGGATTTCATCTCCCAGCGAACGGGTGAGGCAAGTATTTCCGTAACCAGCAAGGCCAAGCAGCTGGGGACCTGGCGCATTTCCAACTATACCCCGGAATACCGGGAGACCAGCGGCGTCGGCAAGCGCAGGCTGATGACGATGGATGAGGTGCTGCGCATGGATGTGGACCGCGCCCTGGTGATTATCCGGGGCAAAAATGTATTGGAGGTGGATAAGTACGACTACTCAAAGCATCCGGAAGCTAAGAAGCTGCGGCCCAGCAAGGCCTCCGCCCATGTCCCTGACTGGCGTGTAGCCCAGGAGAAGAACAAGCAGCCCAAGCCTCCCGCCAAGAAAGCCGCTCCGACAGGGAACCCGGCACAAGGGACGGTCCGGCAGGGCGAAGAGATGGTGGAGCCGTCTGCTCCTCCGGCAGGCAGAACGCAAAAGAAACCAGCAGTGCCCAAAACTCCAGCAAAGCGGCAGAGGCAATCACCGCAGGCAAAGAGGACAGCTTCTCATCCCAAAGAGGAAGAACAGCCCTCTGTTTCCTCTCAGCCGGCGGCGGATGAAGAACAGCCGGTGCCGGCTTCTACAGAAACAACAGGAACAACTCGGGTCGTGACTGCGACCAGAGATTCCATATTCGTTAGACCGAAATCAAAATGTGAAGAGGAGGAATAATTTCACAATGCCAAGGAAAAAAACTGTACCCATTCCTGAAGAGCAGGAACTGACTGAGCAGACTGGCCTTCCCGCTGATACCGGCGGAATGGAGGCCGAAGCCGCCCCGGAAACCGGGATGACTGATTTTTCCCCCAGCGATGATCCTTTCTCCGGCGGCGATGCCGGCGTTTGGGAGGAAGGCGGCGGCGATGTTCCGCACGATGACGCCGATGGTGGTATCGCCCCTGCTGACCCGGAGGCCGATGTAACCGAAAACGGGGCTGAGGAACCCGACGCTGGTTCCATGGGCGATGAAACCGACGGCGAAGCCCAGGACGGGGAATTTCCCGCAGAGGATGTGTCTTCTGATGGTGGGAGCGTCCCCCAGGATGATGTACCTTTCGACGGTGAACCGGAAGAGTCTGACCCTGAGTACGACTCTTTACTCCAGGAATGGGGTGAAGCGAGTGTCTCCCCGGACGGTGAGGCAGGAGTCGGCGATGACCCGCTGACGCTGGCACCGCCGCCCGGTGAGGAGCCGGATGTTCCTGCCCCAGAGGACACTTTTGCGGAGGATACGCCGCCCAGGGAGGCACGCCCCCGGAGACGCCGCGAGGCCGCCGCATCTCTCTCTGCCTCTCGCCGCACGGCTGACCGTGAGCGGGTGCTGACCATCGAGGCCCGGGATGAGGTGCAAACCGAGGCGGAGCGGGAGGCCATCATCTGGCATGAAATCCAGAACGCCGACTGGACGCGCCGCATCCTCACTGGTACGCTGGATGGAGTGGAGCAGACGGAATCCGGCCTGACCCTGGCGGTGGTCAACTACAAGGGCTTCCGGGTGGCGATTCCCCTTAAAGAGATGCTGCTCTACCCTGGCAAACTGCCCACCGGCCCGGAGTACATGGAGACCATGGCCCGTCTGCGCCGCATCCTCATGGTCCGGCTGGGTTCTGAGATTGACTTCGTGGTGAAGGGCCACGACAACAAGAGCCGCAGTGCTGTGGGCAGCCGCAAGGACGCCATGTACCGCAAACGGCAGAGTTTCTATCTGGACAGGGATGAGATGGGCGAGCCCATGATCTACGAGGGCCGGGTGGTGCAGGCCCGGGTGGTGGCGGTCTCCGAGAAGATCATCCGTGTGGAGGTCTTTGGCGTGGAGTGCGCTATCGTGGCCCGCGGGCTGTCCCGCTCTTGGATGGGCGACGCCACCGAGAAGTACAGCGTAGGCGACCGTATTCTGGTACGTGTCCTCAAGATCAGCGGCAGCACCGTGGAGAATCTGGCGATTACGGCGGATGTGCGCAGTGTGTCCAACGGCACCGACCATGATAATCTGAAAAAGTGCGTGGTCCAGGGCCGCTACGCTGGGCGGGTTACCGACATCCGGGGCGGCGTGGTGTTTATCCGGCTGAACAATGGGGTCAACGCCATCGCCCACTCCTGCTATGACCGCCGCACCCCCGGCAAGCGGGACGATGTGAGTTTTTCCGTCACCCGGCTGGACCCGGAGCAGGGCGTGGCGGTCGGCATCATCACAAGGATCATCAAACAAAATTTGTAAAGGAGAGGGCCTATGAAGCATTTGAAGCGTCTGGCGCTGTCTTTGCTGCTGGTACTGTCCATAACAGTCACCGCCATGGCCGCTGAGGTTCCGGTAAGTCTGGTAGTGGAAAACCTGAACGGCCAGCAGCGCATCGTCAAGACCTATGAGCTTCCCCCCGGGACAGACCCGGAGACACTGAAGGAGCCGTCGTTTGAGTACGACGGCTTCACTTATACCTGGGCCTACACCACCAAGGAGGAGCACACCTTCCTGGAGACCAAAGCGGTAACCGAGAAGGTCACAGTGGAGACGGTCAAAAAGGACCTGAACGTGGTCCTGGAGCAGCTGGCCCCCAGCATCCCCTATGACGATGGGGAGTTTAGCGGCGAGCTGACTTTGGATCACACCACCATCACCACCGAGGCGGCGGGCTATACCACCAAGAGCGGGAAGGTTACCGCCACCAAAACCATTGGGCCGCTGGACCGCAACGATATGTCCTACGTTCCGGCTACCACAGTCAAGGACGGCAGAACGCTCAATCTGGTCAATGTGGAGTGGCAGGTCATCGGGACGGACCTGGTTGGGGACGCTCTGGCCCCTGCCTCCTATCAGGCGGTAGCGACCTATTCCGCGTCCACCAGCAGTCAGGTAGCCACAGGCTATGTCTCCACCGCAGAGTATAAAGGAACGGTGACCGCCTCTGGCGTGAGCAGCATCACTTATACAGTGGTCTACACCGGAGCGGAGATCGTGCCCGAGACACCGCAGCCTACCGAACAGCCGGACAAAAAACCGGGCAGTCTGTTCGGCGGGAATGTGGCCGCTATCGGCGGTACGATCCTGCTGGTGCTGCTGCTTGCGGCGCTGGCTGGAGCGGGCGGCTATCTGTTCCTGCACAGGAAGAATGTCTATGTCTACATTCCGGGCGACAGGCCCCGGGATTACAAGCTGATCGCCAAGTTCCGGGCGGAACCTCAGCGGCCGGAGATAGACATTACCGGTCTGGACCCCTACCCGGAAAGCATCATCGCGGTGGAGATCAAGCGTCCCCTGGCAAAAAAGCTGCTGGGCCAGACCTTCACCGTCCATCATCGCGGAGCGGATTATGCCTACACCGTTCTTCAGGACCGTCCTGGGGACTGGCATGAGTTCGACCCTACCGAGGAAAAGGAGGAATCTATTTGAAGCACATCAAAATGTTTGCCGGGCTGATGCTGTCCGCTGTGGCGGCGCTGTGCATGAGCGTCCCGGCCTTTGCGTCGGACTACTCGTTCACCACAGACGCCCCCCAGGACTACTACAAGAGCACCAGCTATGAGGACGTCTACGGCTCCCAGTACAACTACGGGGGCCGGAATGTGGTGGACTACCAGGTGCCGGAGCTGGAGTACGGCGTTCAGAGCACCACCATGACCGGCGTGATGGAGCGCACCATGCTCCCCGGCCTCCAGCAGACGGTGGCGACTGGAGGCGGCGGCTACGGCGTGGCCGGGGGCGGCCCCATCACCGTACTCACCGAGGCCACCGGAACGGGCGGCTCCGGTTCCACTTCGACCACCACCCCCACGACGCCCACCCTGCCCACCACTCCCAGCTATCAGCAGCCGGCCTACACCAGCGTGGAGGGCATGGCCTACAAGGACGGCAGCATCGGCACTGTCAAAATTCCCTCGCTGAAAATCAACATGAAGGTCTGGGAGGGCGAGACCGACGCCAGCATGAAAAAGGGCCTGGGCCATTACAGCTCTACCTCCGCCTGGGATGGAAATGTGGCAATGTGTGGACACAACCGGGGGAGCAAGTATGTGATCGGTTCCATCAAGGACCTGGAGCAGGGCGACACCATCACCTACACCACGATCTACGGCACCCGCACCTATCAGGTCACCACCGTGAAGGTCATCTCCAACACGGATTGGAGCTACCTCCAGTCCACCGCCGACAACCGCATTACCCTCACCACCTGTCTGGCCGACCACCCGGAGAGCCGGGTGCTGGTCCAGGCCGTAGAAAAAAAGTAAAAAAACTTGTTGAAAAACCTCTGTGTATTTTCGTATAAAGTAGTATAATCATATGAACGGAGGTTTTCACAATGAGGAAAAAACTTTTTATGATCGGGCTGGCTGTCACACTCTGCCTGGGGCTGGTCATCCCTGCGGCGGCCGCAAGTCCGCCCTCCGACCAGGAGGCCGCAGCCGACTATGTGCGGGAGCGGGGCATCATGGTTGGGGACCAGAACGGGAACATGAATCTGGCCTCCAGCCTGAACCGCGCCGAGCTGGCCGTCCTGCTCACCCGGTTTCGCGGCGGAGTGGAGGAGTTGCAGGCCAATACCGCCTACTACGAGCGGGGCTGCAAATTCGTAGATGTCCCCGCCTGGGCCAAGCTTTATGTGGGCTACTGCGTCCGGAACAATCTGGTGGCCGGATATGACAAGCTCCATTATGGGGCGGCCGACCCGGTAACTCCCGCGGCGGCCTGCACGGTGATCCTGCGGGCCAGCGGCATTATGGACGGGGAAGGCAGCGTCTGGAGCTACGGAACCGCCTGTTCCTATGCCCTTGGCCTGGGCTGGATTGACGAACCCACCGCCCATGCGGAAAGCATCACCCGGGGCGAGATGGCGGTGCTGATCTACCGGGCGCTGACTGGTAGACATCCTGGGGATACGCCCTCTGCCAGTCAGAACACCGGGGACGGCTATCTAAGCAACGGAAAGCCTGTGACAGAAGAGAATGTGCTGGAGCTCCTGCGCCAGATCGAGAAGGAGTGGCCCCATGGCACGGTTTGGGGGACGCACAATACTCCGGGCACCCACAAAAACGAGGTGCCCAGCACCGCCGCCAACCGTATCATGGACGTCTACTGGGTGAGCGAGTATTACGGATGCAGCGGCTACGCCTCCATGGTCAGCTCTCTCATTTTTGGGGACAAGACCAACCCCGGCCGCAGAGTGGAGGACCTGTCACAGATTCGACCTGGAGACATCCTCTTCTGGGTGCGAAATAGTGACAACTCTATTTGGCACGTGTCGGTTGCACTGGAATCTCCTGATGAAATCCATGCATTTCATGAAACCGACGGCAACCACGGCGGGATCATCCGTTGGCCGAATCAGGAGAGCCAGTACAGCAAAAACAACTTAGATAGCTACCGGGGCGAAAACAGGGCCTACCGCCTTGAGGCATGGACCCGCTACCCGGAGGATGTGGCCTATACCGGAAACAGCGCGGGGGCGTGGTCCTCAGATGCCCTCAACTGACAGGTCTGACCGCCCAAGGGAGGGCAAACGCGCATCAAAAACCACCGATCCCCAAACCGAATCGTCCTGGCCGCAGAGCTGCGGCCAAAAGTCAAAGGACTGCACGATGATGTGCAGTCCTTCCTTTGTGCTCACAAATTGATTAAGGAGGAAACGCTTAATGTTGAAATCTCTCTCCCAGAGCATCAAAAACAAGTGGAGGCGAGCCCTTTCCGGCCTGTTGGCGGTGATCACCGTGGCTGGAATGCTCCCGGCCACCGCATTCGCCGCTGAGAGGACATCGGCTGGCTCAGCGGCCAGCACCCCCGTTTACGCCCCCACCGGTGATTTCGAGGTCAACATCGCCGGCGCCACTGGCTGGAACGGCACACACCAACCGCTGACCGTTTACAGCACTGAGAGCGGCAGCACGCAGACCACCACCATCCCTGCCTCGGGCGGGGCGGCCCCCCTCCCCTTCGCCCTGCTGGAGTACAGCGGCGGCGAGCGCGTCAAAGTCGGTCTGGCCGTTGATGACAGCGGCAGCGTGACCGGCTGGGAAGGCGGCAAACTTGGAAAGACCGGCTGGGTGGATAAGGAGGATATCCTTGTCAACCTGCCTGACATCCTGCCCGGCATCGCCTACAAGCGGGACGGCGGAAGGCAGTTTTCGTCCAGGCTGAGCCGGTATGAGTACGTCATTGCCGGCAACTTCGCTTTTGCTGAACAGCTGGCCCAGCTCCAGCGGGAGGCTATGTCGGACGGCGATACATTGGTCGTTCAGCAGTCCAGGCAGGATATCAGCATCCACCGGGCTAAGGGCGACGCCGGCCAGCTGTACCAGTACACGCTGGATGGCGCAGTCTATCCCAAGTATGAGGACTGGACGGAGTATGATGCCCCGGATGATACACTGGGGCTGCTCCGGTACGAGCTGTCCAACGCCATTGACCGGGCTTACAGCGTCATTCCCTATACGACGCTGACTGAGCTGTGCGCGAGCGGTATCAAGCGGGCTCCCATCAAAGCAAGCAGCTCCAATCCCACCGGCGGAACTGGCGGCCTCAATCCCGGCAGTCCCGGCGGTCAGAAGCCCACCACCAGCAATGTTGACTGGAGTACTGACCCTGAAAGAACCTTTTTGCGGTTTACCCTGATCGAGTTCCCCGAGGGCGTGGTAAAGGATATCGGCAACAACGATTACAGCACCTGGCACGTAGTCGGCACCCCCCTCAATGTCGTTTGGAGCGACGGCACCTATGAAAACTGGACTGCGGAACAGTGCCGGAGCAAAATCACATGGTTTAATTCCAGTGCCATGCAGTACAACGGCAGGGGCTCCAACGCGGCCCAGATGATGGCAGGTGGAACGGGCGGCGTTTATTCCTATGACGCCACCAGCGGCTACAATCAGCGTTGGGTCACCACGGCAGATGAATTTCAGAGGGAATCCGGGATCACCGACCAGCAGAAGGAGCAGATGTTCCACTGCAACAGCTCCAAGTGGTCTGCCAGCTGGATTGACGGCGACTACACCTCCATGTGGGGCACCGATCCCCAGCCTGTGACCCCTGGCAACCTATATAAAGTCTACAAGCCCAATGACGCTTTCCTGTACCTGCTGGGCCGGTTGAGTGAGAACAGCAGCGGAACCGGCTGGAGCAAGGATGACGCCATCGCCAAGTGGTCTGAGTACGTCCATGACGCCAGCGGCAACCTGCGGACCAAGTACCGGATCATCATTGAGACAGGCGGCGTGTTCGTTGACCCCGACGGTGTTCGCCGCGCCTATACCCTGCGGGAAATGATGGCCTATACGCTCTACAACAATGAAGCGGCCGTCAAGGGCAGCCTGATTCGGGACCAGTCCTCCACCATCCGCAACATGGCGCAGTGGATGCGGCAGTCCAAGGGCCAGTTCCTGGAGTATCCCCTGAACGGGGACGGCACTCCCACCGGCGAGGAGCTGTGCTCCACCAACGGCTATACCGAGGCGGACAGCTTTGTGGACAGCATCACGAAGGCCGCCAAGATCCGGGATACGATCTTTACCGAGCGGCGTTCCTATGGCCTGCACATCCTGTCCCCCTTCAACTTTGAGCGGCCGGAGCCCACAGGGACTTCCCTGGAAGTCACCAAGAAGTCTGGGGCATCTATTCCCGCTGGCAAGACATGGAGCTTCACTGTAACCTATACTGCGGGAAGTCCCTCCAACTATACAGCAAGGAAAAATAACACAGATTGTACGGATCAGGTGATTAACACTGGCAATGGTCTGAGATTTTCCCTGAAAGCCGATGAAACGATCCGTATTGTCTTTGATGCGGACGCCTCCTTCCGATTTGAGGTGCATGAGGATGACTCCTCCCAGCTGACCAATATTAGCGGCACCGGCGGCACCGCCGATATGTCCGCCAAAAAGTTTATCAGCAGCGGCGGCGCGTCCAAGGTGACATTCACCAATGGCACGACCATCACGGAGAAAAAGCCCGTCTATCTGAAGCTGAAGAAAATCGCGGCAAAAGATAAGCAGCCCCTCTCCGGCGCGGAGTTCTCCGTCTATGCGGACCCCTCCTGCACCGGGACCCCTCTGGCCGTGATGACCACCGGCTCCGACGGGACGGCGAGCACATCCGTCCCCAACATCGTCGAGGATGGCGGGAGCGTCACGCTGTATGTCAAGGAGACCAGAGCTCCCGCCGGCTGTACCCCGCTGGCCGCCCCCATTCCCGTGACCTGCAAGGCCCCGGAGAACTCCACTCAGGCAGGCGCGGCCCAGGTTGGCCCCGCCAGCGGCATTGAGAACGGCGGCATCCCTGAGCCCGGAAAGGCGCTCCTGTTTAAGCGGGACGCGCTGACCAACGCTGGGGTCGGCCCCGCCACCTTTAAGTTCTCCTCCGTCACCAACGGCGTCTATGAGTTTGACACCGATGAAGCCGGCGTGCTGGAGAGCGTCCAGTGGTGGGACCCCACCGAGGCGGCTGGTAAGTACATCAAGCCCGGAGAATATGCCGTGACAGAGCTGATTCCGCCCCCCAATTACGAGCCTACCACCGAAGTGCAGCAGATCAAGCTGGAGCTGGACGCCAACGGCAATCCCATTCCGGCTGGCCCGCTGGTGTTCAAAAATCTGGCGAAGGTCGGTTTGAAAATCCTGAAATATGACCGGCAGAGCCACAAGCCCATGAGCGGCGTCACCTTTGAGATTTTCCGCGACGGCGTTTCCCTGGGCCACTATGAGACGAACGGCAGCGGTGAGATCCTGCTGACCGGCATCGAACCCGGCACCTATCGGGCGGTCGAGGTAGACACCGGGGACGACAGCCATATCAAGGATACGGCTCCCCAGGAGATCGAGCTGACCGCCGGCTGCGGCGTCAAGGAGCTGTTTTTCTTCAACGATGTGCTGCCCGGCATGAAGCTGGTGAAGGTGGACAGCGCCGACCCCTCCAAGACCATCCCCGGCGTAAAATTCAGTATTCGGGCTGTGGATGGAAGCTACGGCCCCAAGGAGTTCGTCACAGACAGCAGGGGCGAGATCGACCTGAGCAAGCTGCCCGAGGGCTCCTACGAAGTGGTTGAACTGGAGTGTGCGGGCTATGTCATTGACAACGCCCAGCGCATCATCCATCTCCGGGCCAATGACACGGCGGAGTTCGTGTTCACCAACACAAAAAAGCCCGGCCTGCGGCTGGTAAAGACCAGCGCGGACGGGACGCCTCTGGACGGCGTTACCTTCAAAATCACCCCCATCGGGGACGCCAGCCACTCCATCGACCGCACCACCCAAAACGGCGGTGAGATTTTCGTGGAGGACCTGGAGCCTGGAATTTATTCTGTGGTAGAAACCTCCACGCTGCCGGATCACATCCTGGACAAGACCGAGTACCATGTGGAGCTGTCCCCCGGTAAGGTTTCCGAGCTGCGTCTGAGCAACGACAAGCGGCCCAGCTTGATTATCAGCAAACGGGACAAGGACACCGGTGATCCCATTCCCGGCGTTACCTTCACGCTGCGGGGCGCGGACGGCCCCACCATCACCACCAAGCCCACCGGGCCGGATGGGAAGGTGGTCATCACCGACCTCTTGCCCGGGGTGTTCACTGTAATTGAGCAGAGTGTTCCGGAGAATTACATCCTGGACACTACCCCTCAGACGGTGACGCTGTTCCCCAACAAGGAGGCCCAGGTGGAGTTCCAGAACTACCAGCGGCCCACCTTGAAAATCGTGAAGGTGGACATCAACGGCAAGCATCTGACCGGCGCGATCTTTGAGGTCAAGACCAAGGCCGGGGTAAAGATCGGGGACTTCCCGGTAAACGCAAACGGTGAGATTACGGTCCCTCAGAAGCACCTCACCGAAGGGTACTATATCATCACGGAAAAACAGGCCCCGGCCGGGTACATCCTGGATACCACGCCCCACGAGGTCTATCTGCGGCCCGGCAAGACCACTGAGGTCTCCATCGAGAATGAGAAGAAGCCCGGTCTCACCATCTATAAGGTGGATTCTATCGTCGGTGACGGAATTAAGGGCGCTAAATTTGAAATCTGGGTGTCCAAGGACAAGAACCAGAACGGCACCTATCAGCAGCTCACCAACAGCTTCTACTACTCGGACGAAAACGGGATCATCCACCTGGACAACTTGGATACTGGGTGGTACAAAATCGTCGAGGTGGAACCGCCCTCCGGCTTCATGCTCAAAGAGCCCTCCGAGCAGACCATCTATATCGAGCACGACACCTCGGTTGAGGTGACCTTTGAAAATATTCCCAAGTCCGCTCTCGTCATCCGGAAAATTGATTCCGACACTGGGGCCCCTCTGGCAAACGCCTGGTTCCGCGTCCGCTACCTGGGCGGGACCTCCGGCAGCGGCGGCACTATCATCGGGGAATATCAGACCTCCAGCAACGGGAACATCGTCATCACCGGGTTGGAGGCTGGAACATATGTTTGCGAGGAAATCTCGGCGCCCCATGGGTACGTCATGGACACCGCCCCGCAGACCGCCTACATCAGCGGCAAGGAGCAGGACTGCATCACTCTTACCTTTACCAACAGCAAGTACGGCTCCCTCCTGGTCAAGAAAATTGACAGCATCTCTCGTGAGCCGCTGAGCGACATTCAATTTTATATCACCACCAGCGACGGCAGTGTGGTAGGAAACGGCAACGGCTACTTTACCACTGACAGCGCGGGTACGATCCTGGTGTCCGACATCATGCCGGGCACGACGCTGGTCGTGAAGGAGACCCGTACCCGTCCCGGTTACATTTTAGACGATGTGCCGCAGACGGTCAAGATCGAGTCCAACGAGACCAAGACCCTGGAGTTCCGCAACCAGCCCACCGGCTCCCTTCTGATCCGGAAGGTGTGCAGTGTCAATCCCAGCGTGACCCTGGCGAACGCGGAGTTCAAGGTGACCTACTCCGATGGCAGCCTCATTGGCGATTCCAACGGGGTCTACCGCTCAGATGAAAACGGCGAGGTGCGCATCGAGGGCCTGACCCCCGGCAAGAGCGTTGTCATCACCGAAACCAAAGCCCCCGCTGGATTCCTGATCGACACCCAGTCCCAGACCGCTGTGATCCAGGCGGGAAAGACGGTCAGCGTGACCATGAAAAACCAGCCCAAGGGCCAGCTCATTGTCCAGAAACGGGACAGCCTGACCAACAAGCCGCTTCCCGGCGCGGAGTTCCGTATCACAACGGCGGCTGGCTGCGAGGTGGGCCTGGACGGTGTGATTGGCACCAGTACGCTCACCCAAAATGGGATTTTCACCACAGATAGCCAAGGTGAGATCCGCATCTCCAACCTCGCCCCAGGGGCGTATGTACTGTCCGAAATCAAGGCGCCGAACGGCGGATATGTGATCGACAATCCCTCCACAAACGTGGTGATTGGCCCCAACGGCGACACTCAAACGGTGATTGTGAAAAATTCCAAGGCTGGCGCACTGGTCATCGACAAACGGGATTCCGTCACCAATAAGCCCCTGGCCGGCGTGACCTTCAAGGTGACGACCGCCACCGGTGAGTTCGTCCCCGACGAAAACGGCCAGATCAGCAGCAACGGCATCTATATGACCGACCGGGACGGTAAAATCACCATCAACGGGGTGGTAGGCGCGCTGGTGGTAACCGAAGTCAAGACCATTCCCGGCTACACCATCGACCCCAACGAAAAAACGCAGACGGTAGTGGTCAACCCCAATGACGTTCAAACGCTCCATTTTTACAACACGCCCGGCACGACCCTCATTATCCGCAAGTTCATCGAGGGCACCGAGAATGAGCCTCTTTCCGGGGTCGCATTCAAGGTGATCGACGGCAGCGGCGCGGCGGTGGGTCCCGATGACGGAATCTACTACACAAACAAGGCTGGAGAGATCGTGCTGTCTGATGTGGAGCCCGGCACTACGGTGATCGCCCGCGAGATCAAAACGGTAGATGGGTTCGTGCTGGACGGCACTCCGCAGAAGATTCTGATTAAGGACGGTGAGGTGCAAAGTCTCACCTTCTGGAACAAGAGGGCTGGGACGCTGCTGATCGAGAAGCTGGATTCCGTTACCAAGGCCCCCCTGATGGGTGCTCAGTTCAAGGTCGTCTATGCGGACGGCCGGGTAGTGGATACTGAGGGCGGCAAGCTGTCGTCCAACGGTATCTATATTACGGACAGCAATGGTCAGATCAAGATTACCAATGTCACGGGGACCATTGTTGTGACTGAGGAAAAGTGTCCGGATGGCTATGTGCTCGGCTCCAATGACAAGAGCCAGACGGTTGTGGTCAATCCCCAGGATACGCAAACTCTCCGGTTTTACAACGACCCCCTGTGCAGTCTCACCCTGACGAAGCGGGATTCTGTCACCGGAAAGCCTGTCCCCAACACCGAGTTTACGGTCAGGGACGGGAATGGAAACCTGATTGGCCGCTACACCACTGGTAGGGACGGTACTGTGACCGTCACCGGCCTCGTGCCCGGAAGCACCGTCGTGGTGACGGAATCGAAGGTCCCCCAGGGCTATGTGCTCAATCCCACCCCGCAGACCATCACCCTGAAAAACGGCACAGGCAACAGCGTGGTCAGCGGCGGCTCCACCGGCAATACGGGCGGCTCGACGGGCAGCACCGGCACAGGCGGCGGCAACAATCTGGATTTTGAGAACGACCCCACCACGACCCTCACGATTCAGAAATTTGTGGAGGGCACAGACAACCAGCCCATGAAGGGCGTGGAGTTCCTGGTCACCGACAGCTCCGGTGCGGTGGTGGGCCCCAACAACGGCTACTACTACACCGATAAGGACGGCCGCATCACCATCTCCAACCTGGAGCCCGGAACGACCATCACCGCCCGGGAAACCAAAACTTTGGCGGGCTTCATCCTGGACGGCACCCCCCAGAGCATTAAAATCAAGGTGGGCGAGGGCCAGACGATGACCTTCTGGAACAAGAAGGCAGGCGGATTGGTCATCACAAAACTGGATGCCGTGTCCAAGGAGCCTTTGGCCGGAGTTCGCTTCAAGCTGACCTATTCCGACGGCACCAATGTGGACCAGGATGGCGGCAAGGTCTCCACCAACGGGATCTATGTGACCGACAGCAACGGCCAGATCAACGTCCAGGGTGTGACCGGCACCATCATCGCAACCGAAATTGAAACCATCCCCGGCTACATCATCGACCCCAACACCAAGTCCCAGACGGTGAAGGTCAACGCGGACGACACTCAGTACCTCACCTTTTACAACACCCCCACCCAGACTCTGGTGATTCAGAAGCTGGTGGAAGGGAGCAAGGACCAGGGTCTGGCCGGGGTAGAGTTCCTGGTTACGGACAGCAGCGGCGCTTTTGTGGGCCCGAACAACGGCATCTACAAGACCGACAAGTATGGCCGCATCACCATCTCTGACCTGAAGCCCGGCGCGGTCATCACCGCAAAGGAGACCAAGGCATTGGACGGCTATGTGCTGGACAGCACTCCGCAGAGCATTGAGATCAAGTCCGGTGAGGTACAGACTTTGATGTTCTACAACACCCCTGTCGGCGGTTTGGAGCTGATTAAGGTCTCCGAGAGCGACAAATCCCAGCGCATTAAGGGCGTGACCTTTGAGATTCGCAGGATGGACGGCGGGCTGGTGGACACCATTACTACCGGCGACAATGGCCGGGTGTTCCTGCCCATGGACGCCGGCGACTACTACGCTGTGGAAATCGAGGCGGCGGAGGGCTTCAAAATCGACAGCACGCCCCACTACTTCACCGTTCAGGACGGCAAGACTACCACCCTGACCGTGACCAACGCCCCCTTCTCTGGCATCATCATTCATAAGGTCAATTCTGTCACCGGCGAGGGAATTTACGATGTTAAATTCCTGGTCTATGACCAGAATAAGAACCCCATCGGGGAGTATTCCACCGATAATGAGGGGTACATTTACATCGACGACCTCACTGTGCAAGGCAAGGGCAAGCTGTTTATCCGCGAGCTGGAGGCCGCCCCCGGCTATGAACTGGACAAGGAATATAAGACCGTCTATGTCCAGCCGGGCAAGACCATTGAGATCGAGTGGAAGAATACTCCGATTACCGGCCAGTTCCAGATCCACAAGTATGCCGCCGAGTACAACGAGGTCACCGGCACACCCGCCGGCGCTCCCCTCCAGGGGGCTGTCTACGAAATCAGCGAGGCCCGCAGCGGAAAAGTAGTGGACTACATCACCACAGACGCCCGGGGTGTCGCCGCTTCCAAGCCCCTGCCTTTGGGTCGATACAAAATCGTCGAGGTGACCGCTCCCGCCTATTGGCAGGTCAGCGGCACGGTCTTCGACGAAACTCTGGAATATTCCGGCCAGATCATCAAAGTAAGTGACTACGATAAGCCCTCCAACCTGGGCGTGGTCATTACCAAGCGGGGCAACGCTGAGGCACTGGCGGGAAGTCAGATGCGCTACGACTTCACTGTGGCGAACACCAGCAACGTGCCGCTTGAGAACTATTATTGGCATGATCGCATTCCCACCGACGCGGCTCGGGCGACCATCTTCACCACCGGCACCTACAGCGCCCGGCTGAACTACCGTATCCTCTACAAGACAAACTACTCCGCCACCTATCAGGTGCTGGCGTCCAACCTGATCACCAGCAGCAACTATTCCTTCAGCCTGAACGCCATCCCCACCCAGGCCGGGGAGTATGTCACGGACATCTATCTGGATTTTGGCAAAGTGCCTGTGGGCTTCCAGTCGGTAGCCAATCCCACCCTGACGGTGCAGGTGCTGGGCACTGTCGCCAACGGCTACCAGATCGTGAACCGGGCCGATGTGGGCGGCAAGTACCAGGGCACCTGGCAGACTGCGCAGGCCACCTGGGTCACCATTGTGCGTAAGCTGACACCGAATATTCCTTTGCCCAAGACTGGCTACTAAACCAACAAGCGGGGCGGCTCTCTAAAATGGGAGCCGCCCTATTACACTCTCAGCTGTTACTGCTCGTTTTTTATCAACATAGCAATGAATTTAGACAACTGCTCCTCAAATGTCTCGCTTTCGTTCAGCGCAGCAAGGATTCGATTAGCCTGCTCCATAGGCGGTTCATTTTTTTGGACTGGCAAGTGGACGGAAGCGATAAATCCACTGATGACCGCCCCCACTTCCCTGGCCCATGCGTTGGCGATCAAGTCACTTGTATTGGTTGGATTCTCGCCGTATTCCACAACGATCTCCATAATTTTATTGCTGTCAATTCCCACTGCCGTGGCAGGCAGCCGGAATGACAGAGCATTGATTATGTTCAGATCAGTTTCTACGAAATCAGGGAACTTGGCAGACATCATAAGCATCTCCTAAATATGTATGTTAATGGCTATGATAACAGGAAAGTGACAGGTGATATAAAATTGAACGTAGAATCTACATTTGAAATCCTCCGCCGGGAGCAGCTTCTCATTGACCACGCGCCCCACAGCGTACAGTTTCAGGACCTGACCGGCAGCCTGCTCCGCGTTTTTTCCGCCGCCGCAGTCATTCCGCCGCTGACTGTATCGGAGATACGGATGTATGCGGCCTTGGCCCTGCTCCACGACGTCGGCAAGCGGGCCATCCCTTCGGAAATCCTCGACAAACCCGGTCCTCTGACCAAAGAAGAATTTGAGGTGATGAAAACCCATACCACACAGGGGTGTGACCTGCTGGAGCGGATGCCGGAGCTGCGGGAGTGCGAGGTGTTTTCCCAGATTTGCGACGTATGCCGCCACCACCATGAGCGGTGGGACGGCGGCGGTTATCCGGACGGGCTGGAGGGAGACAACATTACCCCATGGGTGCAGGCGGTGGGACTGGCAGACGCTTTTGACGCCCTGATTCACCGGCGGGTGTACAAACCGGCCTACCCGCCGGAGCAAGCTAGTGAGATGATATTGACCGGGGCCTGCGGCATCTTTAATCCGCTGCTTCTGGCCTGCTTCGCCCAGCACATCGGCGCAATCTCCAGAGCGGTCTATTCCTCTGCTGTTTGAGTGCGTCTCTTTTTATGTTTGGGCGCAACGCTGTCATAGCTCAGCTCCAGCAACGGGAATATCTGGTCATCTGAAACGGAGTCGTTAAGCAGAATCGAGATCCAGTGGTTCTTGTTCATATGGTAGGCGGGGCGAAATCCTTTCTCTGCCAACAGAGAACCGACCATAATTGTGCCGCATTTCACATTCATTACATCAACAAGGTCCTCACCTGAGAGACCGAGCTTGTTGGCGGGTACATCCATAATGATGGCATACCATTTTTTGCTCGCGGGGTGACGGAATACCGCGCTACCTGGGCTGTCCGCCCAAAGGTATTCCGCCTCTGTTCCATAGGTCTCCCGGATATACTGCGTGATCCGCTCACGCTGAGATATTTGGCTCATGGCTCTGCTCCTTAAATCTCCCGTGGCTCCTTCAGGCGTTCCTCATATTCCTGCCGCTCCGCTTCGTCTGCTAGCCGGACGGCATACTTCCCGCAGTCGGGACACTGCTCCGGCTGGCTGACGCGGCTGAAAATAAAGTGGCAGTTATCGCAAGTGTAAATCATTTCTATCACCTGCGACATTATAGCAGAATAATCACTATCATACAAGGTCAGGAGGTATCTAAGACTGAACAATCAAGAAAAAAGCAGCCTGTCTCAAATGGCCGGCACCGCCCACACCATCCACGGAGCCATCAAGACTGGCAAGGCCATCTCCGCCGCCGCAAAGGGGGCCGCAGTAGGCGGGCCATACGGGGCCGCGGCCGGGCTGGTCCTGGGAGCGGGGCGGCACGCCGGGAAGTTCCTTGCGGTCGCCGCTGTGCTGCTCATGCTCCCGATGCTGTTCCTGCTCATGCTGCCATCCCTGATTTTCGGTGGCCTGACCAGCAGCGGCAGCTCCAGCCAGCCCATCCTCAACGACAACACCGCCATTGTCCAGAACGTGAACGACATCGCCTTTGCGGTCAATGAGGTGCTGGGCGAAGGCATCACCGACACAGAGGCCCGGATCGCCCAGGACTTTGCAACGACGGGTGGCGACAACTACGAGATCGTCAACCCCTATGCCAGCGATATGACCAGCAACACCAACTCCTTTATCGCCCAATACTGCGCTGCCAAGGGAGAGAGCTGGGACACCATCTCCCTGGCCGATATGCAGGCCATTTTGCGGCAGGGCAAGAGCAATCTGTACTCCTACACCCGCACCAGCGAGACCCGGACGGTGGAGGACGACGACCCGGACACCTCGGACGTGGTGGAGACCAAAACAGAGACCTGGTACATCTATACTCTCTCCTACAATGGGGAGGGCTATTTTGCGGACAACGTGTTTCATCTCACCGAGGATCAGAAATCGCTGGCCGGCGACTATGCCCAGAACCTCAGCCTGTTCCTGGGCGATGGGCTGTTTCAGTACACAGAGTACGGCGGCACCACGATTGCCTCTCTGGGAGACGTCCGCTTTACAGACGGGGCCACAGAGGTGGTCTACTTCAACCAGCTGGACGAACGCTGGGCCAACAAGCCCTACGGCACCGACAACATCGGCGGCTACGGCTGCGGCCCCACTTCCATGTCCATTGTGGTGTCCTCACTGACAAGCGACATTGTGGATCCGGTTGAGATGTCGGAGTGGGCCTATAAAAACGGCGGTTGGTGCAGCAAGAGCGGTTCCTACCATTCCCTGATTCCCAGCGCGGCCAAGGCGTGGGGCCTGACTGTGGAGGGCTGTACGGCCTCCGAGCCCCAGCGCATCCTGGACGCCCTGAGCAGCGGTAAGCTGGTGGTCGCCATTATGACTAAGGGGCACTTTACCACCGGCGGACATTTCATCGTCCTCCGCGGGGTACAGGACGGGAAAATCCTGGTGGCTGACCCCGCCAGCTATAAGCGGAGCGGGAAGCTGTGGGACCTGTCCATCATACTCAACGAGGCCAGCAAAGGAGCGGCAGCGGGCGGGCCTTTCTGGATCATTGGTGCGCCATAAAAGCAGTCATTAAGCGATTTATCCCCCAAGGAGGTTGATGAAATGGGGCATAAAATCAATGAATCCCCCAAAACGATACGGCTTGTGTCAAAAGAATTCAAGCATTCCATACAATATGTGAATGAGGTGACCGAGGGCGGAAATGGAGCGGCCACATACGACCTGTCCGGCGATATCCTAAGACGGCGAAAAGCAGCTACTCTGGCCTATCTGGAGACAGCAAGATTCCGATATGCAGAGAAGTATCCTGAACTGGATATTGATGTCGAATGGGCAAGGCTGTGCGCTGCACCTGCTGACTCTGTAAATATGGTCGATGAGGAATGTCATATTTCTTTGGCTGCAGCTCTCTGGTTTCTGGATGTATTTTGCGAGTGCAGCAATAGCCGTGTCATCCATGAATATCTGCCCGAGGATAAAGGTAAGTACCTGTATGTCGAGGATTATACAGAGCCGCGCTACGATGAGGCGGTTATACGAAAAACACTCCAGTTGATTGTGGAGCGGAATGGCGGTCATAGCCAGAGTTATGGTCTGATCAGCGGTGCCGCAGCCCGGCGTCGCTGTTCTGGGGTGTGGACAGCATCTAAAAACCTTGTTACAGACAGGGAGCGTTTTGACACACTGATGTCGATGCTCCCGTCAGGTCTGGTCGAACAGATTTCCGCAAACTTTGAGGTCAGAATGTGGGACTATATCGACCGGTATTTTGCCTGCATGGCGGAGTATGCCCGTAAAGAGCGGCGCGCCAGGAGCGTGGTCAGGCAAATCTCGGACGAATGTAACCAGCAATACCGCGAGGCCGGAGGCATCTGTTTGGAAGATCTGACTCACAGAGGCTCTTCCCAATACCCGTTTGCATCTCCTCCGGAGAGCCAGCCCTCTGTCCACCCGGTCGTATTGTCCTTCCAGCGGGAAAAACGGCTGGAAGAAATCGAGACGCTGGCGAAAACGGGGTTGGAAAAGCAGGATGAGGCGGACAGGCTTACCTTTGACCACTATGATCTGCGGCTATATGCCTATCTGCTGCCGGTTATGGAGGGCGAGCTTATTGCGAATTGGGGAAAGCGGTATCCTCCGGAGATACGGCAGATTATGGAGGGGCTTACCGTAGATGACCCGTATGAAACCTGTTTTGCGTTCTTGTGTATGGTAGAAGCCGGGAGCGACCTGCCCTGGCTGTATTCGCCGGCTCTGGCTGTGCTGATGGCCGCTGTTGCGAAACTGCCTTGGTATATGGCGGCGCCCGGTATCCCTGGTCTGTATGAGATTTGCTATGGAGATGGAGAGGCGGATGTAAACGATGGCTCCTTTGATCTTGCGACCTCATGGGGGCCGTATGAGAAAAGAGCTGGTCTGTATGAACTGCAATACCGGCCGGATATTATGCCCCACCCTTTGGACCCGGAGGGGCCATACAGGGCTGTCAATCTACCGCAGTTGGTATTCGGATTGACCGGGCTGATTATGCCGCGCCACGTCTCCATATCCGACAAGGCGGCGGAGGCATTGACGCGGGCTGGCATCCCGGAGGCAGAAGTTCCCGTATGGGAGAAATATCTGCATCTTGTCGAAGAATTTCAGATGGGACGCTTTATAATTGAAAACAATCTGCTGACGGGCATGATGGAGGCCGCCGCAGAGAATGCCGAGGCTGAAGATTCAGCGGCCTTGCAAGAGATGTCCAAACGGGTACAGGAATTGGAAACACAGCTTGCCCAAACCTGGGACGCCCTGCATACGGCTGAGAAAGCTGTCAAGGCGGGGCAGGCGGAACTGGCGCAGGCCAAGGCCGAGGCCAGCAGTGAGCGTCAAGAACTGATTGACCTGCGGGAGCTGGTGTTTTACCAAACCTCCGGACAAGAGCCGGAGTCGGAAGTATCACAGGGGATTCAATTTCCCTATCAGGCCAGGCAGCGCACGGTGGTTTTCGGCGGCAGCGATAACTGGCTGAAGGCAATCCGCCCCCTGCTCCCAGGCGTCAACTTTATCAGGCGTGATATCAGTCCCAGCGCGGACTTGATCCGCCGGGCGGATATTGTTTGGATTCAGACCAACTACATTGCCCATTCCTACTACTACAAGGTGGCCGAGATTGCCCGAAACAGCGACGTCCCCATCCGGTACTTTACTTGCACAAACGCCGCCAGATGCGCGGAACGCCTTGCGGCGGCTGACCAGCAGACTGATAACATATAGGGGCTGTTGGTTACAGGCGGGACAATTTTCTGCGCCTGAATTTGTTTACAAAAAATTCACAATTTTTGATGCCCTTTTTTCCTTCGAGCGGTGCGTATTAAAGCAGTTGATAAATTTGGGGTAGTCTCTCAACCCCCGACAAAACTGAATCAGTCCATCCCATCTATGGGGGGAACTGACGAAACGCAGCGTGAAGAAAGGAAGTGCGCATATGAAACAAATCAACATCAGCTGCCCCTATTGCGGGGCGAACGCGGTTCGCCGTTCTGCTCAGGTAGTTCGGCAGGGTGCGGCTCCCGGCGAGGAGGTTTATGTCTGCGCCCGGTACCCGGTCTGCGACGCCTATGTGGCCGCCCATCGAGACAGCCGGCTGCCTATGGGAACGCTGGCGAACCGGAAACTCCGGCAGATGCGCCGGAACGCCCATCTTGTCCTGAACCGGCTGTGGGAGGATGGCTACATGAGTAAAAAGGAAGCCTATCGCTGGCTTCAGGTGCAGCTGGGCCTGCCGGAATCTGAGGCCCACATTGCCCGTTTCTCTGAGTACCGATGTATGCAGGTCATCCGCTTGTGTGACAGCTTCACCGGAGCAGCCTGCAAGGCGGCGTAAAGGAGGGAATGCAGAATGAAAGAAAATATTATACTGACCGCCGAACAGCAGACGCTTGTGGAAGAGCATATGCAGATAGTCCACTGGGTCATTCACCGGCATATTGATGTCAACGAAAGCGTCTGCGGTATGGGCTATGACGACCTCTACCAGGAGGGCTGCGTGGCCCTATGCCATGCGGCTATGTCCTATGACGCACAGGCTGGGGCGCGGTTTGACACATACGCTGGTACGGTTGTCCGCAATCATCTCCTGGATCACTGTCGCTCGCTTCAGGCAAAATGCAGGAAAGCCCCCGTGGTTTCCATTGATGAATGCGGGGAGGATGGTGCTCCAAAGGATTGCCTGATCTCCTGCGATGACGCAGACCGGCAAATGGACAGGATCTTCCTGGAACAGCTTTTAGAGCATGGCCGGCGCAGCTATACCGGCACGGCTCTGCTGGGCATTGAGGCGATGGAACTGAAGGTGAAAGGCTATACCGGAACTGACATTGCACGGCTCTATGGAGTCAAGCCGACTCTTGTGGGAGCATGGATTTCCCGAGCCGCCGAGAAATTAAGAAAGGACGCCGCTCTCATTGATGAGGGCGGCGTCCTTTTTGCTTTATCTGTGCAAAAAACGTGAGCATTGATTGACGAAATTGGTCTGAGGCTGTATAATCTGGAATATGTTTGCAAGCGGAAATGGGGTAAAGAAATCATGCCAATCAATAAAAATGCACTGAAAGCGGCGTTAACTTCAAAGGGCAATTTCATTTGCCATGATATAGCGAGCGTTGCTTTGGATCTGAATACTACGCTTGCGGACACGGAAATGCTGGTTGGCGCGTGTGTCAACCGACAGGCAATCCCTTTCATACTGTGGAATGATTTTTTTAACCAGTCCGGTACGCTTGCGCCAAAAAATGGGAAACGGCAATATCGCTATAAATGGGGCGATAAAGTTTTTGTGGATTTTGGATGCGCCAATATTCAGACAGAAATTTCTTTTCCCCACCCGGCTATTGTGCTTTACAATTTCTCTAATACTGTTATTGTTGCCCCAACTACCTCAGATGACAATCCGACTTTCTCTGATGACATTGAATCTGTGATTATCAAAGTGGAGAAAGACGGCAGGATATTCCCTAAAGATACTGTCATCAATCTCCACCAAATCAAGGCCGTACACAAGGAGCGCATCATCAGCAACCTGAAATGCAATGTGCGCGATTACACTGTCGGATCTTCTGAAATTCAGAGGCTGAATAGGGTTGAACAAAAGCCAATCTTTTCCGATGGCATTGACCTTTTGACCTGTATCCGTATAAAGCTGGCCGCCATGTTTGCCTCGCAGTATGTCCAAAGCATCCTCGCAGAAAACGAGGCAGCAAATGAGAAGGTCAAAGCACAGGCGGAGCAGCTTGTGGAGAAAGATGCCGAGATCGCCCGGCTTCAAGCCAAACTGGACGCTCTTATGAAGGATTCAGGCAATAAAGGCTGATTTCTGCATATACTGATGTAGGCAAATTGACCTTGACACGATGCGGGAAGTTTGCTATACTTTAAGCAGAGGGTGAAAGGCCCTATCTTGTCAGCTCGAACGAGTGAGACATTTAACTTTTTGCTTAAAGTGCGGATGGGGATTGTGCAAACAATCCCCATCCATCTTTTTTTGCAGCAAAGACACATGAAAAAATTTTGGACTATTTGTTGAAAACAGTGGCCTCCCAACGTAAAACAGTATATCACGATATTTTGGGAGGTTTCTTTATGAGAAAAACATATTACACCGCCGTGGGACACTTCCGGCGCAAGACGGATGACAATGGGCAGAGCTACCCGGTCATCCTGAATAACCAGGAGGAGTATCTGGTGGATATGCAGGAAATGACGGTGTGGACTGCTTTGAACTGGCGGATTGCGGAATTCCCGCAGTTAGAGAAGGAGTACGACCGGCTCTCCTGGGACTGCGGAGCGCCCGCATACCGCACCCTGCACGACTGTCTGAAGCGGTTGGTTACGCGGGGCCTTGTGGCATCTGGAGCTGGCGAAACGGACTTTGAGGCGCTTTATGACCTGATTGGCAGTCTGTATGTGGCCCCGCTTTCAGAGAGCCTGCCCCTCCGTGCGGCGGCTTTCCTGAAGCTGATTTTCCTTCGGGGCGTTCCCGTTTCCCGGGCCTTTTCGCTGTTCCGCAGAGACCGGCCCAGCGAGGCCGAGGCGCGGATCATCGCTCTGACCCGTCAGGAGCCGCTGTCTACGGCGGAGTTGATCAAATGTGAGGAACTGGGTGTCAAGGATGTTTCTACCGACGAAAAACTGATGACCGCCCTCTACGATGACGATGACACCACCAGCTACAATATCCCTGTGCGGATGCGGGAATCCAAGAGTGCGGAGAGAGTGACCATAGCGGTTGCAAACCTGTACCTCCGCAAGCAGATTATTTTTGAGAGCGTATGAAAAAGGCATCCCTGTGCTGAATAATAGGTACGGGCGTGAAGCTGCATCCATTACAATACAGGGTCCGGGTTTGCTATTTTAGCAAACCCGGACCCTGTATCATGTAATAAATTTGATTAGGCCTTTGAAAAAAGCATGGCCTTAGTCAAAGTAAGCAAATCATGTAGCGGCCATATACACAAAAACGAGAAAAGAGGCATCAAGTTTATCATACCTTGTAGTTCAATACAGTTCTAAAATATCTGTCCTTTTATCTATGCTTGTCAAAAATGCCTGCCAATCATTTATGTAGTTCTGGTGGGTAGAGTTGCTGCTGCGCGGGGAACGGCCTATTTTGGCAAGCAGCTCCTCTATCTCCCGTTCGGACCGCGTCTGTTTCCTGGGATCTGGCACTGTATAAAAGGTTTCCCAATACCGCTTCATAGGAGCACCCCAGCGTGCCGCTTTGGGGTTATTTGCATAGGCCTGCGTTGTCATGATCTCGCCCTGCTCAACACCAGCTCGAAGTGCCTCCGGGCCGCTGCCGCCATTCTTACAGTATGCGTTCAGTATCGCCTTATAAATGTCATGGAAGATAGCGTACTCAATGGCCACAGACGGGCGCTCAAGCTCGTCAGACGGCCTTGAAACCATCTGGCTGTCCAAGTACCTGCCCAGGGCCTCCAGGGCCACAGAATGGCCCCGGAAGCGTGATTTACGCAGGAGTTTCGCCATCTCCTCGCTGACAAGGTTTTTCTGAATCAGCGTTTCTGCTTTCATGTCTACAAAGGCGAGGTTCAAGGCAAGCTGGGCCTCATTCCGGCTGCCGGCACACGCACTCTCAATCTCAGATTGGTATGCCTGAGCAATCCGTCCGGCCACCGACAGATCCTGGATAGAGTATGTTCCCCTGGCCGGGAGACTCCCCGACTTGTTGGGCACCGCAGCCTCCCGGAGCTGGGTGGCCATATAAGCGTCATGATTGCAAAGCCAAAAGCTGTCCGGACCGGTTTGGGCCGCCGCCGCATTTGTCCGCTCTACCAGCGTATGGTATATGCGAACCCGCTGTTCGACAAGAGCATCTAGGCTGACTCGGATCACTTGTGCATCTCTGGCAGAAATCCCCAGGTTGCTCTGCAAAAGCCGGGTGTATCCATCAATCAAGCCAGTCATCCCAGCTACCCAGATGTTTTCCAGCATGGATTCCTGCTCTGCCAGCTCGGCCCCCGTGAAATTGCGCCTTAGCTTATCCAAAACTGAGACATAGCGGGAAGCCACATAGTTCAAACTCTCGGATAATTCCTCCGCCGGCATGTCCCGGAAGCTGCGGAACTCCGACTCAAGCCCATGCCAGTCAATCCGGCCATCAAGCCCATCTTTGCGGAGGCGGCACAAGTAGCCTGTTATCTCCTCCTGTGTGGGCGTCATCCTCAGATTGCCACTTCGCAGACGTGCCTGCAGGCGTGCTACTGAGGCGGCGTCATCCCTCTGAACAATCGTGTTTTCCCTTTGCCAGAGGCTTGTCGCCGCATCCATAACAGAATACCTGCTTTGGAAGCCTTTCAAGTCGAAGATATTGATTTGCGGCCGCAATCCAACATCTGTCACGACGGTTTTTTTCGGTGCCTTGCTCTGTGTGCGATGGGTTCTGGGCTGCTTGGCAGTGCCACCAGGCGAATGGAAAATCTTGTTCGTATCAATCTGCATACACACACCTCAATTCCGGTGAGAAAACCTTCCCTCTAAGACTGCTTTCTCTGTTCCAGTAGGGTAGATCAGTTTGGGGCTCTCTTCAAAATCAATCAGGCTTACCGCAGCCAGTTAAGGGCTGGCGCAGATAATTCCTGATGTCCAGGCTGGCCTTAAAGTGCGTGCTCCAGTTTAGGACGAAGATGGCATCCATACCATGTTTTAATTGAACCAGCAAGCATCTTCTTTTTATTATGTCGTTTTATTACCCAAATTCCTGTTCACTATATATAACGTTTGAGAATGGCAAAATAGGACACTATTTTTAAACTTTTATGCAAAATTCGGGGCAATGTCGATTGCCCCGAATTTTACGCTACGAATATGGACTTTTAGACATATGGAGATTATTTGCAGGTTCCGCTATCAGAAAACGATGATTGCGCCTTACCATTGACAGTATATTCTACTACCAATTCGTACGTTTTACCTTTTGTTACACTCACAGTTTCATAAAAGGACAAACTCCCGTCATCTGACACGTTCCATGTTCTGATGGTTTGATTTCCGCAACGCAATTCTATAGTAGCAGAAATTTTGTCGCTAGCCTTGTTTCCAGAAATCTCAGCATAACAATTGGCAGTAGTGCCAGAGAAAGTAATGTCAACGTAGCCGGAATTTATCCGAATCTCTTGAGCGTTTGCAGTATTTATGAGCAAAATCATCAAAAGAACGGCCAGAATTGAACCTCTCGTTTTCATTAAATCACCTCCTCCCGTAAAACACCTTATAAATATATAACGCAGATAATCCCTGATTTTGGACACTATTTTTATCAAATTTTAAGATTCGTGTTTTTCAACACTTTCAGCCATTTTAATGAGTTCATCTTCGTTAAAAGGTGCCAAAATACGGAATGCCGTGCCACTATCTTCGTCTAACCAAATGAGAACGTTTGTATTCCCATCATTTTGATCAAGATAAAGCTCAGCAGGAACTCCATTAACCGAAACCTGTTTATAAGTGCCTATACCATCCTGATGCATTTGTACTACGGGAGAAGAAGAATCCGGAAAATAGGTAAAGATTACCATGTTATCGGATTCATTCCTATATTTTATAGTTGAAGGGCCATCTGAAATGAATTCAGAGGTTATCTGATAATCAGATGGAATCCAAGTAGGACGGTAGACTATATCGTTCGAGGTTTCTCCACTGGGTTGAAAGAAGCGATAGATAATCTGAGTTTCATAGACTTCTCTCACCCAGCTCACAAACGCCGCCCGCGCCTCCATACTGAAGGTCAGCACACTGCCTCCGCCGACCAGAACAACCAGCAGGAAGCACGCCACGGCCTTCATGATCCGATGCCTGATCGGGTGTTTTGTACGGCGGATCAACTTCTCCATTTTGCGCTCAAACTCCGGTGAGAACGTAGCCTCACATTCCTCCGGCTCCGGGAGACTGGCGAGCAGGCTCTCTTCGGCCTTCCGAGCAGCTTCGCGCAGCCGTTCATCAGAGATCATAAATGCCCTCCTCTCGGCATATTTCCTCCAGCTTGGCCTTCGCCCGCTGATCCAGCTTCCTGACTGTAGCAGGTTTCATGCCGAACATATCGGCAATATCCTTTACGTTGTATCCATGATAGTACTTCAGCATGATGATATGCCGGTACCTCGGCGGCAGCTTTGAAATACATTTTGCCACATCATCGTCATCCGGCGGTGGAAAAGAGAGACCAATCTCGTTTTCGATGCTCTCCAAGCTCACAAAATGCCTGCGCATTCGATAAATATCAATCGCTTTCCGTTCTACAATAATCGTGACATAGCCTTTCGTTGCATGACTCAATGGATCGTAGACCTTCTCCATATGTTCAGAAATACTGACAAAGGCATTATGTACCGCATCTTCTGCGTCAAATTCGTTTTCCAGAATTTTATTCGCAATTTTAAGCATATATGACCGATAATGTTCATAAAGCAGTTCAAACTTTTCTCTATTCTCGGGATCTTCTATCGTTTGCAAGTAGATAATCATGCATCAATCACCCCGCTTTCAATCTGTGGTCACTGTGTTGGAGACGACCATTGCTCTGCTGCTGGCCGTCTGGATACGCCGCTGCCCATGGGATTTATCTAGGATTGTTGGTGCCAAGAAATATTGTAGAATTGCATCTGATTATGATTCTTCATGCTCCCGCAGCGGTACCGCTGCGGGAGGCCGCTTATAAGCGGCCTCATTAAACACTGCCTCGCAGAGATGACCGCCCACATAATGCCTGCTCCATACCTTCACACAGCCGCAGGTCAAAGCTTTTTTCGGATTGGTTTATATCTTGCTCTGTATGGGCCAATTTATCCGTGTCTACCACAAAATCGGTAAGCCAGCGCTCAACGCATCCATATCAGTAGGAGAAATGTCATTTACCTCTATGGTTACAAAGTCTTCAGGTTTACTCGCCTCATATGTGCCACGTTGGCTTTTTAACGAGGCATAGATCGTCCATATACCTGTCTCTGTGTGAATGCGATATAGGTTGTTTCTGTCAATGTTCGGGGTATGCACTACGCCGGAAGGGGCCTTTGCGTAGATGGTAATCTGCGAAACGTCACCGTCCTCCGGCTGAACATAGATATAGACGTAATTTTCTACTGCTGTGCGCTGTACTGAGATAGAGTACCCATTCATCGGATCTGTAACAGTAATAATACACTCTGCGCTCATTGTAGATTTCCGATTTGAAGCCTGCGCAGTGATCGTAGCGCTACCCGCGGACACAGCGGTAATTTGGCCGTTATCATCGACCTGGGCAACAGCTTTATTGCTCGATGCCCAATGAACCTCGCTGCTTTCTGTATTATTAGAATATAGAACCGTTGCGGACAGCGCCTCAACGTCCCCTGTGGTTATATTCAGAACGTCATCGCTGAGCATCACCCGGGTAATCGCAGGGGTGAACGCCCCGGTAAAGCCAGCCCAGATCAGGAAGACCGCACCCACTATTACAATCAAAAGCGCAGCAACCAGAATCTTTTGGCGTCTATGTAAGCCCCTGAATGCACGCACCAAATCTCCCGGATTCTTAAAGGCCGAAATGATCGTAATAAGATTTGCCCAAAAGCCGACCGGGTCACCCACTTGAAACCACCTCCTCCGTCCACACCGCAACTTTTCAGCTTCAGTATATCATACAAATGCGCATTTTGGTAGGTGAAATCTGTATGTTTGACATATTTTTTCCTCGCTGCATCAATGTGGCCGCCCATATTTTGGGTGACCACAGTCTTTTTATGGAATTTGTTCCTTGTCGCTATCACCTTTATCATTATTTGAAGTCTTAACGGCAGCAATGAAGCTGTTCACAATGCTTTTTAGGTATCGGTACTGCGCTGGAGGAAGGTCGGAGATGTTTTTCATCATCATTCCCAAATCCATGTCAGATATTTTCCCAAACAGCAGGAAGTCTGCGCTGGTGTCTAACGCCTCACACAGCCTTGCTATGTTCTCAGGCCGCAATGCCTTGGATCCCGTCTCAGCGGTGGAAATTGTCTGGCTTGTCAGCCCTGCTTTCTCCGCCAACTCTTCTTGCGTCAAGCGGAGCTCCTTCCTGCGTGCTGAGATGCGCTTCCCCATCTCTTGCACCAGCTTGTCCATTGAGCCCACCTCCTATGGCTTAATATTTTACCTGCCATAGCGTAAAAAATACATCGGTCATGGATGGAATTTCTTATCCATAGCATATATAATGAGAGTGCCCAGTAGAATTTCCTGCGATACATTGCCTTAACCCGCCATCCTGGTTGTCCAGCCAAGTTTATGCCTGTCGGGCTTGACATGATTGGTGTCAATCACTGTCATTACAAAAGCAATGTGCTTGGGATTTGCTGTGCCCACATTGAGAAAAGGACTGCCGCATCTACTCACATAGATACGGCAGTCCTATCAGGCAACTAACAATTTTATGAAGAAAGGTTTATGGTGTGTAATGGTACAGCAAATAAAACGGCTAAGGTTTTGGCTCTGCAAGTCCTGCTCCAAGCTGAGCATATTTTTGATAAAGCATTCACCTCAGTATAGGAAGAAAATCGACGCACAGATCGCCGCATTCGATAGCATGGAAGTATCGGAGGATCTCCGGCAACTGGCAGTGGAAGCGGTGGATGAGTATGAGGAGCATATGAACTCCGAACCAGTTTTGGTCCCGCAAGAAACGATCCTCTTTACCAGTGGATGCCACAGCCGCCGCTGCAACTTTTTGACTGCCAGGCGCTATCGCGCATATATCCGCAAGACCTGCATCTGGGCAAGGGAACAGGGCATCACCACCTTCATCGCCGACTATACTACCCCTTTTGGGCTGTTGGCCTTTGAAATACTCCTTGAACTTCGCAGCGCCGGTGCAAACTTCACGCTATACGCTGTCAGCAGCAGGCATATTGGCCGGAGACGGAGTTACCGCCTGGTTAAGGAGACCGACCTGGAGCTTGCCTGGAACTTGGCCAAGTGCGACTATCGCTATCAATGCCTCTACTCAGTTGATACCTTGTATAATATCTATTCAAACTCAGGTACACACTGCACCGAAGATGGCATCCGGCAGAAACGGCAGATGCCCAGGCCCTGCACCTGACAGAACCTGGACACCTGCGCCGTCCAGAATATAGCGAGCAGTAGCAACCCTGCGGCCCACCTCAATAGGGCGGCCAACACGCCTTATTGATGGAGATTATTATAAAATTCCCGCAGCTCCCTTATGTCATTTGTCCGATTGGAGATAGGGAGGGCATTCCACACGACATCACAGTATGGTTTCGGGTTGGAGTCCTTCAGACGCGGGTCAATGATAGATATGATCCCGGTATCCGTAAAATTACGGATTAGCCTGCCTACACCTTGTTTTAATTTCGCAAGAGACTTATTGCCGTAAGCAGCTCCATAGCGGTATCGCTATTCCGAAAGAAAAACCGGTCGGCATATTTCATGTCCTGAACCGACTCGATGATCTGCTGCTGTACCTGTTCCCCAAGCAGCCGGTAAAAGGCCCTGACCGCTGCTTCCGCCGGGCCCAAGCTTCTTTGCACATACTGCCGGTCCGTAGCGGAGACCTCTCTGACTGCGGATCGGATCGTGTTCATAATCACGCACTGGCTGAGATAGACCGTGGTTGCGTTGCGAACCTTGTTCTCCAAATTGTGTGCCTCATCTACAACAACGAGATCCACCCGCTCCGAGAGCAACCCGCGTTGCATCCGACTCATCTTCTGCAGGTGCGAAGTCAAGAAGTCCTGGTTGCACAGGATGATGCCGTCTATATACTGGAGCCGGTCACGGATATGGTAGTAGAGGCATTTGTCCGGGCAGGAAGCGCAAGCGTGCATACTAAACCGCGAGACATTGATTTTCTCCCAGATTTTCTGAGGGATCGAAAACCCGAAGTTTTTCCGCTCCTGGGCGCCAGACTTCAGGCCTGACTCTATCTCTTCGCACAGCGGGACCGCAGGATCCGCTATGTACTGGCTGGCCCGCTTGCCGCAGACATAGTGCGTCTGTCCCTTGGCTAGGATAACCTCAACGTGTGTTTTGACACGGTGATTGATGCGAACGGAAACGGGAAGATCCTGATGACCTACTCCATAGAGGGCGTGGAAAAACTGCTCCCAAACTCAGACCTGAGCGGTGAGCTGCAGTTAAAAACCGCCGTGGTCTCCACACTGAATCGGTTCATCGTAGGCAACGACACCAACGCCTATGAGTGGCACACGGAAAACGACACCCTGGTTCGGAAATACAACTGTGTCTACCACAACTGCACCGCATTCTTTACCAATACAGCAAAGGACCTGGCCATCCTCGTCCACCGCCATAAGGGAGTCTCCGTCTTCCGGGGATCGCCAGCCAAACTGTACGCACAATTCTGTTTCCATGACCCTGAGTACCTGATTGACTTGGTTGGCTATGATGACACCCACAATACCCTAACCCTTGGCTTTGCCCGACCCGGTGAGACGATTGCGAATATGTGTTTCCATGAGGATGGCAGCCGGCTTCTGATCACGACCCAGTATGAGTGCTATGAATGTGAGCTGGAGAGCGGGGCGCTGGCAACTGTGGTAAAGGCAGGCTCAAATGAGCGTTTGGCCGCCGGCCACTACAGGGGAGAGGAGGTATAGGTTGCTGTCGTGGAACACTCCGGGCAGGAGCAACCTTCGGTGAAACCGCACTGCACTTACTACCGGTGCGGTGCCGATGGGGCATATCTTCGCTCCTGGTACTACTTGATGCCAGAGCTGGATGAAACGCTGTTCCGCTACTTTGCTTCCTCTATGCCACCGGTGACTTCGGTTTTGGCGGCTCAAACGATGAAGAGGGCTTCCAGCAATACTGGTTGACCAAGGGCTTCTTCCTGGAACGGCTTCCAGAGCTGAAGCGGTTTTTCCGGCCGAAGTGCTATACCTGGCATGGGAACCGGAGGCTGAAGTTGGAGAAGGAGTTCCAACCCTTGGACGAAATCTTCGCCTGACACAAGGCAGCCATAACCAATCGGTACAGCGTGGACGACAGCGGGTTCAGCCATATGTATCTGGCGGATGATATGTCGGAGGCGATCATCACAGACAACAGGCAGCACCTGCTTTATCAGAGACCATTGAAGGGGTTTACATACCAGCAGATGAAAAATGCTTTCCAGAACTCTTTTGCTGGTGTGCATCAGGATACTTATTGGGATTTTTCAATTCCATGGTGCGATGGGACTTTGATTGGGTGTTTTGAATCCTATAACCTAAAGTATGTTGTTACAACGGATAATAAGCTACTGGGTGCGGTTGAATACAGGCCTGGCACCTCAATATTGAGATGCCAATTCAATGCTATTTGTATCAACTACAACAGCAACTACACCCATTGCAGCTCTAATGAAAACTGAAATAAGCAATCACCGATGGTAAAAATAATACAACTATTGGTTTTTCAGTTATGCAAGATTTTTCAATGGTCAACTACCTGGTATAATAATTGAAGAACCTATTTCTGGACATATCATCTTTTACCGCATTATTCAACCATTGAAAAAAATCAACATCTTTTTCTTGCGACCATACATCATAATCGACTAAGGTTGTAATTGAATAAACTTCATCGATTCGCACTTCATTATTTGTAATAAATAAAAATTCCCCAGTTTTATCATTCAATTTGTGGTGTTCCATTGAAAAGGCAATTTGCTTCAAATAAAATCTTTCGGCATTCTTAAAAAAAACTGGCCCATGATTTGATGAGCATACCCCAAAAATATCATGATTAACGTCAGCAAAGAAACCAATATCAGTTCTTACTTCCGCTGGAAGAGGTATACTATATTTTCTTATTTGATATTCCCCTGTTTCCAAGTTGTATAGACACAACAGGGAAACATCATCCATATTTCTGATATACTTTATTTCCACAATACCCCTCCCGCTAAAGTCCCAATTTGTTAATTAGCCAATCACGAAAGCCACTCAATAACTTATCCACATTTGGGTTTGGGTGTTTGGCCGACTCAATTATTTTTGAATAATCACCAAAGTACTTATCCACAAAGAATTCAAACGAGCCTCCTAAAGGATCGCCATACCGTTTTATATTAACTTCATATATGTATTCTCTTAACAACTCAGGAGTTAAATCTTTATATTCTATTCCAAGATTCCGTCTCGCTTCGTACATGAGCCTAGCTATCTCCTCATCTCCAAGGCCTTGACATCTCAATTGGTTCTCGTAACTGCTAAGATTTTGGACAGCGGTTTCATACTCTTGCCGTAATGGATTAGATTTTATGGACTCTCCCATACTAGCTATATAGTCATCTACTTCCTCCACGCTTTGTGGAAGATTATTTGCTGATTGTGCAGTTGATTCGCCTCTTATAGCTTGAGCCGCCTGCGCAGCTAAAAGCGCATCTTGTGATGTATTATATAAGTTAACCATCTCTTGAGATGGGAAAGCAGTTTTTAATAACCACCGATTGGCTGCAATTCCTAACCCACCACCTATAAGTCCATCTGCCAATACCCTTGTTGGATTAAAAGCATACCACAGCCGGTCAAACGTACCCATATGCTCCATTGCATTTGAAGTTGCAACACGCATGGTTGTACCCGACAGCATTCCAAATTTGACAAACGTGCCCATTGTTGCAACACCATGTGGCATAATGTAAGCACCAGTTGCACCAATAGCAGCCCCAGCAGTAGCACCAACTAAAATTTGGCCGACCGCAGCTTGCCAACCTCTAACTTCACCGTCCTGATAATCCTCAATGGCAATCGTAGCTGTAACTGCAAGAGCCCCCATGGCAGCACCGGCAAGAGCTGCTGCAACAAGGCCTCCTGTCGCAATAGATGCAAATATGCACACAGCTGCGACTGCAACTCCTATCGCAATATTGAGAAGCCAACCTCCAAGATTAAACGAAGTGGGCTCGTCATCAAAGGGAGGATACGTGCAAAATTCTGTTCCGCATAAAATACCCTGTTCGCCCAAAGCGTCAAATTGGTATTCCATGAACATGACGGTGTCCCCGCCGCCGGTGGGGGGATTCCCGCCTCCTGTTCCCTTGGGCACAATCAAGGCAATCCTGGCCGATGCTTGGATTGGCGAACGGCTTGTTCCCAACTGCTGTGGTGTGTTCAAGGTTACTCTGGGAGCTGTAACCTCGACTTGGAGTTTGGCGACTATTTGGATTGCCCGTGTACTTTCCAGGGACATACATTTTATATCATCAAACTTCATTTGTAAAGTCTCGCCCGGAATTCCACCAGAAAAGGTCATACTTTGCGGAAAGAGAAGCATCCTTTTCCCGTGCTCTGTTGTAAAAGCACGCATTTGAGGGTCAGTCATATCGCCGCAGATGTTTCCGTTCGTTCGCGGACTAGTGATTGCTACAGCTTCACCAGTGTTATGGCTAGGTATGTAGAGTGTTGCCCTTGTACCCCGCTTGGGCATACAATACATAATGTTCCCACTCTCTGGAATCCAGGAAAAAGGATAAGTTCCTGCGTTCCGCCCCTCATCAATATCCAGCTTCAAGCACACAATTTCATGATCTGTTTCAACAACTGTTCCAGGCAAACTCAGCCCAATAAGTTTCTTGTTTTTAATCTCATGCTGGCTAAACCAACCAGCATGACCCATTTTGTAAGAATAGAGTAATTCTCCATCTTGAAGAACTGCGTCTTGCTCGCATATGACCATAGATTGTTCCCTAAACTCCGCCTGTGCCCCCAATTGCACAAATTGATAGCTTGGAACCAAATAGCAAAAGAAGTCCGGTTTGTATACTCCTGCCAGTGAACTGCCCAACTCATAAAAGCGTTCGTCCATAATTAATGCGTATTCATCAGCAGCTAGTTCTTTTGAGGATTTGGAGATTTGTCCAAAACTGAATCTTGGAAACGGCGTAGTGGTGTCGGGAATCAACTGCGTCCCGAGCATACTGGCAAGACGCTTGATAAACGCCCAGTCGGTTTCTTCGTATTGAATCAGAGGTTTTCCTATAGTCTGATCTGCAATATCAGAAAAGTCAGCAGACGCATTTGGTGTATCACACAAAATCTCCTCTACTACTTGTCGGTATGTCATATCCACATTTTGAAAGGACCTGCTTTTCAATGTGATATCAAGTTCTGCTGTTGCACCGATAATCTTTCCTTTAGCAAGGAATACTTCTCCCCTACGCATAACTTGGAACTTATCTGCCGTCCCTCTGAATGTTGGTTTTCGCTCCCTTGCCGTTGGCTCATGCAATGTAAATAAACAAAAATCTTGACCCTCAAAATCTTGGAGACAGTCTGTAGCTGCAGAATCAGCATTTATGTACCCTTGCAAGTACATCACTCCATGTTGATTTGCACGCATTCTGAAAGACAGGTCCAAAATGTGAGTAAACTTTACTGGACCACATACCTGCATTTTTTCATGTGTTATTGCCACTGCCATATTCTCATGTCACCTCACTACGGATAAGGTTACTCTGGTCTTATGTACTGAATCCAGAGAATCACACCCTTGCCTTGATTTGTCAGAAATCCGCTCCTAAAAATTTGTGATATGCTGAACTGCCCTTGGAAGCCATCCCATGGATCGAATAGTTTTAACTTCGATGATGACATTGGGTACAGAACAACAGAATGAAATGTTCCATCTTGTCGCTGATAGTTACCTATAAACGGGGTTCCTGATCGTATTGCCTCATCAATTAAGGACGGCGAACTGTCCAGTAATCCCTGTTCGTCCCAATAATGCCCTATGGTTACTATTTCAGGGGATATACTGCTCGGGTTTCCCGTTATTATGTAGCGTAGCGCCCGGGCCTTGCCCTCATCATCTTCTGGCAAATTACCACTGGGATTTCGATAGGTATCTTTAGCGTGCTCAACAATATCTAATTGCATAGCATCTACTGTAAGCATCCCTTTGCATAATCCGCAGATTTGAGGCCGCAACCCTTGGCAATCCTTTCGAATCGTGTTCGCATGTTCAATATTTATACCAGCATGGATTGGAAGGCGATTCCGATGACAGTATTCTACGCCAACAATTTTTGCTGCAGTCGCCCAACACCAATTTATATGGTTTTGGACGTTGTGCAAGGGTTCTCTATCCATTTTCCTCTATCATACTCTTATCAGATACAATTTTCTTTACAACTGCAGGTTTACCAGGTTCCTCCGCTGGAATAGTAACAGAGTAATCAAAGCCATCTCGTTCCAACAAAATGGGTGATTCACAGCTTTCACCAGGGATATATACTCTCGTGCCGCACTCAGCAATTGCACCCAGAATTTCTGCCTGGCATCTAATACTTGGATCCAATGTCCCTTTCTCACTTTCACATGCGTAGTAATCCATCATGTTTGTCAGAATTTCGTTGGGAACTGCATATACATTGTCATCTTGCTGGCTGTCTCCAGAATCTGGGGCTATTGGCACAGTATAGCAAAGATTAATAAATTTTTGAAGGTCATCTATGGTGTGCATCTGACCAAACACATAGTTCAGTGCGTCATATTTGTCCGGATTCATACTCTTAGAATCACTAGCTAAAAGCTGTTCTATATTATGCCAGTCAAACTTCACGATTTTGCCATCCAGGCTAGTAGGGGCCAGTGCATCAATAATGTAGCCAGCGTTTTCACTCAATTGTTTCCCATTTAAAATCTTTGGCGTTTCCTGGATGGACTCACCATGAGGATCGCCCTCACCACCGACTTCCTGCATTGCGCTGTCCTGGGTATCCTGTAGATTATGCTCTTGTGCATATGCCAACTCTGCTGCATCGCTTATGTAATCCTGTCCCGAGTTGTATGGCTCAATCAATCCGCCATACCGACATACCAAAAAAGACAACGTTGTGACTGCACTATAGCCTTTTGGCAATTCCTCCCCGCTAGTAACAAGATCTCGGTCATGATGATCCAGATCACCATTGTCAACAATTCGAGTTTTGGGGTAAGTGTCTTTCCACAAACCAACAATTTCGGGCTGACATCTCCACCCACTCTCAAAACCACCAGGGGATTCTCCACAAGGGCATCCATTCTGATCCCTGGGACGGTCCTTGGTATAAGCAACTCTTTCCACAATAGGAGGTATTGGTGCTTTGCATACACCAAAAAAAGGTATGTTGTCTTTTTCTGGGCCAAACCCTGCTACACAATTTGCTTCATGAACGACAGGGTGAGTTGTAATATACACCCCATGACATTTCAGAAGGTTTAATCTGCGTGCATGGGTTCCATGCCTACAGCGGAGCAATGCTCCGCGCACCAAATACTCCATCTTTCCGTTTTCTGTATGCTCTTGCAGATAGTTTGCAATTTCTTCCTCCGTTTCAAAATCATGTTCCTTCAAAAATTGTTCTGCTGCATTTTCGTCTGGCTCACCTTTAACCAAATAATTTATCAAATAATCCTGATTCAGATAAATGGCCGCAGCACCAATACCGGTACTGGCAAGGCCGCCAATAAGTGCAAGCTTAGTGCTTGTCGGTATTGGCAACTTTACCAGTGACCGAAGTCCAAGAGTAAATTGCTCAATATAGGGATCAAGTGCTTTGGTTTGGTCTTCGGCGATGTCCCAGCCGGCCTGTCCGTCTACCGGCTCCTCCCCAGAAAGGGATTCTTGTAGTTTCTGCATGATAAGGAAGGCAACAGCCTCCCGCAACTCTGTATCCTCAATACTCAAGAGATCTTGTGATATGCGGCTAACAGTTTTGGATATAGGGCCAGGGGTGCCACGGTTTGCAAGATTGCCGTTATTCAGCATAGCTATGCTATAGTGATTAAGTTTAGCACTAAAACCAGCCCCAATTTCAGGGGTTTGCAAGAAAAGCGTTTGGTTAGGTAATGTAAGTCTGAAACCCAGTCCGTTCACATAATCGTTGTCCGCATTAATTCCTAAAATTTTACCGCGCCCTATACCATCCTTGTCTATGCGGTATAAATCGTCCAAAGTTTCTTTTGGAAAACTCTGTCCATCTAGGCTATATGTATTTTGGAAAAGATTGGGGAAAACCATGGTAGCTAACTGTATTAGATTGCCACCCTTTGAATGACCGCTCCCCATCCATGAGTGATCAGCGCTGTTTTCATCGTATATCTGCTTTGTATACCGTAAAGCGGCACATTGCATTGGAGATAAGTGCAAAATCGTGCCATCTGGTGCTTCGTACTCTTCCAAATAATCCGCATCTAAAACACCAGTGATTCCTTTCGCATTGTCAATCCAACTGCCACTAGGTGTACCACGAAAGCATATACTGTCCTGCCGTGTTTTTTCATTTTCAAAGGTACAGGCAACCATTCCATTTGGAGGAAAAATCTCCCTATTGGGATCATCAGACTGCCAACTGAGATGTCCAATTGTAGCTTTCCCAATTTCAGGGTGAGCATCAATAACATCCACCAGTTCTTTGATGTAATTTTGATATTCGCTAATCCTTTTTTCATAATCCTCAATGGATTCCCAAGTCTGGGTGGATTCATCGTATTCTCGTAGTGCTCCACTGTGAATTGCAGCCACAGTTTTATTAACGACGTTTTGTAGGGTGTCGTTTTCTTTTATTCCTGTAGATTGATCGGTCAAGGGAAGATATAGGGCTGACTGATATGTTACCTGCTCCAAAACTAGCATTTCATCTGACGCTTTTACACCTGGGATTAAATTCACTGCTTATTCACCCCTTCTCCTTCTGTCCAAATCTTTCCATAGTTCCCATAGTAACTAGGACCCATCTTATAATCTCCATGATATAAGATTTCTACTCTGTACTTGTACTTATCTGGAATACCATATCTCCAGTCTCGGGATACATCGGCATAGTGTTCCACTTCCACAAACATGAGATCAACATGAATCTTATATTTAAGCTTAACTATGGCATCTATCAACGCATCTGCAAGAGATTGGTAGTTTTCCGTATAGGGAACCCAAATAGCATACTTAACAAGATCAAACTCATAGGTGAAAAAAGTTTCTATTTCTGCATCCATGCCCAAAATTGAGGGATTACCATCAGCCACATAAACTTTACATTCCCCCAAAACTGGTTCTGCAATTTTCTGCATAAACAACTCCAGCTCATCCCGCCGTAACCGAATTGCAAAATTGTCTGCACCAGCATTACAGGCTAACTGCCAATCTTTATATTCAGAGTCTGTGCAGGTGACTGTCCCATATATATCCATTTCAAACATATCTCCATATCTTTCCAGCATACGATCCAGACGCGGCTTGTATTTGTTGTACTGGGCATCTTCCAGTCTCTGCCATAGCGGTTTTTGATTCACTTGACATCCTCCCATCGTAAATAGTAGTAACATTGCGAGTAGCAAATATAAAACGCTATCTCTCTTCATGAACCGTTTTCACCTCATTTAAGCTAAGGCCCTTTGCCCCTCGCCGCAAAAAACTCTCAACAATGTCCAGTCGCGCAACTGTGTATAAATTTCTGACCTCTGCAAGGTAGAAAATACTACGGTCATCAACTTTTCTTCTACTTATGATCCCCTCCAAAATTGTACTACGATCCCTTGTAAGTTTGCTGGCCGGATCCAAGCAATCCACATATTCTAAAATGGGCAGGTAATAGGTACATGTTTCGGCATACTTATGGCCCAATAGCACGATTTCTTTAAAGATTGTCTTGGGTTCATACATCCGAATCACATCCCTAAGGGCCTCTGTAACCATAAAAAAGGGGAATGACAGGACATCTGGAAACACTGTATGAGAGTTCTCCTTGATAAAAAACAACTGACGCTTTTCAATGTTATGAGATTTTCCAAGGCAAATATTTCTCCTATCAATTCTTTTAAACCAATCGATTATTTCAGGCGCAGTATCAAATTGAGGATCTGTCTTTAACAAGAAATATTTCACCTTTATGCACCCCTTTCCCATGTGTCTATCACGGCAAAGCGATCCATAAGACCACCAAAAATAAACTGTGTTTCCTGTATTAAATCTAGCTGTGCCAAGCCCCCATTGATTGCGGCTGTTTTCAAATTTTCAGCAAAAAACATGCCCGTTATACTATAATAGAAAGCATATATATATATCCTCCAAATGGTATCTAATTCAAAGGGACGAAGTCGGACATATTCCTTTCTTAGCTGATTCCATAGATTTGTTTTGTCATCTTCTGCAGGAGCAAATATCCACTTTGGACTCCAATATATGCAGCATTCAATGGGATCAAGGAAACTCAGGCTGTCCATAAGTGAAATTTTAAAATCAAAACTTCCAGTAATCGCACTGCTAAGCAAAAAGTTTGCCGCGACATATTGTATCGGTTGTTTGCCTTGTGTTTCTTGTTGTATTTTTGCTTGATTTATCATACAAGATATCTGCTGTGTGAGATCTGATAATATTTCTTCTTTGTGGTCACTATAATATGCAAAAATCTTGAAGTAGTTTTCCTGCATTCTGTCACGCAATACTTGACCCGCAGCTTTGTTAATTTCATCTTGCCGATTCATCCGCGCCCTCCAATCAATCCAGATGGACCTGAGCCCCCTTGAAAAATAGCTTATTCTGCATATCCATCTCGGTTCCTCCCTGCCGGAATGTTAACCGTTCTGGTGCTGTGACATTCAGAGTGGAGGTTGTGCTGGTAATATCTACCGAAGCCTCAGATTGGATTACAATGGCCTTATCGCTGACGATCTTAATTCCTTCCTGATCAGACAGTTCTATTGACATTCCCTTATTATTCGTCATAAGGAGCGTTCCCGGAGTAAACAAAATCTCCTTGCGCTGCTTATTCATAATAGACTTGAAATCAGGATTACTCCTCTCAGGTCCAGACAGAAGCGGCAGGTGAACTGCGCTGGCCACATAGACTTGCTCGTCGTGCTCGTTGGGTGCATACAGGCGGATAGAGTCTCCTACCTCGGGCATACAATACCAGCCAGTCCCGTCCGGTGTAGAGTACACCGTGGCATAGGGTAGCCACCGCACCCCGGCCTCTTCATTTTCATCCTTGTCGATTGACACCTGCACCACAGCCTTCTGCGTTGCGGTAATTTTCCCGGAAAGGGAGTTCCCGATCATCTCCAGGTTATACTGTTTGGGAACCTGCAGCCCGGCCTTGGGAGCCAGCGTATAGGTATGGTACAGTTCCGCCCCTTCAAGCTCTGTATCAATTGCGCTGATATAGAGTGGCTGATTATTGAAGCTGATACACTCGCCCAGAACATACACCTCGCGGGACTTATAGCGGTAATAGGTCATATCCATTTCGGACTGGCCCTCAACGCCATTGCGCTGGTTATAGAGATAGGTTCCGACATTCTTTGAGATGGCGTATGTTTTGCTCTCGATCCGCACCCGGGGAGCATGGTCATGCAGGCCAAAATCATAGAAGGGCCGCCCCGACAGGTTGTTCGCAACAAGCACAGCATTGAAGCGGCTGGCCATGCGCTTGGCAAAGGCCCAGTCCGTCTCATTGTACTGCAGGATCACGCCGGGGATCTTTTCATCCTTCCCCACGTTCATTGTTACAGAGGCACCCTGGTACCGCTTGTTCAGGACATTGATAACCTGGCTATAAGTAAGCGGCGGGGCCTGGAAGGACCGGATGTGGGGATTCAGATCCATCAAATAGCTGCCAGACCGAACGGTGGCGCTCAACAGCCGCAGCTGGTTCTCCACCTTGATGCTCATTTCCGTAAGCACGCCAGCAAAGATCAACAGCTGCTCGCCGTTCTCGCCCGTGATGGAGACCTGAATGATGGGGTTCTCCTGCTGGGCAATCGCAATACAGTTTTGCTCCTGCTCCTGGTCGATATGGCCGGAAAAAGAGATATACCCATGTTCGTTGACCTGCTGATGTCCCTTGACGGAGAGAATGTCCAACAGTTGGCATGGATTGACATGAATCAGATTGTCTCTCATACTTGCTCCTCCTCCTTTGTTTCAATCGACAGGATTGCCTGCCGGGCCGCTTCTTTCCATTCGTTCATATCGTTGTATTTGCAGTTGAAGGTGCCATGGATCAACTGCTTGTCCTTCCAAGGCAGGACATACATCATGTAATAGACCTGCTCGTCAATCGCAAAGCCTTTATAATCAAACCAGCAGACGGGTATCTGGCTGGCAGTTTGTTCGTCTTTCATGTCATAGAAGGTATTTGCCGGGTTCATGCGCTGGATGACGGCCTTGAGCTGGGAGGCGAGGGAGCGCAGCTGCTCAGGCCGCACCTGCTGGGGCACGATGCTGAAGGTAAAATTTACGCTGGTATCCAGACTGGTCTTGATGATCTGCGGCCGGTTCTCCGACTGGTACTTCACCCGCACCATAG
>OFGP01000261.1_pt1 | contig 57672 bp, 58 predicted proteins | sample 1521781 | NCBI WGS metagenome assembly OFGP01 (sample SAMEA3504113, study PRJEB24116) | mouse gut metagenome | biome: mouse gut; feature: mouse-associated habitat; material: faeces | place: Denmark | collected 2011
ACGGGGAGATTTTATTTTGTCAAAGTTCAAATTTCATTCTCTATAGGAATGCTTTGGATGGTTGACCGGACGCACCCCGATATAAGGAACCTGCGTCCTTCCCCAGACTGCTTCGGCATAAGCGGCAGGCGCTCCCTTATTCCCCAGAATATCAAAAGCCCCACAGTCCGCTAAAAGCCATGGGTATGGCTTTTTAAAGCCCTGGGCATCTTTTGTATAAGCCCAGGCACCCAGCCCGGCCTCCCCCAGATAATCCCAGCAGGTCCACATAAAGTCCCCGACAAGATAAGGGTATTTTTCTACCATCTTCCAGTTTTTTGCAATATCCTGCGGAAAGGTTTCACTTCCCACAATCAGGCGCCCCGGATTCTTCCTGCCGTCTAAGGGATACCGCCCTGACGCATAATTATACCCAGCAATGTCAAGACACTTAAGGCTCGGCGAAGTAGTACGGTTTGCCGCTTCTGAATTTGCTGCCTTATTCATTCCTGTTCCAACTATAGAAGCAATCATATTGAACATGGTACTGTTCATTCCGGACATCTGCCCTCCGTCTTCCTTCTTCATGCCGCCTTCTTCGTTATATACCCCCTTCCCCTTGCTTGCCCCATGAATGATAGAAAGATTAAATCCTGCCGTCACCGCCCTTGTGGAATCTTCCTTCTTTAGAAATGCCACCAGTGCCTGCGTCATCCGGACGCCCTCTTCCTTTGCCGGTTCAGACACCTCATTTCCAATGGAATACATAATCACCGAAGGATGGTTATAATCCCTGCTTACCATGGCCCTTAAGTCATCCTCATGACACTCCCGCCAAAAGGAGGCATAATCATATTGGTTTTTGTGAAAATACCACATATCCCAGCCCTCATCCATCACATAGACGCCATAGCGGTCACAGGCTTCAAGCAGTGCCTGTGAAGCCGGATTATGGGAAGAACGGACGGCATTAAACCCTGCCTCTTTCAGCCTGCGGATTTTCCTTTCCTCGCTTTTCGCATAACAGGCAGCTCCCAGGATTCCATTGTCATGGTGAATACAGCCGCCCCGAAGCAAAGTGTTTTTTCCATTGATAAACAGACCGTCCCTTCCCCATGTCACCATCCGTATCCCAAAAGTACTCTCTGACGCATCACAGGGATTTCCGCATCTGTCTTCTTCTTTCCATATACTGACATGGCACTGATAAAGGTCAGGTGTCTCTTCGCTCCAAAGCCGGGCGTTTGGAATCTCTATTTGAGCCTGTGCGTGGCAGAGAGCCCCTTCTGTTTCGTCTGCAATAATCTGTCCGGACTTTGCTTCCGCCACCGGCTGGCCGTCAAAAAATATTTCCGCATCCCACGCTGCAATCTTTCCTGTATAGCTTATCTCCACTTTAATCTGCGCCGCATCCGTTTCCGCCGTATTGATGTCAACCGTTGTAATCCGTATTCCTTCCGGCAGTAAATGCGCCTCTTCCCCCATCCACAGCCACACTGGCCGGTAGATTCCGGCGCCGGTATACCAGCGACTCTCCGGCTGCTCTCTGTTGTCCGCCTCCACACGGACTACATTTTTTTCGCCGTATTTCAATTTTTTACTCAAACACACAAAAAAAGGAATATATCCATAAGGACAGCCTCCTGCCCTCTCTCCGTTTATGTACACTTCCGCATTTTTATATACACCTTCAAACTGGAGCAGTATTTCCTTATCCCTCCACTCTTTTGGCACATCAAACTGCTTTTCATAAACATATCTGCCTCCGGGGAAAAATCCCTGTGCGCTTCCCGAAGCACACCCCGGTTCCCTGCACCGTTCTATCATGGCATCATGGGGAAGGACAATATTTTTCCTTTTTCCGGTTTCATCCTCCACTGTCCATCCCTCATTCCAACTGCACTTCTCCACACTGTTCCACTCCTTCCTTCATTGTTCTGCCTCCCCTGCCATCCTTATGTTAAAATTTCCTTATGCGGGCCTGTTCATAAAAAAAGAGAGGCTGTGTTCTGTTGATTTTATTATACAGAAGCCTCTCTTTTCCCTTTAACGCCCGTTTTACTATTTTATTGTTTATTTTACTTCTTTTTCTTTTTTCTACAAATTATTATGCCCTTCCTCAAATCCGATCACCTTGTTCCGGGCTCTGTACTCTAACGGCGTCATTCCGTATTTTTTCCGGAACCTCTCGCCAAAATAGCTGTGTGACGCAAAGCCAAGGTAATCCATAATTTCCCCTACCTTCGCATCACTGTATTTTAAAATATTTGCCGCCGCCTCAAGCTTGGAATCCAGTACATAATTCTGGAGCGTTATCCCTTCCTGTTTTGCGAACTTTCTGGACAGGTAAGACCTGTTAATCCCCAGTTCATCCGCCATCTTTTTTAAATCTATCTTATCCCTGCGGTGCTTTGCGATATAGTCCTTGCACTGCTCAATATAGTTATCCTTTTTCAGTTTCTCCTGCTTTTTCCTCACCAGAGCGCTGAATTCCGCTGAAGCATCCAGATGGATATTGAGAAGTTCCATGACATCCCTGCATCTCGACACCTTCTGATAATAAATATCACTTAAGGTATATGCCTCATACGGGTTTACCCCTGCCGTCATTGCCGCACGGGATGCAAGACAGATTGTGGTGATTACCATATACTCGTACTGTTTAAAGGAATTGTTCTGCGCCAGTTTTCCGATATATTCCATCTTCTGCAGATTTTCCGGTGTCAGCATAATGTCCGTCCGCTCTATGCTTCCGGTCTCAATGGCATGAATCCATTCCAGCTCATCCTTATAGGAAAATCTTCTCCCTTCCTCCGTTTCCGCCATCCGCGGTCTGGCACCCTGTTCCTGCTTTTCCATAAAGGCAATCGATTTATTTGCACGCAGGAGTTCATCCTCTCCAACCTTCTTTCCGGTTATCAGAAAGAATACCATGGACAGAACCGGCAATATTTTCACCGGCTCTATCCATGGGATAAAGGTTTCCCTGATACTGACCTCATGCCGCCTGCGGTACTGGTACAGCTGCGAAAAACTTAATGGCTCCGCACACGCAGGCCCAAACAGGTACAGTTCCTCTTCCCACAAAAATGCCATGAAATATACCATATCCTCTTCCATATAGATTAACGGATACTTCCGTTTCCGGCACTTTTCCCTGAGCGCTTCCGCCAGCCAACTGCCTGAGACCTCCGCCTCTTGTGCCCCTTTCCCGGCATAGTAACACAGTACCCCTTCTTTACTATACAGGCGCACTTCCAACTGCCAGTTTTTATAAATGCAGTCAAGCAAAAAATCCCTGTTCCCATCACAACCTGCCATAAATGATTCCTCCGGAAAGACATCTCTTTCACTATATTCTATCCAGATTTCCTTTCTATTTCAATTCCTGTTTCCGGTTCAATTCCTCAAATGCCTGATTAAGTTCCGCCTTTTTTCCTCCCCGAGGAAACCGACAAGCATGGAGACCGGCTGATTCAGCAATGTGTCAATCCCGCCTCCCCCTGCTCCTGCATGCCCGGAGCTCTCTGCCAGCATCTGAACTGCTTTCAGATTTATTTTTCCACCGCCCATAGCTTTCGCAGCCTCAACTGCCTGCATGGGAACAAATCCTGCTGCGGCAAGACCATTCACCAACGCACCAATGTTTTCATCAAGCAGCCTGCTTCCCTCTGCGGTTTTTTCCAGATTTTTCATGGTCATATCCATGGAATAGTAAATCCTGCTGATATCCTTCGTGGCATGGATTTCTATTTTTTTCTCAAGTAAAGGCGTTTGGGCATCGCTGCAAATCTGGATGCCATAAATCCCGCTTTCTACTCTCCAGTCATGGAAATCCCTGCTCCAATGGGCAAAAGAGCGGTAAGACAGTTCAAAGCGGATTTCCTTACTTTCGCCCGGAGCAAGGGTCTCCTTTCCAAACGCCTTCAATTCCCTGACAGGGCGTATCATCTCCCCTTCCACGGGCGGCGCTACATAAAGCTGTACCAATGCCCTGCCTTCTCTGCTGCCGGTATTTTTTATCCTGACTGACACAGAAAGCGTTTCTGTATCGTCCATACTTTCTTTGTCCAGCGTCAGCCCTTCGCAGACAAAATCTGTATAGGAAAGCCCATACCCAAAAGGAAACAGCGGCGTGACCTCCTTTGAGATGTAGTACCGGTACCCCATAAAATATTTCTCCGGATATTCCACATGCTCCCCCTCCCCGTGAAAGAACAGATAAGATGGATTATCCTGCAGCCGCTTCGGTATTGTCTCGGCAAGATGCCCTGAAGGATTTACCTCCCCTAAGAGTACACTGGCAATCGTCTCCCCCACTGCTTCCCCACCAAGGTAACATTCCAGTACCGCCTTTGGCATATCAATCCATGGCAGTTCAATGGGTGCGCCGTTATGTAATACCACCACGGTATTCCTGTTAGCCTTACAGACCGTTTCAATCAGCCGGATATGCCCCTCTGACATCTTCATATCCTCACGGTCAACACCTTCCATTTCCATGCTTTCCGGAAGCCCGGCAAATATCACCGCAACATCCACACTTTCCGCCAGCTTTTCCGCCTCTTTCAGAAGTTCTTCCGTTGTCCCTCCTTCCATATCATATCCGGGTGCATACACTACATCCATCCCTTTTTCTTTTGCAGCCCCAAGGGCATCTGCCACCTGATTTGTGCAGATATGGCTTGACCCGCCTCCCTGATAACGGGGTTCTTTCGCAAACCTTCCGATAAACGCTATTCTCTTTTCGCCAAGCGGCAAAATCTTTTCTTCATTTTTCAGCAATATCACGGATTCGTCCGCAATCCGCTTAGCCAGCCTGTGCCCTCCTTCAGCGTTAAAGGGAACCCCTTCCCGGTGCATGCTGACCGCTTTAAAAATAACCGAAAGAAGCTCGGCGCAAACCTCGTCAAGGCGTTTTTCACAAAGCCGCCCTTCTCTGACCGCCTGCACAATCTCCTGATCCGTGCCTGTCGCAGACGGCATGGTGAGCGCACAGCCCGCCTCCACCGCCGCTGCCCGGTTGTGGGTTGCGCCCCAGTCGCTGACTACCGCCCCTTCATATCCCCATTCCTGCCGCAGCATATCTGTCAGATACTTTTTATTCTCTGTGGAAAAAATGCCGTCAATCCTGTTATAGGAAGCCATCAGCATCCAGGGCTGCGCTTTCTTTACCACGATTTCAAATGCAGTCAGATAAATTTCCCGCATAGTACGCTCATCCATTTCAGACGAAGAATCCATGCGCCTGTGTTCCTGATTATTTGCAAAAAAGTGTTTCAGACATGCACCCACGCCTTCCTGCTGCAGCCCTTCCACAAAAGCCGCCCCAAGTTCCCCCGCCACCAGCGGGTCTTCCGAAAAATATTCAAAGTTTCTCCCACACAGCGGGCTTCTCTTCATATTGATGCCCGGCCCTAACAGCACATGTACTCCCTTCGCCTGACACTCCTTTCCAAGCTCCCGCCCCATTTCACGAAGCAGCTCTCTGTCAAAACTGGATGCCGTACAGCACGCTGCCGGAAAACATACCGCCTCTTCACTTGACCCCTCTGCCAATGTATTGACATTTCCATCCTGAAGCCGCAGGCCATGAGGACCATCGCTCATCCTCATGGAAGGAATCCCCAGCCGGTCAATATTTTTCGTAAACCAGTTATCCTTCCCTGAACACAGCCCCGCTTTTTCTTCCAATGTCAATTCCTTTACAATCTCTTCCACCTTTTTCATTTCTCTGCTCCTTTCCGTTTCGACTTTTTGTTTACTATAAGTTTACCGTTGAAACAGACTGCACGTTATCCTTTATTTTACTAATTTATCTTTTATTTTGCTTTCTGGCCTGATACTATTCCTGACTTAACTATAATAAAGCAGTTTGCTTATATGATATTTGAGCCAATAAATTGCCTACAATGATTATAGCGGAAATTTAACAATACTATAAATAATCTGAGAAACGTTTTACCGCAACCGTAAGAAAAACCTTTCACAATCGCACTATCTTCACACCGCTTAGTCCTTTCATTCTGCCTTTTTTCTTCCTGTCACATAATGGACTGGTATTCTTTTACAATCCTATCATACAATTCTTGCCGGAACTGCCTTGTCACAGGATAAGCGATATCCTGATAGATGTCTTTCCCGCTATCATCAAGCCGTCTTGTCTTGTAGTCCGGCATGGAGACGAAGACGTTGCCTTTCTGGGATATGCCGATTCGGATTCCTGTCACTTTGAATACGCCATTGAATACAATAGAGGCGTTGGCCTTTATGCAGCCCTCCTGATCCTGCATAGGGATTACGGTTACATTGATATCCATGTTTCCTGTGTTATCTGAATTTATTGTATCTGCTGTGTTGATTACATTGTTTGTATTGGTCATATTATTATTTCCCTCCATATCTGTCTCCTTCTGCGCTGATGCTTCTAACCTTATTATTAATGCTTTTGTGCTCTTTTGCTTTCCTGTTGGCTGCTATTTCCGCCTGAATTTTTCTCATATGTTTTTCCGGCTTTCTAAATTTTATGGGCGTTCTCCCTGACATTTTTCCGGCTTCGCCGGAGTTGTATCATCCTGTTTTTTCATTTTCAGCCATGGAAGAAATCTACAGCCTGTTTTTCAATTCCCTTTCGTAAAATCCTTCCAGATACCCCGCCACAATCTCCACCATATCCCCCTGCTCTTTACAAAGCCCTTCCACAGTCACAGTAAGCATATCCTCCATCAAAAGATAGAGATAGCTGTTCATATCCTGCCGTTTCAGTTCCTTTACGGATTCCATTACCCTGCCGTTTCTGGGAATCGGCGTTCTGGTGAGGCTGATCCCGGAAGGCTGGTATGCCATAGCTGTTGCTCCCCCATTCCGGGATTCTATATGTTTTTCCAATCTCCTGCTCCTTCCTGTCTTCTGTCTTACCTTCTGCTCTTTCTTCTGCTCCCCTCTGCTTCTCCCTTTTCATCTCAAAAGCTTTCTCTACTCCCGTAAGCACCTGCCCCGCCACAGATAAAGCCGTGTTGCACAGGCCGTACACCATGAGCCGTGGGGCGGTGGCAAGCACCGGGAGCAGGGATGATACTGGCGGCGGCTTTGCCTCCATGCGTACCGCCGCCATGTACTGTGCGCTTTTTATTACCGCATTCGTAATGTCATAGATATGTTCCGGGTTTTGGGAATCATGGAAGCGGCACAAGTCGCTGATATTTTCTATATACTTCTTATCCTCATGATAAATTTCCCGCTCTACTGCTTCCTTCACATAATCCTGTGCATTTGCCGACTTTGCATGGAGAAGGGCAAGCATCTCCTTTTCATTGCTTTTGTCTAACCTCCATATCTCCGGCCTGCCCCTCCCGTTGGTGTCGGTTATGTCGAATACATGGTCTATGTAAGAGCGGTAGCTGCCACTATCTATGATGGCAATCCCCTTGCTCCCTTTCCGCACATACCTTCCCTTTTCCCGCCACCCGGCATAGGTCTCCACCATCCTTGCGTCCGGCCTCTGGGCGTAGAGCAGGCTGGCGTTCTCAAAGCCCATCTGGTAGTGGGTGGCGGAAAATTTAAGGAAATTTCCCCAGGAAGCTTCGTCCTGTATGATTTTTGGCACAATCTCCCGGTAGATGTCTTTTGTATAAATAATGCCCCTCATTTCCCACCCCTTTCCGCTAAATCCCTGTATTGTAAAATTTCCCTGCTTTCTGTCAGCATCTGCTCCTGAATTTATCTCCTGTTTTTCTCCGCAACCGTATTTTTAAAGCCATGACGGCCTGCCGCACATGACAATCTTCCCCACGGAATAGACCGGGCGGAACACCACACAGCCCTTTGAAGAGGAAGCGTCCACCAGATATCCGTTCCCGGCATAGACCGCCACATGGGAGATATTCTGATACCTTCCATTTCTGGTAAAGCTATAAAAAATCAAATCTCCCGGCTGGATATCCTCATAGTCCACTTCGCATCCCCTGTCAGACAGGAACTTTCCCTGTGAAGCGGCGGTATTGCTGCCATGGTAAGAGAGATTGATGCCCGCCTCTTTATAGGAATAATAGGTAAGGGAGCTGCAGTCGTAATAATCCCCGCTGTCACGCTTCGCCTGGCTATAGGGCTTCCCAAGCCTTGCAAGGGCATTCTTTACCGCCTGTGAGCCGGTATCGCCGCCAAGGTTCAGCCGCCTTTCCTCCTCCGGGGTCAGGCTGCCCCTTCCGCGGCTTCCATAGCCGCCGGTAAGCCCTTCTATGTTTTCCAGCACTTCCGGCGACATTAAGTACCGTAAAATCTCCGTTTCTTCCTCTGTAAATATCCCTGTGTGTATGATGTCCTCACTGGTAAGGAGCATAATACGGACTTCCTTTATCTTTACCTCCACTTCCTCCGTCCTTATGGTAACATTCCCCCAGAAATCCTCTTCCTCATAGGACTGCTCCACAGTCTCCATACGGTAACTGATATCTAAGGAAGTCATTTCGTCAAAGGTATCTTTTAAGAGCCTCTTATTCTTCTGCGTCATCACCGTTGCGGTATCGCCAAAGCCATGTCTTACCATGTAAACCATAAGGATATCTGCCATGTTGTCCGGCTCACCGTCTCCCTCATAATCCTCATAAATCAGTTCCGTCTCATCCCCGCTGCCGGGGTCGGCAAGTTCCTCCTGCACAGTCTCCCGGAAATCCTCCGTATATTCTGTAAGCACCTCCACCACCCCCGGCCCGTCTGTCAGCTTCGGGAGAAGGATAGAGAAGGGCGAATTAAAGAGAAGGGTGATAATGATTGTGATGATAAAAGCCGGGATAATCACAGGGAGCAGGGATGCCCCTATGGAAAGGAGCGTTCCTGTCACTGCCGCTTTTGCTTTCCCTAAAAGTAAATCTTTCGCCACTTTTAAAAGGCTGTCCTTTTGTTCTTCCTGTGAAAACTTATCTTTAGTGTAGGAGAGCAGCCGGAGTGTGGCTGCCCGTTTCCTTCTTCCTTCTGCGGATTTATGGCTGGTATCTTTTTTCGTATTTTTCCAGTATTTCCCTTGATTCTGATTTTCTTTTGTATTTCTACTTTTCCCGTCTCTATCCGTATCCTTAGCTCCTGCCTTATCCTGCTTTCTCTGTCCGGAGATTCCCTTGCCACGCTGGCGAATGGAATCACCGGAAGCTCTTGTGCGGAGCTGGGCGGTGTCTTCGGTTTGCTGAATATGCAGGTTATTTTGTGTCTCTGATAAAGCCGGTTCTCCTGTCTGGTGCAGTTGGGATAAATATAATTCCGGTTTATATTTTTCTTCTGTTTTCCATGTTCCGGCTTTCCTGCCCGGATCAGATTTTTTGACCGTATCTGAACCGGCATATGCATTCCTGCCCATGCGTTCCTGTTTTCGGAATCCCAGATATTTCTTCTTTTTGTAGCCGGATATCTGCCGCTCCCTTTTATCTTCAAAAGATTGTGCAGATACACTGGCCGGGTTTATTTCCCCTGTATCTTTTACCGGAATATCTCCCGTCAGCCTTGCATTCCGTAATTCCGCTGTCCTTCTGCCATGCCGGATTTTCAGGCTTCGGGCCGGCTGTTTCCTTTGTATTTCTTTTTTGGAAAAATTCTTTCCTCTGGAAATAAAAACGCCTGTATGCCTGTTAATGTCCGGCTCTTCCTGTTTCCTGTGGATAACGGGTTTTCTTGTCTTTATGGTATTTTCATGATAAGCGGAAGGACGGTGCAGCTGAGCCTGATGCTGTGGCTGGTGCTGGCTGGATTGGCAGTTCGTGTATAGCGGGCTGTTTTGAAAATCCTGCTCCCGATAGGACGGATTCTGCGCCCTCACTTGAAAAACCTGTTCCTGATGCGCCGGATACTGCGGTCTCTTTGCATGGATATTTCCCGGCACAACAGAAGTTCCGCCGCCCAAAATCTCATTACCATTCCCGTTGCAATTGTCATTTCCGTAACCTGCCTGATACATTTTGATATCATCATAACGTGCTTCACCGCCTCCGCCATCAGGACTGCCGTATGTCTGCCTCTGTATCCTTACTCCTGAATGCCCGTTTTGCCGGAGCGCATCCTGCTTTTTCCTTGCAGATAAATTTACGGTACTTTTCGTATATTTCTTCCCCTGCCCCGCATAATGGATCCGCCTGTCCGCTTTCTTTTTGGCCGTGAAATTCTTATCCGTCCTTTTTATCCTCATAAGTTCCCCTGCCCGTTCTCCCGATACCACTTCGCCATAAATGCGCTGCGGTCAGGGAATGGTGGGAAGGGCGTTCCGACAGGACAGGCGTTTAAGATATCCCTTCCCGTCCGTACATAAGTGAGGACTTCATTATAATAAGCGGTATTGGCAAGGGTGTATCTGTCCTGCATTTTCCGGCTGTTTTTCCCATCTGCTGTAGTCGCTGTTCCTTTCTTTTTTCCTGCCTCTGGTGCATTTCTCCCTGTCTTCCGGTCTCCCTCTTTTTTCTCCGGTATCTTCCCGGCGTAAGAAAGCTCCCCTCTGGCAAGGTCTTCCAGACCACATAACGCTGAATGGAATTTCAGGTAACCACAAAGCCACGGATACCCGGCTTTCCGGTCGCCACTCTGTATTGCGTTTTCAAGAATCATTAAAAACGTTGCGGGCTCTTTTATTACAGGCAGTACGCCAAATGATACCTTCGCCTCCCCTTCCTTAAAGAAATCCACACGGTATAATACTTCTTTCCCCACAGGAATCTTTTTCTCCGGCTGGATATCCGCCAATGGCAAAGGCAGTGCCTTTAAAAGCACTGCCTTATCCTCTTCCTTATATACAAATGAAATGATGGGTATCCCCTTCTTCCGTTCCTCCCCGGTAATCCGCACATCCATCAGAAATTCCTTAAGGGCTTTCTCAATGTCCTTCTTCATAGGCAGCCTCCTTCCCCTCAAACGGGTTGGTGGAAAACAGCCTGTAGATGGGGCTGTCCCTGCTGACGGTGATATCCATAGGCACGACCATGTTCCCATGCTTCAAGATTCCTGTGCCGCTCTGCGCCCCGCGGACAAACTTAAGCTGCTCCGGGCTGATGTTAATTACCTCCGATAACTTCTCCAAATCCGTAGGGGCCTGCCGTAAGAGGGCTACAAATTCAGAGTTGGCAAGCATGGTGGTTGCGGTATAGTTCTGCAGCATGTCAAGCACGTTCTGAGTAATTCCCGTGCAGAGACCGCCCAGCTTCCGCACCTTTTTCCATAAGGAAAACAGATATTTTGCGGAATACTCTTTATCCAGAAGCATATGAAATTCGTCTACTATCAGCCATGTAGCCCTGCCCTTCTTTGCGTTCTCCATGATACGGTTTCCGATATTCTCCATCATGACCAGCATGGAGATAGCGGATAATTCCTTCCCCATATCCCGAATGCCGTAGACCAGAAAGCGGTTGTCGATATCTACATTGGTTTCATGGGCGAAAATGTTCAGGGAGCCGCCGATAAATAATTCCAATGATAATGCAAGCTCCTTCGCCTCCATCTCCGGCTGTGACACAAGGATGTCATAGTAATCATGTAAAGTTTTCTGCTTCCATAAAACCTGTGCTTTCTCTCCTTCCTGCTTCCCCCTGTTCCTCATGCATTCCTCTTTGATTTCCTGATATAACAGGCGTACACACCGGTCTATGATGGATTTCTGCCGGGAATTAAGCGTCTCACCCATGCACTGCTCACAGATGCCAAGCATGAACTCACCCTTTTCCGCAATGATACCCTGAATGTCTGATACATCCTCCGGCAATGCCATAGGATTGATATGGTTGCCTGTATAAGTGGAAAGCACTACCACCTGCCCGCCGAACCGCTCCGCTATGCCGAAATACTCATGCTGGGGGTCTATCACGATAATGTCATCCTCCGTGTTTAAAAATACATTCCCCATCTCCATCTTTGCAAAGAAGGATTTCCCGGAGCCGGGTACACCGAAGATAAAGCCGTTGCCGTTCACCAGCCTTTTCCGGTTGCCAAAGAGGATATTCCTGCTTACCTGGTTCACACCATAATAAGTGCCGCCCTTCCCCGGAAGGTAAAGCTCCTGCACGTTAAAGGGCATTAATACGGCCAATGACTGCGTCATAAGGGTTCGCATGGTCTCCACCTGACGCACGCCAATCGGCAATGCCGTGTTTAACGCTTCCCTCTGCTTCAAATAATGCGCCTCAATCTGGCAGGAATTCCTTTTCCCGATTGTGACTAAGGTTTCCTCAATGGCTTCCAGTTCTTCCTTCGTGTCCGCTTTGATGATAATAGTCACCGCCACATAAAAGAGCCGCTGGTCATTCTCCCGCACGTCATCCATGATCTCCTCTATCTGCTGTTTCTCCGTCCGCTTGTTGTAGGAAATGTCGGAAGAAAAGTCATTGTTTTTGTTCCTTACCCTCTGCTGGCGGATAATGTCACTCTCAATCCCCATATATTTTTTCTGTAAGGTGCTGGTGGTCACGTCCTTTGGGATAGGGGCTACGTCAATGCTGATGATGGTGTGCGCCGGAACCGTGGCAAGTTCTGTCAAAAACCTGTCTGATAAAGAGCTTGGGTATTTCTTGATAAAAAGAGCCTTGGCGAACCGTTTTTCGTCCTGCATATAGGTTGGGAAAAATTTCAACATACTGTTGCAGATATCATCCTTATAATCTCTGCTTACCCTTACCGCTTCCTCAAAATCGAAGGAGAAATATTCTTCCTCCCCCATACGGTAGAAATCATGCAATACCCGCAGGCGCTCCACACCGTCCATAGTGACAAGGCTGCTCCCAAGCTCCCCGAAGCCTTTCTGCAGTACCGCTTCCAGGCTGGCGAAGGCCGCCTTTGCTTCCTCATAGTTCTTCCTGATAATGGAGACCGTAAGGTAACGCTCCTGCTCGATACCCTGCTTCCCTTCCATAATCTTCCGCTCCATGATTTGGTTGTAGCAGTCACGCTCTTTATCATTCCCGTCGCCCTTCTTCTGGAATAAGACCTTCTCCCGTAAGGCTTTCATATTCCGATTCTTATTGTTGATAGTCACTTTAAATTCCACATCCATGGCATTTAAAAACTTGCAATAGCTTTCAAATATCCCCACCTGCTCCGTCTCGCTGGTGGTGTTGTAGTTCACGTCCGAAAACAGGTAGCTTTTGCTGTAACGGTTCCCCGCCACCTCAAAGATGCCGTCCGGGGCAATCTTAAGAATCTCGATGCACTCCTGTACGCTTTTCGGGGTTTTGTATAAAGGCTCCGCTGCCTTTTTGTAGATAGAAAATTTGTCCTGGAATAACCTCAATCTGTCTGCTCCTTCCTTTTTATGCCGGAAAGGATGGGGAACTGCCTTTTTATTTACAATTAACTGGCTGTAAAGCATGGCGTTGTTTCCCATGCGGCAATCCCTGTATGCAGAAAGACCCGGCAAGGGGGCTTTCCGCACTCCCTTCCGGGTCTGATGGTTGATAGTTTTTATATTTTATTTGATGGAATCCCTTTCGTAGATTTCAACCACTTTTGTTTCTCTGGTAATCTGCCGCTTTTGTATAAATCATTTCAGGCTGACTTTCTTTCCTATGAAAATATCTGTAGAAACATTTCCATGAAAAAACACACCTAAAAGCTGTATTTAAGTGTGCTTAAATCCTCTGTATCCGGTTATCTTCCAAGTCCGGGGTCTTCCCTTTCTTTCTGTTTCAGCAGCTTCCTGATTTCTTCCGCACTGCACTTCCGGCTCTGCCACCGCTCCCGGAAAATGACCTTCCTCACCTGTTCCTTCCCGGCCGGGCATCCGGCTTCCCTTATCCTGCGGATGGCATCCTTTTCTATCTCCCTGCCCCTTTCCATCGCATCCATTACGATACGGTATAGGTATTCCGGCTTGCGCCTGTCGCCAAGGTCTGAAAAAATGGCGCTTGCCGCCACCAGCGCATCCCTCATGTATTCCGCATTGTCCTTGAAAAGCCCGCTGTCAATATAAATCCCCTGTTCCTCTATGAACATGGCACAGAAAGTAACCACCGTCCTTGTGTTCCCTTCACGGAAGGGGTGCGCTTTCCACAGTTCCGCCATATAGTCGGAAAACCTTTCAGCAGACTCATCCATGGATGCATCCTGCCATCTATAGTTTCTCATTTTTTCCAAGGCGGATTCCGCATCCCCCTTAATATCAAAAACATCTGAATATTCCACGGAGATACCGTTCAGTGCGTCCTCCGCCTTTTCGATATTTATGATACGTATCTTCCCCGCCCATTCGTAGATATCCTGGAAGATACGGTAATGCATCCGGCACAGGGCGGCAAAATCATACAATCCTATCATACGCCCGTCTTCCGCAATCTCCGAAAGCCGCAATGTCACATAATCGCTTTCCGCCTGCTGTAGTTTTTTGCTATCCCTGATATCCAGAAGGTTTTTTAAAACCTCCATATCCGGGTAAAGGTATGGGTCTCGCATCCTGCCTCACTCCTTCATCTTGTACCGCCTGTCAAGCGCCTCCTTTATCCCTTCCATGGTAATCTCCCCGCGCTTTTCCTTCTCGATCAGTTCCCTCATTTCCGGCGTAGGCTCAAGGCCGTCAACCTTTATCATCCCAATGGCATAATCCCATTTTTTATCCCTGCTTACCAGCATATAAGACCGCTCCTTTCCTGATGCTGTTTATAGTATAACACAGGCATGGCAAAATAGCCATGATAAACCTGTGTTTATCTTTTCCTTCCCCTTTCTTTATGTACGGTTTTCCGTTTCGGATTTCCTGCCATTTCCTTTAGTTTCTCCTTAATCCGCTCTTTCCGCATCTGCTTCCGCTCTTCTTTTATCTTTCTGACTGCCGCCCGTTTCTGCGCTTCTTCCCTTGCACGGATTTCTTCCCGCATTTCCCGGTAGCCGCTGGCTTTAAAAACCAGTGCCTTATTCCTGAAAATGCTCCTCATGTACCGGGTGAATACTTCCGTAAATCCCATGCCATTGTAGGAATAAAAGCCACACAGGGCAATAGGCGCCACAATGGGAACCGCCACATAACAGCTAAAGGTCAGCCCGATTTTTTCATACAGTAAAAATACAATCAGGCACCCGCCTCCAAGGGCTAATACGGAATAGATAAGCTGCTTTGCCGTAAGCCCCATTGCCACGCTCTCCTGATATTTCTCTATGTCCTTATTAATCTCAATAATCAATCTGTCTCCTTCCTGCCGGGAGATGGGATTTTGTATCATTTATATTGCCAAAGGCTGGCTCACAATCGTAGCAGTATTTATTATCTTTCCCTCTCCCCGGCTCTTCCATTTTTCTTTTACTTTTGGCAGAAGTTTTTCTGCTGAATTTCCTGTTCCACCTTTTTACTTCAACTGCTTTCTTTCTGTTACAATCCCAATGCCCTGCCTGTCAGTGACTGTGCGCCCTTACATGCCCCTACCGTTAAAGCTATGGTAAAGGTAATCTCACAAAGATAGATGAGTACCTGCGCCCAATCCGCATAGCCGCCCGTGAAGGACGGGAGCCCTGCGCTGATAAAAGCGTTGCAGATGAGGATTGCCAGCGCCATGGTCACAGCCTCCATTACTACCGACAGGAAATACTTAAAATACCGGACACAGGTGCTGCTCACTATCCGGTTTCCCGCAAGGGTGGAAAAGGCAATCGCCGCCAGCGGCACAATCACCATGATTTTCAGGAAGCGGAAGTACACCGTGTAGATAATGAAAAACCCGCATATCAGGATGATGAGTGATAGTATTACCGATAAAATCAGGAACACAAGGCTGGTTGCAAAGCTGAGGTTTTCTATCACCTCCGCTTCCCCTGCCCCGATACCGGCCTGTGCCATGGTGGTATTCCCAAGGTGGCTTACCATTGCGCCGATACTGCTGAAAAACGCTTTCAGTATGGTAAGGTTGTTCGCCACAAGCCACTGTGCTATCCCAAGGCGGAGCAGCATACGCAGCATTGCCTCAAAGCGGAACTCGCTCTTGATATCCACGCTCTCCGCACAAAATCCAATCACGAAGAACAGCACCACAAGGCCGCTCCCCACTCCTACGAACAAAGGCTGTAAGCCCTCCACCACCGCCCACGGCCCGCCTCCCTTGAAGGATACCGGCGACTGCCCAAGCAGGGAGAACACAAGGTTTATCTGGTTGTTCCAGAATCCCAGCACCATCTCCAACAGGGCAAGGATGTCATCCCCAAGCTTAAATATCTCCATAAATCTACGCCCCCTTAGAATCCGAGGAAGGTCATCACTGCGGAGATGGCCGCCATGATAAGCCCTGCCACAATCCCCTTAAGGGCGGAGTTCATGGACGAGGAATCCTGCTGCTGGTATGCCTGTGCGAACTCCATCACGTTCTTTGCAAGGACAATCACGCCCACTGCACCAATAATGGAAAGCACCAGCGTTTTCAGGTTGTTGATGGGGTTAAGCACTTCCGATACCCCGGACGCATGGACAGGCAGGGCATACATGGATACGGCTGTGATGATACCTGCCGCCATGGGTACGATACGTTTTTTGAATCTGCCTTTTTTACTGAATGTGATCACGGTTATAGTTTCTCTTTTCATAATAATTGGTTTCCTTTCTCTGATAAAAAATATGATTATTGGCTACTTTGGTTTCGCTTTAGACTGGCTGCCTATAGTAAGATTTTGCAGAATATTTCTATTAAGTCTGGTTCTGTTTTCTGCCCTGTTCCAGGCTGATTCTGTCTTGTTACAGGCTGGCTTTTATTATCTTTTGTCCTCTTATCTTCCGCTTCCGGGCTGGCTGTCATTATTTCTCTATCCTTTGGGCTGGTTTCTTTCTATCTGAAAATGATGGCTTTCTAAATTATTTTGACTGGATATCTATTTCTCCGGCGGTGTATTCCCAAGCGCAATCAAATCCTCCGCCCTGATAGTGGTGATGATGACATTCCCATCCTCCCCGGCTTCCTTTTTCAGGCGTTCCGCTGTTTCTTTATCTATGATATCCATGCCGTTTTTCTTCCGGGGATTGTGGACGTACCACTTTCCCTCACCGTCACCGCTTCGTTTAAACATGGGATGCTTAAACGTATTGAACTTAAAATCAATCACAGGGTCACAGCCACGGATCAGGACAATGCACTTTTTATTATCCAGTTTCCTTACTTCATCGGGCGTCATAAGCTCACGGCCAAGGACATCATAATTTCTGCTGGAGCTGCCTCTTTTCCCCAGCGTCTCCCCGCTGCTCCACTTGTCTATGGTGGACTTCCCCAACAATTCACTGATATATTTGTGGCTGGAACTCTCGTTGCCGCCAAGGTATACCAGAGTGTCCGCATTGCCGGGGATGGTCTCCCATCCATCCTTAAAAAGTTCCTTAATCTGTGCGATATTCTGCACCACAATTACGTTGGATATCTCCCGGCTCCGCATGGTGCTTAGGAAATTCAGGTAGGAATCCGGCAGGGGCGTGTTATAAAATTCATCAAGGTACATGCTCACATGAAGCGGGAGCCTGCCGCCATATTTCGTATCCGCCTGAAAATATAACTCCTGCATCAACTGCTCGTAGAGCATCCCAATCAGGAACGCATAGGATTTATCCGAATCCGGCGTGACAATGAAAAGTGCTGTCTTTGTCTTTTTGTCGCTGTTCTTCCCTGTTCCTAACTCCCCGAAACGCAGTTCGTCTGTTTCCAGAAGTTATTTTATATCCTTATTTTCGAGAAAAGCAAGCCTTGCGTTGACGCTGATGATGATGCTCTTAATGGTATTGTCCGCACCGTCCATGACCTTCCGGTACTGGCGCACTGCCGGGTGGTCTCCCCCTAATGGGTTTGTCCTTGCAAGAAGTTCAAAGCGGCGGTCAAGTCTGCTGGGCTCGTCTTTCTCCCGCTTTGCCTCCGCTAACAGTTCCAGCACGGACACGATATTTTTCCTGCCCGGAGGCATCTCCATCCACACATAGTAAAACAATGCCTGCAAAAACAGGCTTTCGGACTTTTCCCAGAACGGGTCACTGCTGCTGCTCTTTTTCGGGGTGGTGTTCTTCATCAGGTTTGTGATTAATTTGATTACGTCTGTCTCTGTCCTTATGTAGGCAAACGGGTTATATTTATTGCTTTCCTTCGGGTTTATCAGATTGAACACTTTTATCTGATACCCGTTTTCTCTCAGGTAATTTCCCGCACTCCCAAGCAGTTCCCCTTTCGGGTCAGTGGCGGCAAAACTGCCCTGCATCTCCATAATGTTACACTTGATGAGGAACATGCTCTTGCCTGCGCCGGAGCCGCCGATACAGAAAACGTTGTTGTTCCGCATAGTCTTCCGGGCGTTCATGGAAAGGCGCAGGTTCTGGGAAAGGATACGGTGGTAATTTGCCTTATCCCCAAGCTGTTTTGTCAGCATTGCCGCCTCCGCCCATCTTGCCGAGCCATGCTCCTTCCCGAAACGGTAATTCTTCCTGTTTGTCTTCTGTACCATGAGATGCAAAAATGCTGTTAAAAATACACCTGCCATGGCATATGGGGTATATGCCGTCATTCTTATTTCCAGCGGATGCGCCATCTGTTCCTTAAGTGCCGGAATAAGAGTATAAAGCGTCATATCCGGGTGGAGGATGCTGCCGAGGAAGAATCCTAAATATACACACCCGGCAATCACAATCCCATAAAAAAGACAGGTAAACACGTTAATTCTTTTCAAGCGCTCACCTGCCTTTCACTGGCTGTCTGACTTCTCTTACAGTTTTTGCCTTTTCCACTGGTCTTTCTGACTTTGCCGGATTTTTTCTTTCTTCCCGGCTGCTATTTTTTACTTCTGTTTTTTCAGCTTCCGAATAAAGATTCCCTTCATCCCTACCATATCTCTGTGCTGACGGTTCGCCTGCTTCCGGCTGTTTTCTTCTTTCCATGCTGTCATGCTCCTGTTCCCTGTCGCCGGATTTATGCTCCATGGCGGTACGGATATTGGCATTGGCCTGATCGAAATAGCCGTGGTAAATCTCATTGCCCGTCATCCGCATCATTTCCTCCCCATGTTCCGTGTATATCTTCATTTCCTCTTTCTTTTTCAGGAACGCCAACGCCGTCCTGCTCCCGTCCGGAAAGAAAAAGTCTTCTTTCGGGATATGGATAAATTTACCTGTCTGCCGTGGGAGCCTCACCACCACATAATCTTCTGTCTCCTTTGTGATCAGCTTGCTTGTGATTGTAATGGGATCATGTTCCCCGGACTGGTAATGGTTCAATACATCCAGCCGTTTGTCTAAGGGGAGAGCTTCGATATCCTTCATTTTCAGATACCCGGTATCCATCCACTCCGGCTTTTTCCCTGTTCCCATACCGCTAACGGAGTATGCCCTATCCCCCGTATTTCTCTGTGTACCTCCCGCTTCTTTCCCCGCTTTCTCCATTCCTTCCGTCCTCCCCTGCCGTGTCTCTTCATAGAATTTATCTATATCTTTGTCGGAGGCCTCCTGCATATACTCCCCTAACCCCATAACCTGCCCCTCTTTCAGCTTTTCAATCAAAGCATTCATCCGTGGCAGGGATTCCGCATGGAAAGCAATCTCCCTCATGCCGTCCTTATTAAAATCCGGGAGCCGGGAAAAAAGGATTCCATACTTCTTCGCCATGGCCTCCACCTTCTTAAGCTGCTCCTCCGGGAACTTGAATACGTGCATATCGCCGCCACGTTTTAACAGGTTTTTCATGGACGTCTTCCCTTCCATCTTCTCCCTTGCAAGGATTCCCACAATCAGTTTTGCAAGCTGTTTCAGCGGCTTTATCCCCACACCGGCAACACGCAGGAACAAGTCTGTTCCGTCAAACAGGATGCGGATAACCTGTACCGCATCCGTGATCTCACTGCTCATCTGCCCTCCCCTTTCTCCTGCCCCTTGGACTGGTGCATTTCTTTCTGGTGCTGGTACTGGCGGTCTTGCGCCTGTGCAAGTTCCTTTTGTAAAGAAAACATTGCCGCCTCCATGGCGTTCCCGGCTTCCTTTGCCTCCGCCGCCTGACGGCATAATCTACTTAAAACTGTATTCCTCTGCCCCGCCTTTTCCGTGCTGTTGTCGGAAAGCAGGACGCTGTTAATCTCTATGGACTGCGCCAGCTTTCCGCTCTTCTTTCGGAAATCTTCTGATGCGTATAAAAATGCCTGCAATTTTCCTGTCACTTCCCCTGCCGCCCCCTTTCGTTCAAAATCTTCATAGTCATACGCAGCTCCCTGATCTTCTCCGCATCCATGGTTCCATTGGAAAGCAGGAGAAGCTGTTCCTCATTAAGGCCGTCCTCTATGCCAAGGCGTATCTCAGCAATCTGCCCTGCGTCCAGCTCCCCGGCCAGTTTCTCCATCAGGCCCGGTTTTTTTCGGGTAAACAGAAAGCGAAAAGAATTGAAAATATTTTGCTTCATTCCACTTTCATTTTTTACCATACTTACTTCCGGCTGACCGATGTTTGCTGTTGACCGGCGGGCTTCCGTTCTCTTACCGTTATTTATCTCCTGATTCCGCTGTACATTTCTATTCTCCTGCACATATCTGACCTGATTCTCCTGTAATTCTGTTACAAGTGACTGCTGTGCCAGTAGCTGCTCATGAAGATGCTTATTTTCCCCTTCCATCTCCCGAAGTCTCCTGTTCGTCTCTTCCCGTTCCTCCAAAAACCGCTCCGCATCCTCCCTTGCCTGCCGGAACTGTTCTTCCAGTTCCAGATAGTAAGCGTCGGCGGTCATATCAGCATCAGCTTCTGTCTCTGCTTCCGCTACCGCTCCCTTTTGCGGTTCTGAAAAGATATCCGGCTTTTCTTCCATGGATTTCTTTAAATCCTCTATGAAACTGTTTTGTCTCGAAAGGCTCTCCTTCAATTCCCGTACCGCTTCCGTAATAAACTGCATCTTCTCCCCGAATTTTTCAGGAAGAAGTTCCCTCTCCTGCATAAGGGGCAGTATCTTCTCCCGTAACTCTATGGGGAGCATATCCTTCTGGTAGGCTTCCTTCAATGCGTAGAGCGGTATGCCTGATTTCAGGGCTTCCAGTATGATCCTCCCGGTCTCCCCCTGATGGATGGCGGAGAGAAATTGTGCCGCCTCCACACCGTAGTCTTCCTTCATGGCCGTGAACATATTTTCCATGGTCTCCGCCGGAAGTGCTGTATTTTCAAAAAGCTGTAAGTAATCTGCACTGATGCCATAAGCAATAGCATCCATCACAATCTTAAGCTCTTCCCCGCAGAAATCTTTGGATTTGAAATAGGCAGCCTGTTCCTGTCTCGTCATATCCTTTAAATTTTTACCCATCTGATTTCCTTTCCGATCGTTCCGTTATTTTTATCTTGCCTGTTCGGGCTGTTCCTGTTTTTCATTTTGGGCTGGCTGTTTGTCCATATGAGCTGTGTCTGTCTTGACTGCTTTATTCTTTGTTTCCGGATTTTCTATTTCCGGAAATTTCTCTTTTTCTACACCACCCCCTTTCCGTGGATTTTCTGTCTCCATTTCTTTTTCCGGAATATTTGCTTCTTTCGTATTTTGTTCCAGTATATCTGATGTTCTCATTACTTCCAGCTCTGGCACTTTCTTCCCAAGTACCTGCGTTCGGCTCTCCCCATAGAGAACACTGTCTATCAGGTTTCCCTCTTTCTTAAGTTCCTTTTTTCTTTTTGCGGCTGATGCAAGCTGATTTTGTACTGTCTCCTTTATCTCCAAAAGCTGCCCGACCGTATAGCCCTTTTCAGCCAGGGCTTCCACTGCTCCCTTCCACTTTTCATAATAAGGCGCATAAAAAATGCTCCCCTCTTTATAATAGGAAGCACGGGTCTCATTTTCTTCAATTGTTTTAAGCAACGCAAGGGCTGGTTTATGCGGATACCGCCATTTATAAATCTGGTGTCTTTCCTCATCTAAATTTTCTATTCGTGTATCAAGAGCGTCTCTCCGCTCCTTTAAATCATCTGCGGAACGGACGTTGTGTCTGCAAAGATACAGGTATTGTGACTGCAATTTTTCAAACCTTGCCGCCTCCTCTTTGTACCGCCACATCTGGCTGTAGGGCTTCCGCTTAAGCTGGCCGGTGCGGTACATCTTTGCAAAAAATGCTTTCTGGTACTGTGTCGGAGGAATGTACTTTCTGTAATTCTTCCTGCACCTGACAATCCTTGGGGTACGGTTTTCTGTCCTGCCCGCTTCATACCGTAAACCTTTTTCTATCTGGCTCTCTATGGATTCCTTTGCATAATAAGCTGAAATATCTGTCAGCCGGATAAACCTTTTTTCTCCCATAGGCTTTATATAGGTCTCCCCGGATTGCCGCCTTATCTCATACCCTTTCAGCTCGATTAATTTCAGAAAGTTTTCATAACTGTTTGCAAAAGAAATGGAATCCTCCACATCCAGCCTGATCTGGCGATTCCATTTAAAAATTCCCTGTTTTGTTTTATCCCATTTCTTTAACGGTTTTTCTTCTGTTCCTACCTCAATATCCTGTACGGAAAGGCCGTACTCCTTGCAGAGTTCATTTACAATGGGCTGGATTTTCTTCGCCCAATCCCCTTTTTCGTAGCGGTACTTTTTTCCGGTGCGCCATGAAACGCTGTTGAAAAGGATATGGGAATGTACGTGCTGTGTATTATCGTGGGTAGCATACAGACACTGGAAGTCATCCCCAAAATATCTTTCCACAAACTTCTGTGTAATCTCCATGGCTGTTTCCGGCCTTACTTCCTGCTTTTTGAAGGATATGATAAAGTGGTAGCCTTGGCGTTTATCTGTTTTTCCGTATTTCCGCTTTGTAGCAAGCATTTCCTGCAAAGCGGTGTCTATGCCGCAGTTATGGCTCCCCACCAGTGCGCCGTCCTGCGTCTTCTCTCCGTCCGTGATGTAGGAAACGGCATTTGCAAGGTGCATTGCCATGTAACGTTTTCCTGTCTGGTGAATGCAGGATATTTTTGTTATCGCTATAAGATAACCTCCCGTTCTTATTCTTTACTGCTTATTTGATTATATACGCCGCAACAATCTCACCAATATACGCCGTGTGGGCATCCCGGTTAGCCATAGGGTATGTTCCGTCAACGTCCTGCGGGTACATCTTTTCCCTTATATCATCCGGGATGCTTTCAAGCTCCTGTCTCTGGGAATATAAAACTTTGCATTCAAGCGTCAGAGGATATTCTTTAATTCCCGGTACGCTTATTTTCTCCGGATTCTCCAGTGTCAGGTGCGCTTCCACTGCTTTATCAATATCCCTCCCGGATTGCATACCGCATACTTTCGCTATGAAAGGGATGGGCTGCTCTAACGGAACACTGATTGTAAATTCTTTTGCTGCATCAATCTGTGCCTTGGTATAACGGTGTTCCCGCACATATACCGTAAATGCAGGCTTCCCCCACACCGTTCCTAGTGCGCCCCACCCTATCACCATGCTGTTAAATTTGGTGTTTTTGGTATTGAGCAGAATCCCCTTCGGCAGTGCTTCCGTAATCATCTGTGCGTATTCTGTAACGTTAATCCTTTCTTTCATGCTGTTTCCTCCAATTTCATTTTATAACTGCAATAAAAAGTTCCCGGACTATGTTTTCTCATGCCCCTGATAAATCCTCTTTCCAAACTCATACGCCTGTTTTAGATAATCAGTCTTCTCAATCTGCGGCCTGCCGTTAGTATCTCCACAGCCTCCGGCAAGGAGCATCCCTTTATCGTGGAATCCTATGTAATTGACCAATGCAAACTGATAATAAGAGACCGCCTGCTCAAACGTCCAGAAAAAATTATCGGCGGAAGTCATCAGAAGGGCGCAGTCCTTTACCGGATAGCTCTCATACCTGCCGAGGGGCGGGTTTGGGTCTTCTTCTGCGATACAGTAAAACCGCTCGATAAAAGCCTTGATTTTTGACGAAACTGTCCAGAAATACAGTGGTGATGCAAAAACGATACAATCCGCATTTTTTATTTTTGGAACGATTTCATTGAATGAATCCTTCTGGATGCATGGCTTCCCATACCGACAGGCGTTACAGCCAAGGCATCCTTTCACCTCATTTTTTAAGAGAGAAATCAGCTCTGTCTTATGCCCCACCTCTTCGGCTCCTTTGATAAAATGTTCCACAAGCTGGGCGGTATTCCCTTTCGGCCTTCCGCCGCCCTGTATGATCAGTATATTTTTCATGGGCTCTGTCTCCTTACATTTATTTGTGCCGACACCGTTTCTTTTTTAGATACTATTCTAAAACTCCCTCAATACAAGTTCCGTAATTCCCTGATTATCCCCCATGGTAATCCTTTTTACTTTGGGCTCCCTGCCGTAGCTGAACTCATCCCATATGCCATCCCGGATTCTTGTGCCGCCATGGAAGCCATGGATGATACGGATTCGGTATACACTTGGTTTCGCATTATTTAAATGCTTCCTTATTTCCACAATCGCCGATTCAACATTCTTTCCATGGACATCAATTTCAATAATCCCATTCATCATATTTGCGGTTCTTCTTTCTCTGATATTTACATTGTTTACAGCGGACACTGGTATCTTGGTTTGCCTTTACTTCTATTTCCGTATTCAATAGCTTCTTTTGGGCATTTGCAGATACAGGCCATGCAGTGGGTACACTGATCGCCCCAGGCAGGCTTGCCATCTTTTAAGCTTACGTTATTTAAAGGGCAGACCTCCGTACATTTACCGCATCCGATACATGCATCCGTGACATAAAATTTTTTTGCGCTTACAATCAGAGGATAAAATAGAGTATTTATTACCCCACTGCTGGCCTTTGCAAAAGCACTGACTTTTTTCTCTGGTATCGTACCATTATGCTTTATGACATCAGCAGTATTTTTTATAACAACGTCAGCATTTTTAATGATTTTAACGGCTTGTTTTCTTTCAGGGGCGTTGAACACTGCAATATAATTCTCCGGCATAACAACTTCGGCACAGCCCATATAAGTAAATTTCTTCTGTTCACAAAGCTGCTTCAAATATTTAGGCGTGTTTCCCATGCTGTCTCCGCAGGTTGTTATAAAATAAGTACATTTACTTCCTGTAAATGAAGTCCGCAGGATAAAATCCCTGAGAATCCTTGGCATCTGCCACGCATAAGTGGGATAAACAAATATAAAAGGTCTGTTTGAATGTATCTCTGAATAATCATGCTTCCTAATCTTATCAAACAGGTTGATAACTTCATCTTCTGTCTGTTCCCCGATTTTCTTTGCTACATATTCACTGTTTCCTGTTCCCGTATAATACAATATCAAAATATCCGCCTCCTGACTTGCTATCCATGGACTGGCTCTCTTTATTTCTGCAGGCTATTTCCTTATAACCTTTTCACCAGAACCTGCTCAAATATACTTCCGCATCCATATGTGCGGGCATCCCTCGTCATCCTCTATAGAGCCAAATTCTGTATAGCCTAATTTCGCATAAAAGGCAGATGCCCTGCATTGGGCATGTAATGCTATGCATTTTCCGCCCTTCTCACTCACATACTGTTCTGCCTCCCCGACAACAACAGAGCCTATGATTTTGCCACGGTATTCTTTGACCACTGCCAGCCTTCCAAGTATGTAGGAATCCTTTTCCGCATCCCAAAATACACGGCAGGTTGCAATTGGCACCTTACCCTTATCAAATAATACTATATGTGCAGAAATATTATCCTTCTCGTCAAATTCATTTTGGAATCCCTGTTCCTCCTCGAACACCCGCTTCCTGATTTTTCTTGCATAATCCGGAATGCTCTTATATACTACCACTTCCATTATAGGTTTACCCTCCAGGCCGCAAATCATTTTCCTAAATTATACCATACAGATACAGGCTACTCCAAAACAAATTTACTTTTGTCTAATCTGCTGTCATTCCTGTGATCATAGTTTTTTGCAAAAGTACTATCTCTTCCAGATATTCTTTTAATTGGTTCTTATCCTCTTCTTTGTATAAATAAGAATTATTGTTTTTCACGATCTGGTTCACATTCAGGCCGATTTTATTTATCTCATTACGCAGACGCATTATTTCAAGTTCTAATTCTCTGCTCCTTGGATTCTCCGACTGATTCAGGAGCAGATAACGGATATATTCCGATTCATTCATATTTTCCGCTTTGGAGTGTTCTGCTAACAGCTTTGCTGTCTCTTCCGTCAGTTTGAAATGCTTCCGTATCACGTTTTCGCCTTTCGGTCTTGCCATCCGGTTCTCCTTTCCTTTGGGAGAGAGGGCGTTCCATGGAACGCCGCAAGATACGCATTTCGTGGGCACGAAATGCAAATCTTGTCGGGGAGTACCCCGAACCCCCTCATAATCCACTAATTTTATGGCAATAGCGCCAAATCTGCTGAATCTGACGCCAATTCACCATCCCGTAGCGCCAATCCGGTTATATTTTACACCAATTAATTTTCTCTGACGCCAATCTGAAATATATTTACGCCAGTGAAATTCACCCATTTTTTTGTTACGCCAGTCTGATGTCAGATTTCCTTTCCGTTACGCCAAATCATCTGATTTTTACGCCAACCGGAACAGAATTTCTCATTTTTGACTGCATTCTGACGCTTTTCTATCTTTTCTCCCTTCCCCAATACTCCGCTCCCGGCGAGTGTACCGGGAAGTGCGTACGGTGTCAAGTATTTTAGTCCTGGACGAAAATACTTGACACCGCCCACCCTCCCCGGTTCCGGGCAGCCAAGCGGAAGTATTTGGGGGTGTCGGCTAACCGCCGCACTTCCCACAAGCCTACCTTCCCATGGCTTCCAGATAATGAGGGCTTCGGTCAGCCACTGAAATCACTTTCCTCTCTGGAAAACGGTACAGCCTGGATAATTCCTTCCTTTCTTCCGGTGATATAAATTCCGGCAATTCCCTATTTCCTGTCTCGCCTTTCAACAGGTGGGAAAGGTGATTCCTGTCTATCGCTTCCAGAAAACAGGATAGTTTGCTGTCTATGGTTCGAAAGACCTCCGCATCTTTTTCTGTCTCTGCCCCCAATGCTTTTGCCTTTGCTTCCTGTTTCATGGCAACGAGTAGTTCCCTGGAACAATATACAGGCTTTTCATTAACGAGGATATCCAACATTTTATCCCAATCCTTTTTCATCAAATATAATGGATTTTTGTCTCCGGTCTGTGCATCATGGGCGTAGCTGATATCTCCTTGCTTTCGCAGGGTATATCTGGGTAAATCAAATCTTTTTGCTTTTGCCGCCAGCTCCGGGGATATCCTTATGTAGCCCTCCTGTGCCATCTGCTCCTTGAATCGGGATATACGTTTTTCATCCGGCAATCCATTCTGGTATCCAGTTTTCCGGATTGCCAGCAATAGCCTCATATCCTCCATAAATGGTCTGAAAAATGCCAGCGGCTTTACTGGTAAGGTTCGCTCCCTTTTCCTTCGGGCTTCCCTGACTGCCGCTGAAAGGGAACGCTCATTTGCCGCTTCGTAGAAAGCGGAATAGACTTCCCTCCGCAGTGCCAGAAGGGTATCAGCTACACAAGCGTAGTGGATGGTGTTTACCCTCTCCCCGAAAGGACCTTTGATATATTTCTCCGTTTTCAGCGGGCCTTTATCTATTGTTCCATCCATATATTTTACAGTGATAGATTTTCCCTTTACCTGTTTCTCCTTAATCTCCATGGATAGCTTCCGGCTGTCCAGTACCGCTATATCTGCCTTACCGGATGCTTTTACATGGACCGCAAAGGATACAGGCATATCAGAAAAATAGCAGGCTGACCTTGCCAGAAGGTTCTCCATAGTGTCCTTTAAATAAATCTCCCGTTCTTTCAGGCAGAATGCCCGTTCCGAATCCCAATGGATTAGGTAATGCCCCTCTGTCTTTAATTGCTCAAAATCTGATGGCAGCTTTCCGTTTCCGCCCCTGAATGAATGCAGGAACACTGGTATGTCCACGTCATTCATCCTGTATTCTTCCAAAGTTACCTCCCCTCTGCATATTTAGATTTTCATATGGCATCCGCTTTATGTGCCGTACAGATCATGGTTGACTTCCGCACGGTAATAACTGTCCATTGTGGCCGGAGCGTTGTACAACGCTGTCAGCAGATAGGCCTTGATATTTCCCACCTTCGTAGTGTTATTGTCAATACAGTCAAAGACATACTCCACATGGCTGGAATTGATTTTTAAAAACCGGCTCCTGACTACCTCCCTGGGGAAATCGTCTCCCGCAATGCGGATGTAGGGGCGCTTTGACAGGACAACTTCCAGCATCAGTTCCACTGTTTCATCCATCCGCTGTTTCCCGTGCCGCTCCGCAAGGATGCCGTACTCGATATTCTCACAGATAATTTCACGGTATGCATCCACAAGTTCCGTCTTGTTCTCACCATCCATCCTATCTATCCCATCATGGCAGGCTTCCGCTTCATGCCCTGCCGGATAGATTGATTGATATGTATTTAATTTATCTGTATTTGATTCTTTAGTATTTAATTGTGCGGGGTTCCCCTGTCTTGGCTCCGCCTGTCTAAAGTTTACCTGTCTTGGATTTTCCCGTTTAGGTTTTTCCTGTTCAGGCAGTTCTTCCGGTTCTTTCTTTGCTTCCTGCTCTATCGGCCTTTCATGTATCGTGTACGTGATATCCCCTAGCCGCCCGTTTTCATAGCGGATGCGCTGTCTGGTGAGATAGCCGTGGCTCTCCAATTCCTTTAATGCGCTGGTGATGGAATCCACACCATCCTTACAGATACAGGCAAGCCCCTTCGTGGTATAATCCCAATCCTCCGGGAGCGAAAGCATCAGCGACAACAGCCCTTTTGCTTTCAGCGACAGTTCCACATCACGTAAATGGTAGTTGCTCATAACAGTGAAATCTCTGGTCTTCTCTATACGGAATACAGCCATAATCAAAATCTCCTCTCCAAAACTGAATCATTTCAGAAGAACCGTCTGCAGGCGGGTCTTCAAGAGATGGCTTAGATTTTCTTGGGCGGCGTCCTCTGACGTCTTAGAAATTCTCCATCTCTTTTTCACGCTAACGGTTAAATTCCCTGTCTCTGCTGTGGTCATGGTACAGATATCCATCCGGCGCAACCTTCAAATGCTCCTGTATCTTTATCTCCCCTTTTTCCTGCCGTTCCTGAAATTTTCCATATCCGGCATCCGTCAGAAACAGGCGCACCCGGTCTCCTTTGTCACCCACGAAAGAATCACTCGAAAGCACCTCAAAAACAACCATATGCCGCACTTCCGGGTCAAAGCGTTCCAGTGCCATAATGTCATGCCCTTTCAACTGTTCAGCGCCGGATTTCTGTTTTTCCTCCGCTATCAGTTCTCCGATTGTCCGCCCTTCTTTGGGCAGGCGGTAATTTTGCCGGATATCATTTACAATCTCCATGCACTCTTTATCCGACAGAGGGCGCAGCTTTTCCATAAGACTGTCGGCTGCCCTCCGCCGGTCCGGGTCTTTTGCATACCGTGAGGCCATTAACAGTTCATGCAGGATGGCGTATCGTTCGCTCCCTTCCGTCTGGTACAGCATCCGCTTTTCCATTTCATTCAGTTCCATAATTTCCCCTTTCTCTAAAAATCTGCATGAAAAAAGGACACGCATCCCACACAAGATGTAATGTCCTTTAGTTCTTTCTATTCAATTTCACATACAGGCAGTATGCCATAATATCCTGTCATCCGCCCATGAAGCTGTCCATAAAATCCAGGGCGGCTTCGTTCAGCTCTTCTGTCTCCGGTGTTTTTGTCTGTATCTCCACCTGATCCGGTTTCTCTGTCTTTGCTGTATCTGCCTGCATTCCCGGCATTGCCATTGGCATATACGGGTACATCATGGGATAAGGCATCTGCGGGAGACTTTTCCTTATTTCCTCCGCTTCCTTCCGGATGCCCTCCTGTATTTTCGCAAGAAGTTCCTCATTGGTAAGATTGGTTTCCTCTTTCCTGTCATAATAGCCAATCATTGCCTTTGCGATAATGCTTGTGTAGTCCTGTTTCTTCCCATCTGGCGGCTCCTGATAGCAGCCCTGTAAAATCTGCCACGCCCGCCGCTCCTGCGGCACGTCCATATCAAACCGGCAGGACACTCTTTTGATGTTTTTTATTGCCTGTCTTTTCCCCATAAAGCATACCCCCTATCCACGCCGGATGCTCCGTAAAAACCTCTGGTTGGATAAATACTCGTAGCCTTTGGCGTTGGCATGGATATCCTCAATGAAGCGAACCTTATTCTGATCCAGCTTTGCGAAATGTTTCATCAGCATAGCACCGCCTCCAAGGAAGTGGAGCTTCGCCAGTTCTTCATTATAACCATACTCCCGCAGCTTCCGCATAATCTTGTCAGTATAGTCTGACGCACACTCCGCTATCGCTTTCAGATACTTCTCCCCGATATCCGCCGTGCCGTCTTTCAGCACTTTTTTCACGATAGAGTCATCTACAACGATATGTACCTTGTTTGTCAGCTCGCTCCGCATCTCGATTACACAGCATTCCACGCCGAAACGCTCCGTATAATATCGGCTGGAATCCGGCTTCCCGTCAATGATGAAGATAACGTTCATTGTGCCGTTGCCGATATCCGCCACAATATTAAATCCCCGGTAGCTGGATAAATCCGCCGCAACAGCCGCAAAACCCTGTGCATAGACTTCCACGTCCTCAATCTTCACATGGTATCTGGTGTCATTGCACCGGAATGTCACTTCCTTATTCTTCAAAAGATATTTCCGGAAAGTTTCCCCCTGTTCCCCAAGCCACTTGATGGGGAGGCCTGCCGCAAGGATGACGGAAGCGTTGCATAAGCCCCTGCCCTTTAATTCCTTTGCCAGAGCCGCCAGCGTCAGTATATAGTAATCTTCATCCCACACCTTATCCATCTGGTACTCTTTGTGGGTAGAGCCAATCTCGTAAAACTTCCCCTCAAACTCTACGGTCATCCCTGCCAGTTCTGATGCCCTCTCCCTCTGGATAATGCCAGATTCAAAAATGTGATGGGCGGTCTTGATGTTTCCGTATCCGTGGTCAATGCCAATCCTGTAAACCTGTTCCATAATCTTCTCCTTTTCCAATGAATTGTTGTAATAAAATAAGGACTACCCAAGCACTTACACTTGAATAGTCCTTCCCTTCAACTGATTTGCATAAAAAAGGGCATCCATCTAACGCAAGATAAATCCCCTTTAATTTACTTTTCCATACAAAGCAGTTTGCCGCTGTTACGCCGCTTTCTGCTGGTGTCTCAATGTTACATTCCCATCCTGGAACGGGTGAATCCGTTCAAACTTCACATGTAAGTCCAGAATATCCTCAAAAGTCTTCTCTTCTATTGCGTTATACTCTGTCAGGAGCGCTTTCATTTTATCGGCAACTTCTTCCGGTAGTGCGGTCTCCAAACCGCCGACTTCGTTAGGCATCTTCTTATAATCACCGACAGCAAACCAGCCTTTTCTGGAATCGCTTGTACCATTCTTCAGGAACAGATGAAGCTCTTTGATGAACTTCTCAGTCAACGCCGCTTTTGCATTGTCGATAATCATATCAATACACCGGAAATGATTTGCCGTTTCAATCACATCGTCCACGTTCAGCACTTCCTTTTCTACGCCGATGGTATTGGTCTCAAAAATGTATCTGGTCTGTTCGTGAGTCAGTCGGCTCCCCTCCATATGGTTTGAGTTATACGTGAAATCAATCTGTGTCTTATGGTAAATCCCGCCGGAATATTTTGTTTTCTTTTCTTCCTGCAGAATATCCAGCAACGTAACAGGAGATACCTCTTTTTTATTGGTACGCTCCGGTTTCTCAGCATTTTCAGGAATGTTCCAGGTTTTACCGGTAAGAAATGCTCCGATTACCCGACCCTGGGAACAGTAATTTCTAACGCTGCGTTCCGACACATTCCATTTTTTCGCTGTTTCAGTGACTGAAAGGTATCGCATCTGCCCTCCTCCGCAATAATTCAAATCAATAATTACATCAAACTGTTAATAGTATACCATATCATCGGCAATATAATCAATCCTCTTATACTCCACACTAATCCTTTTTGCCGTTTCCGGCATTTTTTGTAATCCGCCTCCTGCCTCATAAACCCTGGCATCGTCCCCGTCGGTTATTTCCAGATGCGCCGGGTGGCTCTTTCAATATTGGAAATGCCGAAATCGTGCATGAAAATATCTTCTTTGGCGGATTACCCAGCCGCCCTGAGTCCGGCAACCTTTTTCATTTTTTTAAGCAGTCACTGGTATTTGCAGGAATACTGCTATGTAAGAAATAATTTCCGTTTATTCAGAATATCCCATATGTCAAATTTAAAAATACTGAATGAGGCTTTTACACCGCGAAATTATCAAAAGCCAATTTTAGACTTTTCAGAGACCCGGAAAACTATGCGCATAAAAGCCAAAATCCGTAATCATTATTGTTGATTTTCCTTTCATAGAAAATGACTACACTATGATATTCTTCTCAGCTTAAAAAATAAGTGCGAATGTTTGGAACCGCCGCATTTTCGCGAAAACATGAAGCGTAAAGTCAAATACCCCACAGCAGAGCTGCGGGGTATTGACCCCTCGCCGGGGCGGCATCTGCTCTTCTTCGAAGAACAGATAAGCCTCGCGGCATTCGTCAAATGGATGCTCCGCATCCGCTTGACTCATTGCTCGCGGGAATAAATGATATTGCTGCTATCTATGAAAAGTAATTCTTAAGGATGGTAACTGTCGGCAAATTTCCGCATCTTTATTTTTACTTCAATGCTGACATTCAGAAAATCTTTAAAGATTATTCCGGTAACAGACAGTCATCCTGCTCATACTCTCTTATGGTCATCTCATAGATTGCCGATGTTCCGTATCCACTCACATTTTCTTCTGCGTTCTGAAAATTCAGGACTTCCACATTAATCTGATTTGGCAGAAAGGTAATATGAAGCGTTCCCGCACCGCCCTGGCCATCGTCTGTAAACTTGTAAAACAGCTCGCCGTTTTGAATTGTACCTGCAATATTCTCCAATGACGTAATCTGCCCCGTCGTTTCCTGTTCTGTAAAGAGAGTTCCGTAAAATTCATTGCCATTGCTGATACTGCATGTCAGCCTGTTTCCGCTATCCGGCATAGGATTCTCATATGCCACGACATAGCCGGGACTTACCGTCCAATTTCCCGAGTAGCTTTCATAATTTGTAAGCGGTTCATTTCCGTTAATCAGTTGAAGCAGCCGGTTGATATCTTTCGCCAGCACATTGCTTACCCACGGAAGATAGCCGTTAATCTTATCGCTGAGCTCCTCATTATAAGTAAAATCGTCGCCACAGTCTTCATATATCCGCACTTCCACATGCGGCACCGCCCCCTGCGGTCCAATACCCGTCATATACTCTGGTCCTATGACTACGTCCTCTTTTCCGTCCGCATTTGTATCCGTAAATATGACAAACTTCACATCCCAGTACAAACCATAACCACTGGTATGATTTTCACTGATATACGGAAACTGATACAGGATTTCTTCATTTTTTAACAGATAGAAGGTGACGTCTTCCAGGTCTCCGTTCGGGGAATCGGGTTCGTATGACAAAAACCTCACCTCTCCCCAGTCATTTAACTTAACCTGAAAGGACTGTTCCTCTATGATTCTATCTGCGTCCAGCTTATTCTTTGCCTGGTCGTCGGACTCTTCTTTTGATACTCGCTCCGTCTCTTTCAATTGAGCCGTTCGTTCCGGTAGCCCCGATTGTTCTGATTCCTCTGATTGTTCCGTTTCCTTTGATTGTTCCGGCATTCTCTCGTCCGCTATGCTTCCCTCTTTTGTATTCTGCTGTAATTGCGAAGCGGTATCCGAATCTGTCTGTTTCTGTATTTCCTGCCCGGCACAGCCCACAAGCAGCAGGAGCGCCGCCGCAATTTCCAATATGACTATGCCTCCTGCCTTTTTCCTATCCTTTATTTTCATTTTTTCCCTTTTCACTACCTTTTCCGTATTTTCTCCTCATATCTACCGCCGCCAGCAATTGTTCTTTCATAGCCGCTCAGCTAATCCTGCCAACACGGCCGTTACCGTCAGAAATCGGTTCACAAGTCAAGGATTTTCTTCATACACAAGCTTGCTCATTTCGGTGAAATCATCAGAAGATAGTATAATGTCTTTTCCCATGAATGTCTATTGATAAATTCACTAAGAAAAGGGGCAGTTTCAACCGCCCCGATTATCTTACAATCTTTATTATCTCTGGCACATCTCCTCTATGTTGGGCTTTCCAATACTGCGGTGATACTTTTTCTCTTTTCATAAATGCCTTATATAATAAAGAGGGAGATGTATATCCAACATCTTCGCTTATCTGAGAAATTGACTTTGTACTGGTTAAAAGAAGCTGTTTTGCTTTTTGAATCCGCAAACGTACCACATACTCATATATAGAGAGTTGAAATTGTCTTTTAAATGTCCTTCCCAGATAATCATTACAATACCCAAATTGAGAAGCTAAATCTTCCAAATAAATTGCTTTGTCAAAATTGCTAAGAAGATATTGACGAATTTGAAATGCAACTCCATTTTGAGTTGCCTGAAATTCTTCTTTAATTTTTAACAGAATATAATTAAAAATGATTTTTCCATAAAGTATCCCGTTTTTCATATCACTTTGATTTTCATATAATTCTTTTACCAATGGATAAATAGACTGTATATTGAATTTCCCAGTAATTGGCAGAACTGCCCCTGCGTATTCTGCATTATCAAGATACTTTCCTTCAAAATGCACATAAAAATACTCAGGGGCAGGAGACCCGACATTCCCTCTCTGTAAAAGATTGTCTCTTTGAATATACCACGTATTTTCGGATATTGAAATTTCCTTCCCATCTTCTTCAAAATTTAATGTGTTTTTAAAAATAAGTAAAAAAACACTTTTATTCCACTTTCGTGTAATATGCTTTTCATTTGGAAGAAATTTTCGAAATTCGCATCCTTCAAAATGTATTTCCTGAGACAAATCTAAATAGTACACCTGCGATACCCCGCCATCCGTTCATTAATTTCCTGAATTTGTTCCGGTTTCACTTTATAATTCCACTTCATATCTAATAATCCGTTCACTTCCTGTTGTACATCTGTCAATTGTGTATAGCAGTAACCACAAACAAAAGGCAAATTTTTTATAGCCGTTGTAATCTTGTCGAATCTTCGGATAAATTCTTCCTGTGACTTTACTTTATTTCCATAGCCCCATCCGGATTCCCCATTATCAAATGCAATACCGCCAAACTCGCTTATAATGACAGGCTGGCCATGATATACATATCCGTCAGCTAACGCTGCCCGCTCTTTGTTATGATATACTTTGCCTTTTAATATCTGCTCCATAAAGTCCAAATAACGCATTCCCAGGGTTTCCCCATCTTCCTCATAATCATGAAGCGTAATTATATCTGATACCGTATGTTCCCACCCATCGTTAGTAATCACCGGCCGGAATGGGTCTATACCTTTAGTTAAATGATAGATGGCTTCCGTAAAATGCTGCATGTCTTTTCTGGATTTCACTCCGCTAATTCCCCATGATTCATTGAATGGGGTCCATACAATGACACAGGGATGATTATAATTCTGCCTGACCATTTCTAACCATTCTTTTGTAAATTCCGACTGTGATTCATCTGTAAACCGGTAAGCTGCCGGTGCTTCCCCCCATACAAGCATGCCTTTGACATCGCACCAATACAAGAAACGTTCATCCTCAATTTTCTGATGTTTACGAAGACCGTTATATCCAAGCTCTGATATCCTTTCTATATCTTTTATTAACGCCTCTTCATCAGGCGGTGTCAAATGTGAATCTTTCCAATAGCCCTGGTCCAAAATCAGTTTCTGATACAACGGTTTTCCATTTAAAAGAATGTTCTGACCATCAATTTCAATTTCTCTCATTCCAAAATAGGAGCCTACTTCATCCAGGGTATTTTCGTTTTTTATAACCCGAAAGCAAATGTCATAAAGTTCGGGTGTCTCTGGCGACCATGTTCTTATCCCCCATTCGAATCCATTGTCTTGTATTGTTGAAATTTCTATCGAAAAATTTACATGACCGGACATTGCTGCAACAGATATTTTATTAATCAGCCTGTCTTCAAATGTAACCTCTGCTTCAATCATCAGGTTATCCGAAAAGCTTCCTTTCGGCGCAATCAAATCGAGCGCTACATCCAGACATCCGGTTAAAAGACTTGGCGTCATCTTCACATTTAAAATACTGATTTCCGGCACCAGCTCTGACCATACTGTTTTCCAAATGCCTGTGGTCTGCACATACCAGCACTGAAAGCTTTCCTCTGCCCAACGCTGTTTCCCTCTGGGGTACTGATGGTCAAAAGAGTCCTCAACCTTTACTGTAAATATATTCTCCCCATCCTTTATTAAAGTAGTCACATCAAAAGAAAACCTTGTGTATCCCCCTATGTGTACACCGGCATACTGCCCGTTTACCCATAATTTTGTTTTGAAATCGCTGCCTTCAAAATGGATAACATATTTATTGCTTTTTAACTGCTTTCCATTTACATACACAGCTCTCTGATACCATATATTATCATGATGCTGTTCGTCACCGATTCCGCTTTTCTCAGTTTCAAATGTGAAAGGAACTATAATTTCCATCTGCCCGGGGAAATTCATATACCATTGTTCCTTTTCCCCCTGATTACAATCGTCAAATGCAAAGTCCCAAACGCCGTTCAGATTATACCAGTTATTGCGTACAAACTGCGGTCTGGGGTAATCCTGTTTATAGCACTTCATCCCCTGCCTCCCTGTTTATCAAACCCCAGGTCGGCGCCATCATGGAACGCCACTCCAATCTGCTCTACAAATGCACGTCTCCCGTTATACCACAAAATCCATCTGTCATTCTCTCTTTCATAAATTGCAAAAGGTTTATAAGCCGCCTCACAGTCCCAACTTCCTGCACGTCCTCCTACAATAATCGGATTATCAGGATGACGTTCCCAGTTTTCAATCCCATCTCTGGAACGCGCTAAATTAATACGGGCTTTATCAATATCCTCAAAGCCAATGTAGAACATATAATACCAGTCTTCATAACGAGTCACCTGACATGCTGTTACTTTTTCTCTTTCCCAAAGATTGCCGGGAATCGCCTCCAGAACCGGATTCCCTGCATATGTTTCCCAGTTAATTCCATCCGTGCTTTCTGCGTAACCGATTGCGTCCGGCTCAAACCAGCCGCCTCCGGAATACCACATACGAAACTTTTTTATATTTTCATCCCAAAGAACATGCGGGCACATTAATGATTTCTTTTCCCACGGTTGCGTTGGCTTCATAACTGCGTTATCCCTGCGTTCCCAATGAATTCCGTCCACGCTGGTGGCTAATCCTATCCAGGAAAATGCCGTTTCCTCATCCTGATAAAGTATATGTTGCTCATTAACCAAAGTTCCGCATACCTGTCCACTATACCACATCCAGTATATTCCTGCATGGAACACAACACTGATACGGTTCACATCATCTTCCCAGCCGGATTCCGGTCTCGGCCCCATGACTATTGTCGGTTCATTCCAGCTAAGTCCGTCTTCGCTTTCTACCATAGCGATGCTTTTTTTACTACGCCATGAGAAGTACATTCGATAACCGCCTTCTGTTTTAGGAAGTACCGAGACATCAAAGCATTCTCCCAATTCATTTCCAATTACAGGATTATTCTCATATCTTCTCCATCCAGATGCACATCCCTGTTTTAAAGTATCAATCTTCATATAATAAACCCTCCTTTTATCCTTTGATTCCGGTCATAGCAATACCCTTTATGATATATTTCTGGAAAAGTAAAAATACTATCATCATGGGAATACTTGCTAAAAATGCAGCAGCCATAGGCATTACCATATCTGACCCCATTAAACTGTTAAACATAGGCAGTCCTATTGGTACCGTCATCTTTTTGCTGCTGGTTAAAGTTAAAAACGGCCACAAAAAATTGTTCCAGCTTCCAATAAATAAAAAAATACCAAGTGCAAATACAGAAGATTTTGAAAGCGGAATAAATATACTTAAAAAAATTCTAAAATACCCGGCCCCGTCAATCTTAGCCGCATCTGCCAGTTCCCTTGGAATTCCGTCATAAAATTGTTTTAATATAAACACACCAAAGGGCCCCGCCAACGTCGGTAATATAATAGACAGATAAGTATTGGTCAGGCCAATTTCCACCATTTCCTGATATAATGGAATAATTTCCGCTTCAACAGGTATCATCATTCCCATCATAATAAACCAGAAAATTATTTTTTTGCCGGGATATTCTATATAAGAAAGCGCATAGGCCGCCATAGAATCTACGATAACTGCTCCCAAAGTTGAAATGCAGCCCAGAAAAAGGCTGTTTTTCATCCAGGTCCAGATTTCACTTTCTGAAATTTCTATATAATTTTCCAGTGTAAACGGTCCTCTCAATAAACTTTCTAAAATAGTAACCGCAGAATTCTGTGGTTTCAATGAAGCAAGTATCATCCAGACAACAGGTGCAAACCAAAGTACCGCACAGATAATTGTAAACAGGTAGAGCAATCCCCGCTGTAAGGTAATCTTTCCATGTTTCATTTAGTCCCCCTCTCCACGTCTTCATGTCCGGAACCGACCCGATACTGAACAACTGCAAAGCTTAACATAACAATCAGCAAAATTACCGACATTGCAGTTGATACTCCCAGCTTATTTTCCGTGAACGCCTTTACGTATATATAATGAACAATGCTTCTTGTCTTTGTTCCCGGTCCGCCCTTGGTAAGCAAAAATGTATGGCTAAAGAGCTTCATAGATGCAATTGTCTGCATCATGGTAATCATTAAGGTTATATTTTTTAAACCCGGCAGAGTAATATGTATAAATTTTGCAAATGTACCTGCACCGTCAATTTCCGCCGCTTCATAAAGATTCTCATCAATTTCCTGTAATCCTGCAAGAAACATAATCATATTGAATCCAACACCAGACCATACGGTCATTGCCACAATGCTTCCCCATACAAGTTTTTCATTTTGCAGCCACATAATTTCCTCTGGCATTCCCATTCGATGTAAAATTGTATTTATCAATCCGCTATATGGCTGGAGAATAAACTTCCATATATAGGCTACTACAGAAATGGATAATACATATGGCAGAAAAAATGCCGTGCGGAAAATCACATTCCCTCTCAATTTTGCATTTAGGAGCATCGCAAAAATCAGCCCGGTAATGACCAGAACAGGTGTATTGATTGCAACATAAATGAATGTGTTAGTCATAGATTGCCAAAAATATTTATCATTCAATATCGTTTTATAATTATCAACCCCAATAAAAACCTGTGTAAAATCAAGTTTTACATCACACAAGCTTGTATAAAATCCTTTAAATATCGGATAAACCATAAATAGCAGATATACTGTCATAAAGGGCAGCAAAAACAGAATGGCAACTTTCAGATTTTTATATTTCTTTGTAACCATATGCTCCTCCTTGCGAATATCTGAATATAGTGTCTGCTGTTGATATTTTCAACAGCAGACATATTATTTAGTTCAAACAACAAAACTACTTTATACCCACTATTGCAACAAAGCGTTGATTTCCTGTTCACAGTCTGCCAACACATTTTCTACAGAGCTTGCCCCATTAAATGCTAACGGAATATTATTGCGGAACACTTCCACAATCGCGTTTACATTATCAACAGCCGGTAAATCCAGCATATATGCATTAACCATCTCATAGGTTTCCCGATGTCCCAGGGACTTATACTCCTCAGATTCGATTACGCCGGTATTGGCTGGAATATGCCCGCCTTTTGCCCATTCTGCGCTGTTTGTCGCTAACCAGTTCGCAAATTTTACAGCTTCAATTTTCTGTTCTTCAGTCTGTCCCTGCCTGGGGTTCAAATAAAATACATGTGTGCCCCCCCATGCGGATGGTTCATCATAAACCTGTGGAACCGGCATTGCAATAAAATCCATACCTGCCTCAGCAGCTGCCCCTACCCACCAGTTTCCGCTCACATAAAAAGCTGCTTTATTCGCTAAAAATACCTGGTCTGAATTCTCAATATTAGCAGGCCATAGCCCTTTTTCCGTCAGGCTCGCCGCCAATTTTAATGATTTCTTACTGTTCTCGGAATTTATATTCGTTGATAATCCATCCTCACTAAGCAGGCGCTCTCCGGTCTGTCCATACAAAGACCACCAGAAACGGTATGGGTCATCCATTGTCGTTCCACCTACAATCGTATAGGTATCATCCGGTTTCTTTTCTTCATATTCTTCCAGATAAGCAATAAATTCCTCCGGCGTATTTCCAAAATCAATGACACCCGCCTCATTCAGCCGAAGCATATCTGCCTCCTCCAAAAGTGCTTTATTGGCAAACATAATAGTAACATAAGAGCTTAGTGGAATCGCAAGGTGCGCACCATCTACAATGCAGGTATTCAAAACATTTTGATTATAACTTTCCCAGTCCACTCCAGCTGCTTCTGCATATGGTTCCATATCTTCTACTAAGCCGGCCTCTTTAAATTCAACTAGCCGGTTGGCATCTCCTGTAGAAACATCCGGGCCTTCCCCGGAAGCAATTCCGGTTTTGAATTTTGTATAGTAATCCTCATTAGTTACTTCAAGATGCTCAATCCTTACTTCCGGATGACTGCTTTGATATTCTTCCACCATATTATTCAAATACTTGCCATCATCTCCCCCGAAATGTGACCAGAAAGTAATCTCAACTGTTCCCCCTTCTGCTGATTCTTTTTCTTCAACCTCTTTTTCTACTGTCTTTTCTGCCTTATCTTCACCTTTGACCGGTTCTTTTGCAGCGTCTGCCGCTCCACATCCGGTCAATGCTTCGAAAGAAAGAATAACTGCTGCCGTTAGAACTGCTACTTTTTTTAATTGTTCTCTTTTCATTTTTCCTCCTTTTAGAAACAAAACCTTTTTTCTGTTCTTGTACTTTACTGCCAAACTTTATTTTTCTATCACCTCCCCAATATATGGCATCTCTGTCATACGAATATTTGTACACCCATATGGAATAAATGTTTTAATACAAGGAGTTCCTTTTGCCTCTCTTGATATTGGCATTTGAGCCGCACATGTATTTTCTTCCTCCCAGTCAACAGGTACACATTTGACCTTTAACTTCAGTGGTGCCTCATCTGGTGAGAACGGATAATCTCCAATACCGCATCTGCATAATTCAGTTTCAAAATCTGCAATGCCATATCTCCACTCACTTTTTGCACGCACCTCATAATCACAATGCGGAAACTCTTTTCCTTCCTCCTCCTGGTGTACCTGTACCCATTCTTCATCTATTTTTAAAGAATAAATCAACGGTCCCCTTTTTATTGCAACCAGATTTTCAGGACGGCTTTCCAATATCGTAGAGACTAAAAAATGTATTTTCAATTCTGTTTTTTTGCCCCATTTTCTTTTCAGTACAAAATCTTCTCCGGCATTTGCTGTAAATACTTCTTCACAATAAATTAAGGTACTGTATGCATATTCGGGAATTCGAAACCGTAATGAAAATTCTACATCTGACTCTGTTTCCACTAAAAGAGAAACCTGTTCACAAAATGGGTAATCCCCGATAATTTCAAGAGACACCGGCACACCATCTACCGTAGAAATAATTTTATTTGGCGCATATGATACCAGATAAAATTCGTGTTCTCCCTGAAGAATTGTAGAAAGCGCAAATTTCGGCCAGCCTTGTCCAAAATTTACAGTACAGCAGCCAAAATGCGGTTCCAATCCAAATAAATTAGAGTCCCCGCCATTTGTATTGAATACAGGCCATTGTGTTTCTATACAATTAATCTGATTCACTTGTTGGTCATACTGATGTGACCACATATCCGGGCTGATTGCTGCCGGCAAAGCATTAAACGCTATTTTTTCAAGTAAATCCCCATAGCGTGCTTCTCCAGATACCTTAATCAAAACCTCAAGAGAATACATCATCTCGGTCACAGTACACAATTCTGTTCCCTGTACAGGGCTTTTGCCAGCCAGGCACTCGTCAGCGGAAAATACCCCTGTAACCATTCCATGATATTTTTCCAATTGCTCCAACATATAATCTGTGTATTTAAGTAAATACTCTTCTTCTGACAATAAATATTCCAAAGCTTTTGCTTTCAGGGCCATAGCGATATTAACCCCATGCCCCATCAAAGTCCATGCACCTTTCTTAACTGGATTTTGATAAGGAAAATTATCAAAAAAATTCTTATAATCAAAGCCCTGAGATTTTAGTTTTATTGCCAGACCAATCATCCATACTTCCTCTCTCCTTTCATACATCCACAAGATTGCCAACAGGCATTCCTGCCATCGCATCTGCGCCCATCCGCTTAAGGTATGCACATCAATATACCCGTCCAAATTTTTAAGCGCTTTATATACCGCTTCCTCAATCCTGTCATCATCTGTCGCATCATGATACAAAATCAAAACTTTTAAAACCAGAAATAATGCCCAAATATCATAATGCTCACGCTCTTTACCGGAACATGGACAAAGCCAGCCGTCTTCCTGTTGTCCTGCTAAAATAGCGTTTATGTAAAACTCTGCACGCTTTATCATGTCATCATTTCGTAATAAAAATGCTAACGGAATAAAACCATCCAGCCAGTAAGGGACTCTTTCCCACCCTTCACTGGTTCCCCCAATCCATTTGCTCTCCTTAATATCCTTCCAAAACAAATCTAAATTACCGCACAATCCTTCCGCCTGAATCTCCAATTGTCGGCGCAGCCATCCCTGAGGAAATATTTGATTTATTTTCAAATTATGATATGTTGGAAATCGAACCTCCATTTTCATTTAATCATCTCCGTTCCAGTTTTTATTTCCTGCATATTCACCAGAATAAATTCAAAAACTTCACTTTTTCAAATTTTATAAATACTGCACATGTTTAAGTCATATCTTTCCAATTATATTGTGTATTTTGCTCTGTTTTTTTAACATCACCTCCCAGAACCAGAAAATAATTACAATTCAAAGTTAATAAGTATATTAATTATATATTTCTCATTCTGTAATTGACATATCAAAAACAGTTCTAAATCGTTCAAATACCGACCACTATGTTCTCGCCCTTACATATATACAACAATATTAAAGAGGTACTGCTTGAATGACTTGGGAATTCTTTCACCAAAATAAGCCATATACTGTAATCCGCTTTTTCTGCGTTTTACAATATATGGCTCAACCGTTTTCACTGATTATCCTGATATTTAATTACGTCCCTGCTCATCCACACCCGCTAAGCCTGTCTGTGACTTTGTCACTGAACAGAAAATCTTTTTCCTGTACACTGGAGAAAAATACAAAGGAGTTTTATCATGGCTAAAAGAAAGGCGGTTGTAAGTACAAAGGAATGCGTTGCATGCGGATGCTGCATGAAGGTCTGCCCCAGAGGTGCAATCACCGTTCCCAGAGGCGTCTTCGCCGAAATAAACAGAGACCTGTGCGTGGGGTGCGGCCTGTGTGCGAAAGAATGCCCCGCAAGCGTTATCACACTGGAGGTGGCTGAATAATGAAAACAAAAAAGAAATGGTATGATTACCTTTGGATTGCTTCTCTTTCCTATCTTATCCTTGGTTTCTTCAATATCCTTTTTGCGTGGCTGGGGCTTTTGTGCTTTTTTATACCGCTTCTTATCGCAATCATAAAGGGCAATAAGGCCTATTGCAACAGATACTGCGGCAGAGGACAGCTGTTTTCCCTGGTGGGCGGCCGTTTCGGGCTCTCCCGGAAAAAGGATGTTCCAAAATGGATGAAATCAAAATACTTCCGTTACGGATTTTTGATTTTCTTTTTTGCTATGTTTTTTCTGATGCTGTGGAACACCTGGCTGGTGTTCGCCGGAGTCAGGGATTTGCGCACGGCGGTGACTTTGCTGTGGACCTTCAGGCTTCCATGGCACTGGGCCTACCACGGCACGCTCTTTTCCGACGGCGTCGCGCAGTTTGCCTTCGGCTTTTACAGTGTGATGCTCACCTCCACCGTGCTTGGATTTCTCACCATGATTTTATTCAAGCCCCGTTCCTGGTGCGTGTACTGCCCCATGGGAACCATGACTCAGCTCATATGCCGGATTAAAGGGTAAGCTGGCGGAGCCGTTTCTTATCGAAGATGGTAACACCGCCTCTTGAAACCTCCACAATCCCCTCCCTGTAAATTCACAGGCAGCGCCACAGCAGCATACTGTCCTCAAATACGGCGGTCAGCTCCCCCCCGTCCTTCAGCCATGAGAGGTAAGAACGCACCGTGCTGCCCACCAGCACATACTGTTCAAAATTCATGGAAAGACTGTAGCCCCTGAACACTTCCTGCAAAATTTTTTCAAAACATACCGGTTCCTTGCAGATGGACAAAATTCTTTCCGCCACCTCATATACTTTATTTCTGTTATAGCGGACAAGCTCCCCGACCTCGGCCGAAGCCGCCGCATGGGACGGAACAAACATTGCCGCTTCCATTTCTTCCACCTTATCCAGCGTTTCCAGATAAGCGCCCACATCATATATAAAGGAGACGGCGTATTTTTCCAGCGTTTCCCTGCTGCTGATGCAGTCCGCAAGGAATACCACTCCGTCCGGCGTGCGGAAGCCCGTCATATCAAAGAAATGCCCCGGCAGCGGAATCACCTCTATTTCCTTCGGGAAACCGCCCCCGAAAAAATCCAGGACCTCGCTTTCCTGCGCCATCAGGAACTTGTGGCGAAGGTCTTTGCATGGAAAGCCGCCGTAGAGGAAGGAGGGCTCCAGCACCGGATATTTTGTAAAGGCCGCCTCAATGCCGCCGCAGTAAATCCGGCATCCGGTCTGTCCCTGAAGGTACTTGTTGCCGCCGATGTGGTCCGCATTGGAATGGGTGTTCAGTATGGCCGCAAGATGCCAGCCGTTTTTATCCAGAATCTGCCGGACCTTCCGCCCCGCGTCCTTATCGCTTCCGCTGTCAATCAGATAAACATGATTCCCCTCTGAAACATAAATTCCTATTTTTGCCGGACAGTTGATATAATAGCATCTCTCACTGACCTGTACCAGTTCATACATTTTCTGTGTCCTCCCCTCAGTTATTTGTTTTTTCCGTAAGCAGCAGCTCCAGGATTTCCCTGCAAGTCGCCATTGTGGCATTACCCTTTCGTGCGGCCTCCTCTGTGCAGACCGCTGAAATTCTCCTGCTTCTGCTTTGCATTGCTTTCCATACCCATGAAGCCAAAGCCCCTGCAGCAAGCTGACGGGGCATCAAACTTGCAGCGCAGTTTTTATTATACTCTGCAAGTACAGTTTCGTAAATCACGATTTACTAAGTGATATCTTACTAAAATGCAGCCTGTTCATATCACCCCAAAGACTTCAAACTCCTGCGGTATTCCTCCATCTCCTCCTCGCTCACCGTATCTATGATATGCCCGAGCTTTTCGATAACAGACTCCCTCTCCTTTGGAAGATAAGCCGTCACCGGGTAAAAATTGGAAACCGAGTCGGCGAACAGATGGGTCCGTATCTGGAGATTCCTGATAAATACCTGCAATTCCAAAAGCCTCTCCGCCTCCCCCGCCGGGATAAATCTCCCCTCCTTTTCCATGCGGTACAACTCCGTGCCCGGAAAAAGGGTGAGGGAATCGACGGAGATAAAATACGGATTCAGCTCACTGAAAATCCTGGCGCTGTTTTGCGCATTGCGGACGCCGCCGCCCCTTCCGGCAAGCCCGGTCATATAGACAAAATAATACTCAATTCCCGCTTCGTCCAGCTTTCGGCATTGTTTCAGGATGTCCCCCGCCGTATAGCCTTTTTGCGCCAGCGCAAGGGTCTCATCGTCCCCGCTTTCCGTGCCGATGCTCAGGCCGTTAATTCCCATTGCCCGAAGCTTTTTAAGCTGCCACACCTCTTTATTTTTAATATCCCTGATACTTGCAAACATGGCGATGCTCTGACATTTAATGAGATATTCCCTCGTCATGAGCGCGCGGAGCTTTAAATTCTCATAACTCATGGCAAAAGGATTTGCGCCCGTCCAGAAAATCCGGCGTGCTCCGGGCTGGAAGCTTCTAATCTCCGCCAAATCCTCCTCAAACTCCTCCGCCGGCGACATTCGGAAGCACTCGTCCTTATAGAGACTGCAAAAACGGCACTTTCCGTAAGTACACCCCGAGGTCGCCTGAATAATCACGGAATGAGCCTCATAAGGCGGCCGCCACGTTCTTCCTGTAAAATGCAAAGCAACCCCTCCTCTCCATCCTCCGTTTCGCATACGGTTTCTTCCACTAAATTATCTCCAAATTTCTACGGAATCAAGTACTGTCTTTTTCTGGCGATAGTATGATTTTTGATACTATACGGAGTAATTGACTTTTCTTACCTGTCAGAATATACTGATGGAAAGCTGACCTTTGCGCAAAGAAAGATGCAGACAGCATACCCGCCTGCTGCCGGGAAAACAAATGCTGTCACGCTCTGCGAGCCAGCTTATTGTAATATAAAAATGAGCAGTCTCGGAAACCATTGAGCCAAAGCCCCCGCCGGGAAAACCATGAAGTGAGGTAGCAATATGAAGAAAGACCCGTTTAAGGAATATTTGAGAGAATCTGAGCCTGACAAAGCCAGTAAAAGTTACGCGTGGAGTACGGCAATCGGGCTTCAGGCTGTAGACGGACTCAAACCGTCGAAATATTTGATTGATACTGCCGTTCAGAATATCGAGGGAAAAATTACAATAAAAGAAGCACAGAACCTCATTGATAATTATTATGAAAAAAGGCCGACACATTTATCTGACGAGAAGCGTACGGAAGAAGCGGATAAGGTATCTTCTCGTATTGCAGAGATACTTTCGGAAACAGCGTTTTCTTTTTCGCCAAATGAGTATATCTCTATTCATCGAAGGCTCTTTCAGGGTATTTACAATTATGCCGGAAAGATAAGAGATTATAATATTACAAAAAAAGAATGGGTGCTTGATGGAGCCACTGTTCTGTACGGCAGCGCTTCAGAATTGAAAGCAACGCTTGAATATGATTTTTCACAAGAAAAAGCTTTTAGCTATAAAGGTCTTTCAATGGATGAGATTATCCGCCATCTTGCTGTTTTTGTTTCAAGGCTGTGGCAAATCCATATCTTCGGAGAAGGCAATACAAGAACGACAGCAGTATTTTTTATCAAATATTTGAGGGCACTTGGATTTTCTGCTGCAAATGATATTTTTGCAGAAAATGCGTGGTATTTCAGAAACGCTCTTGTCCGCGCTAATTATACGAACTTGCAAAAAGATGTTCACGAAACAACAGAGTATCTTGAATTGTTCCTTAAAAATCTTCTTTTGAATGAAAAAAATGAGCTTCACAACCGAAATCTACACATAAGCGGACTTTTTAATGAAGGAAAAGTGGATATTGAAAGTGAAAAAGTGAACATTCAAGGCAGAAAAGTGGATATTGAAAGTGTGCTTTCTGAAAAAGGCAGCGCCTTCTCGGTAAAAACGACTGTCCATATCCACAGACTTTTTGAAAAGTTCGGCTTTGATGAAGTATTTGGCAGAAGCGCGGTTATGGAACTTTTGAAACTGAAAAGTTCAGGTGCATCTAAGCTCCTCTCAAACCTGATACAGGCGGACATTATTGAAGCGGTATCCGGCTACGGAAAGGGAAAGTATAAATTCAAAAGGAGCGTTTAAAGGATATGCTCTGACATTTAATGAGATATTCCCCCGCCATGAGCGCGCGGAGTTTTAAATTCTCATAGCTCATGGCAAGGGATTTGCGCCCGTCCGGAAAAACCGCCGCATTCTTCCTGTAAAATGCAAAGCAACCCCTCCTCTCACAGATGGCGGACGCTCTTTCGGTAACGCTTAAGCCTATCTTCCCCGACGTTCATAATGATATCGTCAAGGAAAGCCAGCAGCTTTCCTTTATCCTTTGGTAAAATACTCTGCATCTGAAAGGCATTCGACGCGCCTAACGCGGCAAATATTGTGGGGATTTCCAGATTTTCCACCAGCGCGCGTATTTCACGGTATTTTTCCGTTTCGCTCTCCTCCCTCCAGTTTCCCTGCCTGATTTCCTCATAAAGCCCGGAATCCGGGTAAATGGTCAGCATATTTGCCCCTACCCTCGCCGGGTGAAGCTGATTGAATACGGCGGCGGAAGCTCTTGCCCCGGCTTCTCCGCGGCCGGCGCCGGATATCCCCGTCAGATAAAAGAAGCTGTAGCCGATGCCCGCTTTGTACAACCGCCCGCACTGTTTTAAAATATCCGCCGCCAGATAGCCCTTATCCATAAATTTAAGCGCCTCGTCGTCCGCCGTCTCCACACCGATGGTGAGCCCGTCATACCCCGCCCCCGAAAGCGCCGAAAGCTCCTCATCGGATTTCATGGCAATATCCGTAATTCTTGCAAAGCCTCCGATGGTTTTCATCCCGGGAAAATACTCATGTATCATTTCCGATATTTTCATCAGCCTTTCATATTTCAGCACAAAAGGATTGGCGCCTGTCAGAAAAGTCCGGGTGACCTCACGTCCTGTCAGCTTTCGACATCTTTTCCGCGCCTCCTTTAAGTCCCCCTCGATATCCTCAAGAGAAGACATCCTGAAAGAAAAAGGCAAATCTGTGTAAAGCGTACAGAATTTACACCTGTGATGGGTGCACCCCGCCGTAACCTCGAGCAAAAGGGAAGCTGCCTCATAGGGCGGTCTCCAGATAGTTCCTGTGTAATGCATGTTTCATTCCTCCTCATCTTTGCAACTGCTTTCTTTCGTTTCCGCCTGCGGCAATTTAAGCCGTCCTTACCCGGAGCAGCCGTCTGTGCATACGGTTTCTTCCACTAAATTATCTCCAAAACTCTACGGAATCAAGTACTGTCTTTTTCTGGCGATAGTATGATTTTTGATACCATGGGGCTGATTGACTTTTTATTCCTGTCAGAATATACTGATGGAAAGCCTTTGCATAAAGGAAGATACAAACTATCCGCCGGCCTGCCGCCCGCAGAATATAAATGCAAAATATATAATGAGAGGGAAATTAAAATGTCCGAAAATAAATTCAGCAGCAAAGAAGTGATTGCCAGATGCGTCCCCATGAGCCGGCTTCAGTCCGTCATCGGAGGCAAATGGAAAATTCTGATTTTATGGTATGTGTCTTTTTATAAGGTTCAGCGGTTCGGGGAGCTGATGCGGCGGCTGGACGGAATTACCCAGTCCACCCTCACAAAGCAGCTCCGGGAGCTGGAAAACGACGGCTTTCTCCACCGCGAGATTTACAGAGAAATTCCGCCGAAAGTGGAGTACTCTCTTACGGAACTGGGCGAAAGCTTCCTTCCCGTTCTTAAGGCCATGATGGCGTGGAGCGAGGCTTACCTGTGCCCGGATTATGAAAATCCCTATAAATGAAATTTTTGTTAATGCTTCCGTTACCCTGACGTGATATCCGCCAAATCAAATTTCAAAATCTTTTTCAGCTCATCCAGAGACGTTTCCACCTGCCATCCTATTTTGCCGCCGCTGAAAAGAATCGTGTCAAAGCCTTCCGCCGATGTGTCAATCACCGTTTTAAACTGCTTTTTCATTCCGACCGGCGAACAGCCGCCGTGAATGTAGCCCGTCAGTCCCAGCAAATCCTTTGACTTAATCATGCCGATACTCTTTTCCCCCACAACCTTCGCCGCTTTCTTTAAATCCAGCTCCTTGTCGCAGGGAAGCACAAAAACATAATTGATGCCTGAGCCGCCCGCCGTTACCAGTGTCTTGAACACCTGCGCCGGGTTCTGATGCAAAACCTCCGCAACCTCCCTGCCGCTGACAACGCCGGTGTCCACATAGCAATGACTGACATAGCCCACTTTTTTCTGCTCCAGAAGTCTCATAACATTTGTTTTTTCTGTATTCTTTTTCAAATTTTTACCCTGCCTTTTCCAATTATCTTTATCTCCATTTTTCGCCCTGTATCAGACGCAATTATATCATAAATATATCTGTTTTTCAACAACAAGATATATTTGTCCTCAAATCTGCTCATATTACCATTGACAAAACGCCGCCTGTGGCGTATGTTATAAATGAACACGTTCATAAATAAGATATGAAAAGAGGTGCGAATGAGAAAAAAAGACGATACTCTGCGCGATACACTGATAAAGCTTGCCCGCAGCATTGCGGACACAGACGGAATCGACGCCGTCAATATCCGCACTATCGCCCAAAGAGCCGGCATCGCCACCGGAACCATGTACAATTACTTTTCCAGCAAAGAGGAAATCTTGCTGGCATTGACAGAAGCATACTGGATGCAGACATTGCCTGAAATGAATACGGCAATAACCGCCGACTCCTTTTGCGGACAACTGAAAGAAATTTTCGTTTTTCTTAAGGAGAGGATTGACCAGTCCGCCGGAAAGCTTATGAACAGTCTCGGCGGGCTGGAAGCATTAGGTCAGCAGCGAATGGCTTCCATGCAATCCGCACTGGAAGCGTTTTTGCTTCAAAGCATGGAAGGGGATGCCGCAATACGGGAGGATATCTGGAACGAGCAGTTTACAAAACAGCAATTCGCACGTTTTGTTATGGGAAACCTGACTATGCTGCTGAAGGCAAAATCGCCGATGGCAGACCTTGATTTTTTTATTGCAATCATAAAAAATACAATTTATTAAGTGAAAGGAGAAAAGCTATGCCACAAGCTATGCCACAGGCAATCGCAGAAACTGTTTTTGACATTTTTTATCTCGGCTTTGCTGTCATTACCGGACTTACTATGCTCATAAAGGGAAAGAATCCTCTGGTGCGAAAAGCCGGAGCCATGACCGCGCTGCTTGGCGGAGGAGATTCCTTCCATTTGGTTCCCCGCGTTTATGCGCTTTGGACCACAGGTCTTGAGGACAATGCGGCGGCGCTGGGAATCGGGAAATTTATCACATCCATTACCATGACCGTTTTTTATCTGATACTTTACTATATCTGGCGCGAGCGCTATCAGATAAAGAACCGGAAGGGCCTTACCGGAACCATGTGGGGGCTGTCCGCGATTCGGATTGCGCTTTGCCTGCTTCCGCAAAATCAGTGGCTTTCTTACCGCCAGCCCCTTCTGTACGGAATTTTGCGCAATATTCCCTTTGCCGTCATGGGAATTATCATTATTGTCATCTTTTCTCAGGAGGTCCGTAAATCCGGCGACAGGGTATTTCGCTTCATGCCCCTTGCCGTGGCGCTGTCCTTTGGCTTCTATCTGCCTGTCGTTCTGTTTAGCGGACTCTTTCCGGTAATCGGTATGCTGATGATTCCCAAAACGCTTGCCTATGTCTGGGTTGTTCTGATGTGCCAAAAGCTCTACAAAACGCCGCAAAAACAAATGTGAAATACCCAATCAGGGGGCAGCCTTCTTAAGGGCTGCCCTCTTTGCCTAAACACCCGTCGCAGAACTCCAGAATCCGTCCCATCAGCTCCTCGTCAAATTCATAACACCTGTCTTTATCCAGATTTTTCTCCATAAACGCCGCCTTCAGTTCAGCGCTGTACTCCCCGCCGTTTGCCTCCACGTAGGCAGTATAATCCTCATTTAACTTTTCCCTGTAGCTTTTTGCTTCTTCTGAGTAATAGACATAATTGTGCCCTCTGTCCGCATATCCAATGAAACAAAAACGAGGATTCCCGCCATACGCATCGTAAAATTTATCATACCCGTTTTCGGGCCTCACAGTTTCGTCGTCCCGGCTTTGAATAACCATAATGCCCGCATTTGTACCGGCAAAGCCTTCGATTGCGCTGTAGGAGGCATATTCCCCGAATTTTAACCGCTCATACAAAGAAAACCAGGGCATAAACGGCTTGATTCCAAAGCCTATCATGGACTCGCCCTGCTGCTCGAACAAATCGGCGGAACGGTTAAATCCGGCGACAATCACCGCCGCCCTTACGTCAGGATGACAGTTCAGCACGCTGCCGACGCTGTAGCCTCCCCAGCTATGCCCGAACAGCACGACAGGCAAATCCTTATATTCATCTGACTGTTTTATGTAGCGCAGGGCATAATCCAAATCAATGACTCCCTGAGGCAGACCCTCCACCGAATCCCCCTCGCTCTTATCGTTTCCGGTCGCGTCATAAGCAAAAGCAAGATATCCGTTAGAGGCGAAATAATCGGCAACATCCATATAGGTATTCTGCCCGCCGCCGCCAAAACCATGGGCAATCACCGCCACACCCTTTATTTTTTGCCCTTCTTTGAAATATTTGTAACCGGCAAGACGCTGCCCACTGTCAGACGGGAAAGTGCATTCCTCCACTTTCAGCCCGTCAAAATCGCTCACGGAATAGGCCATCCATTCCGCGGTTTCAAATCTTTTTCCAAAGTTATCCCGGTAGACAATCACCATTAAAACGGGTATCACAACAAGAAAAAAGATTGCGACAATACAGGCGGCGGCTACAGCCGCCTTTGCGGGCGTAATTGCAATTTTCCTTTTATTCTTCACTCTGCCCATAGATTCTCCTTTTAAGCTCCTGAATCCGGTCAATGCTGAAAACAAAGCCATCCATTCCGCATCTCCTTCCGGCAAGAATATTTTTTTCCGTGTCGTCTACAAAAAAGCATTCCCGGGGATTTAACGAAAATTTCTCGAACAGCCTGCCGAAAATTTTTTCATCCGGCTTCATCATCTTCTCAACTGCCGATATCACAAAACCGTCAAAATACCCTCCCACTTCCGACCTTTTCATATATTCATAAAACTGGATATTTGTATTTGAAATCCCATACACCCCAAATCCTTTCCCCTTTAATTCCCTGATGAAAGCGCAAACCTCCTGATAGAATTCTACTTTTTCAAACCAGGAATCCATGATTTCCTTTACCTGACTTTTCAGATTTTCCGGCGCTTTCCCCTTAAATATCTCCTCTGCCTGCTGTGCGTTTATGACTCCCTCATCTAATTGCAGCCATTCTTCCGACTCGAAAATCACCGTTTTTAAAATTCTGAACTCCTCATCATTTACATTATACTTTTCCAGAATAGCATTAGTATCCCATTTTATTATTACATTGCCAAAATCAAACACGATGTTTTTAATCATATGAGGTTTCTCCTTTGATTTCTTTTATCCATTCCCTTTCAATATAAAATTCCACGTTCTTCCCGACAGAGGCATTGTTACACAGGGGCTGTTTACATAAAAGCCGCAAATACCGAAGCCAGAATCACCGTCAAAATTCCCGCCACGGCAATGGAGAGACTGCTCATAGCGCCTTCCACTTCCCCCAGCTCAATGGCTTTCGCCGTGCCGATTGCATGAGCCGAGGTTCCAAGGGCAAGCCCCTTTGAAACGGGCTCCGTAATATGAAAAATTCTGAAAATCATTTCCCCGAAGATATTTCCCAAAACTCCGGTGATGACAATCACCGCCACCGTGATTGTCACATATCCGCCCAGCTCCTCGGACACTCCCATACCGATTGCGGTCGTAATCGACTTGGGAAGCAATGTTACATATTCCTGATGGGAAAGCCCCATCAGCCGGGAAAGCAGAAAAACGCTGCAAAGGCTTGCCAGAACCCCGGAAGTAATTCCGGCGGCCACCGCTTTCAGATTATCCTTTAGAAGCTGCCACTGTTCATACAGCGGTATCGCAAGACACACCGTTGCCGGCGTCAGAAGCCAGCTTAAAAAAGCCGCGCCCTGGCTGTAAGTCTCATAATCGATGCCAGCGCACACAAGGGTAAGGATTGTAAAAACAATCGACAGTAATAAGGGATTGAAAATCCCCGATTTGAATTTCTTTTTTAATGCCGCCCCGATAAAATAGGACAGCAGGCTGACCGTGACGCCTGCAAACACAGACGTCTCAAATAACTCCTTCATATCTGTTTTCTCCTCTACCGCACCGCCTGCATACAGTATCCTGCAATGCCTTCCTCAACACTTCTTCCCTCTTTCTCTCCGAATCAGCCGCTGGGAAATTCTGCCCGTAACCGCCATCACTATCACCAGCACCGCCACGGTAATGATACTTACCGGTACAAGCACCGGTTTTAAGGTTCCCCAGGACGCCATCAGTCCCACTCCCGCCGGAATAAACATCACCGGCATAATTTCAATCAGAAATTTCCCGGTTTCCTTCACCGCCTCCAGCCGAATCCTGCCGGTAAGCAGACCGATAAACAAAATCACCATCCCGTAAATACTTGCCGGTATGGGAAAGGGAAGAAAATGCTTAAGTACTTCCCCCGCAAATGAAATTGACAAAATAAGTAAAAGCTGACGTAAATACTTCATTTTTCCTCTTTTCCGCGCTGAGCCCTGCCATAAAAAGCAGTCGGCAAATGTAATCTACCCACCATTTTAATCCTATAAAAAACTTTGTCAATGCATATGCGGCTATGTTAAAATAGTGCAGTCGGAACCCAAATGATTTCATCTGCTCTCCCCCACAGCCGAAAGGAATTACAGAAATTATGGAAAACAAAATTTTACTTGTTGACGGAAGCAATCTGCTGTTCCAGATGTTCTTCGGAATGCCTTCGCAGATTACCGGTAAGGACGGAACCGGAATCTGGGGCGTGCTCGGCTTCATCGGCGCGCTTCTTAAAATTATCCGCAGGATAAGCCCTACCCATACCGCCGTATTTTTTGACGGTCAGCATGAAAACAGACGCCTGGAAATGAATGCCGAATATAAGGCAAACCGGCCCGATTACAGCCAGGTCCCCGATGAGGAAAATCCTTTTTCACAGCTTCCCTATATTTATCAGGCCCTGAAATATCTTGGTATTGCTTTCGCCGAGACGACAGATTGCGAGACAGACGACTGGATTTCCGGCTTCGTCAGCCGGTACGGCAATGAAAATAAAATAATTATTTCTTCTTTCGACAGCGATTTTTTCCAGCTCATCAGTGAAAATGTATCCATTCTGCGTTACCGCGGGAAAAATTCCTGCCTGTGCGATTCCGGGTATCTTCTGGAAAAGTACGGAATATCCCCCTGTCAGTATGCCGATTTCAAGTCTCTGACCGGCGATGCCGCCGACAACATCAAAGGCGCCGACAAAATCGGCCCCAAAACCGCTTCCGCCCTGCTTTCGGAATTTGGCACCCTTGATAATATTATTAAAAACGCGGACAAAATCAAAAAACCGTCGGTGCGGGCTTCTATCAAGGAAAACAGCGGGCGTTTAATTTTAAATTACAGGCTGATTAAGCTTAACGATAAGGCGGCTTTGCCCTTTGGCCTTGACGAAATCCGGTATGTGTATGAGGGAGCGACGGCAATGGAGGTTTTGCAGGGGATTGGATTAGTTTAGAAATTGACAAATAACTTATATATGATAAAATATTAAGTAAGATATTCTTACTTCAAAAGGAGTTTTGCAATATGAATGCTCAGATATTAACTGTTTCATCAAAAGGTCAAATATCTCTTCCGATTAATATTCGTAAACGTTTATCCATTGACACCGGAGACAAACTGGTTGCTTATACCTCCGGGGATGTAATTATGCTCAAAACTTTAAAACTTCCCTCTTTAGAAGAATTTGAAGCGTCTCTGGACGAGGCGCAGGCATGGGCTTCATCTGTGGGATACGAGGAAGCAGATGTTAATGACATTATAAAATCAGTTAGAAAGAACAAAAAATAATGAAAATAGTTATCGATACAAATGTCCTGATTTCCGGTGTGTTTTTCGGTGGTTTTCCAAGAAAGGTTCTGAATGCAGTTATTACTGAAAAAATTACTGCCTGTGCAACAACAGAAATTATTCACGAATATGAAGAAATTATTCAGGAAATGATTGACCGGAAGCAAGGTCATATAAATAAAAATATTTTACAGCCGCTAGTTCAATTAATGCATATCATCAAACCTGTTTCCAATATAAAAATAAGCAGAGATTCGGATGACGATAAATTTATTGGTTGTGCAATAGATGCTCATGCCTTGTATATTGTAAGCGGTGATAAAGATTTACTGGTTATAAAAGAATATGAAAATATTCAAATAATAACCGCCAAAGAATTCTGTGAAAAATACTTATCTGTTTAATAGAACGGAGGAACACAAAATGGAAGACGCCCGGAAAACAGAACTGTTTGAAAAAATCCCCGTCCCGAAGGCGGTCATGAAGCTGGCAATCCCAACCATCATCAGCTCTTTGGTTATGGTTATCTATAATCTTGCGGACACCTACTTTGTGGGAATGCTGGGCGACCCCGTCCAGAATGCGGCGGTCACGCTGGCCGCTCCGGTTCTCCTTGCGTTCAACGCAGTAAACAACCTGTTCGGGGTAGGTTCCTCCAGTATGATGAGCCGGGGGCTTGGAAGAAAGGATTATGACACGGTTTACCGCAGCTCCGCCCTTGGCTTTTACTGCGCGCTGGTTTGCGGACTCCTGTTTTCGGCGTTCTATACTACGTTCCACACGCCCCTTTTAAATGTGCTGGGCGCGGATAGCGGAACGGTGAACGCCACCGGAAATTATCTGAAATGGACGGTAAGCTTCGGCGCGGCTCCCGCCATACTGAACGTGGTTATGGCCTATCTGGTGCGGGCGGAAGGGGCTTCCCTCCATGCCAGCATCGGCACCATGAGCGGCTGTCTTTTGAATATTATTCTCGATCCCATATTTATTCTTCCCTGGGGGCTTGATATGGGAGCGGAGGGCGCCGGCCTTGCCACCTTTTTATCCAACTGCGTGGCCTGCGTTTACTTTTTTATCCTGCTGTATGTCAAAAAAGGCCGCACCTACGTCTGTATCCGGCCTTCCATGCTCCGCTTTAACAAAGCCATTGTCATGGGGATTTTAGGCGTCGGCATTCCCGCCTCCATACAAAACCTTTTAAACGTCACGGGAATGACCGTGCTGAACAATTTCACCGCCTCCTACGGTGCGGACGCTGTCGCCGCAATGGGAATCGTCCAGAAAATCAACATGGTTCCCCTGCAGGCGGCCCTTGGATTTTCACAGGGAATCATGCCCCTTATCAGCTACAGCTATGCCAGCAAAAATGTTTCCCGCATGAAGGAAACCCTCTTTTTCACTGTAAAGCTCACCCTTTCTTTCCTCGTGACGGTATCGGTGGTTTACTATATCGGCGCCGGATTCCTCACCTCGCTTTTCATGAAAAATGCCGTTATTGTGAGCTATGGCACCAGACTTTTGCGTGGGCTCTGCCTTGGCATTCCCTTTTTGTGTATGGATTTTATCGCGGTGGGCGTGTTCCAGGCCTGCGGGCTTGGCAAAAAGGCTCTCCTCTTTGCCGTGCTCCGCAAAATCGTGCTGGAAATCCCCGCGCTTTTTATCCTGAATTATCTGTTTCCTCTTTACGGACTTGCCTACTCCCAGCTCACGGCGGAGGTTATTTTATCCGTTGCCGCAGTTATCGTGCTGCGCCGGATTTTTAAACAGCTTGAGAAGGAAGCGGCGCCGGCGAAAGCCTGACTTTATATGAAGGGCTTCGCGGTACGTTTTTTCCAAAAAAGAGGGTGTCGCAAAATCATCAAATTAGATGATCGTGCGGCACCCTTGCTCTATATTATGAAAAATCCGGATACAATCCCTTTGTTTTAGGAATCGTTCCGGATTTTAGGCATACTTTAATTAAGCTTCTGTCTTTCCTGGATTTTATGCTGTTTCTTTTACCGGGAAAAGATGGCTCTCAGTACGTTCGTTTTGGATTTTTGCATGCAGCTTGTTGATGTTGTAGCCCATACATAACAACAGGA
>OFGP01000262.1_pt1 | contig 57580 bp, 55 predicted proteins | sample 1521781 | NCBI WGS metagenome assembly OFGP01 (sample SAMEA3504113, study PRJEB24116) | mouse gut metagenome | biome: mouse gut; feature: mouse-associated habitat; material: faeces | place: Denmark | collected 2011
CAAGCACCGACGTTTTTATAAGGGCTTCTTAAGAAATATTCCGGGCTGACAGCCTCTTTGGCAGTATGCGTTTCACCGGAATCGGAAAATTGATTTCCGTGATATTTAATATCTTTTAAGGTTTTGTCTGTCAATATGTGATAAAATAGTAGATAACAATGCAATCAATCGCGCAATCAGCAGAAAACGGTCTTGGGGCTTTGGACTAAAAGTCCAATGACAATAGAAAGCCCACGGGATAAAATAGCAGATAGTAAGGGACGGGGCGCGAGGAAATAAAATGAGTATTGTTATCAATTTGATGATTATCCCGCAAAGGATTTCGCCGGACAAATGGAAGGAAGTATATGAGGAATCCCTGATACTTTTGCAGGCTTATGATTTTATGGACAGGTTTTCGGCACAGAGGAACGGTCTTTGGTACGATTATGCTGAAAAGAGCCGGGATGTTGAGAACTTTCTGGATACAGGTTATCGAGGCTGGCGCTGCGTGGGAGATATGCTGACGGGAGATAATACGGAGGAATTTATTGTTTTTGGAGATATTCATGCTTATTTGCCGCCGGAGCAGGTGGCGGACGGGGGCGGCGATATTCTTTTAAGTATTCTGAACGACAGCAAAGACACCGGTGCGGCGGCGAAGCCGGAACGCTGCGTTAATTTATGGGGCGGGCGAACGGAAGGGGAGGACAGCCACATTTACCTGCTTGCTGTGGGCTGCCTTTTTACGTCCCGTTTTCCTGAAGCGGCGGCGGTAACCGGCAGTATTTCCGCGGGACAGTGCGCAAGAGCGGTAAGATGGGCAAACCGGTATCTGGACAAGGCCATTCATGTTCCTGATATCGGAAGTATGGACAGGCTGCTTGAACGCCTGAAAAGCACGGCTATCCCCCGGGGAAAACTAATGGAGGCTTTTTTCAGGCTGACGATTGAGCCCGGAACCCATAAAATGGGGGAATATTTGCGCAAAGAGTTTACGGAGAAAGAAATTTCTTCCTATTATAAACAGCGCCTTGCAAAATTCCACTCCGGCCAGCGGGGATTTGTCGCCGTCTTAAAGGAATATCTTGAAATGGGATTTTCCTTTAAGGCGCTGTGCAGGCTGGCGGTATGCGAAAGCGGCGGGCCGAAAGCGTCGCCGGAGGAGTTTATCATACATGTGATGAATTCCAGATTGTATATAAAAGAGAAGGAAACCGGCGATTTTACAAGGCTTTCAGCGCGGCGGGAGGACGGCGGTGAAGTCGATTCAAAGCGGCAGGAGATTGGCAGGATATTGGGGATGCTCTGCGGGGCGGAAAACAGAAATGTAAACGCGTATTATCCGCTGGATAAAATCAGGCAGGACTGCCGGGAAGCGCTTGGCGGTTTATGCGATACAGACGGCGTCATAGATACGTTTCTGGCATCTGAAAGGGAAAGCGGAAAAATAAAGGGCGGGAAGGTCAGCCTGCAGGCGCTTCTCTATGATTTGCCGCACAGTATTTTCCGGCAGGAGGGGGAGAGGTGCGTAGGGGAGAGAGAACAGAAATATGATGTCAGGGCTTATAGGGAACTGGGAAGATTTTTCCCCGGGTGCAGTATGAGGCCGGAGCTTGAGGCTGATTTACTTAAGAATTTCAGGGCGATTCACCGATACGCTGAGAAGGAATTTAAGAAATTCAGGCTTCTGGACAGGGAAGAACGTGAAAATTACCTGATATCAAATAATCAAAGGGTATTGATTCGCAAAAATATCTGGGACAGAATTTTTGAAAGGATAATGGACGATGCGTATATCATACGGATTTTCGGAATTTTCGGTGTAAACACCATGCAGGAGGAGGGCTTTCTTTTTTGCAGAAATGTGCTGGCAAGCCCTGACGCCATAGATTATTTTTGGGAGAGGACGGCGGATGAAATTCAGGGAAAAGAAACAAATACAGGAAAATGATTCCTGTATGCCATACTACGGTATTGATTTGGAGAAAACAGGCGTTCATCTGAAAAAGCTGATTGAGAGGAAAGGGTATACGGTAAAGGATATTCAAAGCCTCCTTCATTTGTCATGCCCGCAGCCGGTTTACCGGTGGTTTAAGGGGCAGGTTCTGCCGTCGGTTGACCATTTGTATGTCCTGTCGAAGCTGCTGCATGTGCATATGGAGGAACTGCTCCAGCCCATAGAGGCCCGGGCTTCGGAGAGCGTTAAAAGAAAATTCTGTTTCGTGTCCGATATTATCATTATTAAAAACGGGCTTCTGTTAAATACAGCAGCCTGCCGGAAGCGCAGGCCGCTGGCAATTTACTGGATTACTGTGCAAAAAAGTATTGCGTGACTTGCCGTCCTGACGCTTTTCATATCGCAAGCTCGGGGCAGCCTTCCTTTTGGATTTGCAGAAGCCGCTGATTGCTGCTCCCGCGAAATTTCAGACTGATATCGTACAAATCCTGGTCGAACTCTCCGTCTACCAGAATATCTATATAGCTTAAAAATTCATCCGTCGCCTCGCAGCGGGCTTTCCCGTTTTTGTCCAGCAAATCAGTTTCATAGGTATATCCGGTATAGCACCAGATGTTCTTTTTGGGGAAACGCTCTTTAAACTGCCGCAGGAGGGGCAGGAGCGCTTTCTGATTCGGAATTTCCGCCGGTTCCCCGCCTAAGAGGGACAATCCGCTGATGTAGCCGGGCTCTATGGATTTTAAAATGGTTTCAATGGTTTCTTCCGTGAACTCCTCGCCGTAGTTAAAATCCTGCGCTTCCTCGTTAAAGCAGCCCTTGCATTTGTGGGTGCAGCCGGAAACGAAAAGGCTCGTTCTGACGCCCAGTCCGTTGGAGATATCATAATATTTTATATTTGCGTATTTCATAATTAATCCTTTTTTGGCGGCGCAGTCGCATCATTTCCCTCAATTCGGGTTCCCCCTTTATTTCTCTTGCGACCACAGGCATATGAACAGGACGGTTCCTCTGTTACAGTTTATACTTTCCTATCTCTATTTTATTATTTTATACCGGCTAATGCAATAAAACATTTACGAATTTTTTATAATCTTTTTCCCGCTTCACCCCTGCCTGTTTTGTCAGCTCCCTTGTTGATGGAAGTCTATAAAAGAGGCTATCGCGTAAATTCCTGTTCCGGCAATTATTGATAAAAGCAGATTCTGTGTATAATGGTTTAAACCTATAATCATTAAGATAACAGGTATAGCTGCGTTTTTGAATATTTTATGTTCATCCATATATTCTCACCTCCCCAAATATGATAAACTAACCCCCAGGGGAATAGTCAATATTTTTTGGATTAGAAAGCAAAAAACAGAGCATATAGATTTCAGTTCCTATATGCTCTGACATATGATTGATTATGCTAACTGCATGACCTCTGATTCAATTTCTTTTATGTCACTTTCCTGTAATTCGGGAAAATACTCGCTGACCTCATCAATATTTATTTTCCCTTTTTTTAACATAAGTATTGATTTTTCTATTAGAGTTTCTCTTTTAATATCTTTCTCGTAAGTCCTCATAATCTGCTCGTCATCAAATAAACTCATCATAATCGTTACTACCTCCACTTCCTTGCTGCTTAGATACTGTTTTAAGATGTTCCGGTCCTTGCAAATACGGATTGTTTCTGTAACCGCCTGTTTCGTCATTCCATGCTCTTTTATCTGCTCGTTAAATACTTTGCAAAAAACAATGTATTCGTTGATTATATTGTCATTATTGCTCTCATATATGACTTTGGCTTTTATCTCAATATCAATATCCGCACTATCAAAAAATTCTTTGGACAACGATATTGTGTCTGGTATAAAAAGGTGGTCGGATTTCCCGGCCACCAAAAAATAAATAAAAAACTTACTTTCTCGTATTATCATTTATGCATCAAATCTTTACCGTATGTGTGGTGAAACGCGGCAAACCCGCCGTCCCCGGTTTACAGATGCATCACTCTTTCCCGGATTTCCTGAGTGCGTCCCTGATTCCAGAACTGGGTACCGATATAGCCGCATGTCCGCCTTGCAACATTCATTTTACTCTGGTCCTGATTGCCGCAGTTGGGGCATTTCCACACCAGCTTTTTGTGCTCATCCTCAATGATTTGGATTTCTCCGTCGTACCCGCACACCTGGCAGTAATCGCTTTTTGTGTTCAGCTCCGCATACATGATATGGTCATAAATATGCCGCATAACAGCCAGAACCGCATCGATGTTATTCTGCATGTTGGGCACTTCCACATAACTGATAGCGCCGCCGGGCGACAATTCCTGGAACTGAGCTTCAAAGGAAAGCTTGTCAAAGGCGTTGACTGGTTCGGTCACATGTATATGATAACTGTTTGTAATATAATTCTTGTCGGTCACGCCGGGAATGCTTCCGAAGCGGTTCTGGAGGCATTTGGCAAATTTGTAGGTGGTGGACTCCAAAGGGGTTCCGTAAAGGCTGAAAGCAATGTTGGTTTCCGCAGCCCATTTTTTACAGGTATCATTTAAATAATTCATTACCTTAAGGGCAAAAGGAGTCGCCTCCGCATCCGTATGGGATTTGCCGGTCATATAGCGGACGCACTCGCACAAACCGGCATAGCCAAGGGAGATTGTGGAATATCCGCCATAGAGCAGTTTGTCTATGGTCTCGCCCTTTTTCAGGCGGGCCAGCGCTCCGTTCTGCCATAAAATAGGCGCCACATCGGAGGGCGTGCCTTTCAGGCGTTCATGACGGCACATAAGCGCGCGTCTGCACAGGGCAAGGCGCTCGTCCATAATAGCCCAGAATTTATCCATGTCGCCGCCGGAGGAGCAGGCCACGTCTACCAGATTTAAGGTGACCACGCCCTGATTGAATCTTCCGTAAAATTTATAATTATCTTCTTCGTCCTTATATACGGTGAGGAAGGAACGACATCCCATACAGGGATAGCAGTTTCCGTCCTTTAACTTCTTGATGATTTTTTCGGAAATATAATCGGGAACCATGCGCTTGGCGGTACATCTGGCGGCAAGCCTCGTCAGCTCCCAGTAAGGACTGTCCTCTGAAATATTGTTTTCCTCCAGAACATAAATCAGCTTCGGGAAAGCGGGGGTGATATAAATACCCTGCTCGTTTTTCACTCCCTGAATGCGCTGCTCCAGCATTTCTTTTATAATCATAGCCAAATCGTCCCTGATTTGACCCTCGGGAACCTCGTTCAGATACATAAATACTGTGACGAATGGCGCCTGTCCGTTGGTGGTCATCAGGGTGAGCACCTGATACTGAATCATCTGGACGCCCTGCTTGATTTCACGTTTTACACGCATTTCCGCCATGCTTGCAACCAGCTCGTCCCTAGCCTCTATTCCCTGGGCTTCCAGTTCCTCGCGGACCTCCCGGCGGAACTTGTCGCGGCTTATCTGCACAAAAGGGGCAAGGTGGGAGAGCGTGATGCTCTGGCCGCCGTACTGGGAGCTTGCAATCTGTGCAATGGACTGGGTGGCGATATTACAGGCCGTGGAAAAGCTGTGGGGCTTTTCAATCATGGCCTCGCTGATGATGGTGCCGTTTTGAAGCATGTCCTCCAGATTGACAAGGCAGCAGTTGTGCATATGCTGCGCAAAATAATCGGAATCATGAAAATGAATAATTCCCTGTTCGTGAGCCTGCGTCACGTCTTCGGGGAGAAGAAAGCGTTTGGTAATATCCTTGCTGACTTCGCCGGCCATGTAATCCCGCTGCACGCTGTTGACAATCGGATTTTTGTTGGAGTTTTCCTGCAGAACCTCCTCATTGTTGCATTCCAAAAGAGAAAGTATCTGCTCGTCCGTGGAGTTGGATTTGCGGACAAGTGCTCTTTTATAGCGGTAGGTGATGTAATTGGAAGCCAGCTTGTAGGACTGCTGCTTCATGATTTCCGCTTCCACCATATCCTGTATTTCTTCCACGTTGGGGCTGTGCGCCATTTTACGGCAAAGGCCGGTGACATTATCCACTACGTGCCTGATTTGAGATGCGCTCAGGCGGTCGCTTTCCTGTACGGTTGCGTTTGCCTTTTTTACGGCATCTTCTATTTTAACGGCGTCAAAGGTTACCTCTACGCCGCTGCGCTTGATGATGTTCATAGTTTACTCCTTACCATATATTGTATACCGCCGGATTTTGGGCGAGCATATTTAGTATTATACCGTGTGGGGGAAAATAATCAAGTATGTTCGGTTACATATTGAAAAAAATTATAAATAAAATTTGGAGGGAAAATTTGTGCAAGATTTTGACGCCGCCTTTTGCCCCGCACATTGCTTTGTAGGGGGCGATATGTTATGTTAATACTATATATTTTGTGAAAAAACAGGAGGGTACAGTGATGAAAGACGAGAACTGCGGATATTGTCAGGGCGGCGAGCTTTTAGCGAAGTTCGGCATCAAAATCTGTGATTTGGATGTCAGTCAGTTGATTTTATTCAAGGAACAGAGCAAGCCGGGGAGATGTATCGTGGCTTATAAGGACCATGTCAGTGAAATCGTGAATATCAGCGACGAGGAGAGGAACCGCTTTTTCGCAGACGTGACAAGAGCTGCAAAAGCCATTCATGCGGCGTTTGCGCCGGATAAGCTGAACTATGGCGCATACGGCGATACGGGATGCCATCTGCATATGCATCTGGTTCCCAAGTATAAAGGACAGGATGAGTGGGGCGGCGTGTTCCAGATGAATCCTGACAAAAAGTATTTAAGCGAAGCCGAATATGAGGAAATGATAGAAAAAATCAGAAAAGCTCTGTAAAACAATAATTTTTTATGAGGTGAGGAAAATGGCGAGATATGTCAAGGACCTGGTTTTAAACAAGCCGGATGATTTTGTTTCTTTTATGATGAACGATTATCTGCAGAAAAATAAGTTTTCCATGTCGGACTGGAAGGGCGAGCCTGCCTATCGGGCGGGAGACGCTATGATGGAGGGCTACAAGTATTTGAAGTGGTCCTATTCAAACGGAACGCTACACGTTGAAGCATGGCTGAAAGGAAGCTTTGGCAAGGAAATGGGGCTTACAGGTTTTGTGGCTACATTCCAGAAAAAACCTTTCAGAGACAGTCTGGAACAGCTTTACAGCGCATTGCAGCAGGATATCTCTCAGGCGCAGGGAAGCGGAGGGGCGATTCCGGTTCAGACAGTGGATAACTCCAGTGCGGCGACAATGGCCCTTGTATTCGGTATCATCAGCGTGATTCTCGGCTTTATATGGCCTCTTGGCGCGATTATCTTTGCGGTGCTGGGATATTCCCGGGCAAGGATGGGCTCCGGCTCAAGTAAGGCGGGAATGGCAAAAGCCGGTCAGATTTTAAGCATCATAGGCGTAGTGATTGCGTTTGTTATGTGGATATTAAATATCATCGTACTGTTTTTATAATTTTTAACGAAGGATGGAAAGTAAGAGGGGAAGGATGTTACGGATAGCGGTATGCGACGATGCTGCGTTCTACCGGGAGGCGCTTGCGGAATGTATCAGAGCCTGGGCGGGATTACATGGCGTAAGGGTACAGGTTGAAAAGTACAGAAGCGGCGAGGAGGTTTTGCTTGGCATTGAACAGACGGGCGATTTTGCAATAGTGTTCATGGATATAGAACTGGGAGGGATTGACGGTATAGATACTGCCGTCAGAATAAAGGAGCTGTGCGGGCCCGTGAGTTTTGTATTTGTAACCGGGCATGAGGAATACTTTTGCGAGATGTTCAGCGTCTATCCCATCCAGTATGTCCCGAAGCCAATCGCAAGACTGAAGGTGTTCGATGTGCTTGACAAGATTGTGGAAGACCAGAGGATATTTTTTGAATGCTTTCCGGTGAAATACAACAGAAAAACGGTTAACATCCCCTTAGAAGAAGTCTTTTATTTTGAAAGTGAAAAACGCCGGATAAAGTCTTTTCTCGAAAGAGACAGGCAGTATGTTTTTTATCAGAGCATGAATCTGCTCGAGGAGGAGCTGACAGTCTGCAATCACTATTTTGTCAGGACGCATCAGTCCTATATCGTGAACGCCAGGCAGATTGAGCAGTTTAATTCAAAGCGCCTGAAAATGCATAACGGAGCCGACGTTCCCGTCAGCCGGGGGCGGCGGGAAGCTGTGGAGCGGGTCTGCAAAGAGCTTTTTATGAGCAAAAAGTTACATGCAGGGGAGTTATTTGTTACATGAACGGAAATCCGGCGGAAAAAGAAGTATAATGGAAATGTAGGGAGTTCTCCCTGATGAAAGCATTTCACATCTTGGGCAGGGGTCAACCCTGCCTGTCGTCTTTTTGTTGTGATATTTCTTTTCGTGTGATAAAATAGGGAAAGTATCAATTAGCGGTAAGACTGAAAGGGTAAAGAAGTATGAAGGTGCTCAGCGCAATTGTTCCCTGCTATAACGAAGAGGAGAATATCGTTGATTTCTATCATGAATTTATGAAAAATGAAGCCTTTTTCCGGGAAAAGGATGTGGCTCTCGAGCTTCTTTTCATTGACGACGGCTCTGAGGATAACACGGCGGCGGAAGTGAAAAAGCTGGCCGGAGTGGATGAGCGGGTGCGCCTTGTTTCCTTTTCCAGAAACTTCGGGAAGGAAGCGGCCATCTATGCCGGGCTTGAGAAGGCCGGGGGAGATTATGTGGTGTTCCTTGATGCGGATTTGCAGGACCCGCCTTCGCTTTTGCCGGAAATGTACGGCTATGTGGAGCAGGGATACGACTCGGTGGCGACCAGGAGAGTCACAAGGAAGGGTGAACCGCCGCTGCGCTCTTTCTTTGCCAGGATTTTTTACCGGCTGATGAAGAAAATTTCCAGGACGGAGATTATGGACGGGGCAAGGGATTACCGGCTCATGACGAGGCAGGTGGTGGACGCCATCCTTTCCATGGGAGAGTATAACCGGTTCAGCAAGGGGATTTTCGGCTGGGTCGGATTTGAGACCAAATGGCTGGAGTTTGAAAACATCGAACGGAAAAAGGGAGAGACGAAGTGGTCTTTCTGGAAGCTGTTTCTCTATTCGATAGACGGCATCACGGCTTTTTCCACGGCGCCGCTGGCATTTGCCGCTTTTATGGGCGTGCTTTTTTGCCTGGCGGCCTTTGCGCTGATTATTTTTACCATTGTGAGAAAGGCGATATTTGGCGACCCCACCTCGGGATGGCCGTCCCTTGTGTGTATTATTTCGCTAATCAGCGGCGTACAGCTTTTTTGTCTGGGAATAGTGGGGCAATATCTTGCAAAAACGTATATGGAAGTGAAAAGAAGGCCAATCTATCTTGTAAAAGAAGAAATATGAAAGTAACGGAGTTTTCAGGAGTGTCTGCGTGAGCACAGTTTGGCGGGAGCGGGGAAGCGCAAATGGAAATACAGGACAGGCTGGTGAGTATTATCGTGCCGGTTTACAATGCCGGAGCTTATATAGAAGAAACGATTGCAATGGTCAGGAGCCAGACTTATGAAAACTGGGAACTGATACTGGTGGACGACTGCTCAAAGGATGACGGCAGGCGGAAAATCGAGGGTCTCTTACCGGAGGATAAAAGAATCAGGCTGATTGCCAGGCCAGTGAACGAGGGCGCTGCCAGAGCGCGGAACGCGGGGATAAATGCCGCCAAGGGGAGGTACATTGCTTTCCTCGATGCGGATGATGTCTGGCTGCCGGACAAGCTGGAAAGGGAGCTTTTCTTTATGGAGGAAAAGCAGGCGGCCTTTGTGTTTACATCCTATGAGTTCGGGGACGAAAATGCCAGAGGGACGGGAAAAACAGTCCATGCGCCGGCGGAGCTTGTATATGAGAAAGCGCTTTCCCGGACGGTTATTTTTACCTCCACGGTGCTTCTCGATACAAAAAAAACCGGCCGTGAGATTATCAGGATGCCGGAAATTAAAAGCGAGGATACGGCAACCTGGTGGAAGCTGCTCCGCAGCGGGTTTACGGCATACGGGCTCGACGAGGTTCTGGTAATTTACAGGAGACCGGCAAAATCCCTATCTTCCAATAAGTTAGAGGCAATAAGAAGAATATGGAATCTCTACAGGAAGCAGGAAGGGCTTTCTTTTTGCCGCAGCGGTTATTATCTGTTTTTCTGGGCGGTGCGGGCAACCTGGCGCAGGCTCTAGGGCTGCGGCGCATACAGCCCTGTGCGGCGGACGCAGGAATGCATTGGAACCCGCAAAGGCGTACCGGAGGCTGCAACGGAACTTTAAATACGAGGAGATTTTGGTGTGAAACGATTGGAATCCTTAAAAAGAATCGGCGTGCTCTGGCTGAGCTTCATCGGCGTGCTGATGCAGGCCGCGGTCTATACATATGCCTGGATGAATTACTACTATCCGATTATCAATAATTTTAACCGGGGCCTTAAGTTTACGAAAAACGGCCATATTCTGGTGATATTAATTTATGTGGTGCTGCTGCTTTTTTTCAACAACACCTACGGAGGAATGAAAATCGGATATCTGAAAACCGTGGATGTGTTTTTATCCCAGGTCTTTGCGCTCTTTTTTGTGAATGCCATCACCTATGCGCAGCTTTCGCTGATGAATAACTGGCTGGTTCCGCTGGATTATTTTGCGGCGGCGACCCTTGTGCAGGTTCTCATTGCAGGGATTTTTACCTGGCTGGGAAATACGGTTTACCGGAGGGTGTTTCCGCCGAGGGAAATTCTGCTCATCCATGGGGAAAGGGATATCGAGGACGTTCTGCGGAAATTTGAAACCCGCAGGGACAAATACAAAATCACAAAATGTATAGACATCAAATGCGGCATAAAGGAGCTTCAAAAAGAAATACTGAAAGGATATGGAGCTGTGATGCTGTGGGATATTCCCACCATGGAGAGGAATCTTCTTTTAAAATACTGCTACAGTAAGTTTATCAGAGTTTATGTGATGCCAAAGATTCCCGATGTGATGATAAAGGGCGCGGACCAGCTTCATCTTTTCGACACGCCTATTTTCCTCACAAGGGAATATGCGCTTACCGTCGGACAGCGCATGGCAAAAAGGATGATTGACCTTATATGCGCGCTCATTCTGCTGGTGATTGCATTGCCCTTTATGCTTGTGACGTCGGTTTTTATCAAGTGCTATGACGGCGGGCCGGTGCTGTATAAGCAGACCAGATGCACCAGAGACGGACGGAAATTTCAGATTATGAAATTCAGAAGTATGCGCGTGGACGCGGAAAAGGACGGAGTGGCAAGGCTGGCGGCCAAAAACGACAGCCGCATTACCCCCATAGGGAAATTTATCCGTATGGTGCGTATTGACGAGCTTCCACAGCTTTTTAATATTTTAAGGGGAGATATGTCCTTTATTGGCCCCAGGCCGGAAAGACCGGAGATTATCGAACAGTATGTGGAGGAAATGCCGGAGTTTGTATTCCGCATGAGGGTGAAAGCGGGGCTTGCCGGGTATGCGCAGGTTTACGGAAAGTATAACACCACTCCTTACGATAAATTAAAACTGGATTTAACTTATATAGAAAATTATTCTGTGTGGCTGGACTTAAAGCTGATGCTTCTGACACTGAAAATTCTGATAAAGCCGGAGAGCACGGAGGGCGTGGACAGCGCGCAGGTGACGGCCATGAAGGCTTTGAAAACAGAGGAGCCATGGGAAAATGAAGATGGAAAAGAATGAGGAATATTTAAACAGGGGAATGGATTTGAAGCGGCTGGTCCTGTATCTTCAAAAGAGATTCTGGGTGGTTATCATGCTGATTGTGCTGGGAGCCACCTTTGGGGGCGTTTTTTATCAGGTAATGCGCTCCGTGAAGATGCCGGTTGAGTATAAGGCTGTATCCAAGCTTTATATCAGCTTTGACCATGATGAAAACGGGGAGGTTTATCAGTATTACAACGGATATACATGGAACGATTTGCTGGATTCCGACCCCATTGTGGATTTGATAATGAAGGAACTGCCCGGCTATGAGGAGAGTGATGTAAGGGAATCCACTACGGCGGAAATTCTCTCCGATATCCGGCTTCTCACTATCACGGTGAAGGGCGATAACGAAAAGTTTGTCCGGGAAATCCGAAACGCGGTGGAAAACGGGCTGAAAGAGTTTGCAAAGGGGAGCGATGAGCTGGAACAGATTAAGGTGATTCGTTCCGCCGCGCCGGAGCGGGTTTACTGGGACAACAGAACCACCTCCGCCTGTGTGACCGGCGCTGTGGTTATGGGAGTGTTGGCGTTTTTGGTGTTCGGCTTCCATTATGTGACGGACGAATCCATGTATGTCCAGGAGGACGTGGAAAAGAAATACGGTATGCGGGCGCTGGGGCTTCTCACAAGGAACCAGAAGGGGCTGCAGCCTTATGCAGGCGAGCTGAAAGCCAATCTCCGCTATGTTCTGGGAGAGAAAAAGGCGTTTGCCATTGTGGATATGGATAATCACGCGGACGTCCGTGGCCTTGAGCTGGAACGGCTTCTCAACAGGGAGGAGACGGACATTCTGGGAAGCAACGGAGGCGCGAAGGAGGAAGAGGACTTCGGGTGGTATAAGGTAAGGACAAAGGAGGCCCCGGAAAAGGGCGAGTGGGAAATATCAGCCTTCGGGGAGAACATCCTGTCGGAAGAAGAATGCAGGAAAATCAGGGAGCTGGGAGCGGTTATTCTGCTTTTGCCCTTTGGAAAAGATGTGGGAAGAAAAACCTCGCGGATTTTAAGCCTTTTGAAAAATCAGGATTGCAATATTGCAGGGATAATCATCGCCCAGGCGGACGAGGAATTTCTGAACAGATATTATGCGTGACTGTGGGAGAACAGGGAAAATGAAGTTACAGGTGCTGGTGGCGGCGGTAAATCAGGACACAGATACGCTGGCGGAGAAGATGAATCTGGAGACGGAGGCAATTATTGTCAATCAATGCGGGAGCTTTGCTTATCAGGAATATCTGCATAAGGACAGACGAATCCGGTGTTTTTCCATGGCGGAGCGGGGCGTGGGGCTCAGCCGCAACACGGCGCTCCTTCATGCGGAGGGGGAAATCTGCCTGTTTTCGGACGAGGATATTGTGTTTGACTCAGGGTATGAAAAGAAAGTCCTTGACGCCTTTGAACAAAATCCCGACGCCGATATGATTACTTTTAATTTCAAAGTAGATGAATCCAGAGCCACCTATTATAATGAAGCCCGTAAAAGAATCCGCTGGTACAATTACGGAAGATATCCCACCTACGCCGTGGCCGCGAGGCTGGAGGCGCTGCGCAGGGCGAACGTGGGATTTTCCCTCCTTTTCGGGGGAGGGGCAAGGTACAGCAACGGGGAAGACAGCCTGTTTCTCCACGACTGCCTGAAAAAGGGACTGCATATCTATGCGGATACCGCCGTGCTTGGCAGGGAGGTCTACCGGGAATCCACGTGGTTCCATGGATACAATGAAAAGTTTTTTGCGGACAGAGGCGTGCTTTACCATCATCTTTACGGCGCTTTGGCCGGTCTTTTTGCGATGCGGTTTCTGGTTGTTCACGGCGTACTTAAAAAGAGCGGGATGCTTGCGGAGATTCCTTTCGGGCAGGCTTACGGATGGATGAGAGATGGCATGAGGCAGGCGAAGGCGAGGAAATAAAAGGTTTTGGACTTCGCAGCCTGACTGGTTTTCGGGAAAAGACGGCAGAAATTTGAAGGTGAAACGAGGAAGTTATGGTTATATATATTTTGGCGGCGGCGCTTACGGTTCTTTTGGGACTGACAGTAGATAATCATTGCAGAATACGGCGGGGCGTGGTGAGCAGGCAGCAGATGCTGAATGCCCTTTGTCTGTGCGGCATTTTTCTTATATTGTTTGCCGTTTCGGCCTGCCGCCTCAATGTGGGAAATGATTACGCCAAGTATGTGGAATTTATGCATCTGATTCGCTGCGACGCATTTGTCCCCACGGAAATCGGATTTAATCAGATTGTGAAGATTCTCTACGGAATCAGCGGGTTTGAAAATTATCTGCTGGTTTTTGCTTTTTTTGCCTTTTTTACAATATTATTGTTTTTGATTGCCATTTACCGGCAGGCGGATTCCTTTGATTTCAGCTTTTTCCTGTTTATGGCTTTCGGGTATTATTTCCAGTCCTTTAACACGGTACGGTATTATCTGGCGCTTGCCATAGCGGTGTATGCGATTCCCTGCGTGCTTCGCAGGGAGTGGGGGAAGTTTCTGCTTCTGGTGCTTCTCGGGGCGACGCTGCATAAATCGCTCCTGGTGGTGTTCCCTTTATATATTCTGGCTTCCTTTGCCTGGAAAAAGTGGCAGCTTGCGATAGCGGCTGTCTTTTGCTCCACCTTCTTTTTTATGCAGGATTTTTATCTGAAGGCGGTGGTGTTCCTCTATCCAACCTACGAAGACACGGAATATCTTGAGGGCGGCACCAGTCTGGTGAATATTGTGCGCTGCCTGGCGGTTTTTGTGCTTTCATTGCTGTGTTATAAAAGGTCGGTGAAGGAAAACCAGCGGAACAGATTTTATTTTTACTGCAATCTGGGGGCGCTGGCGATGTATGTGAGCTGCTCTTTCCTCCCGGTGATTTCCAGAATCGGGTATTACCTCACCGTCACGCACATTTTTTTCCTGCCGGCGCTGCTTTCGGGGATTGAAAATCCGAAGCTTAGAAAGCTGCTCACGGCGGGAGTTGTCGGGGCGGCCGTCCTTTATTTTGGAATGTTTATTTTGATGAAGGCGGGCGGCGACGGTCTTCGGATACTGCCCTATGAGACGTTTATGTTCCATGAGATGGTGCCGATTTTGTCGGATGTGAATTAGGAGAAGGGAAAAGCTATGAAGCCTTTTTTTACAATTATAATCGTTTGCCTGAACCCCGGGGAGAAACTTGCGGGCACCTTAAAAAGTGTGGAAAAGCAGACTTTTCATAATTATGAGGTTATTATAAAAGACGGGCTGTCAAAGGACGGCTCGCTTTCTTATGCTTATGATTTGCAAAAGGCGTGGGAAAAGGAGCAGGGCTGTGTCTTTGGAGAAGCGAATGCCGGAGGGATGGAGGAAAGAACTGGCAAAGAAAACGGAAAGAACACAAGAAGCCTTGCCGTTATCAGTAAAAAGGACGCCGGAATTTATGATGCCATGAATCAGGCGGCGGCGGAAGCAGGAGGAAATTACCTCTATTTTTTAAACTGCGGGGATGAATTTGCTTCGCAAACGGTGCTGGAGGAGATGGCAGGCTTTATTTCAGGCAGAGCGGGAATTTTTTACGGGGATATCAGGGAACGGCAGACAGGACAGAGGGTCGCCTCCAATCCGCACATAGACGCCTTTACGTGTTACCGCAATGTGCCCTGTCATCAGGCCTGTTTTTACTCAAGGGAGCTTTTGGCGGCTCATCCATTTGAGACGAAGTACAAAGTCCGGGCGGATTATGAGCAGTTTTTGTGGTGTTTTTTTGAAAAGAGAGAATGCGCGCAGGAAGACAGGCCGGAAGACGGCGAAGATGCAGACTCCGGTTCCGGTACGGGATTCTTCTATAAGGATATGATAATTGCAGACTATGAGGGCGGCGGCTTTTCCGAGACAAAAGAAAACAGGCAAATTTCCGCAAGGGAGCATCGGGAAATTACCGGAAGGTATATGTCCGCCCGGCAGCTTTTCAAATTCAGGCTGATTATGCTTTTGACGCTCTCGCATTTTCGGACGTATCTGGCGGGAAATGAGAGGACGGCGGGAATCTATAACCGGATGAAGGGTATGCTGTATGGGAGGAAAAAGGGAGAGGTGTGACTTTGATACTCTCTTATAGAATTACCCTTACGCCTGTGGTAAAATACTGTGGGAAAAACAAAAAAACTCTGGAGAAAACCATGAACAGAATTTTATGGATTTGCAATATCATGCTGCCCGTTATCGGGCGGGAATTGAATATGCCGTACAGCAACCGGGAAGGGTGGCTTTCCGGGATTTTCGAGAGGGTATGTCAGGAAGAAGCGCCTTTTACGCTGGGAGTATGCTTTCCGGCGGGCGAAGGGCAGATGCGGGAGCTGTGGCTGAAAGAAAAGGAGGGCGCGCAGCCGGAAGCGGCTTCGGGAAGCATATCCGGCAAAAGGAAAGCGGACATGGCAGGCGCGTTTTCCGTGAATGGCGTAAGCTGTTATGCTTTTGCGGAAAACTTGAATACGCCGGAGGTTTATGATGAAGGAATGGAAGCTGCGTTTCGGGAGGTATTCCGGGATTTTAAGCCGGATATGATTCATATTTTCGGAACGGAATTTCCCCATGCGCTGGCGGCGGCGAGGGCTTTTGGCAGGCCGGAGCGGACGCTGATTGGGATTCAGGGGCTTTGCGGGGAGATTGCAGGAGTTTATATGGCAGGACTGCCGGAGGCGGTACAGAAGAAGGTGACTTTCCGGGATTTTGTAAGGCGGGATTCCCTCAGGCAGCAGCAGGAGAAGTTTGTCCGCCGGGGTGAAAATGAGGCGGAGGCCATAAGGGGCTGCGGAAATATTACGGGAAGGACCCGGTTTGACAGGGAGGGTACTGCGAAGCTTAATCCTGATGCGGAGTATTATTCTATGAATGAAACCTTGCGGGAGGAATTTTATACGGGCAAGTGGCGCATGGCGGAATGCGAGCCGCACAGTATTTTCCTGGGACAGGGGGACTATCCTTTAAAGGGGATGCATTTTGTTCTGGAGGCTATGGCGCTGCTTGTGCCGAAATATCCTGACTGCAGGCTGTATGTGGCGGGAAGCAGCGTGATTTCCCATGGCACGTTAAAAGAAAAGCTAAAGCTTCCGGCTTACGGGAAGTACCTTCTTTCGCAGATAAAACGGTACGGTCTGGAAAGGCATGTGACGATGCTTGGGAAGCTGGACGCGGAAGGGATGAAGAAGCAGTATCTGAAAAGCAGCGTTTTCGTGTGCGCGTCTGTTTTGGAAAATTCTCCCAATACGGTAGGAGAAGCGCAGCTTCTCGGGGTGCCGGTGGCGGCGTCCATGGCAGGAGGGATACCGGATATGGTTACGGACGGCGGGGACGGGCTTTTGTTCCCGGCAGGAGACGCCGGCGGGCTGGCAAAAGCCATAGAAAGAATTTGGAGCAGGGAGACGGGCGAAGATGGGCTTTGCCTGGCGGAGAGAATTTCCGGGAACGCGAGGCAAAGGGCGCGCAGGGTCCATGACGGCGAGACCAATTACCGGAGGCTTCTGGCTATTTATGGCGAGATATTGCCGTAAAGGATGCGGAAATTGTTCCGCGGCGGCAAAACGGCGCTCCGGTACAGCGAGCTGGCAGGATGTATACAGAATGTGGAATGACATATGAAAAATGATATTTGGAAAAGGAAACTTGGAAAAGAAACGGAGAAAACTCATGTTTAAGAAAATAAACTTTCAGGACGAATTTTACCAGAAGCTGCGGGTGCTGGTGCTGCCAATCACGGTACAGCACTTTATGCTTGCGCTTGTCAGCGCCACGGACGCGGTGATGCTGGGGGCGGTGGACCAGACCTCCTTGTCGGCGGTTTCGCTGGCAGGGCAGATACAGTTTGTGCTCAACCTGTTCATCAGCGGAATTGCGGCGGGGTCAGGAATTATGGCGGCGCAGTACTGGGGAAAGAAGGATGCGGATTCCATTGAGGCGGTGATGCCCATTGCGCTTCGGGCGAACCTGATTTTCAGCGGATTCTTCACGATTGCCGCGGCTTTTGCGCCGAAGCTTTTAATGCTGATTTTTACCAATGACGCCGCTCTTGTTGAGAGCGGGGCAATGTATCTGCGGGCGGTAGCGTTGTCCTATCTTTTATGCGGGATTTCTCAGGTTTATCTGATTTTACTGAAAAATACAGGCTATGCGGCGGTGAGCTCGCGTATCAGTTCCACCGCGGTGGCGCTGAATGTTGTTTTAAACGCCATATTGATTTTCGGACTTCTGGGATTTCCGGCGCTGGGAATCCGGGGAGCAGCCTATGCCACGGTCTGCGCAAGGCTGGTGGAGCTTATCTGGAGTTATCTTGAGACAAAGCGTCCGGGACATGTGAGAGTGATGTGGGGCGGGATGCTGCGAAAGGTGGACGGGATACTCCGGGGGGATTTCTGGCGGTATACCATGCCGGTTTTAGGCGCGGCGCTGGTGTGGGGCATTGCGTATGTGCTGTACTCCGTCATCATGGGCCATTTGGGGAGCGACGCGGTGGCTGCCAATTCCATCACCTCCATTGCAAAGAGCCTGCTGTCCTGTCTGATTCGGGGCGTCAGCGGCGGCGCGGGAGTGCTGATTGGAAATCTGCTTGGGGCCGGTGAGCTTGCGAAGGCGAAGGAATACGGAGGCAGGCTGACCAGAATGGCAATTGCGGTGGGGATTGCAACCGGCGGCATTTTGATGCTGATTTCCCCGGCCATTGTCAGGCTTGCGCCGCTCAGCGACACGGCGGCCCATTATCTGCAATATATGCTGCTGTTCTGCGGCCTTAACATTATGGCGCAGTCGGTAAACACAACCGTTCTCGACGGTATTTTCTGTGCCGGGGGAGATTCCAAATTTGATATGGTGGGAAATGTGGGGGCCATGTGGTGCTTTTCCGTGCCCCTGGGATTTTTGTCGGCGTTTGTGTTCGGCCTGCCGGTGATGGCGGTCTACTGTATCGTCAATCTGGACGAAATCGTCAAGCTCTGGGCGGTGTATGTACACTATAAAAAATACATATGGGTCAGGAATATTACGAGAGAAATGGAATAATTTTATCCATACATAAAAAATGAAAAGGTTCGGGCAGGCTGCGGTTTGCCCGAACCTTTTTTATGAGCCGGTATGCGGAGAGCGTCGCGTTTACTGCATTTTTTTGCACGAAACGAGTTTGTTTTGCACAAAAAAAGTTCATATCCTGATATATCGATACCCTTTCTATGGATATAATAATAAAAAATTGAAGGGTGTCCCATGAAAGACAACGAGATTACAATTACAGAAACGCTTGCGGAAATAGAGAAGCACCGGACAGAATACGCCATCCAGAGAGAGGAAGAAGAGGAGTACGTCAACCACAGCTACAGGGATGAGCAGATGCTGATGCAGGCCATAAAGGACGGGAATGTCAATCTGGTGGAGCGGCTTTTGCAGACGCCTATGGCGTTTCCTCAGGCGGTTGAGGGAAGCCCCCGCAAAAACGAGGAGTATATGACGGCTATCTGGGTGGGGCTTGTGGCCAGGGCAGCCATAGAGGCGGGAATTGCCTCACGGGAGAGCTTTCTGGTGAGCGACATTTTCTTAAAGCAGATTGCCGGGGCCATGGACGCCAGAGTGTATCAGGCAATCAGAAGGCGCGCGGCGCTCACGTATACCGGTCTGGTTGCGGAGTATCGGAAAACCGGTAAAAAAAGGATGTACGTGGGCGAGTGCAAGAACTATATTGCCGTGAACATTTTTAAGCGCATCAGCAGCAGGGACGTGGCTGCGGAGCTGAATCTGAATGTAATCTATCTGGAGCGGATTTTCAAGGAGGAGGAAAAAATTACAATCGGCCAGTATATCCAGAGGGAGAAAATAAAGCGGGCAAAGAACATTTTAAAATATTCGGACCGCTCCCTGACGGAGGTCGGCGATTATCTGGGATATTCCTCCCAGAGCCATTTCGGAACGGCTTTTAAGAAAGAAACGGGAATGACGCCCAGGCAATACAGGGACGCCTATCATGTAACAAAATATTGAGAAAGGAGAGGAGCATGTTTGAAAAAGTGGAATTATGAATTTGATGTGCCGGATACCAAAAAGGTGCGGATGATTGTCCACACGGACTGCAAAAATGAGGCGGACGACCAGTTTGCCTTAGCTCATCACCTGATGACGCCGAAGTTCATCGTTAAGGGAATTATCGGAGGCCATTTCAATATCAATCCTCAGGAATGGGGGGAGGGCAATACGGCCAGGGCAAGTGTGGACGAGATTAACAAGGTGCTTTCCCTCATGGGAGTTTCGGGGGAGTACAGGGTGGAGGAAGGCGCCGGATATCCGCTTAAGGACGAGGAAACGCCAATGCCTTCGGCGGGGGCGGAGCTGATTATCGAGGAAGCCATGAAGGAGGATTCCCATCCCTTATATGTGGCGGCTCAGGGAGGGCTTACGGATATTGCAAGCGCGATATTGATGAAGCCGGAAATTATATCCCGGATGACAATCATATGGATTGGAGGAGCGCAGTATCCTGAAGGCGGGTTTGAATTTAATCTGATGCAGGACATTGCGGCGGCCAATGTCATCATGAAATCCAAAGTGGAGCTCTGGCAGATTCCCATGAATGTGTATAAGCAGATGGCGGTTTCTCTTGCCGAGCTTCAAAAAAAGGTAATGCCCTGCGGTGAAATCGGGAATTATCTGTTCCGCCAGATGGTGGAATTCAACAATAAGCTGGCGCACATTCCGCACTGGCCTCACGGAGAAATGTGGGGGCTCGGGGATTCGCCCACAATCGGAGTACTGATGGAGGAGAGCGAGAAGACGGATGTTTTTGACATGATGAGAGCTCCCACCATTGCCTATAAAACCATGAAGTATTCTTTTGACAACAATAACCGGTCGATACGGGTTTATAATCAGGTGAACGCAAGGCTGACCTTAGAGGACTTTTTTGCCAAGCTTTCCATCAATTTCCCGCCGGAGCGGCCGTGAGAGAAAGGAGGGTGCGTCAGGGAGAGGCTTTAGAGCGTTTCATGAAAAGGTAGAGATTAAAAAGAAGCGCGTACGTAACTAATGCATTTGCAAAACAATTAACAACAAATCGAAAGGGTGTGGAAAAAAATGGGCAGTAAAGCAAAGAAATTAAAAAGATACTTACCTTTGTATCTGATGTTTCTGCCGGGCGCATTGTATCTGCTGATTAACAACTACATTCCCATGGGCGGTCTTGTAGTGGCGTTTAAACAGTACAATGTAAGAAGCGGCATATGGGGGAGCCCCTGGAACGGAATTGAGAATTTCAGATTCCTGTTTGCAACTCCCGACGCCTGGGTGATTACCCGGAACACAATTCTTTACAATCTGGCGTTTATCGCCATCAATCTTGTAGTGGGAATCGCATTTGCCATTTTCATCTGCGATACCGTCAACAAGAAGCTGCAGAAGGTATATCAGAGCGCGATTTTATTTCCTTATCTGATGTCGGCAGTTATCATCGGTTACATTGTATTTGCATTCTTAAGTCAGAGCAGCGGTATTATGAACAACTCAATCCTTCCTCTGTTCGGCAAGGAGCCGATTAACTGGTATTCGGAGGCAAAGTACTGGCCGTTTATACTGATATTCGTGAATACCTGGAAGGGAATCGGATACGGATGTCTGATTTACATATCCAGCATCAACGGTATTGACCCGTCGCTGTACGAGGCGGCAGAGCTGGACGGAGCGACCAAATGGCTGCAGATTAAAAATATTACGCTGCCTTCCCTGGTGCCGACGATTATTACCCTGACCCTGATGAATGTGGGCCGTATCTTCTATTCCGATTTCGGTCTGTTCTATCAGGTACCGAGAAATGCGGGAATGATTTACTCGACCACCAATGTTATTGATACTTATGTGTACCGTGGCCTGATGGAGCAGTCCAATGTAGGTATGTCCGCGGCGGCAGGCTTCTATCAGTCAATCATCGGCTTTATTCTTGTTCTGACGGCCAACATGGTAGTCAGGAAGATAAGCGAAGAAAACGCATTATTCTAGGGAGGGGATGACTATGAGAGAAAAACCATTTTCGAAATTTCAGATTCTGGCGAATGTAGTCATGATTATATGGACGCTTTTAATCATCCTGCCGTTTATTCTTTTGTTTATGTCATCCATCACGGATGAAAATATACTGGTTGCCAACGGGTATTCCTTTTTTCCGCAGAAGTTTTCAGGAGCAGCCTACGGGTATCTGATGCAGTCGGGACAGAAGATACTGACGGCTTACGGAATCAGTATTCTGGTGACGCTGGTGGGAACAGCCATTAACGTGTCGTTATCGGCGCTGATGGCGTATCCTCTGTCAATCAGAAACCTGCCCGGAAGAAAATTTATGAATTTCTTTGTGTTCTTCACCATGCTGTTTAACGGCGGTATCGTTCCTTCCTATTTGCTGTGGACTTCCCTTGGCGTGAAGGATACCTTTTTCGCCCAGCTATTGCCGAACTTCCTGGTGAGCGCGTGGAACGTTATGATGATTCGTACCTTCTTCACCACAAGCATTCCTGACAGCTTATATGAGGCGGCGGAGATTGACGGCGCGTCCCAGATGAAGATTTTTACCAGCATTGTAATCCCTCTTGGAAAACCGATTCTGGTGACAATGGGAACCTTTGCAGGCCTTACCTACTGGAACGACTGGACCAACGGACTTTACTATCTGGTAAGGAATAAGAATCTGTACAACATACAAAACCTGTTGAATCAGATGGTGACCAATATTCAGTATCTGGCAAGCAGCAGTAACTCCAATGTGGCGTCGGCGGCGTCGGCGATTCCGTCAACGGCGATTCAGATGGCGATTGCGTTTGTGGCGATTTTACCGATTATGCTGATTTTCCCTTTCTTCCAGAAGTATTATTCCAAGGGACTTACCCTTGGCGGCGTGAAGGGCTGACGGATGCGGCTGTATTACAGGGTGTTTGATACAGGGCATAACCGCGAAGCGGGACAGTGCCTTATCAATATAATTTAAATGCGCATGTCCGGCGGAAGGCGCGAGGGGACATGTGCGGAACAAAAAAGGAGGAGAAAAAGAAATGAAGAAGAAATTGATTAGCAGTTTGTTAGTTCTGGCTATGGCGTTTAGTCTCCTGACAGGATGCGGCGGCTCCGGCGGAAATGATGCCGGGGGAGCGGGAACCTCTGACAGCGGCAGCGCGGGCAGCGACGCCGGAAGTGAGACGGCAGGAGCCACCAGCGACGGCACCACAACCAAAACTTCCTACGGGGAGTATACGGCGGAGAACCCCTATCATCTTACCTTTGCGTATGTAGAGTTCTATAATCAGGACGAAGCGGCAAGAAGCGCGGTTCAGGACGCCCTCAATGAGTATATGGTTCCCAATTATCATATGGAAGTGGAATTCCTTCCCATGGGAGCGGCGGAATGGCAGTCTACCGTACAGCTGATGCTTTCCGGCGGCGACCCGCTTGATGTAATGCCGGTTTATTATGTGAATGCGGCAAGCTGGATTAACATGAACGGTATTTTTGATATGACACCGCTGATGGAGACGGCTGACGGGCAGAAGATTATTGAGGCGCTGGGCGAAGACAATGCATATGTTGGAAATATGAATGGCGTTCTGTACGGTTTCCCGGCAAACAAGGAATCCGTGGAGCTTGGCGGACTCTGCATGAGGGCGGACATCTGCGACGAGCTTGGTATTACGGAAGAGTACGGTCTTGGCGATAAGAACGACGCATTCTCCGGCGAGGCATTGGACTGGAAAGAGGCGGAGAAGATTTTTGCAAAGGTGAAGGAAGCGCATCCTGAGATGATTCCTCTGTACATGTCCAGTCAGGACCAGTTAAACAGATTTGCAGACTTTGACTATCTGGTGGATTATTTCGGAGGTCTTGACCTTCAGGCTGACCGCAACAGCACAACCGTTGTAAATATTTTCGAGACGGATACCTTTAAGAATGCAGTAAGCCTTCTGGCTGACTGGTACGACAAGGGATACATTTATAAGGATGCGGCTACCGATACGCAGGGTACGGCTACCATGATGAAGGCAGGCAATACCTTCAGCTACGCAACGGCAATCAAGCCCGGCTTCCTTGCAGAGGCTGAGACGGCAAACGGCTGCGAGTGCTACGCTCTGTACTTCAAGACAGGCGGCGGAAGCGACGGTTACATCACAACCACCAACGTATCTTTCTATAATACAGGCATTGCAAACAACAGCGAAGACCCTGAAATGGCGTTTAAGTTTATCTCCGCCCTGTACAGCGATTCCACTGTTTATAATCTGTGGCAGAACGGTATCGAGGGCGTGAACTACAAGCTTCTTGACGACGGCACGGCTTACTTCGTGGACGGCGAGGACGGCGGAAACTTCAAGTATCATCAGAACACCGGATGGTGCATGGGCAACCAGTTCAACTCTCTGGTATGGAATGACGGAAGCAAGAGCGCGGATTACTGGGATTTGCTCCGTACCCATAATGACAATGCTTACTATTCACCGGTATTCGGTTTCCTTTGGGACAGCTCCAATTATGCTACCCAGATTACCGCTCTGAACAACGCATGGGATACCTATCGGGCAACTCTCTTGACAGGAAGCTGCGGCTCCGCAAATGTGGACAGCACCATCAAGGCGTTAAACGATGCTCTGTATGCATCAGGTCTTGAGGAGGTTATGGCAGGAAAACAGGAACAGCTTGACGCATGGGTAAGCGCAAACAAGTAATTGAATACCTTAACATAAGCTGAAACAGAAGAAAGCAGTGAAAAGGGGCTGGCCGGGTGGTAATCCGGCCGGCCTTTTGCTATAATGAACGAAATCGCGGAACTTTAAAAGGAGGATTTTGAAGTGAATCAAATATTGTACGGCGTTGCCTACTATGATGAGTATATGCCATATGACCGCCTTCAAAAGGATATCGAGATGATGAAAAAGGCGGGCATCAATCTGGTCAGGATTGCGGAATCCACGTGGAGTACCTACGAGCCTCAGGAGGGGATTTTTGATTTCAGCCATGTAAAGCGGGTGCTTGACGCCATGGAGGAAGCGGGGATTTGCGTGGTAATCGGGACGCCCACCTATGCCATTCCCGCATGGTTGGAGAAGGCTTATCCTGATATTCTTGCGGAGACGAAAAACGGACGGGAAATTTACGGCAGAAGACAGATTATGGATATCACCCACCCGGCGTACCGCTTTTACGGGGAACGGATTATCAGGAAGCTGATGGAGGTTTCCGCCCACAGAAAGTGCGTCATTGGTTTTCAGGTGGACAATGAGACAAAGCACTATGACACGGCGGGCAAAAATGTCCGGCAGCAGTTTGTGAAGTATTTAAGGGAAAAATTCCATGGCGATTTGGAGGCTCTCAATAAAGAATTCGGCCTTGACTACTGGAGCAACCGCATCAATGCGTGGGAGGATTTCCCTGACGTCCGGGGAACCATCAACGGGAGCCTTGGCGCGGAATTTGAAAGGTTCCAGCGGAAGCTGGCGGCGGATTATCTGGCATGGCAGGCGGAAATCGTCCGTGAGTATGCAAGGCCCGACCAGTTTATCACCCACAATTTTGATTTGGACTGGCGCATCCACTCCTTTGGCGTGCAGTCAAAGATTGACCATTTTAAGGCGGCAAAAGCGCTGACCACGGCGGGAATTGATATTTATCACCCGTCCCAGGACGGCCTCACAGGCATTGAGATTGCCTTTGGCGGGGACGACGCCCGTTCTTTAAAGAGAGACAATTACTTCGTGCTGGAAACCGAGGCTCAGGGCTTTCCCCACTGGCTGCCCTACGACGGACAGCTGCGCCTGCAGGCCTACAGCCACCTTGCCTCCGGGGCAAACATGGTGGAATACTGGCACTGGCATTCCATCCACAACTCCTTTGAAACCTACTGGAAAGGTCTGCTCAGCCATGACTTTAAGGAAAACGACACCTACCGCGCGGCCAGCGTGATTGGAAACGAGCTTGCAGAGATTGGCTCTCATCTGGTGAACCTGAAAAAGAAAAATAAAGCGGCTTTTCTTTTGAGCAATGAAGCGCTTACGGCCCTTGAATGGTTCCCCATCGGCGGAACGCCCGAGGGCGGGAGAATCGGCTACAATGACGCGGTACGCTTCGTGTACGACCAGCTTTATAAGCTGAATGTGGAATGCGATTTCCTGTGGCCGGAGTCGGAGGAGCTGGAGGAATATGATTTGCTGATTATTCCGGCGCTTTATGCGGCTTCGGAGGAGCTGCTTGCCCGCATCGACGCTTATGTGGCAAAGGGTGGCCATGTGCTTGTGACCTTCAAGTCGGCCTTTGCCAATGAAAATGTGAAGGTTTATTCGGACTGCCAGCCTCACGGTATCGATAAATGTCTTGGGATTTCCTACAGCCACTTTACGGTTCCGGTGAATGTGAAGCTTTCTTCCGACAGGTATGAATGTGCGGATAAAGAAGTAAAGACCTTTATGGAGCTTATAAATCCTGACACGGCGCAGGTACTGGCCTCCTACGACCACCCGAACTGGAAACGGTATGCGGCGGTTACGCGAAACCGGTACGGAAAAGGCTGCGCAACCTACATCGGGTGCTGGACGAGCGACGGAATGCTTTCGGAAATTCTGGCCGATACCCTGAAGGAAGCGGGAATTCGGGATGAGAATCGCAAAGAGAGATTCCCGGTAATCATTAAAAAGGGAGTCAATGATTTCGGGAAGGAAGTCACTTATTATCTGAATTATTCCGCAGAGGCACAGCAGGCGGCGCATGGCGGAAAGGACGGGGTGGAACTGCTCTCGGGAGAGGCAGTCAATTCGGGAAAAGAGGTGAAAACCAAAGATGTGCTTTCGCTGGAGCCCTGGGGGGTTATGATAATAGAAGAAAATTAAACGGGAAATGATAATACCGGAAAACGGCTGCAGGATGTGGCTGTTTTCCGGTTTCTGTTAATGTAAAGGTTGTATTTTCCGGGATTGCTTCATATAATAAAAATGTGATAAAAAACACCAAAACTCCAATAAAAGTGTGAGGAGCGAAGCTATGGAACGGTTTATTTTGAAAAAGCTGCTGGATTGGAAGAATTCTCCCTACCGCAAGCCCCTGATTTTAAAGGGGGTGCGGCAGGTAGGCAAGACATGGGTTCTGAAGGAGTTTGGCAGGCGTTACTATGAAAATACTGCTTACTTTAACTTTGATGAAAACGAAGAATACAAACAGTTTTTCGAGACTACCAAGGATATTGACCGCATCCTGCAAAATCTGATGCTGGCAAGCGGCCAGAAAATCCTGCCCGAAAAAACTCTTGTCATCTTTGATGAGGTGCAGGACTGCCCTAAGGTCATCAACTCCATGAAGTATTTCTGTGAGAACGCTCCGCAGTATCATATTGCCTGCGCCGGTTCTCTGCTGGGCATTGCTCTGGCAAAGCCGTCTTCTTTCCCTGTGGGTAAGGTCAACTTCATGCAGATTGACCCTATGACCTTCTCGGAATTTTTGATTGCCAATGGTGATGAAAACCTTGCTATATATCTGGAAAGTGTGGACACTATTGAGCCGCTTCCTGATGCGTTCTTCAATCCTCTGTACGAGAAATTGAAGATGTACTATGTCACAGGAGGTATGCCTGAACCCGTGCTGATGTGGACGGAGGCCCGTGATGTTTCTGCTATGCAGGAAGCCCTGTCCGGTATTATCGGTGCCTATGAGCGTGACTTTGCAAAGCATCCTGACATCAGCGAGTTCCCAAAGATATCAATGATTTGGAAGTCCATACCTTCTCAATTGGCAAGAGAGAACAAAAAGTTCATTTACAGGGTTGTCAAAGAAGGCGCCAGGGCTCGCGAATACGAAGATGCCCTGCAATGGCTGGTAGATGCCCGGCTGGTTCATAAAATCTACCGCAGCTCGGCTCCCGGCCTTCCAGTGACAGCTTATGATGACCTGTCGGCCTTTAAGATTTATCTGGCAGATGTAGGTCTGCTCCGCCGCCTGGCGCAGCTGTCTCCCACCGCTTTCGGCGAGGGCAATCGTCTGTTCACGGAATTCAAGGGCGCACTGACCGAAAACTTTGTGCTGCAAACCCTGATTACGCAGTTTGAGGTTACACCCCGCTACTGGTCACAGACGAATCCTCCCTATGAGGTGGATTTTCTGATTCAACGGGAGAATGATATTTTTCCAGTGGAAGTCAAATCCGAAGCCAATACATCCAGCAAGAGTCTGAAAAAATTCAGGGAATTGTTCCCGGATAAAGTCAGGCTCCGTATCCGTTTCTCGCTGGACAATCTGAAGCTGGATGATGATGTGCTGAATATCCCTCTGTTTATGGCGGAGCAGACAGAACGACTGATTGGGCTTGCATTGGAACAGAAATCTTATTTTTATTAACGGAACAATGGGTGTCGGCGGAGGTTATTGCGGATTCCCTCTTTCCAAAGTATAATAATGAAAAAGACAAAAAATAAAGGAACCCCAAAATGACACTTACATTCATATCCAATTACATCAATCACCACCAGATTCCGTTCTCAAACGCCTGCTACGGGCTTCTTGGCGAAGGCTTTCACTTTATCCAGACAGAGCCGATGGAAGCGGAGCGGCTTTCCATGGGGTGGAGCAGGGATGGGGAGGCGCTTTCTTATGTAAGCTGCCTGTATGAGGAGGAGGCAAAGTGCCGCAGGCTGATTATGGAAAGCGACGTGCTTCTCGCCGGATGGAGCGGCCGGGAGGATTTGATTCAGGAAAGATTGAATGCAGGGAAATTGACTATTAGAGTCAGCGAAAGGCTTTACCGGGAGGGACAGTGGAAAGCGGTTTCGCCTAAGGGGCTTATTCATAAGTATCAGGAGCATACCAGATACAGGAATGCTCCTGCTTATCTTTTGTGCGCGGGGGCTTATGTGCCCTCAGATTTTCATTTGATTCACGCTTATCCGGGAAAAATGTTCCGGTGGGGGTATTTCCCGGAAACCAGATATTATTCGGAGCGGGAACTTCTGGCAATGAAAGGGGAGGAAGCGGGCCGGGCGGCGCAGCGGACGGAAATCGTTTGGGCAGGTCGGTTTATCCCGCTAAAGCACCCGGAATATATGCTGCGTCTGGCGAAGAATTTGAAGGAAAGCTACAAGGACAGATACCATATTCACATGGCGGGCAGCGGGGAGATGGAGGCGGAGCTGAAATCTCTGGCAAAGGATTATGATGTGGAGAGCGTTATCACCTTTTACGGCTTTATGAAGCCGGAGGAGGTTCGAGCGGTAATGGAAAGGAGCCACATCCACATTTTTACCAGCAACCATTTAGAGGGCTGGGGGGCCGTGGTGAACGAAGCCATGAACAGCGGCTGCTGCGAGGTGGCGAACGTGGAGGCGGGAGCGGTTCCGTACCTGATTTGCCATGGGAAAAACGGGCTTGCCTATCCCGGCAACAATTATGATAAGATGGAGGAGTGCGTCCGCTTTCTGCTGGATAATCAGGATAAAAGGCAGCAAATGGGGAGAGAGGCATACAAAACCATCACAGGGCTCTGGAATGCGGAGCATGGTGCGGAGGAGCTTTTGCGGATGGCGGCGGAGCTTTTGCAGGGCGGCTTTGAACCGGCAAAGGAAGGGCCTCTTAGCAGCGCGCCGGTAATTTCGCCGGGGAAGATGTACGCAAAGATGATGCAGGATGCAATTTGAAGGCGGCTGCGAAAGCCGCAGGATGGCTGCAAGGATACTGGGGGCGGCAGGAGGAAGTGAAAAAAGTGTCAGGGAAAGAAAGACCAATTTTAATCAGTGTGATTGTACCGGTTTATAATGTGGTGGACTATCTGCAAAGATGCGTGGATTCCATACGGAACCAGACCTATCCCAATCTGGAAATTATTCTTGTGGACGACGGCTCCACGGATAAAAGCGGCGCCCTTGCGGAAAAGATGGCCATGGAGGACAAACGGATTCGCGTTTTCCACAAGGAAAACGGAGGCGCTTCCTCTGCGAGAAATCTGGGAATTTCCATGGCGGAGGGAGACTATATCGGATTCGTGGACGGCGACGACTACATAGAGCCGGGGATGTATGAGCGGCTTCTTGACGCCGCCCTCTCAGAGGGGCTTCGCATGGCGCAGATTTCCAGAGATGAGATTGACGAGCACGGGAATCTTATGCCCGACGTGTGCCCGCCGCCAAGGGAGCTTACGCTTATGGCGTCCAGAGATTTTATGCGGGAGCTATTGCTCCATAAAGGCGACTGTTCTTTTTGCACCAAGCTCCTTCACAGGTCGCTGATAGAGGAAAAGCGATTCCCGGAGGGGGAGCTGAACGAGGATTTTTATCTGCTGGTGCAGCTTCTTCCCGCGGTTTCGGCGGTGGCTGTTCTGCCGCAGCAGGATTATCATGTGTTTTACCGGTACGGCAGCAGCACCAGAACCCGCAATAAGGAGGAGTTCCCTCAGGTATTCACGGATATTGTGGTAAATGCGGACAGGGTTTACAGCATTGTGAAGAAGGAGTATCCGTCGCTTTTGCCGGAGGCTCTGCGGTTCGGCCTGTTTCAGCGGCTGGACTACATGCTTCATATTCCCATATCGCAGATGAACAGGGAAAATAAATTCTACTGCGAGGTGAAAAGCTATTTGCGGCATAACAGGCAGGCGGCGCTGCATTCTCCGTACCTCACCCGGAAAAATAAAGTGTATCTGCTGCTTCTTGGTACTGCGCCCCGGTTCGTGCGCAGGGTGCATAAGCTGTTAAGAGGATGATTCATATGAAATCAGTTTCGAGAGAAAAGAGGTTTCCCAAGGGGAAGGGAAATCCTGTAAATAAAAATACCCGGTTATTCCTTCTGGCAATGGCGGTCTTGCTTGCGGTGCAATTGTCGGCGCTTGTTTTTTATGGAAACAAAAAAGAGGGCTTTCATGAGGACGAGCTTTACACCTATTATTCCTCAAACAAGACGGCGGGGCTTTTTGTAAACGACAGACAGTGGATGGATTGCAAAGAGCTTGCAAATGAGTTTATGGTGCTTCCCGGGGAGCAGTTTCGGTACAGCGTTGTCAAACAGATGCAGTCCTGGGATGTGCACCCGCCTTTTTATTATTATATTTTTCATACGGCGGCGTCCTTGACTCCGGGAGTGTTCAGCAAGTGGACGGGAATCGCGGTAAACCTGATTGCCTATGTACTGTCTTATGTATTGCTTGCCTGGGGAGCGTATATGACTGCGGCGGACGGCGGGGGCGAGCCGGGAAGCAGCGCACACAGGAAAGCGGAGAGACTGGCGGAACAGGCTGGCGGAACCGGCCTTCTGCCGTCGGAGTCAGCTGGCGGAAAAGCCGGGACGGGAGACAGGCAGGCGATGCTGCTTGCATTCCTCACCTGCCTTGCGTGGGGCTTTGGCAGCGCGGTGATTTCCGGCGTGATGTTCATCCGCATGTACCAGTGGCTTACGGTTTTCGTCCTGCTGTGCATGGATTTGCATCTGCGGGCGGTAAAAAAGCAGGACTTCCGTGCGACAGCCTTTCTTCTGCCGGTGTGCCTTACGGTATTTTTGGGATTTTTAACGCAATATTACTATATTATTTTCCACTTTTTCCTGGGGGCCGGGTTTTGCTTCTGGCTGTTAAAAAACAGGAAAATAAAGGAGCTTATCGCCTATGGGGCAGCCTGTGGGCTGGGATTTTGCGGGGCGGTTCTGTATTATCCGGCAAGTATGTCCCATATTTTCAGGGGATACCGGGGAACGGAGGCGGTCAGCGAATTTGGGGACGCCTCCAACACAATTGAAAGGCTGCGGTTTTTTTACGGTCTGTTCGAGGACTATATGACGAACGGCACTTTGAGTCTGTGGCTTTTATTTCTCTGCCTGCTGGCGGTGACCACCGGCTATCTGAGAAAGCGGGGAAGGCTGGCGGCTTCGGGGGCCGGAATAAATGCGTCGGTCTGGCTGCTTCTTTTTGCCTGCGCGGGGTATTTTTTTACCATTTCCAAGACGGCGCTGCTTTTGGGGGAAACCTCCAACCGGTATCAGCTTCCGATTTACGGGATTTTGATTTTTCTCCTTATCTATGGCATGTGGAGGCTGGTTTTGGGACTTGCGGATAATCTCAAAAACGGGGCAGGCGACGGGCAGCCCGGGATAGATGCCGGGAAGGCAGGAAACACCAGGAAGGTAGAGAATGCCGGAAAGGCAGAGAACGCCGGAAAGGCAAGGCTGTTTCTGGCAGGCGCTTTTGTACTGGCGGTTCTTCTTATAGATGGTCTTGCCCTGAAAGCGGGGCGGGTCTTTTTCCTGTATGAGGAGGAAAAGGAGGTCATGGAGTTTGTGGAGGAAAACTGCGACAGACCTGTGGTGGTGTTTTATAACGACGATTCGCCCGATAATATCTGGCGGCTTTCCGACGAGCTGATGAAGTATGAAAAGGTTTATCTTGCAAGCCAGGGCAATCCCGAGCCTCTCTCGGAGGAGGAGATTGTGGAGAGCAGGCATTTGCTGGTTTATGTGGCGGATTACGAAGGGCAGGAGGAATGCGTTTACCGGCTGCTTGAGAGCGCGCCGAATCTTTCGTCCTGCCGGATTGCGGCAAGAAAGGGTCTGTGGACTCTGTACGAGCTTTCATAAGGAGCGGCAGAAGAAAAAGTTCCGGCGGCTCTGGCGGGAACCGGTGGGGAGAAGTTTTGCAGGGAAAATTGTCAGAAACCGCTTAAAACGGGCATTGCAACCGAAAATATACATCAAAAAACTTAAAAGCAACATCAGATTGATTGAAGTTGCCCCTGCGCAACCGTAAGATTTAAGGTGTCCGAAAGGAAAAAAAGGCTTGCGGTTAAGGAGGAGAAAAATGAGCTTTGGAGAAAATTTACAGTTTTTAAGGAAACAGAAAAATATCACGCAGGAGCAGCTTGCGGAACAGCTGGAGGTGTCCAGGCAGTCGGTTTCAAAATGGGAATCGTCTCAAAGCTATCCCGAGATGGAAAAGCTGCTGCAGATTTGCAGCATGTTCCACTGTAACATGGATACGCTGATGCAGGGAGATGTGAGCAAAGATTTTGTGGAAGATACTTACGGCTACGACAGCTTCATGAACCAGTTTGACAGACTGATTACTGCCGGAATCGCCCTCATTTTATTTGGAATCAGCATAATGGGATTTCTGACGGGATTAGGCATGGACGAGGACATTGCGCCGGTGTTCTTTTTTATCTTTCTTATTGCAGGGGTGATAATTCTGGTGGTTATGGGAATGCAGCATTCCCATTTTGCGGAAAAGCACCCTTACATTGAGGATTTCTATACGGAGGAGGAAAAAGAGCAGGCTTACCGGAAATTTACGGTGAGGATGGCGGCAGGGATTGGAATTATTCTGGTGGATGTGCTTTTGTTTATGGTGCTGGGAATCAGGCTGGACAGTGTGGCTGACCCGGCGCTTACCGAGAAGCTTGAGAATATGGGCATGGGGATTTTTATGCTGTTTCTGACCCCGGGGGTATCCGTTCTCGTGTACGGCGGCCTGCAGAAAGACAAATTCGATATTAAGAATTATAATAAGGAAAACAGTCTCTCCCCGGCAAAGAAAAAGAGGGATGCTTTGAAGGCGAAAATATGCGGATGCATTATGCTCGTGGCGCTTACGGTTTATCTGGTCTGCATGTTTACGGATATTGAATGGAGCACTTCATGGCTTGTATTTGCGGTCGGCGGAATTTTGTGCGGGGTGGTGTCAATCATTCTTTCAAAGGACGAGGATTCCGAGGGCGGTCAGTAAGGGCTGCGGAGCGTGCGGTCAGCATAGCAGTTAAGGTCAGCGCTTCAATATGAACAGCATTGCGGTTATGAACAGCGCCGGTAAAAAAGTTTGCCGTTGGTGGTAATTCATGGTAGAATAGTCGCAGCAGGAAGTGGAAACATAAATATTATCATATAATACGGAGGCATTTTCATGTTATTGGACGACAAAACGATTCTTATTACCGGAGGCACCGGCTCTTTCGGCAAATGTTTCAGCAAATATGTACTGACAAATTATCATCCCAGGAAAATTATCATCTATTCGAGAGACGAATTCAAACAGTTTCACATGCAGAACGAGTTTAAGGAATATGCGGATAAGCTCAGGTTTTTTATCGGGGATGTGCGGGACAAAGAAAGGCTAAAGAGAGCCTTTGAGGGAGTGGACTATGTGATTCACGCCGCAGCGTTAAAGCAGGTGCCGGCCTGTGAGTACAATCCCAACGAGGCGATAAAGACCAACATTCACGGGGCCCAGAACGTGATTGACGCAGCGCTTGATTCCAATGTAAAAAAGGTGGTGGCTCTTTCCACGGACAAGGCGGTGAATCCGGTAAACCTTTACGGGGGAACCAAGCTGGTTTCCGACAAGCTTTTCATTGCGGCCAACGCCTATGCCGGAACCAAGGATATCAATTTTTCCATCGTCCGTTACGGCAACGTGGCGGGAAGCCGGGGCTCGATTATTCCGTTTTTCCATAATATCATCAAAAACGGCGGCAACGAGCTTCCCATTACCGACTACCGGATGACCCGTTTCTGGATTAGCTTAACCGAAGGGGTGGAGCTGGTGATTAAGGCTCTGGAGGAGGCTACCGGCGGAGAAACTTTTATCAGCAAGATTCCGTCCTTCAAGGTGACGGATTTGGCAAAGGCAATGCTTCCCGACTGCAAGATGCCCGAAATCGGCATCCGTCCCGGGGAAAAGCTGCATGAAATCATGGTTACGGTGGAGGACTCCGCCACGACTTATGAATACGATAAGCATTTTATCGTCTATCCCCAGGTAGTGTGGAACGACAAGCAGAAGATTAATTTAAGCGGAAAGAAGGTGGAGGAGGGCTTCGCCTACAGCTCCGGCAGCAACAGGGAATGGCTTGGCGTGGAGGATATCAGAAAGCTTCTTGAAACGCTGGACCTGGAGAAGTAAAAAATCAGGAAAGGGCGGCATATAATATATAGCTGCGGAACGAAAACAGTGAAGTATGAGGCGTGCCGGAGAGTTTCGGCACGCCTTTCTCAGTCTCAGGGAGGAATTATGGATATAAAAGTGGAAGAAAATTATTTGCGAAAGGCAATGGACTTACATAAGAACACGCCCGCGGTGGACGCACATCTGGATTTGGCGGGGGAGGTTCTCTTAAGGCATCAGGCGGGAGAGAAGGAAGTCGTCAGAAATCACTACCTTCCGAATTTTCAGAAAGCCGGAATCAGGCTGGTGGCGTCCTCTGTCTTTGTGGAAACGGGAAATCTGGACAGGGGGTGGGAGAACGCTCTGGAACAGATAGCCGCGTTAAGGCAGGACATAGAGGGACTTGAAGCGGTTTCGATTGTGGAAAGCGGCAGGGATATTGACAAAGCCTTAGAGGAAGGCAAAATCGGGATTTTACTTTATATGGAGGGGCTTGACTGCATCGGCGGGGACATTGACAGGCTGAACGAGTTGCACGGGCTGGGAGTAAGAGGAGCCGCCCTCACGTGGAGCAGGCCCAACGAGCTGGCTAACGGATGCTGTAAGGCGTTGGAGCATAAGCAGGTATGCGGGGGCCTTAGCGATGCGGGAAAAGAGGCGGTAAAGCGGCTGGAGGAGCTTTCCATGTTTGTGGACGTGAGCCATTTAAACGACGATGGATTCGAGGACTTGTGTAAAATTGCCAAAAGACCTTTCATTGCCACCCATTCTAACAGCAGAAAAGTGTTTGACAGCTTTCGGAACATGACCGACGAACAGATGCGGCGTCTGGCGGCGCAGGGCGGAATCATGGGAGTGAACGGATGCCGGTGCATTGCCGGTTCCCTGGGCGGCAACCATCTGGAAATGCTTTGCCGTCATATAGAATATGAGGTGGAAATCATGGGGGCGGAGCATGTGGGTTACGGATTTGACCTGTGCGATTCCTACGACGAGGCGCGGGCCGCGCTGCGGGGAGAAAAATGCGAGAGAAACGGCGACTGCCTTTTGGACCACGGTCAGATTCCTCTGGTTACGGCGGCGCTTTGGCAAAGAGGGATGGACGAGGAGAGCCTTAAGAAAATTATCGGGGGAAATTTTCTGGAATACTTTAAACAGAGAATATAAGCAGTCTGCCAGAGAATGCATGGACAGAATCGGGGAAATTATTTGAGACTCCTGTCTGCGTGCCTTCCTCAATATGCGAAGCTGTTAACGCCACCCGGTTAACAGCTTCGCATATGGAAAACCTTACTGTATCAGGAACATATCCTGCAAAAGCAGCCAGTTGGGGCGGAAAAACTGCATAATCTGCCAGTATCCCATTCCCCGCAGAGAATATTTTGGCAGCAGGGAAAATTTTTCCCTGTAGCTCCGCACATCCTCAAACCATACCTCATGGAGCTGACCGTCCTTCTCGTACCGGAAATAAGGGGACATGGCGGTTTCGTCAAAGGAGATGGGAACGTCTGCGTCTATGGCAAGCTGTACGGCTTCCAGATTGCTGATGGTTCTTGCCCGTGAACGGCCTCTGACAAAGGGGAGCGTCCAGTCATAGCCGTAGTTGGGGATTCCCAAATCGATTTTCTCCGGGGGAATGCGGGTGACGGCGTATTCAACCACTTCACGCACCTTATTGATGGGAGCGACAGCCATGGGAGGGCCGTAGGTGTACCCCCACTCGTACGTCATGAGCAGCACACTGTCGGCAGCCTCCCCGAGAAGCCTGTAGTCCTTTCCGGCATAGAGAAGCCCGGCCTGAGTATCGGAGGTTTTCGGCACAAGCGCCACGGACACATGGTATCCGTAGGGGGAAAGAAAGGCTCTGGCTTCCGATACAAAATCCGCAAAGGGAACCCGGTCCTCGGGAAGAATATATTCAAAATCAATGTCCAGCCCCAAAAAGCCCTTTTCCTGTAAAGCGGTCAGCAGCTGGGAAAGCAGATTGCTTTTTGCATCTTCATTGTTGACCAGAGAGGTAATCAGGCTATTGTTAAAGTTTCCGTCAGGGCCTAAGGGGGTCAGGGTGAGCACAGGGCCCACTCCGGCGGCAAGGGCGGAGTTAATCATAGCGCTGTCGTCCGCCGTGGGAGGTATCAGGTCCCCCTGCGTGGTAAAGCCATAGGAAAAAACGGACAGGGTTGTGAGATAGGGAAGCGTTTCCTCCAGAACATTTTGTCTGATGTAAGGGTAGGCATAACCGTTTACATAAGCCGGATAAGCAGAGGCAAAAGGCTCGCCCACGGGCAAAAGCAGGGCCTGCCCGATTGCCAGGGGATAGGGATAGACAAGCTGATTGTCAAAAATAACAGAAGATACCGGAATGCCAAAGCGCTCAGCGATGGAATCGACGGTATCTCCTTTTTTTACTACATATATTTCCATAAAAATTCCTGCCGAAAAGGTCTTTGCTTTATGGTATGCACAGGCAGGCTTATTTGGTAATTGGAATTCCCAGATGGATTTTGCGGTAGACCTTCCAAATAAGAACTACCGGGAGCGATATCGCCAGATATAAAGTGGAAAAAAGTCCTGCAATTCCGCCCACAACGGCAACGAGTAAAATTCCTATGTTCATGTCATTCACCTCCATATACACAGATTTTATCAGAAGAAAAATTGCGGGGAAAGCAAAGAAGGGGTTCTTTAACAACAGTTTAACGTTATCTTAACGATTTATTAACATAAAGATGTAAACGGGATAAAAAAGCCTGCTACAAATCCATTTTGTGCGGGGAGTACGGGTTGCATAATGAAATAAAAAAATCTATAATGGAAGCAGGAAAGATAACCATACTTTAAAGAATTCTGTGGAGACGCAGGGAATTTATGAGGGAAAGCATTATGGGAAAAACAGGTGTTGAAAATGAGAGAATAAAAGAACTTGAAGAGCAGCTTCAGATAGTAAAGGAATGCTGTCAGATGCTGATAGAAACCACTCCGGCCTTATTTTTCAGATATAAGCCTGCCGAAGACGAAATGGTTTTTCTCTATAATTTTCCAGACAACAGGGTGAGGAAAGTGATGAAAGGCTACCATCAGTTTTTGCGGACATCCGGCAGCGTTCACCCCGACCATGTAAAGACTCTGCTGGATATGCTGGACGGCGCGTCCCATATGGCGGTTCGCCGGGATATCACTTATCTGAAGAAGGGGGCGGGCGGAGAATATCAATGGCATAAGGTATGGTATACCAGCGTGGTAGGCGACGAAGGAGAGGTTGACAGCGTCTTTGGCAGAATTGAAAATATCCATGCTTCGGTTACAGGAAAGCAGGATATGATTCACAAGATAGAGACGGACTTTCTGACGGGACTGCATAATAAGGGCGCGGCCACGGATAAAATTGTCAGATGGCTGAAGGAAAATCCGTCGAAGGAAGCCCATCTGATTATGCTGGATTTGGACGACTTCAAGGGTGTCAATGATATCTACGGACACGCTTTCGGGGACGTGGTGCTTCGGGAAACCGGAAAGGTGATTTCGGAGTGCTTTGACCATAACAACAGTATTCTCTCCCGGTTCGGCGGCGATGAGTTCATTGTTTTTGTGATGGATGAACCGCTCAAAAAGGTGGAGGAGAGAATCGGCAGGATGATGCAGAAGCTGGCGGAGGACATCAAGGGGATGGAACAGCCCCTGCATTGCAGCGTTGGAATTACTGCAAGGATTTCGCCGTTAGACGAATTTGAAGACCTTTTCAACCGCGCCGACAATGTGATGTATGTTGCAAAGAACAGGGGAAAGAACCGGTACTTCGTAGACAGAAGACATTCCCCAAGACCGGTGCAGCAGGCGGCTGTGGAGACGGAAATATAGAAATAAGAAAAAAGGAGGGCAATATGAATAAGCAGCAGGTTGCGGAAAAGCTTGCTTCATGCGGGCAGGAACATGTGATGAAGTACTATGACGAACTGACAGAAGGCGAGAAGGAGCTTCTCCTTTCGCAGGCGGAGAGTACGGATTTTTCCGTGTTATCTTCTTTGGGCAGCTTAAAGGGAGGGAACGAGAGAGGGGTAATCACACCTCTTGGAGCCATGCAGCTTCCCGAAATCCGGCAGAAGGAGAAGGAATTTAAAGAAGCCGGGCTGGAAGCCATAAAGAAGGGAAAAGTAGGCGCGGTTCTTTTGGCGGGCGGTATGGGAACCAGATTGGGCTCCGACGACCCCAAGGGAATGTATAACATCGGGATTACCAGAGAGGTATATATTTTCCAGCGCCTTATCGAAAACCTTCTGGAGGTGGTAAAGGAAGCCGGAGCTTATGTGCCGCTTTATGTGATGACCAGCGACAAAAACAATGAGGCGACGGTTAAATTTCTGAAGGAGCATCATTACTTTGGCTATGAGGAAAAGTTTGTAACCTTCTTCATGCAGGAGATGGCTCCGGCCTGCGACCCCGACGGGAAGGTTTATATGGAAGAAAAGTGGAAGATTTCCACATCGCCCAACGGGAACGGCGGCTGGTACACCTCCATGCATAAGTGGGGCGTGGCGCAGAAGGCCATGGAGGACGGCGTGGAATGGCTGAATGTTTTTGCGGTGGACAATGTGCTCCAGCGGATTGCCGACCCCTGCTTTGTGGGCGCGGTGATTGCAAACAACTGTGCGTCAGGGGCCAAGGTGGTGAAAAAGTGCGCGCCGGACGAAAAAATAGGGGTTATCTGCTTAGAGGACGGAAGGCCGTCGATTGTGGAATATTACGAGCTTACCGACGAGCTGATGAATGCCAAAGATGAGAACGGCGACCCGGCCTATTACTTTGGCGTGATTCTCAATTATCTTTTCCGTATCAGCGACCTGGAAAAAATCCGTGAGAGAAACCTTCCTCTGCATCTGGTAGAGAAGAAGATTTCCTACATTGACGAGGCGGGAAATAAGGTAAAACCGGAAGCGCCCAACGGATATAAGTTCGAGCAGCTGGTTCTGGATATGATTCATGAAATGGACAGCTGCCTGCCCTTCGAGGTGGAACGAAACAGAGAGTTTGCGCCGATTAAAAACAAGACGGGTATCGACTCCGTGGAAAGCGCCCGAAAGCTTTGTAAGGAGAACGGAATTACCCTTTAACATTTTGACAGGTTTGAGTAACATTACTATCTTGCCCCGGATACTGGCGGATAGGTAGAATAAATTTTGACAACAGAACGGATTGTGGCAAAAGCCATAACATATGACAGGCAGGAGAATAAAAAGGAGGCAGAAAAATGGCAATACTTGTTACAGGCGGCGCCGGATATATCGGCAGCCATACGGTGGTGGAACTGCAGAATGCAGGTTATGATGTGGTTGTGGTTGACAACCTGAGCAATTCCAGTGAAAAGAGCTTACAGAGGGTGGAGAAAATTACCGGAAAGCCGGTTACTTTCTATAAGGCGGATATATTGGACAGGGCTGCCTTAAATGCCATATTCGATAAAGAAAAAATTGATTCCTGCATCCATTTTGCAGGATTAAAGGCAGTTGGAGAGTCGGTTCAGAAGCCCTGGGAATACTATGAAAACAACATTTCAGGGACATTGACGCTGGTGGACGTCATGAGGGGACACGGCGTAAAAAATATTATCTTTTCTTCCTCCGCAACGGTTTACGGCGACCCGGCGGTGATTCCCATTACAGAGGAATGCCCCAAGGGACAGTGTACGAACCCCTACGGATGGACAAAGTCCATGTTAGAGCAGATTCTTACGGATATACAGAAAGCAGACCCGGAATGGAATGTAATTCTGCTCAGATACTTCAATCCCATCGGAGCCCATAAGAGCGGCACTATGGGAGAGAATCCCAACGGAATTCCCAACAATCTGATGCCTTATATTACGCAGGTTGCAGTAGGGAAGCTGAAGGAGCTGGGCGTATTCGGAAACGATTACGACACCCCCGACGGTACGGGCGTAAGAGATTACATCCATGTGGTTGACCTGGCGGTCGGACATGTGAAAGCGCTTAAAAAGATTGAGGAGAACGTGGGCCTTGGCATTTACAATCTGGGAACCGGCGTGGGCTACAGCGTACTGGATATCGTGAAGAACTTCGAGGAAGCCACGGGAGTGAAAATCCCCTATGTCATTAAGCCGAGACGCGCGGGCGATATCGCGGCCTGCTATTCGGACGCTTCCAAGGCAAAGAAAGAGCTTGGCTGGGAGGCCCAGAACGGCATCAGGGAAATGTGCGCGGACTCCTGGAGATGGCAGAGCAATAACCCGAACGGGTATGAGGATTAAAGCTGAAAATTGATGCCCCGCAGCTCTGCTGCGGGGTTTTGCCCCCTTGCCGGGGCGGTATCTGCCCTTTCTGGAAGAACAGGTAAGCCTCGCGGCGTTTGTCAAATGGCTGCAAGGGATAAAATTCTTTATAATCTTTTTATGTATTTTAGTTTATAAATATTAAATAATCAGAAACTGCTTGCGAAACAATATTTAATCTGCTATATTGAATTCATCAATTCAAAGTGAATCTCTTATTTCTTTCTTTTATTCTGTATGGTACAAAAGCGCCATAAGGGAAGAAATCTGTATCGGCATCTCGCCGGAAATTCACGGAATAAAATCAAAATTGCAAGGCGGAGATGACAGTACAGAGGATAAACTTGTGTCTCGTATGTTCTGCATACTCCGCCGGAAGGAGGATGTATGGGATATACCAAAAAGACCCTGCAGGAGCTTGACTTAATCGACAATTTCCTGTCAAACGCAATCGCTTCCAACCGGGAGTTAGGGGAGCCGTTTTACCGGCTGCTGTTGTCAGTTCTGCTTGGAAAGGAGCTGAAAACCGTCCGTGTGCTGGCACAGCAGATAATCCCGGCGGCGTCGCCGGAGCTACGGGGAATCCGTATGGATGTGGAGATAACAGAATACGATTGCAATAAGGAGACGGTGACGAACGTTTACGACATAGAACCCCACCTGCGGGACGGGCTGCACCTGCCGAGGCATAACAGATACTATCAGGCAAAGATAGACGGGAGGTATGTGAAAAGGGGGCTGAAGGATTTTTCGGAAATACCGAATCTTTATGTAATAACTATTACGAATTACGACATATTCGGGTATGATTACATGATGTACACGGTACGGAACAGGTGTGAGGAGATACCCGAGCTTGGGTATGACGACGGCCTGACATTTCTGTATTTTAACACAAAAGGGAAAAAAGGAGGTAGTCAGGGGATAAAAAACATGTTAAGATATATCCAAAATAGTGATAGCAAAAATGCGGTGGATGAAGCAACCAGAGAGATAGACACATATGTGAAGAAGGTGAAGAATCTGCCGGAAGTGGAGGCGGGATATATGACATTAGGCGACTGGATAGACGGTATAGTTGAGGATGCAAAGAGGGATATGGAGGAGGAGGTAAGGAGAGAGGTTACGGAGAAAGTGAAAGAAGAAGTAACCAAAGAGATAACGGAGGAAGTGACAAACAAGGTAACGGAGGAAGTGACAAACAAAGTGACCGAGGAAGTGACAAAAAAAGTAACGGAGGAAGTGACGAACAAAGTAACCGAAGAAGTGACAAACAAGGTGACCGAAGAAATGACGGAGCAGAGCATAAAGGCCGTTATAGAAATATATCAGGAATATCATGATACGAAAGAAAATGCAGTTATGAAACTTCGCGGCAAATTCCCTGACTATGCAAATCAGGCGGAGGAGCTGGTAGAAAGATACTGGAAAGAAAATTGAGAAAAGACCTTTAATGGGGATGGGCAATGGTCTCTATGCCCATCCCCGTTTGCCGGTTGTTGTGGCGAGTTTGCCGGTTATTGTGACAAGGCGATTACACAGTTGTCTTAAAATCAATCTCATACCTTGTCCCATGGGAAAACAGAATCCCGTCCGTTAGCCGGATGCAGAGGATGCAGGTATTTGTGTCCTCAAAATTGTTATGCCCGTTATCAATCCATTCCGCAAAAGCCTTTCGCAGCTTTCCGGCGATTTCCGCATTTTCCGGCTTTTCGAAATATCCCAGATTAACGCCTGTTCCGTGAGCGGTAAACCAGTCTCCGGCAATTGCGACGAGAGGATTCTGCTCAATCTGCTTCATTTTATTGGAAAGTCCATGGGTAATCACATAAAACGACCCGTTTTCATAAAAAGCGTTCACATTGCGCGCATAAGGAATGCCGTTAATTGTTGTGGCAAGCGCGATGATATTGTCCTTTCCAAAACGTTCCGTCATAATCATTTCTGCCTCTTTTGTCAGCTTTTCCAAGGTAAAATCACCTCCCTTCTGTCCAGACCGGAAAAACGGCGTACCTGTCATTTTTCGCTCTTATAAAAATCCCCGATTGCGCCCAGATATTTCCCGATGGAATGATAGTTTCCCGAATATATCACGGGGTCAAATGCAGTCAAATCGATTCCGTTACTTTCGACATCAATCTGCTCGTCCACCTGCACGTTTTTCACCCGGCAGAAAAAGGTGTCCGACTCTCCGGTAGTGACTGTCCTTTCCACCTCGCATTCGCAGACCCAGGGACTTGCGTCAAGGGTTGGCGCTTCCACGCAGAGGGCTTTATCCCAGGTGTAGGAAACAGCATCTTTTTTTCCGTTCTTCCCGGAGGTTTGACCAAAATAGTCAACCAATTCAAGCATTGCGTTTGTGGCGAGGTTGATGCTGAGCTGTCCGGTTCTTTGCACATTTTGCTTTGTCTGTTTTGTGCCGTACATGCTGATGATGTTCAGATAATCAAAATCCTTCTCGCAGGTTTTACTTACCCATGTGATTGGGGCAAAATCCGGCGTGCCATCCTCATTATAAGTGCCGATAATATAGGTGGGCTGTACAATCATTCCGTGACTGGTTCCGACTGATTTTCTTTTCATGTTAAAATCCGCTCCTTTGCTGCTTTAGTTGATAGTAACGTTTTCCGGCGTCAGCTTAAAAATTACAAAAAATATCTCATCCTGATTTGTATATTCCTGCCGAATCACAGGATACAGGTTCAGCATTGCCTCCCTGATTTCCAGAGAGCTTTCTTCCTTTGCGCAGCCGCTTATTCGAATCCATTTGCGGGTATATAAATTGTAGCTTGCCAGCGCCACCTGTGGATTCCCCATAAGCTGTCCGTAAAGGCTTTTGCGCTTATCGGTGGCAAAATACAGCGCCCTTTCGTCCGCATAAAGCATTCCCATCGGCCTTAAGCCGGGGCTGCCGTCCGCACATGTTGCCAGAAAAAAGTATCCACATTCTCTGATAAACCGGGCGCAGTCCTCCGCAGACGGTTCCCGCAGCGCAATCCCGGTCAGCCGGTCTTCTTCCAGCGCATCGTTTAACAAAAAATCGATGCTGCATTCCAGCAGCTTGCTTAATTTGATAAGCTTGTCCGTTTCGGGAAATGCCGCGTCCATCTCCCATCTGGAAACCGACTGCCTGGAAACCTTTAAGATTTCTGAAAGCCGTTCCTGAGTGATGCCTTTTCTTTTGCGCAAAGCCGCCAGCTTTTCTCCCGTGGTCATATGATGCCGCTCCCTTCTAATCCGCCGCCTGACAGTGTTACCATCTGTTTTCTATTGTAATTCCTGATAGGAAAAATGAGAAGTCCTTTGTGAGTGCATGATGTAAACTTTGGAGTGCAAAAGCAATCCTAAGCCTTCACATCCTGCCTTTTCAGCAACAGCACGGCGCATCCGCAAAAAAGGAAAAGGCAGGCAAGGCAGCTTACAAAAAACAGAATTCCGTTTCCGGCGAGTATGTCTTCGCTTTTGCTGGAGTTCATCCCCAGCATCATAAGGGAATAGGGATACAGAATCCCGAAGCGGGAGTTGGAAGCCAGAAATCCGGTGATGCTTCCGACAACGGCGACGGCAACGGGAGCGGCAAAGCTCCGAAGCTGCATGGAAACAAAAAGCTGCAGGGCGGCCACCACAAGTCCTCCAAGGCATCCCCGCGCCATATAAATAAGGAGCTGCGCCGGAGGAAAGCCGGGCAGGCCTGTCAGTCTGCCGGAGAGGAAGTACAGCAGAAAGAGCCAGAGCTGTGTCAGAAGTGTGATTCTGGCAATGATTATCAGCTTCCCGAAGAAAATACTGCTTACCTTTACCGGCGCAGTCAAAAGCAGGTTCCGGTTTTTGTTTTGATTTTCAAGCCGCCACAGGTAGCTGCAGTAGATGGCAATAAGGGGCGCAAAGAAAAAATCCGTGTAAAAAAGCGTCACCTGGGTCCACAGGGAGTACCATTCGCTTTTGAGGAGCCCCAGATTATTTAAGTAGTTCTGCGTACCCATAACAGCGGGGATGACGGGAATCAGCAGAAAGGCCAGCCAGATAAACGAGCGTCTTATTTTTAGATTTTCACTTTTGATACAGGCAGTCAGCATTTTTCAGACCTCCTTTTTCATAAATCTGTCTTTACCAAACAGGTAAGCGATGATTCCAAACACGACAAAGCCGATATAAAACGGGACGGTAAAAGGAACCGGATAGTAGGTGACGGTCCGGGAGGCTTCCTCGTAGTAAAGGCCAACGGTAGAGAAAACCATATAATAGCCCCATGGCAGCAGGTAAGCGATGGGTATCTGCGAAAAAAAGCCTGAGAAGATGCCGAAAAAGGTCCCTGCCACACCCACAAACAGGGGAAACAGCTGATTGTCCGACAGAAGGGAAAGGGACTGCTGTATGATAATCAGGAGCGTACCCACAGTAAGGCCGGACAAAAGGAAAAACAGGATATTTTCCGCAGGGGCAGGCTGCGCTACATGGAAAATTCTACACAGTATATAAATAAGGGCCGTCTGAGCCAGTGTAAAGAAAAGCAGGTACAAAAAGCTTAAAAGCAGTTTTATGTGGTAAATGCTGTGCCTTGGCTGCATGGTACACAGAAGCTTAAAGGTGTTCCCCTTCAACTCCATATCGCAGAGCCGGCTTTCCGCGCAGGCTATGATAACGGGAAGAAAAAAGGAATTCATAAGGGGAAAATTTGCAAGAAGATAGTAATATCCCTGCTGCGTGATGACGTCATTCCGCGCCTGCATTCTGGACATGGCCCAGAGCGCCCATATTATCATGAGCCCGAGAGCCGCCGCATAAACCAGTCCGATATGGCGGCGTCTGGTCTTTTTCAATTCCGTTAAAAATAATCTCATCATAGGCTCACCTGCTTTCCCGTAAGTTTGAGGAAAATATCCTCCAGCGAATGCTGGCGCTCCTCCACCCGCCAGATTCCAATGCCTTCCTTTACCAGCTCGGAGATTAAATACGCCGTCCGCTCGTCGGCGGTCTCCGGGAATGTCAGATAGTCTTCTTCCAGCCGGCAGTCAATCTGATTTTCATTTAAGACGGCCAGCGCCCGGTTATTGTTGCTGGTGCGAAGGCATAGCTGGCGGCGGCTGTATTCATGAAGGTGGAGAAGGCTGTCCTGATAAATCAGCTTTCCCTTATTGATAATCCCGGCATAATCCGCCATCTGGTCGATTTCGCTTAAAAGGTGGCTGGACACCATGACGGTCATGTGATAAGCCTGCGGCAGGGAGCGCACCAGCTCCCGCATTTCCTGGATTCCGGCAGGGTCAAGTCCGTTGGTGGGCTCGTCCAGAAGAAGAAGCTTCGGATGCCCGAGAAGCGCGCCCGCAAGGCCAAGGCGCTGTTTCATTCCAAGGGAATAATGGCCGGCTTTCTTGTCCTGCTGCTTTTCCATCCGCACAATGGAAAGCGCTTCGTCGATTTCCTTTTTCGGAATATTTTTCAGGGTACAGATGATTTCCAGATTTTCCCGCCCGGTAAGATGGCCGTAGTAGGAGGGGGACTCAATCAGGGAGCCGGTCTGCTTTAAGATTGCCAGCCGGAGCTTTTCATTAATATAAGGACTGCCCGCGAAGTTTGCCGTCCGTTGTCCGGGGTCATTTCCTGTGGAGGCCAGAGTGGTTCCCAGAACGGAAATACTTCCGGCTGTGGGCTTAATCAGGCCCAGCAGCATCTTCATGGTGGTGGTTTTTCCGGCGCCGTTAGGGCCTAAAAACCCGTAAATGCAGCCTTGCGGTACGGCGAGGTTCACATTATCAACCACGTTGACGGACGTGCGGTCTGCCGAACCCTGCCGGGTATGCCCGGGAGTGCGTCCCTGCCGGTAGGCTTTGGTAAGGTTTTTCGTTTCAATTACAAAATTTTGTCTGTTCATAAGTAGTTTTCCTTTCTTTCAGGTTTAAGAGGAGTATACAGGGCGTTCCTTACATGAAAATGAAAGCTGCCTTACGTTTACCTTAAATCTGCGGCGGATTGCTTACGGGGAGGAGGTTTTATATTATAATAGAGAAAAAGAGGAAACGGGGACGGTTATGAAATACATTTTTGAGAGTACATTGCTTTTGGTGGATGATAACGGGGAATTTTTAAAAATGGTAACAGGAATTTTGAAAAGGGAAGGCTTCCTTCATATAGACTGTGCCGCCGGCGTGAGGGAGGCGGAGGATTATTTTTTGAAAAAGGAACCTGACCTGGTGGTTTTAGACGTCAATCTTCCCGACGGGGACGGCTTTTCCCTGATGCAGAAAATAAGAACCGTGTCGGAGGTGCCGGTGCTTTTCCTCTCAGCCAGGGATGAGGACAGCGACCGGCTTTTAGGGCTTGGGCTTGGAGCCGACGACTATATGGTAAAGCCTTTTTTGCCCAGAGAGCTGATTCTCCGTATCAGCGCCATACTGAAAAGAACCTACTTCCCGAAGGGCAGTCCGGCGAACAGGGATGAGGTTTTAGTCCTGGGGGAATGTACGGTTGATTTTAAAAGCGGCGTGGCAAGATGGGCGGATAAGGAAATCCCGCTGACGGCAAAGGAATTGCTGATTTTGCGCAAGCTCTGGGAAAACAGGGGGAATATTGTGACCTTTGACCAGCTCTGTCAGGCGGTGTGGGAGGACAATTATTTCGGCTATGAAAATACGATTATGGTGCATATCAGGCGGCTTCGGGAGAAGATTGAGGAAAATCCGTCAAGGCCCCGTTTCCTCATAACGGTGCGGGGGCTGGGGTATAAGCTGAAGGTGTAGGCAAAGCGGTGCAGAGGGACAGGCTTGCAGATACAGGATGGGCGAAGCGGAAGAAGGCGGTGCATAAGCGGGCGCCGGGAAAATGAAGGCAGAGAAAGTCATGAAGGATTTACTGAAAATTTACAGCAGATATATAGGAATCACCTGGGTAATTGTGGTATTTCTGATTTTTGTGAATCTTGGCGGCCTGATGGTATTCGGCATTTATCATGTGGCAGGCGATATTAACATGTTTCCCAGGAGCCTGCGGGGACTGGAAAAGATTGTGGACGGCGCAGACGGCGGGGACGGCTTTGTCATGACCGGAGAAATAGAGGAATATCTGAAAACCAGAGATTTCATTTTCCTTATGGTTCTAAATGACGATGGAGACGTGGTTTATTCCTGGAAGAAACCGGAGGAGCTTAAGGAGCATTATACATTGGGGGAGGTGGCCGCCTTCACCAGATGGTATCTCGGAGATTATCCGGTAAAGGTGCTTCGGACGAAAAAGGGACTTCTGGTGGCCGGCAGGGAAAAGGGAAGCGTATGGAAATATCCGATTGAAATTTCCATGGAATTTATGGATGACGCATTTGCATATTTGCAGATTTTTTTGCTGCTTAATGCGGCGGTGGCGATTATGGTGGTACTTTTTCTGGGGTATCGTTATTACAAATCCCTGCGGCCGCTTTCAGAAGGCATCAGCGCATTGTCCGAAAACAGGAAAATCCATCTTATGGAAAAAGGGGCGGCTTCCAGCCTTGCGGCGCAGATTAACCGCACCTCCGACGTACTTGAGAGGCAGAAGGAGGCGTTAGAGCGGCGGGATACGGCAAGGACGGAATGGATAGCGGGCGTGTCTCATGATATCAGGACGCCCCTTTCCATGATTATGGGATACGCCGACGAGCTTGAGAGCGGCGGGTATCTTGATGAAGAATACAGGGCAAAGGCGGCGGCGATAAGAAGCCACAGCCTTCAAATTCGGCAGTTGATTGAGGATTTGAATCTGACCTCCAGGCTGGAGTACCATATGCAGCCTCTGCGGCTGAGCGCTTTTTATCCCGCCTCCCTTTTGCGCCGGCTTGCGGCGGAGATAATGAATGAGGAGCCGGGAGAGCAGTACGAGCTGATACCGGATATTGAGCCGGAGTTAGAGGGCTTTGAGGTGAAAGGAGACGAGCGGCTGATTTCACGGGCGGTGAGAAACCTGTTAAACAACAGCATCCGCCACAATCCGGGAGGCTGCCGGATTGAGCTGACGGCCCGGCGGACAGAGGACGGCTTTCTTGTCCTTGTAAGAGACGACGGCTGCGGAATCAATGATGAGATTGTCAGATGCCTTATGGAGGAGAAAGAAATCGGCGGGGAGGCGTTTGGCGCGGAAGTCGTTAAGGGGAGCGGCGGTGAGAAAGGGGGAGGAGGAGGCTTTCAGGGAAAAGAAAAGCCCCACATTATGGGACTTCGCATTGTAAAGCAAATCGTGCTTGCCCATAAGGGGGTTTTTGAAATACAGGATAAGGGGCGCTGCGTGAGCATGCGGTTTCCGGCCGAAATCTCCTGAGAACAAGCCGGCAGTACCTGTTACCGCCGGAACCGGTTTTGAATGCCTGCTGCAGATTTATGCCACATACAGGAACATAAAAATAAAGTGGCAGATGCTTCCGCCCATGACAAATAAGTGGAAAATTTCATGGGAGCCGAAAAATTCATGCTTCTGGTTAAAAAGCGGGAGCTTCAACGCATAAATCACGCCGCCCACGGTATAAATAATTCCTCCGGCAAGGAGCCAGCCGAAAGCGGCATGAGGCAGAATCCGCCACAGCGGGCCGAACACGGCAACGCAGGCCCAGCCCATGGCAATATAAATCACAGAGGAAAACCATTTCGGGCAGGTAATCCAGAAGGCTTTCAGCGTCATGCCAAGGAGAGCGATTCCCCATACGGCAGCCAGAAGGGCATAGCCGGTTTTACCGCCAAGGATAATCAGGCAGACCGGCGTGTAGGAGCCGGCAATCAGCACAAAAATCATCATGTGGTCCAGCTTGCGGAAAACGCGCAGGGCTTTCCCGGTGAGATTCAGCGAGTGGTAGGTTGCGCTGGCGCCGTAGAGCAGTATCATGCTGATACAGAAGATACTTAAAGCCAGCAGAGTTTTACCGCCGGAGGAAAGGGCGGACTTGATTAAAAGAGGAGCCGCGGCAAAGACGGCCATCATCATACCGATAAAATGTGTGATTGCGCTTCCGGGTTCCCGTATAGTAATTTGCATAAATAACACCTCCTGAAACAATGAATATGCAATAAGTAGTTTTGAATACTATGTGTAATATATTATGATACTACTACGTATTGTTTCTTGTGTCAACCGAATTTATGCAAATTTAAGAAAATCAGTCCTCCTCAATCACATGAATTTCCAGATAGTCAAAATCAATGGCCTCAATAAAATTATCCTGTGTGAATCTCGCCTTGTCGTGCCGTTTAAATTCCGCGATGGTGGCATCCAGCCAGATGGGCTTTCCCAAATCAAACTCATAGCAAATGTCGTCCAAAGCCTGAAAAACCTTATGGGTGCGGGTATCCTCGCAGTCGTTGCAGATAACGGTATCTTTAATTAAACGATTATCCCTGAAAATTTTTGCCCATAATCTAAACATAAATTCAGCCTCCGCTTTCCCGGACATTCACAATGCTTTCCCGATTTCAATATGGCACTATCATATCATAAGGAAAATGAAAAATCAGTAATAAAATCAGATATTTTACATAGACTTTTAAACAGGGTTAAGCCCGTGGGTATGAGACCGCCCACAACAAAGGGCGGCTCTTATGAAATGAAACTTTTTTCATGAATAATATACATTATTATTCAAAAGTATGATAGAATATAAAAAGGAGCAGGGAGAGAAAAAGTATTTTTCCGGCCTCTGTTTCAAAAGCGGATAAAAATATACTGGACGCGGCAAGGCGGGTGACAAAATGGAATTATGCGATGAACGGGACAGCGACGTGGGGAGCTGGGAGGAGGTCATTCTGATTTACCGGTCTGCGCTGAAGCAGATTCTGACAAAAATGGAAATCCTGAACGACGAATTCCAGCATGTACACAGGTACAATCCCATTGAGCATATAAAATCCCGGCTCAAAACCTCTGAAAGTATTGTCAAAAAGTTAAAAAAGCACGGCCACGAGTCCACCATTCAAAATATGGTCAGGTACGTAAACGACATTGCGGGCGTCAGGGTAATCTGTTCCTTTACCTCCGATATTTATCAGATTGCGGAAATGATTACGAATCAGGATGATATCAAGGTGATTGGCGTCAAGGATTACATCATCAATCCCAAAGACAGCGGGTATAAGAGTTATCACATGCTGGTGACAATACCTGTATATTTATCCGACAGAATTGAGGAGACAAAAGTAGAAATACAGATACGTACCGTCGCTATGGATTTCTGGGCGAGCCTGGAGCATAAAATCAATTACAAATTCGAAGGAATGGTTCCGGTACATATCGAAAAAGAGCTGATTGAATGCGCCAAAATGGTATCTGAACTGGACGCAAAGATGCTGTCCTTAAACGAAGAGGTATTGAGTATCAGTGAAAATCAAAAATAGCCGACGGCTGTCGGCTGTTTTTTTGCAGTTGTGCGCCGAGCGGCGGAAAGTATCAAAAGGAGGAAAAGAAAATGGCAATAGAAAGAGTAAAAGCATTTTTCAGAGAATACGGAATGGAGGAGCGTGTACGCGAGCTTGACGAATCCAGCGCCACAGTGGAGCTTGCCGCCGCCGCCCTTAACTGCGAACCGCAGAGAATAGCAAAGACGCTCTCCTTCATGGTGGATGACCACGCAGTACTTGTGGTGGCTGCAGGGGACGTAAAAATCGACAATCCCAAATATAAGGCGCAGTTTGGCAAAAAGGCAAAAATGCTGTCGCCGCAGGAAGCGGAAACGCTGGTGGGACATGCAGTAGGCGGCGTTTGCCCCTTTGCGGTAAACGAAGGTGTGGAGGTATATCTTGACGAATCGCTGAAACGGTTCGAAACGGTTTTTCCGGCCTGCGGAAGCGGAAACAGCGCGATAGAGCTTACGATTCCCGAGCTTGAAAAATATTCCGGGGCTGCGGGCTGGATAGACGTCTGCAAGTTAATGAATGCCTGACCAACGGTTGTCAATTTTCGGATAACGGTGAGGGTATGTGTCAGAGAGGCTGTCACCCCGGGTACCATATTCAATATCCGGGATTTTTATGATAAAATGAGGAGTGCCCAGGCACATCGCTGCACCTGGGCTATTATGAAAAAATTTATCTATGCGTGTAATGAAAACATTACGTTGTCTCTTGTTTGATTTAAATATAGTGTACAACACAAATATGAATAAATTATGAACACGATGTAAATATATCGTTAATTATTACAATATACAAAATTAAACGTCTGGAAAAATATGCAAAATGCATAAATAGGAAACAGGAGGCTTTTACAATGGCATCAGTGCGCAGTATGACGGACGGCTCGCCGGGAAAATTGATTATTTCTTTTGCGCTGCCGTTAATGATAGGAAATTTGTTTCAGCAGTTCTATACAATTGCGGACGCTGCCATTGTAGGACAGGTGCTGGGGGTTTCCGCAATTGCGGCCGTGGGCGCGGCGGAATGGATTATCTGGATGGTTCAGGGCATTATCCAGGGATTTACCCAGGGCTTTTCCATACAGATGGCTCATGAGTTCGGAGCCAGGGATTACAAAAGGCTGCGCAACGTAATTGTAAATTCTGCTTTTCTGGCGGCGGTAAGCGCCTTTGTACTTCTTGTAGCCGGGCAGGCTCTGGCAAGATGGCTGCTTGGCGTGCTCAATACGCCGGATGCAGTTTTTGCGGAGGCTTCGCTTTATATACGGACGATGTTCTGGGGGATACCGGTAGTTATGGCATACAATCTCTTTGCCGGGGTGCTCCGCTCTCTGGGAGACGGCAAAACGCCTTTGTACGCCATGGTTTTTGCTTCCATATTAAATGTGGTTTTGGATTTGCTGTTTGTCCCTGTGCTGCATATGGGCGTGTTTGGAGCGGCTGCGGCAACGGTAATTGCACAGCTCTGCTCCGGCGTATTTTGCTTTTTTAAAATTATCAGAATTGAAATGCTCAAGCTTAGCCGCGAGGACTGCAACCTGTCGGGGGCGCTGCAGCTGCGGCTGTTGAATCTGGGAATGCCCATGGCGTTCCAGAACGCGGTGATTTCGGTGGGCGGTATGATTGTCCAGTTTGTGATTAACGGATTCGGCGTGGAATTTATTGCAGGCTTTACCGCCACCAATAAGCTGTACGGCATGCTGGAAGTTGCTGCCACCTCCTACGGCTTTGCCATGACAACCTACACAGGGCAGAATCTGGGGGCAGGCGAGACGCAGCGGGTCCGCGCCGGATACCGCTCTGCGATGGCAATTGCCATGGCGACGTCTCTTGTGATTGCCGCCGTGATGGTTTTAGGCGGAAAGGCAATCTTGCTCTGCTTCATTTCAGGGGAGGCAAAGACGGTGGAAACCACCCTTGCCATTGCTTACCGCTACCTGTTTATCATGAGTATCTGTCTGCCGGTTTTGTATTATCTCCATGTGACCCGTTCCTGTATTCAGGGAATGGGAAATACGGTGCTCCCCATGCTCTCCGGTCTGGCGGAGTTTTGTATGCGTACCGCCGCTGCGCTGCTTCTCCCCAGGCTGATGGGACAGCAGGGAATCTTTTATGCGGAAATTGCGGCGTGGCTCGGCGCGGATTTGGTTCTGGGCGTGAGCTATTATTATTGTGTCCGCAGGCTTAAAAATCAGGGAGGTAAAGATGAGAATTATCAATTTGATTGAAAATACAAAGGGATGCCGGGACTGCCTTTTTGAGCATGGACTGAGTTTTTATGCGGAAACGGGAAAACACAGGATTTTAGTGGATACGGGAGCCAGCGATGCTTTTATCCGGAATGCGGCACGGCTCGAGGTGGATTTGAAGCAGGTGGATATGGTGATTTTAAGCCATGGACACTACGACCATGCGGGAGGAATCCCTGCGTTTCACAGGATAAATCCGGGGGCTGTCATCTATATGCACCGTCTGGCGGGAGAGGCGTACTACCATGAAAAGGCGGGCAGCTGCCGTTACATAGGAATTGACCCGGGGATTTCGGAGCTGCCTGCGGCAGAGCTGACGGATGGAGAAAAAAGAATCGATGACGGAATTTTCCTTTTTGGCGGCGCGCGGGGGAGGAAATTGTGGCCTTCGGGAAACAGGGAGCTGAAGGTGCAAAGAGAGGGAAAATATTATCAGGACGAATTTTTACACGAGCAGTATCTGGTACTGTCCGAGGGCGGTAAGCGGGTTTTGCTTTCAGGCTGCGCCCACAACGGGATTTTGAATATTCTTGACAGGTATAGGGAAATTTTTGGCTCGGAGCCGGACGCGGTGGTGAGCGGATTTCACATGCAGAAAAAGTCCGGCTATACCAGGGAGGATTTGTCGGTGATAAGGGAAATCGGGACAGAGCTTCAAAAAAGAAATACCGTATTTTACACAGGGCACTGTACGGGAGAAATTCCCTATCAGATAATGAAGGAATGCATGGGGGAGAAGCTTGTGTATGTCCACAGCGGGGACGAGATTTTTTTGTAGAAAAATTTTGGCGGAAGAAATTCTTCCGCCGCATAGCTGCTTAACAATGATGTCTTCTGCCGGAATGGTGTGAGCCGTGATGATTACCGCGTCTGACGGGAGCGCAATAGCCCGCGCTCTGACCGCTCTGGTTTGCCGCATGGCAGGAATCGCAGGAAAAATTGCAGGTGCTGCCCTCAGCGTAGATGCAGTCGCTGTTATGCTCGTGGCAGCAGGCCAGCTGCGAGGTAATACATCCGCTTGTTTCGGTGCAGATATGAGAACAGTTTCTACGGCAGGCGTCTGTGTGAACATGGAGACAGCTTGCAGAAAAGTTGTAGCAGTCTTCTGTATGTAAATGAGAACACGGCGTTCCTGCCAGACATTCTGCCGTATGCTCCGCATGGTGTCCGCACAGGCCGGCAACTGTCGTCACATCTGTGTCAGGTGCAGCGTGAACCGGCGTACCGGGTATGATGAAAAGAATTGCTACAAGAGACAGAGCAACAAGATTGCGTATTGATTTTAAAACCATTTCACTTTCCTCCTTTGGTTCTTATTATATGCCACTTTTATCGCATATGCAATCCCTGAGCCGCATTATTCACCGGAATCCGAAAACCGATTTCCGTGCATATTATTTACATTGACTTATCAGGCTGAACCGGCGCTATTATTTTTGATTTGGAATTAAGCGTTTATTGTAAAAATACGCCGAAAGTGATATGATATTAAAACAAAGAGAAAAATACAGGAAACAATATCATACACCCGGAGGAAAACAATGGATAATTTTATGGACAAAATTTCACAGAAATTGAATTCACAGGAAATTATTCGGGCGAATGCGGCGGCGGACGCGGCGGCGCTTGAAAATCTGGAAAAGCAGCTCACCTTATTCAAAGACCAGATGCTCAGATACGACGACTGCCTTCAGGAAATGCGCAAGCTGAATCTGAAAAACATCGAGAGCGCCCAGGGCGTACAGGAGCTGACCGCCAAGGCAAATGAAAAGCTGGATAAAACGCTGGAAACTGTGGAGTCCGTGTCCGTTTCCAAAATCAAGGAGACATCGGAGCGTTCCATAGCCGGTATCAACCAGGCATTGAGCGAGGGACTTGCCAAAATTGCGGAAATTAAGGAGAACCCTGAAAATATCGAAAAGCTTACCAGAGATTTGGCAGATATACAGACGAAAGTGGCGGAGCTGTTCCAGAATCTGGAGGAGTATCTGCATACCGATAACGTAAAGGTTTACAGGAACGTGCAGGCATCCATGATTGAGGAGCTGGACAAGCAGACGGCGCTTTTGCAGGAGGGACAGAATAATCTTGCCCGGAAAAATCAGGCAATGTTTGTCTGCGTCATTATAACCATGGTAATTGCGCTCACAAATATTGCGGTTACCTTCGCGCGGATTTTAGGATTATTTTAAGGGGATTTTTATGAGTAAGCAGAGCTGGAAGCCGGGCAATATGCTTTATCCTCTGCCGGCGGTTCTTGTCACAGTGGCAGATAGGGGAGGAAAGCCGAATATATTTACGGTGGCCTGGACGGGGACTGTGTGCAGCGACCCGCCCATGGTCTCTGTTTCGGTGCGTCCTGAGAGATACTCCCATGGAATGATTGAAGAAACGGGAGAGTTTGTTATCAACCTGACTACCCGGAAGCTGGCGCGGGCTGCGGATTACTGCGGCGTAAAAAGCGGAAGGGATACGGATAAGATTAAAGATATGAAGCTTCACCTTTTGCCGGGAGAGGCGGTGAAGGCTCCGCTTCTTGCGGAAAGCCCGGTGAATATCGAGTGCCGTGTGAAACAGACGCTCCGCCTGGGCAGCCACGACATGTATCTTGCGGATGTTGTTGCGGTTCATGCGGACGAGGCGTACATGGACGAAAAGGGACGCTTTTATCTGGACAAATCATGCCCGATTGCCTATTCCCACGGAGGCTACTATCTTCTTGGCGAAAAGCTGGGCACCTTTGGCTACAGCGTCAAAAAGCGCAGAAACTCCTAATCATCCTTTAAAAAGCTTCCCCGTACAACGGCGGAACTTCCATATTTTTGCCGGATGGCATCTAAGGTTTTATCAAGGGCAGCCAGTTTTTCCCGGGAGGGAGAAACGGGGCTGTTTTTTGGTTTCCCCGGAAGGCTTGCAGATTGGTCTGTCTGTTCGAAATTAAATAAAGAAAGCTGGGAGGGCTCCGACGGGTCCGCAAGCTTTGAGGAACGCACGCCTAAAAGCCGGATGGGCGAGCCGTTCCACAGCTCCAGAAACAATCGGCAGGAGGCGTCGTAAATCACCTGCGAGATGTTCGTGGGATTTGTAAGCGTCATCTGATGGGAAGCGGTTTTAAAGCTGCTGTATTTGATTTCCACGCTTATCATGCCGGCAAGCTGTCCCGCTTTCCGAAGCCGTCCGGCTACGCTGTCTGAAAGCGCTAAAAGGTAGTGAAAGGCTTCCGTTTCCTCGGTGACGTCCTTCGGCAGAGTGATGGAGTTCCCGATTCCTTTTGCTTCCGATGGAGCGGCGGCAACGGTGGAATCATCGATTCCGTTGGCGTATTCCCAGAGAAGCCGCCCATGGCTTTTTAAATGGGAGACAATAATTTCCTCGCTGGTTTTTGCCAGGTCCCCTATGGTTTTGATTTCCAGCTTCCTAAGCGCCTCTGCGCTTGAATGGCCGCACATATATAAGGAAGAAACAGGCAGAGGCCACATCTTTTTATCGATTTCCCGGGAATATAACGTGTGCACTAGGTCGGGCTTTTTAAAGTCGGAGGCCATTTTAGCCAGAACCTTCTTATCGGATATCCCGATATTTACCGTAAAGCCAAAGCTGTCCCGTATCTGGTTTTTGATGGTTTCCGCGGCCTCCTCCGGGGAGGGGTAGCGGTTTTTTATGGGGGTAAAATCCATAAAGCATTCGTCCACGCTGAGCTGCTCGATTTCCGGGCAGATATCGGACAAAAAATGCATGAGCTCCCGGCTTTTTTGGTTATAAAGCGCATGGTCGGGGGATTCTATTACAAGGGAAGGACATTTTCGGAGCGCGTTTACAATGGGCTCGCCTGTGACAACGCCGTACTTTTTTGCCGGAATGGATTTGGCAAGCACCACGCCGTGGCGGCGTTCCATGTCGCCTCCCACGATGGCGGGAATCGTGCGCAAATCGGTACTGTCGCCGTTTTCAAGCCTTTTTAACGAGCTCCAGCTCAGATAGGCGGAATTTACGTCGATGTGGAATATGATTTGCTCCATTTGTGGGTCTCCTTTCATCCGGGATAAAATCTCCTGCTGAAACTATTTTATCAGGTTTTTTGGGCGGCGGGAAGTGTTTTCGGATTCCGGTGAAATGAATATTGCCAAAGTGGATGTCAGTTCGGAATATTTCTTAAGGAGTCCTTATAAAAACGTCGGTGCTTAGCGAGGTTACGAG
>OFGP01000278.1_pt1 | contig 55464 bp, 45 predicted proteins | sample 1521781 | NCBI WGS metagenome assembly OFGP01 (sample SAMEA3504113, study PRJEB24116) | mouse gut metagenome | biome: mouse gut; feature: mouse-associated habitat; material: faeces | place: Denmark | collected 2011
TATTTTTTTGTATGTTTTTGGTGTCACTCCCTGTGCGGGAGTGTGGATTGAAATACAAGCACGCAATCAGTCGAGGAGCCGCCCGTCGTCACTCCCTGTGCGGGAGTGTGGATTGAAATTCTAATATCTGCCTGCTTTACATGGTCGCCGACGTCACTCCCTGTGCGGGAGTGTGGATTGAAATCCTCATAAGCGGGTGAAGGCGGCCGGGATCCTATGGTCACTCCCTGTGCGGGAGTGTGGATTGAAATGATCCGGTCGCTGTCTGTATGCTTTGCCTCGAAGTCACTCCCTGTGCGGGAGTGTGGATTGAAATACAGTAGACATCAGCAAGATTAAGGACTTGCCGCGTCACTCCCTGTGCGGGAGTGTGGATTGAAATCCTTAATATGCGTATATAGCGAGGCTGGCTTTAGTCACTCCCTGTGCGGGAGTGTGGATTGAAATTACAGGAAGCATAAGAGCAATGAAGGGTATGTGCGTCACTCCCTGTGCGGGAGTGTGGATTGAAATATGAAGGATCTGGCGACCGTCAAGGACAAGGGCGTCACTCCCTGTGCGGGAGTGTGGATTGAAATTGCCCTTATACTCCAGCGTTGCCCCGTCCACGGATAGTCACTCCCTGTGCGGGAGTGTGGATTGAAATACCATGAGGCAGCGGGCCCGCATGTTATACATGGGTCACTCCCTGTGCGGGAGTGTGGATTGAAATCATAAAATCAAATATTGATAGCTGGCTGTCCTCTGTCACTCCCTGTGCGGGAGTGTGGATTGAAATCTGCTGACCGTGAGGCCGAGCTCGTGAAGGCTGGCGTCACTCCCTGTGCGGGAGTGTGGATTGAAATGTTGTGGTATCTCTTATCGAACGAGATCACCGCCGTCACTCCCTGTGCGGGAGTGTGGATTGAAATAACATGTGGCAGAGCTCCAGCAAGGGCCGCGTGGGTCACTCCCTGTGCGGGAGTGTGGATTGAAATTGGAATACGCGGAGGCCGCCGAGGATCTCGCGGAGGTCACTCCCTGTGCGGGAGTGTGGATTGAAATGAGATCGGCGCACCGGCGACGACGTGGGCCCGCGGTCACTCCCTGTGCGGGAGTGTGGATTGAAATGGCCTGCCTCCGGGCAAAAGCGCCGACGAGGTGCGTCACTCCCTGTGCGGGAGTGTGGATTGAAATAACATGCTGGTGAATGAGCTCGACGGGCTCGAAAGTCACTCCCTGTGCGGGAGTGTGGATTGAAATGCGGACGCGATCAAGGAGGACGAGGACGATCCCGGTCACTCCCTGTGCGGGAGTGTGGATTGAAATCCGGAAAATACGCCGGTAATGAAGTCGATCAAGCCGTCACTCCCTGTGCGGGAGTGTGGATTGAAATTGGCGCTCTCTGCCGGAACCGCCGGTGACGGCAAGTCACTCCCTGTGCGGGAGTGTGGATTGAAATCACACCTACACCGGCGTGGACGTGCCGAAGTACCGTCACTCCCTGTGCGGGAGTGTGGATTGAAATCCATAGGTACTTGAAGCCAGCAGCCAGCGCGGCCACGTCACTCCCTGTGCGGGAGTGTGGATTGAAATAACATGCTGGTGAATGAGCTCGACGGGCTCGAAAGTCACTCCCTGTGCGGGAGTGTGGATTGAAATGTTTTTGGTCTGCGGGCTACGGCTCAGCAGAAACAGTCACTCCCTGTGCGGGAGTGTGGATTGAAATAGCGGCGGCAGCTCCCGCGCGTATGTGGACTGGCGTCACTCCCTGTGCGGGAGTGTGGATTGAAATTCCCGATCATCACTCAGATCGTGGAGGCCGTGCTGGTCACTCCCTGTGCGGGAGTGTGGATTGAAATGGCCTGCCTCCGGGCAAAAGCGCCGACGAGGTGCGTCACTCCCTGTGCGGGAGTGTGGATTGAAATGGTATGCTGGGGCATTGTGCCACCCGCGGGCTCCGTCACTCCCTGTGCGGGAGTGTGGATTGAAATTGCTCACCGCGAAGCTGTTCTGCGGCCATTGTGGTCACTCCCTGTGCGGGAGTGTGGATTGAAATACGCTGGAGGCTGGCGTGACGGCTGCAACGCCGGTCACTCCCTGTGCGGGAGTGTGGATTGAAATGCCACGGCCTCCAAAAAGCGCAGCGCTGCCGGTGTCACTCCCTGTGCGGGAGTGTGGATTGAAATACCTCTCCGCTGAGCGCTTTCAGGGCGTTGTGGAGTCACTCCCTGTGCGGGAGTGTGGATTGAAATGCCGGAGGCCCTCACTACACCAGCTCCAACGCCGCGTCACTCCCTGTGCGGGAGTGTGGATTGAAATGACACATAGGAGGTAACAGCATTATGAGCACAAGCGTCACTCCCTGTGCGGGAGTGTGGATTGAAATGCCAAGGGGCTGCTCAGGAACGCCAACAAGTACGGTCACTCCCTGTGCGGGAGTGTGGATTGAAATGCGCTCCAGAGCTTTCTCCAGTTCAGCGATCCGGGTCACTCCCTGTGCGGGAGTGTGGATTGAAATAAGCTAATGATTTTAGCGTTATAAAACAACACTCGTCACTCCCTGTGCGGGAGTGTGGATTGAAATGAATGTAACCTCAACGATTATGCTATTTCCACGGTCACTCCCTGTGCGGGAGTGTGGATTGAAATGCCTGACCAGCATAAATCGCCCTGTGGGGTCAAAAGTCACTCCCTGTGCGGGAGTGTGGATTGAAATATTATTTTTAAACTATGCATGGGGGCCCTGGACAACGTCACTCCCTGTGCGGGAGTGTGGATTGAAATATCTTTGTTACAAGTATATATTAACACGTAATTTTGTCACTCCCTGTGCGGGAGTGTGGATTGAAATCAACGTCTCCAAACGTGTTGCAATTTCCGGCTCCGTCACTCCCTGTGCGGGAGTGTGGATTGAAATCAACGTCTCCAAACGTGTTGCAATTTCCGGCGCGTCACTCCCTGTGCGGGAGTGTGGATTGAAATACAGAAAAGAAAGAATGATTATGATTTGCGCTGGTCACTCCCTGTGCGGGAGTGTGGATTGAAATATTCCAGGTGGACGTTTACGACAACGCAAAAGAGTCACTCCCTGTGCGGGAGTGTGGATTGAAATCGCTCCCTTGTCAAGGGCGGCAATCCTTTGGGAGGTCACTCCCTGTGCGGGAGTGTGGATTGAAATACAAAATCATCTCCAACTAAACACCTGCCCCAAAGTCACTCCCTGTGCGGGAGTGTGGATTGAAATGCAACGTGCGATTACCTTCCGTGATATGCTTTCGTCACTCCCTGTGCGGGAGTGTGGATTGAAATTGTTTTCAATCAAAATTTTTGTTAAATTTATTTGTCACTCCCTGTGCGGGAGTGTGGATTGAAATGTGTCCTTTATAATGTCTACATGTAAATGCCCTGTCACTCCCTGTGCGGGAGTGTGGATTGAAATTTTTACAATAAAAGTGGGCCTAAGGCCCACTTTATGTCACTCCCTGTGCGGGAGTGTGGATTGAAATCGTTAGATCAATGGGATAACCCACGTATTGAGGGTCACTCCCTGTGCGGGAGTGTGGATTGAAATCCGTGATCGCCGTTGCATTGGCGCTGATCCTGTCGTCACTCCCTGTGCGGGAGTGTGGATTGAAATTTTCCAACTTCCATGCACCTAAACGATAAGGATGTCACTCCCTGTGCGGGAGTGTGGATTGAAATTTTTGAGAGGAAGTGGCAGGAATGGCGGAAATAGTCACTCCCTGTGCGGGAGTGTGGATTGAAATGCAATATCTATAAATCAAAATATTGCGGTCGCTCGTCACTCCCTGTGCGGGAGTGTGGATTGAAATTTCGTCCTCTTCGTCCATGATGTCGTCAATGGCGTCACTCCCTGTGCGGGAGTGTGGATTGAAATACGTGAAACATTGCCTCCTTTAAATAGGGTTGATCGTCACTCCCTGTGCGGGAGTGTGGATTGAAATTATTCTGCTGATCTCCTTTATCAGGGTGATCCGGTCACTCCCTGTGCGGGAGTGTGGATTGAAATTGCCCGGAGACGCTCTTTGCGTGCTTGATATGCGTCACTCCCTGTGCGGGAGTGTGGATTGAAATAGTGCTAAAAGATTTTTAAGATGCGTACAAGCCGTCACTCCCTGTGCGGGAGTGTGGATTGAAATTTCTGGCAGTATTCAGCGATGTGAGACGGGATGGGTCACTCCCTGTGCGGGAGTGTGGATTGAAATTGCCATAAAATAACTCCTTATTGTCAGATAATAGTCACTCCCTGTGCGGGAGTGTGGATTGAAATATCGAGAGGTTTGTCAAAAAGAGTGTATTCCGAGCCGTCACTCCCTGTGCGGGAGTGTGGATTGAAATAAGGGAAACCGGCATACCACAAAGTACCATTGCCAACGTCACTCCCTGTGCGGGAGTGTGGATTGAAATTTGCTTTTTTTAGTCTGGACGGAAAAACTTCTGCGGTCACTCCCTGTGCGGGAGTGTGGATTGAAATCATACCGCACATGCTCCAGATACCTCGCAAAGCCAGTCACTCCCTGTGCGGGAGTGTGGATTGAAATAGCTTGTTGAGGACGGACTGATTGTCGAATCCCCTGTCACTCCCTGTGCGGGAGTGTGGATTGAAATCCCAAATATCGGCGGTATGCAGACGGGAAAAGGGTCACTCCCTGTGCGGGAGTGTGGATTGAAATGAAATACCGAAACCGGCACCAACACCCGCCGTGAGTCACTCCCTGTGCGGGAGTGTGGATTGAAATGGGTGTTGTTTTGCCGGCAGGGATGGACATCGAGTCACTCCCTGTGCGGGAGTGTGGATTGAAATAGTCCGCCTCACCAACATAAATCGCCCCGTAGGCTCGTCACTCCCTGTGCGGGAGTGTGGATTGAAATATGTGATCCTCCCTCTCATAGACTCCTAAATAAAAGTCACTCCCTGTGCGGGAGTGTGGATTGAAATCTCCATTATTTACCATTATACCGGCATTATTTTGTCACTCCCTGTGCGGGAGTGTGGATTGAAATCATAATTCAAACTCGCGTATTTCATTGCCACTATGTCACTCCCTGTGCGGGAGTGTGGATTGAAATTATTGATTGCCGCAATGTCTGTGTCGTGCCCGTGTCACTCCCTGTGCGGGAGTGTGGATTGAAATATTAAGACCGCTCACAAACAGCGCTGCGCATGCCATGTCACTCCCTGTGCGGGAGTGTGGATTGAAATATTACCACTATAGAGACTATCAATCAAGGCGGCGTCACTCCCTGTGCGGGAGTGTGGATTGAAATCGGCTGTTTGAAAGGGTTGGTACATCGGGGGCTAGTCACTCCCTGTGCGGGAGTGTGGATTGAAATATCGCTGTATCCTGATCTATGGGAGCCGCAACAGCGTCACTCCCTGTGCGGGAGTGTGGATTGAAATAGCCTTGATTAAATCATCTGCATTAGCGGGATAGCGTCACTCCCTGTGCGGGAGTGTGGATTGAAATCTGCCGGGTTATAACAGGATCAGCCCATTCCGGGTCACTCCCTGTGCGGGAGTGTGGATTGAAATTTGCAGATCTATGGGGTATCCCACATATTGGGGGTCACTCCCTGTGCGGGAGTGTGGATTGAAATATCCTTAAATGCTTCATACGCGAACATCATTGAGTCACTCCCTGTGCGGGAGTGTGGATTGAAATGACAATCCGGCAGTTGTGGATTTAGAGGCAAGATTGGTCACTCCCTGTGCGGGAGTGTGGATTGAAATTTCGGAGTCAAAGCAGAAAAGTGCCGGGGAGATTGTCACTCCCTGTGCGGGAGTGTGGATTGAAATTTCGGAGTCAAAGCAGAAAAGTGCCGGGGAGATTGTCACTCCCTGTGCGGGAGTGTGGATTGAAATATTGCTGTGTCCTGATCTACGGGAGCCGCAACAGGTCACTCCCTGTGCGGGAGTGTGGATTGAAATGGGTCAACTCTGTTGCAGACCCTGTATAAAATAGTCACTCCCTGTGCGGGAGTGTGGATTGAAATATCAACAAAGCCCTTTAAATAATCCAGGGGCTCCGTCACTCCCTGTGCGGGAGTGTGGATTGAAATATCAGCATTGAAAGTAACCTCAACAATTATGCTAGTCACTCCCTGTGCGGGAGTGTGGATTGAAATTTTCCGGGTCGGCTACTCGAGTCCCTGGGATAAGTCACTCCCTGTGCGGGAGTGTGGATTGAAATGGCCAACGATTTTAGTGTCATAAAGCAGCATTCGTCACTCCCTGTGCGGGAGTGTGGATTGAAATCCCCTATAATAATGGATTGAATTCAGTCCGCTGCGTCACTCCCTGTGCGGGAGTGTGGATTGAAATTCATCTTTCGAAACAACTGACTTTGACGATTGTGTCACTCCCTGTGCGGGAGTGTGGATTGAAATTCTTTCAGCTCCAACATAAGATGCCCTAAATTTCGTCACTCCCTGTGCGGGAGTGTGGATTGAAATAGTTAAAGGTTATAATCTGAATATTGAGGCGATGTCACTCCCTGTGCGGGAGTGTGGATTGAAATGCGCCAAACAATTTGGGTGCGAGCGAAGAGTTATTGTCACTCCCTGTGCGGGAGTGTGGATTGAAATCTCTGGAGAAGCGTCAGAAATCATTTCCGTAATGTGTCACTCCCTGTGCGGGAGTGTGGATTGAAATTGCATGATAACCTCCCTGTTGATAATCTCTCTCAGTCACTCCCTGTGCGGGAGTGTGGATTGAAATCTTTTGAAACCAAACTGCCTTTAGTTTGACAATGTCACTCCCTGTGCGGGAGTGTGGATTGAAATGAATGGATTAAGGGATTGGCTGGAAAAGGCCAAGTCACTCCCTGTGCGGGAGTGTGGATTGAAATCGTACATGGTGGAGGACGTGGAAGCGGTATGCCAGTCACTCCCTGTGCGGGAGTGTGGATTGAAATATGCTGGACGTGTGGGCAGAGTTAAAGGAGTTGCAGTCACTCCCTGTGCGGGAGTGTGGATTGAAATACTTCCATTATCTTTTTCACCTCTCCGAACTATCGTCACTCCCTGTGCGGGAGTGTGGATTGAAATATCCATACGGAATCTGACGGAAGTTTCTGTATTGTCACTCCCTGTGCGGGAGTGTGGATTGAAATGGGAATAGGCGGTCTTGACCTTGCCGCTGAATGGGTCACTCCCTGTGCGGGAGTGTGGATTGAAATCTCTCTGCGTTTAAATCCGATCTGTAGGAAACCGGTCACTCCCTGTGCGGGAGTGTGGATTGAAATTCAATCGCCCTGATCCTGGCGTCCTGCTGCCGGGGTCACTCCCTGTGCGGGAGTGTGGATTGAAATCGCTGATACCGAAACACCCTTGCCGTACTTAAAGTCACTCCCTGTGCGGGAGTGTGGATTGAAATCCCTGTTTGATATAATTTACATTTTCCTTTCCCACGTCACTCCCTGTGCGGGAGTGTGGATTGAAATCGGCCACAATAAACAACGACAATACAGGATGCTCGGTCACTCCCTGTGCGGGAGTGTGGATTGAAATTGGCCCGTTTATGAGGATATGCCGCGAAAGCCTATTGTCACTCCCTGTGCGGGAGTGTGGATTGAAATGCCGCTGATATCCTTATCGAACATCACTTCCGACGTCACTCCCTGTGCGGGAGTGTGGATTGAAATTTTTATCACAAATGATCCATTGTCGCAGAGCACCGTCACTCCCCGTGCGGGAGTGTGGATTGAAATCATCCATCATCTCCAGAACTACTGCCGCCAGAAGGTCACTCCCCGTGCGGGAGTGTGGATTGAAATAAGCCCATCTGCATTTTCTGGATCAGATGCCGCAGAGTCACTCCCCGTGCGGGAGTGTGGATTGAAATGGCTGACAAGCCGGGTTTCCGAGCATCTTGAATGGTCACTCCCCGTGCGGGAGTGTGGATTGAAATTGGGCATTGATCAGGCGCCTGGTGGCCGTCTTGCGTCACTCCCCGTGCGGGAGTGTGGATTGAAATTGATTATGCCGGACACCAGAGCAGCACAAACCGTGTCACTCCCTGTGCGGGAGTGTGGATTGAAATACAAAAAACACCTCCTAACAATAAAGGCCGGAATGTCACTCCCCGTGCGGGAGTGTGGATTGAATTTCTACTATCCTATTGTTGCTACTGTTAAGGAGGGAAAGTCACTCCCCGTGCGGGAGTGTGGATTGAAATTCACCTCTGTGTAGCGATAATAACTCATGCCGGTGTCACTCCCCGTGCGGGAGTGTGAATTAAAATCCTCAACAGGAGTATGGTTATAATCCCAGGCAGTAGAAAGGTAAAATCCCGAAAGGACGCTGAATGCGATAATAGCGTAATATAGCATCTTTCCAACAAAAACAGGGAATACAACAGTGATTTGGCCATTTATAAAAAGCATAAGGGGCATTTTCCAGTATACATACCGGATCAGTTGCAGGCCATGATCCAATGCCCCAAAGCTCCAAATCAAATGAGGTAAAATTGCCTCTCAATATATTTACAATTTCCCTTGACCTTGCCCCTGGGACATGGTTTATACTTTGCCTGAAATGATTCCAGAAACATTCCGGCATAGGCTGGCAAATCATAAGGAGTATATTTTGGGCGTGATAAAAAAACTGATTCGAAAGCATAGAGTTCTGTTTTTTACAGCAGTTTTTCTCACATTTCTATCGGTGTTTCTCAATTTGTGCTGGAATAAGTTCCTGATGGAACTGCTGGACGGGTTGGGAGATTCCGACGTTTTTCCCACGCAAAGAGGAATGGCGTCGTGGTTTTGGACAAGAGTGGGATGGATTGTTCTGCTGCATACGATAAGTGAATTTGCATCCACCGGCCTGGCCTCCTGCGTCTGCGAGCGTTTTGCCCATGACCTGCGGATGGGATATGTGAGATATTATCTGCAAAACGATGTCCGTACCCTGTCCGCGCTGAAAGCAGGGGAGGAGCAGTCCGCCATGCAGAATGAATTGAAAGACATCTCAGACTATTTTCGTGAGAACCTCTTTTCCTTTCTGAAACAATTTGCCGCCTTTGGGGTGACGGCTCTCTTTCTGCTTCGCCAGAATCCTCAACTGGCTCTGGTTTCCACCCTTCCCGCTTTTCCCCTTATGGCCTATTGCTTTTACACAGGCAGAATTATCAAAGGCTGCACGGAACGATGCCAAAGGAGCAAAAAACAGATAAACGGATTGGCGGATGTCCTTCTGGAATTGTTTCCGGTAATTCAGGTATATGATGCTTACAGCTTAATCCGCCATGCCATGAGCAGGCGCATTCTGGATTGGCAAAGCGCCAATATCAGGAGGGAAAAGATTTCAGCCAGCCTCATGTCCCTGTCCGGCCTGCTTTCCTTCCTGCCTCTATTATTATTGCTTGGATTTGGAGGAACTATGGTTCTAAGGGGCCGGATTGGCATCGGAACTTTCTATATCTTTATCAATCTGTCAGGATGCGTCTCAGGGTTTTTACAAAACATGCCCAACATCTATGCCGGTTTCAGACGATTTGAGGCATCCCTTGAAGGTCTTGGGGATAAGCTGGTATTTGAAAAACAAAAAGAGAATGCGAGATGCGGAAAGGGGAAAAATGTGCCCATATGCAATTAATCTGGAGAATATATCCTATGCCTACGAGGGGGGGACGGTACTGAAGAATCTGTCTCTTAAAGTAAGGGCCGGAGAACATGTGGGCATTCTGGGGGACAGCGGATGTGGAAAAAGCACTCTGCTCAAGATTGTGGCGGGCCTTTACAAACCGGACAGCGGAACGATCACCGTTGCGGGAGAGCGTTGGTCCGGAAAAATAAGGGGAAAGGTAGCTTTGGTAATGCAGCAAGGCTGTCTTTTTCCCCTGTCCATCCGGGACAATATTTCCTGCGGCCATGAAATCCCGGAAGAAAAGTTGTGGGCTTCCTGCGAAAGCGCCAGTCTCACCCCATGGATTGCCGGGCTTCCGAACGGGCTGGACACCTATGTGGGAGAACGGGGAAATCAGGTGTCCGGCGGTCAGGCGCAGCGGATTCAGATTGCCAGGGCCATCTGCAAGGATGCCCCGGTGATACTGCTGGACGAGCCGGTTTCCGCCCTGGATCAGGATACAGGGCATTCCGTCTTACAGGCGCTCAACAAACTGACAGAGGGAAAGACCGTAATTCATGTCACCCACCACCCGGAGACATTGGAGGACGGTTATGTACTCTACCGTATGGAAGGGGGAAGACTATATTGTGAATGATTTATGCAGACTACTGAAGCGGTTGGGTATCCGAAGAAAATATATAATGCTCCTGCTGTTGAGATCTCCTTTTGATGCGCTCCGAACCTGGATGCAGGCAGGCCTGCTGAAAGCCGTGTTTTATTGTATAGAGACGGAGGAAGCGGGCAGGCTGCCAGGGCTATGTATATGGGCGGGCTTGCTGTGCGCCGCGCTCTTTTTGTATAACGGAACCATATGGGGGATTTATGCGTCCTTTGCCGCCAGGACAGAGGCCCGGCTTCTAAAAGAAATGACGGATAGAATTATGTCCCTGCCCTATAACCGGGTACATGGACAACGCAGCGGCGAATGGCTTACAAAGCTGAACAGCGACATTCAGGCGACAGTTGCCATGATGAATGGCCCTCTGAATATCCCCCATGCAGTGACAGCCTTTGTCAACACGGTTCTGGCCTCTGTCCTGATGCTGAAGGGCAGCCCGGGCCTGCTGGGACTGACCTGGTTGTTTATGCTTCCGCATTTGCTGTTCAACTACCGGTTGGTGCTGAAACGCCTCCCCGCATTGCGGGAGGAGAGCCGATACGCTATGGCGGACGTCACATCGCTGGTAAAACCCCTGGTTGCGGATGCAGAGGCCGTTTGGCTATATGATGCAGGCGGCCTTCTGCTGCACAAATGTGAAGAGCACAGCCGCAGGCTGATGAGAACCAATTTGAAAATGGCTTTGCGGATGGGACTGAGCGATATGCTGTCCCGTCTGCTTGGAATCGGCGGCTACCTTGCGGTACTTTTGACTGGTCTTGAAATGACACGCAATGGGACAATGGCTTTTTCCGATGTGGTATCATGCTTTCAGATCCGAGGGGCCATCCTGGCAGGCATGTCCATGCTGATCGTCAGTGCGTCAAATATAAAGGCCAATTCGGTCTCCGCAATGAAAGCAAAACATGCTCTGGAAAAGTAACAACATGTATTTTGGCTTTGGACAGGGGATTATGGATCTCCATGGAGGATGCATATGAAAAAGGATCTCATGCTGATCGGGGAAATCGCGGACTTTTTCGGGGTTTCCAGGAAAGCCATCCGCCTCTATGAAAAGAAAGGCATTATTAAGCCTGTGGAGGTGGACGCTCAAAACGGATACAGATATTACAGCGCCGCCCAGGTGCAGCAGCTAAACGCGCTGTTGGAACTCAAGGCATTGGGCTTTTCACTGGAAGAAATTAAGTCCGTTCTGGACGGGGATACCACCAAAGAAGAGCTGCAGGAAGCTCTGGCAAAAAAGCGGCAGGCATGGCAGGAAGCCATGGAAACAGCCAGATATAAGTCGGCATGTCTGGAGAACATTCTGAGTAATCTGCGCAATTCCCGGGATGCCGACAAGCTGACGGAACTGACCGACGACGAGAGGGCATGGCTTCTGGTAAAAATGGTGTGCATCGAGGATGTGAGGGCGCAAAAAGCACTGAGTGAGGCGCTGTGGCTGTAACATGGAGTTTATTACAGCAGCTTTCGGGTGATGGCTTCGGCTGTGGAAGAGCGGGCCCCGGCATAGAATTCAGGATTGCGCTTGCAGAAAAGGTAAAACAGGCATTCGATCAGGAAGAGCTGTCCCATCTTGGCGGCCACGGAACCGGACTGAAGGGGGCTTTCGTTGTAGCCGCAGAGAAGCACCACATCCGCGAATTCAGTGGCCCGGGACTTGGGAAAATGGGTGATCAATATCACCGATACATGTTGCTTTTTTGCAATGTGCATAATATCCTCCATATCCCTGGTGGACCCGGAATAGGAGAAAAAGAGGATAACATCTCTCTCTGATGCCAGAGCAATCTGAAGAGCCTGCATATGGGAATCCTCCACATGTACAAAGCGGGAGGTGGCAGTGGAGAAACGGGCCCAGGCTTCCATGGCCATGACCATGCTGCTTCCCTGACCAAAACAGAACACCCGGTCCGCGCCGGAGAGAAGATCCACCGCTCTGGAAATCTCGTTCTCGTCCAAAAGTTCCATGGTCTCATTCAGGGAGAGGACGTTGGCGGCGTGCAGTTTGCCGAAAATGCTGCCCGGCGAATCCTCGGAGGTGATGGTTTCGGAGGATTCCAGCGGTTCGCCCATATCCGTGACATAGGCCGCCTTGGCCAGGGCCAGCTTCAGATCGTTGTAGCCGGACAGCCCCAGGCTGTGACTGAAGCGGGTAATGGAAGCCTCCGACACGCCGCTGTTTTCCGCCAGGCTGGAGATGGACAGATACTGGGTGTCATGGGCGTTGGCAAAGATGTAATCCGCCAGCCTTTTCCCGGAGCGGGTAAGAGAATGATACTGCTCCGTAATCTGTTCCAATATATTTCCGGCCATGCCAATCACCTCCCCTGTTCCAGAACAGCCGCTCCCAGCATACCGGCGCGGTTGCCCAGTTCTGTTTTTTGTACTTTCACATGCCGAAAAGACGGCATGATATTCTGGTACAATGTCTCCCTGATCTGCTCCGTCACATAGGATTGTTCCATGACGCCGCCTCCCAGAAGGATGCAGGAGGGATTCAGCATATGTACGATGGTGGTGAGGCCATACACGATTTCTATGATCCACCGATCCACAAGCTGCCGGACAGGGGGCTCTTCCATGCGCTGGAAGATCAGCCGCCCGTTCGACAGGGCGGGATCCAGCTTCCTGGCATCGTTTACCAGGGCGGTGGTGGAGGCATATTTTTCGTAACATCCTGAAAACAGATCCTGCCCGGCATTGCGCTGCTCGGGATGGGTGACCATGGCACCGAATTCCCCGGCGGAGAAACTACTGCCGGAGAACAGTTTTCCGCCGGTAAAGATCGCGCCGCCCACCCCTGTACCATAAGTCAGGCAGACGAAATCGGAGTGTTCTCTGCCCGCGCCGAAAGCGGCTTCACCGATGGCGGCAGCGTTGACATCGTTTTCCACGGCGGTGGGCACCTGGAATTCCTGTTCCATGATATCTTTCAGAGGGGTATTCGTGTAGTCGGGGATGTTTGCGTTGGCATAGAGGATGCGGCCCCGGACAGGGTCAACCTGTCCGGCGGTGCTGATACCGATGCGCTGAAAGGGATGGCGCTGCCGGTAGTCCGCAATCAGTTCTTTGGCCCGTTCCACCACATGGGGGCCGCCCTGCTTTGCCTCTGTGGGTATTTCCCTGATTTCCGTCAACTTGCCGTCCGTATATAGGCCGGACTTGATGGCCGTGCCGCCTATGTCAAGAACCATTGTAGTCATAACAATCCTCCGTATTGGGATTTAGAATGGTGTAAAACCGCTTTCAGTTCCAAATCCTGATCCAGAATCACCACATTGGCATATTTGCCGGGAGTGAGGCTTCCGTATTCATCGTAGATGCCTGCTGCTCTGGCAGAATTGACGGCGGCGCATTTTACTGCGCTGGCCAGAGGGATTCCCATGGTTCGAACGGCGGTGCGCACACAGTCCATAAGATTGGTTACGGAGCCGGCGATGGTGCCGTCCTCCAGGATGGCCAGATTGCCCCGGACCAATACCGATTGTCCTCCCAGGTCATACCGGCCATCTTCCAGGCCCGCGGCTCTCATACTGTCGCTGATCATTACGATTCTGTCATCCCCGAATATTTGGAAGGTAGCCCGCACCACCGACGGATGGACATGCACGCCGTCGCATATGAGTTCTACCATGCAGCGGCTGTCATCGGCGGCGGCGCCGATGGGGCCTGGCGCCCGGTGGCTGAAGGGCATCATTGCGTTGTACATATGGGTCAGTTGGGAGGCCCCGCAGGCGAGCGCTTCCCGGGCAGTGTCATAGTCGGCGGCGGTGTGGGCAATGGAGATGTGCACACTGCTGCAGGCCTCCCGGATAAAATCCATGGCTCCCGGCGTCTCGGGAGCGACTGCCACTGTGCGGATCAGACCGCCGGATGCCTCCTGCAGACGCTCCAACATACCCATGTCCGCAGGCCGGATGTATTTCTCGTTCTGGGCGCCCTTTTTGGCGGCGCTGATAAAAGGTCCCTCCAGATACAGCCCGCAGAGATCCGCGCCTCCTGAGTGGGAATAGTCCCTTGCGCTGCGGCAGATCTGCGTTAATACTTCCTCCGGCATGGTCATGGTGGTGGGGGTGATGGAAGTCACACCCTGGCGCAGTTCATATTCGGCTATGGTCTGCAGGGCTTCCACGGTGCCGTCACAGCAGTCGCTTCCCATGCAGCCGTGGAAGTGGACATCGGTGAGTCCGGGGATCACATATCCTCCCGCCGCGTCCGTCAGGCTTTCTTCCCCGGAGGCTTCCCGGTACGCTTCCTCCGTCACGATCCGTTCATCCAGCATATATACGGATGCCGGCTTGAAAGAGCCCTCCTCCTGAAAGACAAGTCCGTTTATGATCTTATGCTTCATATTTCAATCCCTTCTGAAATCATCGTTTTGCGTCTCCCCTGCAGGCACACAATGCGGCGCCAGCAGGGGAGACTGTTCCGTTTTTGGCGGCTTCCTGTTATTTTACAGAAAGCAGGCAATGTGGTTTTCCGTGACGCAGCCTACAGCTGGCCGGACAGGGGCAAATCGCACTGCGAAAGCGCCGCCTCGTCTGCTACCAGGATGACGCCGGGGTGGAGCTGCAGGACAGAGGCCGGAACCCTGGGGGTTATAGGGCCGAAAAAGGCGTTTTTCACAATTTCCGCCTTATCCTGTCCGGCTACCAGCAACAGGATATTGCGGGCGGACATAATGGTTCCGATGCCCATGGTGTATGCCTGGCGGGGTACTTCCTCCTCCGAGTCGAAGAAGCGCCGGTTTGCCTGGATTGTACGCTCCGACAATGTGACGCAGTGGGTCTCCTTCTCAAAGATATCCCCCGGCTCGTTGAAGCCGATATGCCCATTATGGCCCAGCCCCAGAAGCTGGAGATCCGCCGGGCCCACGGCGCGCAGAATCTCGTTGTATTTCCGGCAGGCCGTCTGGCTGTCAGCTTCCATACCATCGGGGACATAGGTCATGCGTTTGTCTATATTCACTTTATTGAACAGGTTTTCATCCATGAAATAGCGGTAACTTTGGGAATTGTCCGGTGAGATCCCCTTATATTCGTCCAAGTTGACCGTGGTGACCCGGGAGAAGTCCAGATCTCCCTCCTGGTTCATCTGTACAAGCCTGCGGTAGGCACCTATGGGCGTGGAGCCTGTGGCAAGACCCAACACGCAGTCCGGCTTCATGATGACCTGTGCGGCGATAAGGTTTGCGGCCTTCCGGCTCATGTCATCGTAATCCCTGGTTTTGTAAATTTTCATGATTCCTCCCGTTCTGCCGCAGAGGCGGCGCTGTTTGATAAATCTCTTTACAAATGGAAAATCATGTATAGTATATCATACTTTCCGGATTCTTTCAATGATGATGTTAATCATTTTCAAAATTTAAAAAAGTGAAAATAATTTTCAAAAATGTATTGACAAAAGCACAGTGGCCTCTTACAATAAATTCACAGTAACTTTTACAGGCTTATCACATGCGATTGAGCCAATCGCACAAAAAGGAGGATTTGTTTTATGAAGAAGCGTAAAGTCATGGCGTTGGCGCTGAGTTGTCTGATGGTGCTGTCTGTGGCGGCCTGCGGCAAGGACGGGAATCCGGCTAATTCGAACCAGGTTCCCGGCAGTACGGGTACGGACGCAGGCACAGGCTCTTCAAGCCAGGAAGTATCCCAGGCGGAAGAGGAGAGCACAGAGGTTACGGATATCACCCTGTGGACTTATCCCATCGGCAACTGGGGAGATTCGGCCACGGTGGACGGCCTGATCGCCAGCTTCAATGCGGTACACCCGGAGATCAGAGTGACGGTGGAATATCTGGATTACACCAATGGGGACGATCAGGTGAATACAGCCATCGAGGGCAAGCAGGCCCCGGATATTGTATTGGAGGGACCGGAACGGCTGGTGGCAAACTGGGGAGCCAAAGGGCTGATGGTAGATCTGGGAGACCTTTGGACGGACGAGGCCAAGGCGGCTATCTATGACTCTGTGGAGAATGCCTGCCAGAGTAATGAGGGTGTATTTTACGAGTATCCTCTGTGCATGACAGCCCACACCATGGCAGTCAACAGGGATGTATTCGAGGCGGCGGGAGCGCTGCAGTATCTGGACGAGGCAAACGGAACCTGGACCACGGAGAATTTTATCAAGGCAGTTCAGGCAGTCTACGACAACGGGCAGGCCAATGTGGGAGCCGTGTACTGCAATGGACAGGGCGGCGACCAGGGAACCCGGGCGCTGGTCAACAATCTGTATGGGGGAACCTTTACCAATTCGGAGCACACGGAGTATACCGCCAACAGCGAGGAGAATATCAAGGCGCTGCAGCTCTTACTGGATATGGACGGGATCAATTATGACGCGTCCATAGTAGGCGGAGATGAGATCAATATGTTCTGCAATGGCACGCTGGCCATGGCCTTCTGCTGGAATGTATCTCAGGAGAAAAACAATCTGGACAAGATCGGATTTGATGTGCTGCCCATGGCGTTCCCCTCAAACGGCGATCCCAAACTCTGCGGCGGTATCTGGGGATTTGGTATATTCAACAACGGCGATGAGGCGAAGATCGCGGCGGCCAAGACCTTTATCGACTTCATGGCCAATGACCCCACCCAGGCAGCGGAGAGTGTAAAGGCCTCCAACTACTGGCCCGTAAAGGATCTGGGAAATATCTACGAAGGGGACGAACTGATGACGGAATACGCCAAGTTTGTTCCTTACATGGGCGATTATTACCAGGTGGTAGGCGGCTGGGCGGAAGCCCGCACCGCGTGGTGGAATATGCTGCAGCAGATCGGCGCCGGAACGGAAGTAAAGACTGCCGTGGAGGAATTTGTGACAGCGGCAAACCAGGCCGCGGCAAAGTAAGATAAGCCAGGCAGATTCAATTAAGGCGTTTCGTGCGGCTCGCGACCCTTCCCAAGGATATCTGCGGGGAGGGTCGCCTGCATAAGAGATGCGGAACTTATATCAGCATATCCCCGGAAGGCGCATGGATCGAGATACGGACGCCTCGGCGGCCGGATCTTGATCACCGGCAATATGCGCCGTAGGGGAGATGCGGAACTTATATAGGAGGAATCCTTATGACAGCAGTAAATAAGAATCCCATGAGCAGGGCGCTGGTGCGCAGGGAAACGGTTGCGGGATATGCCTTCATGCTTCCCAGCCTGATATTCTTCCTGGGGTTTGTCATTTATCCCATGGTACAGTGCGTCTATACCAGCTTTTTTGACGCAACCATGAACCGCGAGGACATTTTTATAGGCCTGGCCAACTATAAGGAACTGTTCCAAGACACGGTTTTTCTGGGCGCGCTGAAGAACACTGTATTGATAGTGGTGGTCTCCGTCCCCGTGGTCTGTGCCTTTTCCCTTTGGGTAAGTTCCGTGATCTACAATCTGAGGGGGCCTGTATGTTCCGCTTTCCGATGTATCTTCTATCTGCCGGTGGTGACCGGCTCCGTGGCCGTCACGGTGGTATGGAAATGGATGTTCAACAATTACTACGGCATCTTTAACTATCTGGGGACCAGCACGGGGCTTCTGGAGAAAAATATCAACTGGCTGGGGAACGAAAAGTACGCCATCTGGTGTATCATACTGATCCTTCTGACCACCTCGGTGGGGCAGCCCATTGTGCTGTATGTGTCGGCGCTGAACAATGTGGACCAGTCCCTGGTGGAGGCGGCGGAGGTGGACGGCGCCGCCAGATTCCAATGCTTCTGGAAGATCAAATGGCCGCAGATCATGCCCACTACATTGTACATACTGGTGATTACCACCATCAACAGCTTCCAGTGCTTCGCGCTGATTCAGCTGCTGACCAGCGGCGGCCCCAACCACAGCACAGATACCATCATGTACTATATCTACTACAATGCGTTTAAACTGTACCGCTATGGATATGGAAATGCAATGGGTGTGGTGCTGGCCATCATCATCGCCGTGCTTTCCGCCCTGCAGTTCAAAATGGCGGAGAGAAAATAGGGAGGAGGGAATAAGCTATGAGACATAAGGGATTTAACCGTTCCGTCTGCTACAAGATCATATCCGTGGCCATTATTGCGGTTCTTGCGTTTACATTCGCGTTCCCCCTGTATTGGATCATCACGGGTTCCTTTAAGACTTCTGCCGCCATCAATGCCACAACGCCCCAGTGGTGGCCCCAGGAATGGGTGCTGGACAATTACAGGAAACTCTTCAGCAGGCAGGTGGCCGCGCTCTGGGAGATACGGATTCCGTTTACGGATATTCATTTCTCCGGGCCCGATGTCCCCGCGGCGGTGAGATGGCTGCTCAACACCGTGTTCATGGCGGTGGCGTCCATGCTGCTCACCTGTGTCACGGCGGCGATGGCAGGCTATGCGCTGGCCAAGAAACGCTTCGTGGGCCGTACTCTGGTGTTTTCCCTGATCGTTTGTGCCATGGCACTGCCGAAGCAGGTGATTCTGGTTCCGCTGCTGCGGGAGATGGCGGCGCTGGAACTGTATAACACCATATGGGCTGTGATTTTTCCCATAGTGGGCTGGCCCTTCGGCGTATTTTTGATGAAGCAATTCGCAGAGGGGATCCCCGGGGAAATGATGGAGGCCGCCAAGATCGACGGCGCAGGGGAATGGAAAACCTTTTATACCATTGCGCTGCCGCTTATAAAGCCGGGTATTGGGGCGCTGGCCATCTTTACCTTTATCAATTCGTGGAATGACTACTTTATGCAGCTGATCATGCTGACCAGCACCAGAAACCTGACCATTTCGCTGGGCATTGCGAAATTGCAGGCGGAAAATGCCATGGACTTTGGACTGATCATGGCGGGCGCGTCGCTGGCGGCGGTTCCCATTATCATTATCTTTCTGATCTTCCAGAAGTACTTTACCAAGGGGATCACCATGGGGGCCGTGAAGGGCTGACATCTGCGGGCAGCTGTGGGCCCGGGCCGGACAGGGGAGAAGTCAGACCCATGATTCAATAGATAGGGTAAAGGGGTGGAATCTATGATATATGCGGAAATAAAGGACCTGGAGCGATATCGGGGGCTGGGAGCCGGCCTGGACAGGGCCATCGGCTATCTGCTGGGCAACCCGCTGGACGGCTTGGAGCCGGGCCGCTACGAGATAGACGGGAACCGGGTTTACATGAATATGTTCGACTATGAGACCATAGAGGAAGAAGGGGCTTTCTTCGAGGCTCATAAGAAATACGCGGATATCCATATGGTCGTGGCGGGACGGGAACTGGTGGGTGTTTCGGATCTGTCCAGGCTTACGGTGAAGCGTTTTGACAAAGAGGCGGATCTGATGGAAGTGGAAGGCCCGGTGGAGCATTACATACAGCTGATTCCGGGGAAGGCACTGGTCACTCTGCCGGAGGATGCCCATAAAGTGAAACTGGCGGCGGGGATGCCCGCTCCGGTGAGGAAAGCGGTCATCAAGGTATATATGGAGCATATTACGGAATATGCGGGACTCTAACAGGAGGTTGATAGATATGGGAAATATCAGTAAATATCAGGGAATTATCCCGGCATTTTACGCGTGTTACAACGATAAAGGCGAGGTGGACGGGCAGCGGGTGGAATTGCTTACAAGGCATTTTATCAGGAAGGGTGTGAAGGGCGTATATGTGGGAGGTTCCTCGGGAGAGTGCATCTATCAGACCGTGGAGGACAGGAAGCGCACGCTGGAGCATGTGATGCGGGCGGCGGAGGGCAGGCTGACGGTGATCGCCCATGTGGCATGCAACAATACGGCGGAGAGCAGGGAACTTGCCGCCCATGCCCAGAGCCTGGGCGTGGACGCCATAGCTGCCATTCCCCCCATCTATTTTCATCTGCCGGAATATGCCATTGCGGAATACTGGAATGATATTTCCAATGCGGCCCCGGATACGGATTTTGTCATCTATAATATCCCCCAGCTTGCGGGGGTGGCCCTGACGGTTCCGCTGTTCCGGGAAATGCGCAGAAATCCCAGGGTCGCTGCGGTCAAGAACAGTTCCATGCCCACCCAGGACATCCAGATGTTCAAGGCGGAAGGCGGAGAAGGATTTGCCGTTCTCAACGGACCGGACGAACAGTTGGTGGCAGGGCTTGCCATCGGGGCTGACGGCGGGATCGGGGGGACCTATGGGGTCATGCCGGAACTCTACCTGAAGATCAAGGAGCTGGTGGACGGGGGAAAGATCCGGGAGGCCCGGGAAGTGCAGGATGCTGCCAATCAGATCATCTACGGCATGTGCGCCTGCCATGGGAATCTGTACGCCGTGATCAAGGAGATCCTGCGGATCCGGGAGGGGCTGGATCTCGGAAGCATCCGCAAACCGCTGCCCGCGCTGATCCCGGAGGATATGAAGCAGGTGCGGGAATGTGTGAAAATGGTGGACGAGGCCGTGGTTTTGGCGGAAAGGCTCGCCTGAACGGGCGGAAGGAGGAACTTTTCATGAAGAAGGAAGAGTTATTCGAGCGGATCAAAGGACAGGTGATCGTGTCCTGCCAGGCGGTTGCGGGGGAGCCTTTGTATGTGGAGGAGAAATCCATCATGTATCTGATGGCGCGGGCCGCCAAGCAGGCGGGCGCTCCGGCCATCCGCACCAGCAGTATCCGGGATGTGGTTGCCATCCGGGAGGAGACAGGACTTCCTGTGATCGGGCTGATCAAGATACAGTATGAAGGTTTTGAAAGCTATATTACCCCCACCATGAAAGAGGTGGATCAGCTGGCGGCAGCAGGGGCGGAGGTGATCGCTCTGGACTGCACCCATCGGAAACGGGGAGACGGAAAGGATGTCCGGGAATTCATCACCCAGGTGCGGGAGAAATATCCCCAGGCTATTCTGATGGCGGATATATCCACATATGAGGAAGGCATTACCGCCTGGGAACTGGGAATGGATTTGGTGGGCACCACCATGAGCGGTTACACCGCGTATTCGCCCCGGCTGGAAGGGCCGGATTACGAACTGGTGAAAAAGCTGTCTGCCATCCTGGATATCCCGGTGATCGGAGAAGGGCGGATTCACAGCCCTGAGCAGGCCGTGGCCGTATTGGAGGCAGGCGCTTTTGCGGTGGTGGTGGGAGGGGCTATCACAAGACCCCTGGAGATTGCCGGGAGATTTATAAAAGCGGTTTCCGAACGAAACGGAGAACAGGGATCGTAACGGCAGACTGCAGCAGACAGGAAAGGCCAACCGGGGCACATTATGGGCAGAGAGGTTAAGCGGATGAAGAGACAGATCGTATGCTTTGGGGATTCCAACACACATGGGTACTGCGCCCAGACGGGAGGCAGATTCGATGAAGGAGAAAGATGGTGCTGCCTGCTTCAGGAAAGTCTGGGGGAGGGATATCATGTGGTGGAGGAGGGATTGAGCGGGCGCACTACCTGCTTCCCGGATCCTCTCTATGAAGGGCTGTCCGGCCTTGCTTATCTCACTCCCTGCCTGATGAGCCATGAGCCGGTGGATTTGCTGGTGATTATGCTGGGGACAAACGACACCAAGGAAAGATTCGGGGCTTCTGCCGCCTGTATCGGGCTGGGGCTGAAACGGCTGGTCGACAAAGCCAGGGCCGTTACGGAATGCTGGCGGGAAGGGAAGACAAATATTCTGGTGGTAACGCCCCAGAATATAGACAGGCGTTACCTGGAAACGGAGGTTGCCGCCACCATGGGGCATGGCTGTGCGGAAAAATCGGAGGAACTGGGGGCAGAATTTGCCAAGGTGGCGGAACTGTGCGGCTGCCATTACCTGGACGCAAATCAGGTCCTCACGGCTCTGCCCAACCAGATAGACTATATGCATCTGACCCTGGAGGGGCACAGGCAGCTGGCGGAGGCACTGGCCCGGAAGATCCGGAGTCTGTTTTAAGCAAATATGGATGCATACTTAGGATTGTTTTTGATTGCATCTACAAATTCCCCGGGGAAAGACTGCATATGCTCCTCAAACCATTCACGGTCCAGCAGAACAATACTTGGCCTGTAATTCTTTGCTTTATCTACTAACGGCGCTGTGAACGGAGAGAGTTTCTGTACTTGTTTAAACGCAAGAAAATGCTCCAAGGCAATTTCGTAATAATTCAAAGCCCGTTCTGAATCGTTCAGATGAAGGGCTATAGAAGAACAGTTCAAATAAAGCATACATATATCGTTGTGAAAGATTCCGCAGTTTCCATCGGCTAATATACTTTCATATAGCCGTACAACGGCAAGCAGCGCGTCAAGCCCTGCCTGTGAATGGGAGAGCGAATGCTTGATCATAACAGCGGTTCGGAGCACTTTGTATAATTCGTGCATCAGGGCAAGGATTGCCTCGCCGCGGTATTCTTCAGATTTTTCGTCTTTAGTCGTATCTGCAAGAAGTACTTCTCTGCTGACACGGACAGGTGACTGGGAAAGCGCTGTCTTTTCCGCATTTTCCCAGTCGCCCATCCAGGAATAAAGCCACATGAGGGAGAAGATTACAGAGGTACGGCTATCATCGTCTATTTCCTTTTTCAATATTTCTTCAAATAAAGATATCGCTTCTTTCCAGCATTCATTTTGAGCATTATATTCTGTATTATATTGGAAATAATGGCTTCCTTTGGTAACGATTGTATGCGGTTCGCTTTTTTGATATCCCATGGATACCAGGGCATTTGCAAGACGGTACTGAAGCTGCCATTCCGATGGAAACTCTGAAATTGCATTTCGAAGAAAATCAACCAATTGCGCATTGTCTTCGTGCTTGCATATTTGGTCTGCCTGTTCAATATATGACTGCAATCTTGCCTGTCTGTTGCCATCATATCCGAAAAGTTCGTCTATCGTGATATGAAAGTAATTTGCGATTGCCGGAAGCATTTCTATATCGGGGTATCCGCCGTTTGCTTCCCAACGGGAGACAGCCTGATTGGTAACACCGAGAACTACCGCAAGATCCTCCTGCTTTCTTTTATCGCGTTGACGCAGTTCTTTGATTTTTTCTCCAAGTTTGATTTGCATACTGTTCTCCTCCTTTTTCGGCGTACCGATGTGCTTACAGTATAGCAAAGGGTCCCCTGAATAATCAATTATCAATTCGTTGTCTGCCAGTCAAGCCGCCGTTGATTCTTTTTATAACACAGCAATTTAGAGCTTGAACTTGACAGCCTGAAAGGATTCGCGGAACTGACAATGAAATTTGCAATGAAATATCCAAACAGGGTGGACTGTTCCCGGATACGCCATGACCGTACCATTGCTAAAGCCTCCGGGCTTTAATTCTTCCTCCGCCCACATAAAAGATTTTTGCGGTGTATACATAAATAGAAAAAGATACAGGACCTGGTGGAAATATTCAAATATATATGATACAATATTTCCATAGTTCTGTGAAGGCGATATTATGAATCGTATGTAAAGTAAAACAGCAATTCTTGTTCATTAGGGCGGGAAAATATGACCCCAATCATATGAAAAATGTTATTCCTTTAGGAGGATTTATGAAAGAGTCATTATATTTACACATTCCTGCTTATGAGGAGCTTTGGTATCGTCAGAAAATCATGCAGGATCCTGATACAATGAGTTACAACAAGGGCTATGACTTGAATTTCAATGACTATGATAAAGAAACAGGGTGCATTGATTTTCCCAAAAAGAAGTGGGCAGATTGGTACACCCATTTCATTGGACAAGAACCTCATCGCTTTTATGCTTACATAGTCCGAGAATCCGATGGCGAATTTATTGGGGAAGTCAATGTTCATAGGAATGTGGATGCTGGTTGGTATGAGATGGGTATTGTTTTGGAAGCGAAATATCGAGGAAAGGGCTATGCGGTAGCTGCCTTACGGCTTCTGTTACAATACGCTTTTGAAAAAATTGGCGTTGAAGCCGTTCATAATGAATTTGAAGAAGAACGGAGCGCTGCACTGCAAACACATCTATCCGCTGGTTTTACAAGATATCGGCAGGAAAACAGAATTATCGAATTATTGATTACCAGAGAGCAGTACTTTCGACAAAAAGCCATCGTTTGCATGACTTCTGTAATCAGTAAAGTTCTTGCAGATAATCAGCCCTCTATTTATCTTTATGGTTCTTCTGTTCTGAATGATTTCAGATTAGGGTGGAGTGATATTGACATTCTTGTGTTGACGCAGAAGCGCATATCACAGTCGCAAGCCCAAGAACTTGTAATGATGCGGCAGAAACTATTAGAAAATGAAGCGGGCAATCCCTATTACCGCTCATTTGAAGGAGGGATGCTTACACTAGCCGCATTCATTTCCCAAGAATCTAATTGTGTGGTTTACTGGGGAACCACCGGTCAGCGAATTACTGATATATATCAATTAGACAGTTTTTGCATGACCGAGTTGTTGCAAAACGGGCAATTGCTGTATGGCGTAGATGTCCGTAACCAATTAAAGATGCCTAAATATGCTGATCTCTATAATGATGTAAAAAAGCATTATGAGAGCATCCGAAAGCATGCACAAACGCCTAATCGAAGTTTCTATTCTTTTGGTTGGCTTTTCGATATTGCCAGGGGGCTTTACACACTCAGAAGCGGAACTGTAACATCTAAAACAGATGCAGCACAGTGGGTATTAAATAATCATTTATGTCCTGTTACCGATGCATTAGAGGCAGCCTTGGAAATTCGTAAAAATCCGATGGCATATCGTAACAATGCGGAGATGCTTAACTACGCAGAAACCCTGGGGCCTGCAATCCAGCGATTCGCTGATGTATTAGAAAAGGAGTTGGGTTCTGCAATCACCTGAAAACACAGAGAAACAATATACAGGCAGCAGAAAGGATCCTTACATTATGGAATACAAAGAGCAGGAAAGGTATACAGAGAAAGGAAAAGAACCGGCGGGGCGTTTCCTGTTTCGGAATATTCTCCCGGAGGAGGCAGGGCAGGCGGCCCGGATCGAGGAAATCTGTTTCCCGCCCAATGAGGCCTGCAGCCAGCAGATGATGCGGGAGAGAGTGGCTAAGGCCCCGGAGCTGTTCCTGGTGGCGGTGGATCGGCAAACCGGGAAAATCGCAGGATTTCTCAACGGTCTGTCCACGGACGAAGACATTTTCCGGGACGATTTTTTTACGGACGCGGAATTATATGACCCTGCAGGCAGGAACGTGATGCTTCTTGGGCTGGATGTGCTTCCGGAGTACCGGGGGCAGGGCCTGGCCCGGGAAATTGTGTCCCGATATCTTGACAGGGAACGCAGGAAAGGAAGAAAGGCCGTTCTTCTCACCTGTCTGGAGTCCAAAGTAGGCATGTATGAAAAGATGGGGTTCCGGGACAGAGGCATGGCACAGTCCACCTGGGGCGGTGAGCAGTGGCATGAGATGGACTGTGGGCTCAATCCCTGAGACCTCCCATCTGATATAAAAATACGCGGCAGAGAATTGCCCCGAGAACATTTTGCTGAGGTACAAGAAAGAGGTTGGCATGGAGAAAGTGACAGTTTTCATCAAAAAAGAGGCGGTGCTGTGTATTGCCATTTTGCTGGCCCTTCTGTCGGCATGGGTGGTACCGCCGGACCGGGGATACGCCGCCTACATAGATTTTCGGACACTGGCCATATTGTTCTGCCTGATGAGTGTTATGGCCGGACTGCAGAATATAGGGATATTCAGGTGGATTGCCCGGGGACTTCTGGATAAGGTGAAAAGCCCCCGGGGCCTGATTTTGGTGCTTATGCTGCTGTGCTTTTTTTCCAGCATGTTGATCACCAATGATGTGGCGCTGCTTACATTTGTCCCCTTTACCTTTACCGTGCTGGGGCTGCTGGGCGGGGAACAGAGGCGGAGGCTGGTCCTGCCTCTGGTGGCGATGCAGACCATCGCCGCCAATCTGGGCAGTATGCTCACTCCCATCGGTAACCCGCAGAATCTGTATCTCTATGGCAAAGCCGGGATGCCCATGGGAGACTTTCTTCTGCTGATGCTGCCCTACGCCCTGGTCTCGCTGGCTCTTCTGCTGGTCTGGGGGGTGATGCTGGGGAGGAGATGTGCCGGTGCGTGGAAGCCCGGGTGTATGGAGGGGGCAGAGCCTTTCCGGCCCAAAGAGGCACTGTTTCCGTTGTCTGTCTATCTGGGGCTGTTTCTGCTCTGCTTGTTGGCGGTGGCGCATGTACTGCCATGGCAGGCGGTGCTGGGGATTGTCCTGGGAATGGTTTTGCTGACCGATCGGAAGATTCTGGCGAAAGTGGATTATGGGCTGCTGCTCACTTTTGCGGGATTTTTTATCTTTATCGGAAACCTGGGGAGAATCCCTGCTTTCCGTCTTTTTCTGCAGCAGGCGGTGTCCGGCAGGGAGGTGTATGCCGCCATCGCTGCCAGCCAGGTTATCAGCAATGTGCCGGCGGCGCTTCTGCTGTCGGGCTTTACGGGGCAGTATGGACAGTTGCTTATCGGTGTGAACCTGGGCGGGTTGGGGACGCTGATTGCCTCCATGGCCAGTCTGATTTCCTATAAGTATGTGGCAAAGCAGGAGAGTGGCCGCAAAGGGAAGTATATAGCAATTTTCACTGTGAGCAATATCTGCTTTCTGGCGGCGCTGGTTGCTTTTCATGTGATATGGGGGATTCTGCGCTTTGAACGGCTATAGCTTCAAAGCATTTTTCGGACATTCTTCCACGCATTTCATGCACAAAATGCATTCCGTTCCATGTTTCCTCTTTCGGGAGCTGCTTGTGACTTCCACATCCATAGGGCATAGTTTTTCACATTTTCCACAGGAGATACATTTCTTTTCGTCTACTTTAATGCGGAATAATGAAAAGTAACTCATGGGCTTCAAAAAAAGGGTAATCGGACATATGTATTTGCAAAAGGCTCTGTTGTCTCTGCATTTGAAGGCCAGAGCAATTCCAACGGCATAGTAGAGAATATTTCCAATGATAAAACTCCACCACATAATTTCCCCTTTGTTCGGGACTTGAAGAATAAAAAGCAGGCTGACAAACAGAAGAGAAGCCGCAAAAACAAAATATCGGATAATTCCCCAGGGCTTACGGGGGGTGGAGGCTGATTTAAATGGCAGCAAATCCAAAACCATGGCAGTCCAACAGGCATAGCCGCACCACCCCCGCCCAAATAACAGCGGGCCGAAAATTTTCGCAATCACATAATGGATCGTGGCGGCTTCAAATACTCCCAGAAAAAGATAATACCAGAACCCCTCTATCTGCATATTTTCCCGGCAAAGAAAGCCCAGATATACAAGCATGTACAGGCCAACCGCAAACTGCACTATATTCCGGGCATACTTTTTCTTTTGCCCATATAAGACCAACCCGATTGCAATAGCCGTGCCAATATAAGAGAAATTGAATAGATAAAATATATTATCCAGAGAAAACCATAATGTTACCGCAATCGTTTCAAAAACAAGCCACATAACAAGTGGCGGCAAAAATTTCTTAATCTTCATGGATTTTTCCTGCCTGTTCTATTATGTTCTATGCCAACCGCTGAAGCAGGTTGGCGGCTCCCCCAGATATTTCTCCGGCCTATCCTGGGTTTACTCCTCCTGTAAGAATGTCCGGCAGATGGTGGCGCTGTCTTTATTATAGCGCATCCAGGCTTATTTGTCATTGGGTGGTTTTACGCTTAAAAATAGAAACGTTTGGTTAAAAATTGCCAAAACCCATTCCTATAAATACTGCATAATACACAAATATGAAAATGTAAGCACATGATATATTGACATATATGTGCAAATAGAGTAAATTAAGCATAGAAACGTTTCTACAACACGAAAGGATTTAACACGATAAGGAGAGGGTAGCTAATGGAGACATTTAAATCGGACATTTCATTTATCCGAGTGAGCAAAGGGAATACGGCTTATTCCTTTCTGCCGAACGGAAGCATCTACGAATTCGCAAGGGAACCCTTTGTGATCACACAGATACCCGCCGGTCTTACGGAGGAGGCTGTGGGCAATATCTATCTGAGAGTCTCCCAGGCGGACGGAAGCAGGAAAGTATATCCTCTGTGCGGAGCGGATGCCGCCATAAAGGCGTCGGAGTCCATGCTGCAGTTTGAGAGGAATGTGGAAGGAATCGCCTGCCGGGTTACTTTCTGCCCCCTGGAGGCGGAGGGAGCGGAAGGGGAGGATGCCTCTGTCTGGATCTGGAATATTTCCCTGTCCGGGAATGGAGAGCATTGCGACCTGGTGTATGTGCAGGATATCGGAGTTGCCGACAGAGGGGCGCTGGGGGCCAATGTGCTTTATCAGAGCCAGTATCTTGGCCATCACATAGGAGAGACGGAAGAAGGCTATGTGATTGCCTCCCGACAGAACATGGATCAGGGCGGCCGCCATCCCATGCTGCAGCAGGGTTCCCTGGGATGCAAAACGATTGCCTACGCCACGGACGCGTTTCAGCTTTACGGAACGGAGAGCAAAAAGCACAGGTACCCGCAGGCTCTGCTGCGTGATTGTCTGCCTTCCCGGGTTTACCAGTATGAGCTTGCCTGTATCGCTCTGCAGACGGAAAGTATTGTATTGGACGAAGAGCGCTCCCTTGCCTTTTATGGTTATTTCCTTTCGGACTGTGATGAGCCGGACCGACAGGCAGAGAGAAGCGCCCGGGTGAAAAGAGCCTGGGAAGTCCTGGACAGGGAAGCCTGGGAGGGGAAGCCGGTGCAGCCGCTGCGCCTGAATGAGGAGATGGGGAAAGCCTACGCTTCGGAGGGGCTGGAGCAGGCGGAACTTGACAGGCTTTTCCCGACCCGCAGCCTGGAGGAATACGGCGACGGAAAGCTGCTCAGCTTCTACACGGAACGTCATCGCCATGTGGTCCTGCAGGAAAAGGAAGTGAAGATGGAACGTCCTCACGGACATATATTGCTGGCCGGAATGTCGGATCATAAGGTGGATAAAGAGCTTCTGACGGCAACGAACTACATGTATGGTGTTTTTGCCAGCCAGCTGGTGGTGGGAAATGTGGACAGCAACCCGCTGCTGGACGCCACCAGGGATACGCTGAATCTTCACACCCAGCACGGCATCCGCATTTATGTCCGCATGGAAGGAAAGTACCGGCTTCTGACCATGCCGGCGGCCTATGAGATGGGGCTGAATTTCTCCAGATGGTATTATGCCCTCCCCAATGATCTGTTGGTGATAACGGCATCCATGGCCTTTGACAACGCCTTTCAGCTTCGGGTGGAGAGTGAGAGCGGAAAAGCATATGACTGCCTGTTTTTATGCAGTCTGGCACTGGCGGGGCAGGGGCTGCGTATGCAGTATGATTCGGACAAAAAAGGCCTGCGCCTGAGACCGGGCGAGGATAAGCCATCCAATCTGTATTATCCGGAATTGGAATACAGAATGGCTCTTTTGGAGACCCAGGGCTGCTTCCGGGACGACGGACTGCTGTACGCCGATGGGCGTCCCAGAAATGCGGGGCTATTGCTCGCAGCCGCAGAGGGAAGCCGGATGAACCTGTTCATCAGCGGAACCCTGGGAGAAAAAGCAGCTGTGGAAGAGCGAATCTTTTCCCCGGAGGAAGAGGAAGAGAAATATTTGGAATTCTATGCCTCCTTCCTGGCAGACATTCGGTTTCAGAATGCGGAAAAGGGCTCCGGGCTGGAGCGGATGAACGAGATCCTTCCCTGGTATCTGCATGACGCCATGATCCATTTCGCGGCGCCCCATGGATTGGAGCAGTCGGGAGGCGCAGCCTGGGGGACCAGAGATGTCTGTCAGGGGCCCATGGAACTCTTTCTTTCCACCGGCCATCTGTCCCTGGCCAGAGAGACTTTACTGGAGATATTTGCCCATCAGAACAAGGCTTCGGGAGAATGGCCCCAGTATTTCATGTATGACCGATATCCCTACGCGGCGGGAGACTGCCATGGAGATGTGGTATTCTGGCCTCTGAAAAGCATGGGAGACTATCTGGAAGCCAGCGGCGATACCCAGATACTGGATATCTGTATGCCCTACCGGGATGGGGAAGGGGAGCGTATTCTGCGGCATATAGAGAGGGCGGTGGACAGCATTCGGGAAAGAATGCTCCCGGGCACATGGCTGGTCAATTACGCCGGAGGAGACTGGGATGATACATTGCAGCCCGCCCGGCCGGAATGGAAGGAAAAGCTGTGCAGCGCCTGGACGGACGCTCTGGCCATCCAGGTGATCTCCAAACTGGGCGAACAGCTTAACAAGGCCCATGGGGAATATGCGGAAAGCCTGCTGTCCCTGGCCGAAGAGATGCGGAAAGATTTTTACAAATATCTGGTCAAAGACGGAGTGATTGCCGGGTTCATCCTGATGGAGGCCCCGGAACAGATTCAATATCTGCTCCATCCCTTGGATCAGAAGACCGGCATACAGTTCCGGCTGCTGCCTCAGACAAGAAGCATTATCGCGGGAATCGTGGATCCTGATCTGGCCGGAGCCAATGAAGAACTGATTGACAGAGAACTGACCTTCCCGGATGGGGTCCGGCTGATGAACAGGCCCGCAGTCTACAGCGGCGGGAAGTCCGTATACTTTCAGCGGGCGGAGCAGGCGGCAAATGTGGGAAGAGAGATCGGCATACTCTATGTACATGCCCATATTCGGTACCTGGAGGCCATGGCCCGCCTGGGAAGAGGGGAGAAACTCTGGAAAGGAATCCTGCAGGTGAATCCCATTCTGCTTTCGGAGACGGTTCCCAATGCCGCCCTGAGACAGTCAAACGCGTATTTCAGCAGTTCTGACGCGGATGTGGCGGACAGGTATGAATTCAGCAGCCGCTTTGAAGAACTGCGAAAAGCCGAGATCGCGGCAAAAGGTGGTTGGAGGATTTATTCCAGCGGCCCCGGCATTTATCTGGGGCGGATCATCCGGGATCTGCTGGGTATCCGGATATCGGCAGAGCATGTGGAACTGAACCCCGTGCTGCCGGGAGAACTGGACGGCCTGGAGATCACGGTAACCTTCTGGAATCAGACAAAAAACATCCGCTACCGGGTGAAAAACAGGGGATACGGCGCGGCAGAACTTTTGGCGGAGGGGAAGCCCCTATCCGTACCCAAGTTAAAGGATCTGTACCGGGAGGGCGGCATCCGAATTTCCCGGGAGCAGTGGCTGGAACTTCCCCGGGAACTGACGCTGCAGACCTATTAAATAGACTAAGAAAGACCGGGAGGAGGCTGAGCCATGTATAAGCGGGACAAAGCAGGGAAGGGCGGAAGAAAGCGCCTGGCATGTCTGACACTGGCGCTGCTGCTCTGTCTGACGGGATGCGGGGGGAATCCCCCGAAGGGAACCGCAGGAGAGGCGGCGGTTCCCGTAACCCTGGAGGAAGAGGTGCTGGCGGAGGCGGAAGGATGTTTCAGATATCTGTGGGAGCAGGCCCAGACGGATGAAGCCAGCGGAGCCTACGGGATGGTGAGGGATCGGTATCCCGGGGCGAAAAACATATCCAGTATCGCGGCCACAGGTTTCGCGCTGGCCTCCATTCCATACGGAATCCGGAAGGACTGGATCTCTGAGGAGGAGGGACGGCAGAGGGCGGAGAAAACATTGGACACATTACTCTCCCTGGAACAGGAAAATGGTTTTTTCTATCATTTTATCAATATGCTGAACGGGCAGCCCGCCACAGGGAGCGAAGTTTCCATTATCGACACGGGTATCCTGCTCTGCGGCGCGATTGTGGCGGGAGAGTATTTCGGCGGGTCCGTACAGGAAAAGGCGCTGGAACTATACGGTAGGGTGGACTGGGAGTATTTTCTGGACGGTTCCCGGAACATGTTTTATATGAGCCGTTCCCCGGAGGGGGAATTTGCAGGGCATTGGGATGTATATGCGGAGCAGCTGATTCTCTATGTGCTAAGCGCCGGGTCCCCTACATATCCGCTGGACAGCGATCCCTATTACGCCTTCGGGCGTCTGGAGGGCAAATACGGAGAGCATACCTTCATTCACTCCTGGTTCGGTTCTATTTTTACCTATCAGTATTCCCATGCCTTTGTGGACTTCAGAGGGCTGGAAGATGAGAAGGGTACGGACTGGTATCAAAATTCCGTGGAGGCCACTTTGGCGGCAAGGCAGTTTTGTATAGACCAGCAGGAGCAATGGGAAACTTATGGAGAGAATGCCTGGGGGCTTACCGCCTGCGATACCCGGGACGGCTATAACGGACTGCAGGGGGCTCCCCCCTCCGGAACGGATAACCGGGCCCATGAGTCCGGGGGGACCCTTGCGCCGGCAGGTGCCATAGGCTCCATGCCCTTTACGCCGGAGGAGTCGACGGCGGCCTTGAAGTACTATATGACATTCCCGGATCTGCAGGGACAATACGGCCTGAAGGACGCCTACAATCTGGACCAGAACTGGTTCGATTCGGATTATATCGGAATCGACAAGGGCATATCGCTGCTGATGATTGCCAATTATGAGAGCGGCATGATCTGGGAACTCTTCATGGGAAACGAGAATATCCGCAGAGGAATGGAGAATCTGGGGTTTACGGAAAAGAAATGAGGCTTTGATAATTTTCCTGCCGCCGCTAAGGGGCAGAGAATTATATAAAACAATATTCATAAGGAGGATACTATGAAAAGAAAACTTTTGGCAGTAATGCTTGTTACGGCTATGACAGCATCCCTTGCGGGCTGTGGGAATCAGGGGGCCGGCAATCCCTCGTCCACTCCCGATTCCGCGGTGAACGGCGGAAGCCAGGAAAGCCAAGGAACCCAGGGAACAGAGGGAGAGGGCAGCGGGGACGGACAGGTCACTCTTCGGTTTGCCAGCTGGGCGCTGGGAACGGCGGAGGAGAATAACATCGAACGTCAGATGATCGCCGCTTTTGAAGAGTCCCACCCCAATATTAAGATTGAAATTGCGGAGGACATCACCGGGAGTCAGTGGAATGATGCGCTGGCCACCGCGGCGGCGGGCGGCTCCCTGCCGGATGTCTCCCTGATTGCCACGCTTCCCACCGCAGTGTCCAACGGCTGGGCGCTGGAACTCAGCGATCTGATCGAAGCGGACAGCGCCGACTGGAATATGGTTCCCGAGTCTCTGAGAGAGTCCGGGATGTACAACGGCAAAAGCTATGGCATTCCCACTTCCATGCATATCGCCGGCATCTTTATGAACACGGAGTTGTTTGACGAGATGAATGTGACGCCGCTGCAATATGGATATTCCTGGGAGGAGTTTATGAGCGCGGCGGAGAAGCTGCACAATCCCTCCAATGGCATTGCGGCTCTCAAATACGTGAATGATTTCCCCAATTTCCTGCCCTATGTATGGGATGATAACCAGGGATGGTATACGTATGACGGCGTCCAGGTACATCTGGACAGCAGTGAATTTATCCGTGCGGTGAAGGAAACCCAGAATCTGGTATCTTATTCCTGGGCGGGTCTCAGCGACGACCAGAAGAACATATCCGCGGGAGCCGAGGCCGGTGATTATGACGCATGGCTCAAGGGCTGCACAGCCATGTGGTATGACGCAAGCTATTGCTGCGGCGGGTATACGGATGGTTCGGGCATCACCTACAATGTGGAATATGTGGGACTTCCCGACGGCAAGAACGCCATCATCCCGGACTATTGCTTCATTTCCTCTACCACCCAGCATCCCCAGGAGGCATGGGAGTTTGTGAAGTTTATGTTCTGGGGCGTGGACGCGGCGATCAACCGTATGGATATTGACGACGCGGACGACAGCGTAAGCTGGGTGGCGCTGCCCATCACGGCGGATGACGCGGTACTGCAGCGCTATTTTGAGAAATTCCCTGTAAAAGGCGTACAGGAAGCCTATGAGAATATGGCGGCCAACGGCACGGTGGTAGAGGCGTTCAAATTCGCTCCCGCATATGAGTTCGTCCGCTGGAACGGAACTACAGGCATCGAACTGGACGGGCAGGAAGCTACGATGGCAAATATTGTGGATAAATGTATTTCCGGAGAATTGTCCATTGACGATTATGCCTCTCAGTTAAATACGCTTGCCAACAGCTTTATCTCCGAGGAGAGGGCGGCCATCGACGCACGGACGAAATAAGCGCAGATGCGGGATATACAGGAGTAAGGCAAGTCCGGAGATAACCGGAAAAACTGGCTGCGCCGCTCCGGCGGCGCGGCTTTTAAGAAATAGCAGGCGGGCAGCGGAATGGGAAGGACAGTGGATATGACGAGACGGATAGGATGGATGAAAGGAATAGTTGCAGCGTTGGTTACGGCGGTTGCATGGAATGCACTATCGTTTGTTACAGCTGCTGGAAATGACCAGACTGAGGCTCCATATAGTCAGGTCATAGAAGAATGGCGCGCGGAGGGAGCGCAGGAGGCGGAGGATGTGTTTCAGACCGTTGCTCCTTCCGGGTTTTCGGGCGCGGAGATTGTGGGGGCGGAGGATTCCCTTGGCTATGGCGGGAGTGTGGCCCGCATGGACAAGGGCGACTGCGTCAGTCTGACAGTCACCCTGGAAGAGGCCGGACTATATGGGATTTCAGTGGAATATTATTGCCTGGCCGATAAGGCGGTATCCCACACCGTCAGTCTCAGGGTAAACGGCGAATATCCGTTTTCGGAGTGCCGGGAACTGATACTGGAACAGATGTATGACGCGGAGAGCTGGCCTTTCCGCACAGACTCCAAGGGGGACGAGATCACGCCGGACACAAGCCTGCGCTATGGATGGCAGTCGCGCAGACTGAAATCCGCCAGACAGGGCGGGCAGGAAGCCCTTTTGTTCTATCTGGAAAAGGGTGAGAATGAACTGGAGTTCACGGTGGAAAAATCCTCCATACTGTTGGGAAAGGTAAGTGTGCAGTCTCTGCCGGAGTATATGGCCTATGAGGACTACCGAAAGGCTTTTCCGGCGGTGGAGAGCACCCAGGCCATGATATCTTTGGAGGCGGAAAGAGTATCCTGGAAAAATACCACCTCCACCCGGCCTGTGGCCACCCGGGATGTGGAGGCAAGCCCCTATCTCCCCAATACGAAGTTGATGAGCGTCATCGGCGGTTCCACATGGAATGAGAACGGGCAGGCGCTGTATTATGAGTTTGAAGTCCCTGCGGCCGGCTGGTATTCCATCGCTTTGAAATATAAGCAGAACGACAAGGCCAACACAGTGGTGCGCAGAACCCTGACCCTGGACGGGGAATTGCCGTTCGCGGAGGCGGCGGGCGTTCTGTTTGAGAGTTCCCCTTCCTGGACGGTGAAGGAGTTCGGGAATGAAAACGGGGTGTTTCAGTTCTATCTGGAGGAGGGGAAGCATTGTCTGGGCCTGGAGGTGGACGGGCGGGAGATGAATCCCCTGACAGACAGCATTTCCCGGCAGATAGACCGGATCGCCGACATAGCCGTGGAGGTAAAAAAGGTTACGGGGGGAAGTGACGATCTGAATCGGGACTGGGAAATCCTGTCCTATATCCCGGAACTCAGCCAGGACTTATACCGGCTGGCGGATGAACTGGAGGAGGTGCGGAACCGGCTGATCGCTTTGAACCAGGGAGATGAGGGCAATACGGATATCTCCAATCTGAAGATCGTGGTGAGCCGTCTGCGGAAGCTGGGGGATGACCCGGACCAGTTGCCCGCCAATCTCTCCTCTTTCTCGGAAGGCTCCAGTTCGGTGGCTCAGATGCTGGGCTCGGTGCTGGACAGTATTCAGAAAAGCCCCATGACGCTGGACAGCATATACATCTGCCAGGAGGGGAGCCGGATTCCCGGTTTCAAGGTGGGCGCACTGCGCAAAACCAGGGAAGAGTTTCTGTACTTTATAGATGATCTCTTCTCCAGGGACGCCCGGGCGGCGGAGGAATACGATGTGACCATTGATATCTGGGTGAACCGGGCGGTGACCTATATCAATGAGATGCAGACCATGGCGGATGCTTATTTTACGCCGGAGACGGGCATCAAGGTTAATTTCTCCGTCATGAAGGATGAGAACAAGCTGATCCTGGCCAATACCACCAACACCCAGCCGGACGCGGCCCTGGGCCTCAGCACCCATTTGCCCTACGATCTGGCCATCCGGGGCGTGCTGGCGGATCTGCGTCAATTCGACGGGTTTGAGGAAGCCGCGGGGGAATTCCTGCCGGGCTCCATGCTGACCCATACTTATGAGGACGGTATCTACGCCTTCCCCGAGACCCAGGACTTTTTTGTGCTGTATTACCGAAAGGATTTGATGGAGGCTCTGGGAATTGATATTCCCGATACCTGGGACGAGGTGTTGGGGATCCTGCCCGTCCTGCAGAGATACGGAATGAATTTCTACATTCCGCTGGCGTCCTCCAGTTCGTTTAAGACGTTTTCGGCCACCACCCCCTTCTTTTTGCAGTACGGAGGCTCCATCTATGAGGAGGACGGAATGGCGGTGGCGGTGAACAGCGAAGAGGGCCTGACGGCAATGAAGTTCATGACGGATCTGTTCACCATATATGGGCTTCCCACGGAGGTGGCTGATTTCTATCAGTCTTTCCGAAACGGCACCATTCCCATGGGCGTATCCAATTTCAGCACCTACCTTAAGCTGGAGGCGGCCGCCGCGGAACTCACCGGGAAATGGGATATCACCGTGATGCCCGGCGTGAGATCGGAAAGCGGGGAAGTGGAGAGATGGTCCACGGGCGGCGGCACCACCGGCGTGATTTTCTCCAAATCCCAGAAGCAGGACGCGGCCTGGAAGTTCTTCCAATGGTGGTTTTCCGCCGAGACCCAGGAGCGTTTCGGAACCCAGATGCAGCTTCTGTACGGTGATACCTATATGTGGAATACCGCCAATGTGAAGGCATTCTCCGAACTGCCCATCACGGAGGACCACAAAGAGGTGATCCTGGAGCAGTGGGAGTGGCTGTACGAGTTTGTCAAGACTCCCGCCAGCTATATGATTGAACGTGAAATAAGCAATGTGTGGAATTCCGTGGTGTTCAACGGAGAAAACGTGCGCAGTACGCTGGATGACGCCGCCATTCTCATGAACCAGGAACTGAACAGGAAGTGGGAGGAATTCGGCTATGTTAAGGACCAGAAGGTGGTCAAACCATATCGGATTCCGTCAATCGAATTGATAGAGAGTTGGGTGAAACAGGATGAGTAAGAAAAATGAGCAGAAAAGAGAAGCGTGGTCGGCCTATCTGTTTCTGGCGCCGTATCTGATTTTGTTTCTGGTGTTTATTGTGATACCGGTGGGCCTGGCCATAATGCTTTCCTTTACGGACTTCGACTCTGTGAATTTTCCTACATGGGTGGGACTGAAAAACTATATATCGCTTTTTACGTCGGATGCGGTCTTTATGCAATATGTGGTTCCCAACACGCTGAAATTTTCGCTGATCGCGGGGCCCCTGGGATATATCCTTTCCTTCCTTATGGCCTGGATGCTGGCCCAGGTCCCCAAGAGGTCCCGGACGGTGCTGGCGCTGGTTTTGTATTCGCCCTCCATGACCAGCGGCGTGGCCATGACGGTTATCTGGAAAGTGCTGTTTAACGGGGACCAGACAGGATATCTGAACAGTCTGCTCTTAAGCTGGGGGCTGATCCGGGAGCCGGTGCAATGGCTGCAGTCCACGGAATGGCTGATGCCCGTTATGATCGTGGTTACCTTGTGGTCCAGTATGGGCGTAGGCTTTCTGTCCATGCTGGCGGGCATCCTCAACATCAACCAGGAACTGTACGAGGCGGGGTATATCGACGGCGTCCGGAACCGTTTTCAGGAGATCATTCATATCACCATCCCCTCTCTGAAGCCCCAGATGCTGTTCGGCGCCGTCATGGCGGTGGTGAATACTTTCCAGGCCGGGGCCATCGGAGTGACCCTCTCAGGTTCCAACCCCACGCCCCAGTACGCAGGCCAGCTGGTGCTGAACCATATTGAGGACTACGGCTTCCTGCGGTATGAGATGGGGTATGCCTCGGCGATTTCGGTGGTGCTGCTGGTATTCATAGCGCTTTGTTCCAAATCGGTGTTCAAGCTGTTTGGCGATGGTGATTAAGGAGGAGAGAGATGGCATCCATACAGGGAAAAAAGATGAATCCTTCGCGGTTTCATCCCAGTCAGATAAAATTTTACATGATATTGATTCCGATGGCGGTTTTGACCGGGCTGCCCATTGTCTTTATCTTTTCGCAGGCGCTGAAGCCCCTGAACGAGTTGTATCTGTACCCGCCGCGCTTCTTCGTGTCCAATCCGTCCCTGTCCAGTTTCCGCAAGCTGGCAGAGGCCATGAACGGTTCGGATGTGCCTATTTACCGGTATTTTTTCAACAGCATACTGTCTACGCTGCTGACGGTACTGTGCACGGTTGCCATCACGGCCAGCGCGGGTTATGCGCTGTCGAAAAAGAACTTCCGGGCCAAAAACCTGGTGTTCGGCATCAACACCATGGCGCTGATGTTTGTGGGGGCGGCGGTAAAGATTCCCAAATATCTCATCGTTTATAAGACGGGGATGATCGACAGCTTCCTTGTCCATGTGATTCCCGCACTGGCCATGCCGGTGGGTCTGTTTCTGGTAAAACAGTTTATGGATCAGATTCCCAATGAGCTGCTGGAGGCGGCAAAAATAGACGGCGCCACGGACTGGTATATCTTCCGAAGAATTGTGGTGCCGCTGTCAAGATCTTCACTGGCCACGGTGGTGATCCTCACCTTCCAGACCGCATGGAATACCATTGAAGCCAGCGAATTGTATCTGAACCGGGACAATCTCAAGACATTTGGGTATTACATGTCCACGCTGACCACTACGGGGAACGATGTGGCCGGAATCGGAATGGCCGCGGCGGCCACCCTGATTATGTTTATTCCCAATCTGATCATCTTTATTGTAATGCAGAATAACGTTATGAGTACCATGGCCCATTCCGGTATTAAATAAGGAGAAAGCGATGAAACATTTTGGTAAAAAAGCATGCAAATGGATATGCCTGCTGATCCTTCTGGCAGTACTTTTGCCGCCGGGGATGGAATTACACGCGCAGGCTCCCTATCAGACGTGGACACAGGGCCCTAACGGATGGCTGGTTCATACCCAGGACGCCTACGAGCCGGGAAAGCTGCTGAATCCGGGGTTAAAGTCGCCGGAAGATCTGTTTGTCTATGACGAAAGGCTGTATGTGGCGGATACGGGGAATGCCCGCATCCTGGTGATGGAAGGACGGGAGGTGGTTCAGGAGATTACCTCCGAATATCTGGAAGCTCCTTCCGGCCTGGCCGTGACGGATGAATATATCTATGCAGCGGACCGGGAGGCGCGGAAAATCCTGGTATTTAACCATGACGGGAGTCTGTATACACAGATCGGAAAACCCCAGGAGAAGATTTTCGGCGAGAATACTTCTTTTTTGCCCGTGAAGATAGGGGTTGACAAGCGGGGCAATCTCTATGTGGTGTCGGAGGGCTCCACATCGGGCGTTATGCAGCTTAGCATTGAAGGCGGTTTTCTGGGCTACTTCGGGTCCAACCGCACCAATACCTCGCTGATGATGGTACTGCAGAGGACCTTTTTTACGCAGGAACAACTGGATAAACTGTTCAAAAATATTCCCTCCAGCGTAGCCAATATCGCGGTGGACGAACTGGGGCTGATGTATACCGTTACCCAGGGACAGAACGCGGGTGAACAGGGGCAGAGTATCCGCAAGCTGTCAATTGCGGGGGCGGATCTGATTTCCCCTGGATATTACAGCAGAAGTTTTGTGGATGTGGCGGTGGACCGGAATATGAACATCTACACCGTGGATTCCTTCGGAACCATCTATGAATATGACAGTTACGGAAATATTATTTTTGCCTTCGGTTATGTGGATACGGAGATGCAGCGCATCGGCCTGGTGTCCAGCGCGGCGGCCATAGATGTGTCAGAGAAGGGGATTCTGTATGTGCTGGACAAGGGAAAAGGCATCATACAGGAGTACGAACCCACGGACTTTGCCGAAAAGGTGCATCGGGGACTGTCCGACTATATGAATGGCAAATACGCGGAAGCGGAGGAAAACTGGAAGGAGATCAACAGGACCAACACGGCGTTTCTCTTTTCCTACGAGGCACTTGCGAAGGCGAGTTTCAAGCGGCAGGACTATGCGGAGGCAATGGATTTGTATCGGGTGGCGGGGAATGTTTCGGGATATTCCCAAGCTTACTGGTATGCGCGGAACCAATGGATTGAAGCCAATCTGACCAAATTGCTCTTCGCATTGGCGGCGCTGTGGGCGGCGGTAAAGATCGTGGGTATGCTCAATGCCAGAAAGCATTTTCTGGCGCCGGCGGAAAGGGCCGTAAAGAGGTTGGGACAGGTTCCGCTGCTGCAGCAGTTGGGCATCCAAAAGCGCATGCTGCGCAATCCCTTTGACGGATATTACCTTATTCATCACGAGGAAAAAGTCAGCGTGCTCACAGCCACCCTGTTGTATCTGTGGCTCATCGTTCTGCAGATAACCAATCTGTATTTTACCAGTTATCTCTTTAACCAGGTGGAAATCGCCTATGTGAATCTGGCCAGCCTGATAGGGCGGATTCTGCTGCCGCTGCTGCTCTTTGTGGTATGCAATTTCCTGGTGAGCACCATCTCCGGGGGTGAGGGAAAGCTGAAACATGTGTACTGCGGCACAATATACGCCCTTTCGCCATATCTGGTGTTTATGCTGCCCCTGCAGATCCTTTCCAATATACTCACCGAGAATGAGAGATTTTTCTATGAGTTTGGCTATATGGCCATTATCTGCTGGTGTGGGATACTGCTCTATCTGATGGTTCAGGAGGTGCATGTGTACAGCGTCTCCCAGGCGATCAAAAATATCTGCGTCACTGTGATCACAATGCTGTTGTTCCTGCTGGCGGCATTTACCTTCTACCTGCTGGGACAGCAGTTGTGGCAGTTTATCGTGAGTATCTATAAGGAGGTGGCTCTTCGTGTGTAAGAAAAAATGGCGGCGCCGATTGGCCGCGGCCCTGGGCCTGCTGCTGGCCTGTCTGCTGCGGGCGGGTACGGAATCCCTGGCGGCAGGCACACAGGATCAGGACTATGTGCTGGCGGCGGAAAACGACAGTTTTGAACTGTACTGCAATCCGGACTCTCTGGCGATCCGCATCCGGGAAAAAGCCACCGGCTATGTATATGATTCCATGGGAGCCGAGGCTTCGGAGGGAGATCTGAACGCCACCTATATGGGGATGAGGGAATCGGGGATTTCGGTGGAATGCAGACTGGAAAACGGGAATGTGAGAACCTGGAGCATCACCGGGGACGGGGCGGATGTGGAGACACAGCTGCTGGAGGACGGTTTTCGAAGCAGCGTCAGCTATGGGGGTGCCATCGGATTTGACGTGCAGGTGACTTTGACCGAAAAGGGTCTGGAGGTACTGATTCCGGAGGATTCCATCGTGGAGGCCGGGGATACGGCCATCCGCCTGCAAAGCGTGTATATCTATCCTTTTTTGGGTTCCAGCTATGGCTGTGACAATGAGGGCTATCTCTTTGTACCGGACGGCTGCGGCGCTTTGATTTCCACCGGGCAGCAGACCATCGCCACGGAAAATTATGAAAAACAGATTTACGGCAGCGATTTGGGCATGGGTTCCTTTACCGGCTCTGATTCGGAAGCCATGTTAAAAGCTGCGGAAGAGATTTATATGCCGGTGTTCGGGAGCATCCTGGAGGAAGGCGGCCATGGCATCGCGGGCATTGTGTCCAGGGGAGACGAGTACTGCCGGATCGCCGCATATGTCAGCGGGATCAGAACGCCCTACAACCTGATTATGCCTAAATTTGTGCTTCGGCAGACCTATCAGATGAAGCTGGATCAGAGCGGCAGCAGTCTCACCGCCAACCAGGAGAAACGCAATCCGGGAGATCTGTGCGTCACCTATGTGCTGCTTACGGGCCAGGAGGCAGACTATGTGGGAATCGCCCATGCGTATCGGCAGTGGCTGCTGGAGCAGGGGGTCATCAAGGCAGGGGAGGCGGAGACGGAGAGTGTTCCGGCCCGGGTGGAGCTCATTCTGTCGGAGCGGAAAAAGGGACTTATTCTGTCAAAGACCGTGACCATGACCACCCTGGAACAGGCATCGGCTATCCTGCAGGAGTTGTATGACGCGGGTATACATCAGATGGATGTGGTGCTGAGAGGATACTCCGGCCAGGGCGCGTCGGGCGCGGCTCCTTCGGATTTTTCCTTTACGGGAAAGGTGGGGTCCAAATCTCAGTGGAAAAAGGAAATCAGCCGTTTGGCGCAGTCGGGGATCAATCTGTCCCTGTATGCCGATTTCTCCCGGGGATATGAAGGAGTCGGCGGGTATGGCAGCGGCCAGCAGGCCCAGGCCATCAACCGTGTTCTGCTGCAGACTTTCGACAATGGGATGTACAGTTGGCTGGCTCCTGCCTTTGCCGTCAGGGAACTGGAAGACTTTGCAAAGAAAGCGGCGGATCTGGGGGTATCGGGGGTATCCGTGGACGCTTTCGGCAGCGCACTGTACTCCAACTGGAACAAGAAAAGCGTATCCACAAGGGCGGATGCCAGGAATCTGCAGCAGCAGGCCGACAGCGCGGGGCTGAAACTGAATCTCTATGCGCCCCATGCCTATATGTGGGGAAAATGTGACGCCATATATGACATCCCTCTGGGGTCCAGCAATTATTACATTTTCACGGACACAGTGCCCTTTATGCAGATCGTGCTCAAGGGCTGTATTCCCTACTATTCGGAGGGCTGGAACTTCCATGCCAACGCAGGGCGCGACCTGCTGCGCTGCGTGGAGTATGGCGCGTATCCTTCCTGGTATGTGTCCCATGAGGACTCCGTGGAACTGCTTAACACGGCATCTTCCTGGATCTTCAGTTCGCAATACGCCGTTTGGAAGGATTCCATTGTTGAAAAATACCGGGAGATTGACAGGGCGCTGAAAGATGTCTCGGGAGCCTGCATCCAGGACCGCGTCTTTTTGGAGGAGGATGTGGTGCGGGTGGATTATGACAACGGTATCAGCATATATGTCAATTACCGGCAGGAGAACTGGACGGGAGACGGCGTGACGGTGAGCGGGGAAAGTTTTTATGTGCGCGGCGGAACTGCGGCCAGATAGGAGATGGGGTATGAGTAAAGGTAAATTTTCCAGAAGCACCAGGGACAATATACGCGGCTGGCTGTGTGAGGTTCCCTGGCTGATCGGATTTGCGGTGTTTACCCTGTATCCGATCGCAAATACATTTAAGATGAGTTTTGACTCCGTAATCATCTCCGCCACAGGACTGGTGACAGAATCCGTGGGGGCGGACAATTATCGGAAAGCCTTCCTGGCGGATGTGACCTTTCCCAAAATCCTGATGAACTATGTGGGGGAGATTGTACTCCAGGTGCCCATCGTCCTGGTATTCTCCCTTGCCATAGCGCTGATTCTCAGCAAGGACATCAAGGGCAGGGGATTCTTCCGGACACTGTTTTTCCTGCCGGTCATCATTATCAGCGGACCGATCATTGACAAATTTGTGAGTATGGGACTGATGGCCATTCAGGGGGCGGATTCCAACAGCGTGATCCGAAACGTGCTGGGCATGCTGCCGGACAGCGCCGCCGGGCTGCTGAGCACATTGATTGATTCCTTTGTCATGACCCTGTGGTTCTCGGGGGTGCAGATTCTGCTGCTGCTCTCTGCTCTGCAGAAGATTGACCGGCCCATGTATGAGGCGGCCCATATCGACGGCGCTTCCGGCTGGGAATGTTTTTGGAAGGTAACGCTTCCCAATCTGCGCAATATGATTGTTATCTGTATCATTTACACCATAGTGACCATCTCTACCTTTGATACAAACCAGGTCATCACCACCATACAGGGCAATATGTTCCAGACCAGTCTGGGACTGGGATATGCTTCCGCCCAGGCATGGATCTACTTTGTTGTGTTACTGTTGGTCATCGGGTTTTTCATGCTGCTCTACGGCCCCCGCAAAGAGGCCATATATGGCAATACCAAGGCGGCTAAGCTGGAACTGAAGCGTGCGCGCAGGCTGAAAAAAGAGCAGGAGAGGAACCTGAAGAAATTGTATAGGGAAAGTAGAAGGTATCGGGAATGAAAAAAGCAGTGGCAGGCAAATTATTTTTGTATATCTTTCTGTGTGTGACGGGCTTTGTCTTTTTATATCCGCTGTTGAAGATGCTGAGCATGAGCCTTATGGCTCCGGACGATCTGGTGAACCCCCTGGTGAACTGGGTGCCCTATGGGTTCGAAACCGCGAATTTTTCCAAGGCAGTCCAGGTGCTGGGGTATGGCGAAACGCTCTGGACCACCATTTATGTGAGCGTGCTTCCGGCGCTGCTGCAGACCCTGGTGTGTGCGCTTACGGGCTATGGGATTGCCAGGTATCGCTTTAAGGGTAAAAACATATTGTTTGGCCTGATTCTGGCCACATTTATTATTCCCAGCCAGATCACCATGATTCCCCAGTTTCTCATGTACAAGAATCTGGGAATTCTGTACAGCCTGAAGGCTTATCTGCTGCCGGCGGTTTTCGGACAGGGAATCAGGAGCGCCATTTTTATCCTGATTTTTGTTCTCTTTTTCCAGCAGGTACCGGTGTCCCTGACAGAGGCCGCAGAGATTGACGGGGCCAATCAAATTGTGATTTTTACAAAGATTGCGGTTCCCGTGGCAAAGCCGGGATTTCTCATCAGCTTTCTCCTGTCCGTGGTGTGGTATTGGAATGAGACATATCTGGGATCGCTGTATTTCGGCGCCAATATCAAGACCCTGCCCATGAAGCTGGAGAACTTTGTGGAGACTTTTAACAAGATGGTCAGCGCCTCCGAGGCCGGTGCCGGGGCCACCGCCAATGAGGCGGTTCAGATGGCGGGTACTTTTTTGATTATCCTCCCGCTGCTGATCTTGTTTTTCTGTGCGCAGAAGCAGTTTATCGAAGGAATTGAAAAGACGGGTATAACAGGTGAATAACAGCGCGGCGAAAGAACTTCACCCTTCAGTGCCGTCGCGCAGCGACTTAAATTCAGAAGATCTTTAAAATGTACAGTTTGTCAGGTGAAGTTGTGAAGGCACACGAGAGAAAATTTCATGAGAGTATTTCCGAATGAAATTTGTCTCTCCCAAGAGTGTGGCGAAAGAACTTCACCCTTCAGTGCCGTCGCGCAGCGACTTAAATTCAGAAGATCTTTAAAATGTACAGTTTGTCAGGTGAAGTTGTGAAGGCACACGAGAGAAAATTTCATGAGAGTATTTCCGAATGAAATTTGTCTCTCCCAAGAGTGTGGCGAAAGAACTTCACCCTTTAGTGCCGTCGCGCAGCGACTTAAAATCAGGAGGCAATTATGAGCAATATTGAAGTAAGAGATGGAAAAGTGATGATTGACGGAAAACCGGAGATTCTTATTTCCGGGGAGGTGCATTACTACAGGTTAAAGAGGGAGGAGTGGCAGGATCGTCTGACAAAGCTGAAAGCGGCGGGCATGAATGCAGTGGCCTCCTATATCCCTTGGCTGTGCCATGAGGAGGAAGAGGGGGTGTTTGACTTTGGCCAGGAGCGGGATAATCTGGACGTGGAAGCCTTCATAGAACTTTGCCGGGAAAATGGGCTCTATTTTATCGGCAGGCCGGGGCCCTTTATCATGGCGGAGATGAAGAACGAGGGCATTCCCTACTGGGTGGCCGAGCGCTATCCCCAGCTGGTTCCTACTGGCTGGGAGCACAAAACCGCCCCCACTAAGACCCTGGACTATCTGGCCCCGGATTTCCTGGCCTGTGTGGACAAATGGTATGCCCGGATCATGCCCATCCTGGCCCGGCATCTGATCACGGAAGGCGGCAATGTGATCGCCTGCCAGCTGGACAATGAGATCGGCATGCTCTCCTGGGTGTCCAACACGCCGGATCTGACGGATGTGACGGTGCCGGACTTTGAGAGATGGTTGTCAGAGAAGATGGAAAGTGCCGAACTGGAAAAAAGGTATCCTTTCATGACCTCGCTGCCCGGCGTCAGGAGAAAGGCTTACGAGCAGCCCCAGGACGGTTATGCCCTGCAGCTGCACCGGGATCTTGGATGGTACATGCGCCGCAGGTACGCCGAATATGCCATGGCTTTGAAAGAGATGGCGGGCAAGTACGGGATCAGGGGAATTCCCTTCCTGATCAATATTCACGGGACAGGCGGAGGGCGCGGCCACACATTCCCGGTGGGCATCAGCCAGCTGCTGGAGGCATATGGGCAGTCCGGGGACTTCTGGGCCGGGTCGGATATCTATTTGTCCGGTCTGCGCCTGCAGAATATGCAGGATCTGTACCTGATTCACTGCTACATGGAAGCGGTGAACCGGCAGAATATGCCCCTGGCCAGCTTTGAGTTCCAGAGCGGAGAGGCGGACTATGACGAGAGCGGGAACGGAAGACTGGACATTGCCGATGCGGACTTCACTGCCAGGATGTGCATTGCCCAGGGAAATCGTCTGATCAATCATTATCTGTTCACCGGGGGCAGGAACATGCTGCTGAAAAAGCCCCGGAAAGACGGGAACAACCGAATCGCCATCACAGGTGAACGGCATGGTTTTACGGCGCCTGTGAACCCCGAGGGAAAGCTGAGTTATACCTATGACAGAATCCGGCGGAATACCCGGGTGATGCTGGCAAACGCCGGGGCGCTGGCCTCCATGGAGGAAGAGCGGGACAATGTGATGGTGGGCTTTATTCCCGATTACTTTATGACGGAGTATTGTTATCCGGGTTCCGGGAGGGAGAAAGAGATGGTGGAGCATCTCACCCGTTACCGCGTGGGAAGCGGATGGGATACCTTCGCCAAAATGCTGCTGCTGAACCATTACGCCTTTGGCGGGGTGAATCTCCAGGAGGACGGCGGCTGGATGAGGGAAAAAGCCGTGCTGCTGCTGCTCTCTGCGGATTACATGGACGCGGGCGTGCAGGAAAGGCTGTGCCGCTTCGTGGAAAACGGGGGAAGCCTGCTGCTGTATGGGCGTATGCCTGTGATGGATATGGAAGGAAGGCCCTGCACCATCCTGTCCCGGGGGCTGGGGATTCATGTGGCGGGAGAACTGAACGAGGGAATGCTTCCCAACCTGAGCGTGCAGCCCGAGGGCATTTGGCGGGAATTCGCGGAGGTACGCGTGGGAGAGGCGCAGACCTTTGAGGCGGACGATGCGGAAGCGCTTCTGCGGGTGTCTGTAGTCGGCGGCCTGTGTGGCCTGATCACCTGGGCGGGGAAGGGCAGGGCCGCCATCATCGCCACCCATTATATCGGCAACCGTCAGGGGATCCGACAGCTGATGGAGCACCTGGGAGCCTCCGGCAGGCTGACCGAAGACGCGGAATACGGCGGTATTTTTATGGATATCAACAAAAACGGGGAGGGTGAAAAATATCTTCATGTGCTCAATTTGGATTTTTTTGCAAAAGAATGTAAAATATGCTATAATGATTGCAAATTATTTGAAGGCAGAAAAATTTGGCTGGGCGCGCGTGAAGGGCTGCTGTTACCGCTTTGTCTGAACATCCAGGGAGTGAAAATCCTTTATTCTACTGCGGAAGTGATTGAGGCTAAGCCCGGGTGTCTGACATTCCGTCTGTCCCAGAAGGAAGATGTCATCGCCCTGGAGGGAACGGGACTGGGCGTTTCGGGAACTGCCTGCAGGATAGAAGAGAAGGAGGGAAAAACATATATCTACAGTCTGACGGACGGGAGAGCCGGAGACGAGACACTGGAGATCAAGGTGGAGCTGTGACGGCGGATATATGTAAACGGATATGGCAGTGACAATCAAGGATGTGGCGGAGGCGGCGGGTGTTTCCATCTCAACGGTATCTTATACCTTAAACAACACGGGGCCGGTGAGCGAGGAAAAAAAGCAGAGGATCCTGGAGGCTGTCAAGGCTCTGGGCTATGTGCCAAACGGTATGGCCAAGAGCCTGAAGAGCCGGAAAAACGGGTTTATAGGCTATTTTGCCCATTCCCTGTACGGCGTTGTATACGGCGAGGTATTGCGGGGGATCGAGAATGAAATGGACAGAAACGGCCAGGAGATGATCGCGGCAAAGTGCGGCCCCATGCAGGATATCACCCACATAAGCCGGCTCCTGATGGAGAGGATGGTGGACGGAGCCATCATCTTTTCGGAGATGATCGCCAACGAGCAGGTGAATCTGCTGGCCAATGCCCGCTGTCCGGTGGTGGTGCTGGACCGGGAACTGGAGGGCCCCTTTGTCTCTTCCGTTCTGATTAACAACGAGGACAGCGCGTTCCGGGTGGGTGAATATATTCACAGCCTGGACCTGAAGCGGGTGGCCTGTCTCACAGGCAGAGGATTTGACGGGGAACGCCGGCTGCTGGGTTTTAAACAGGCAGCGGAGGTTTTTCAGCTGGACTGCCCGCCGAACTGGTGTATCGACGCCGGCTGGGACGAGAAAGAGGCATATCAGAAGACCATAGAATTTATCCGGGGAGGCCAGCGGCCGGAGGTTATCTTCGCTTTTAACGACGAGATGGCCATCGGATGCATCCGGGCCCTTCAGGATATGCTGCTGAAGGTGCCCGAAGACATCTCCGTCATCGGCATGGACGATATAGACCGAAGCGCCCTTACCAATCCCAGCCTCACCACGGTACACCGGCCCCTCTGCGAACTGGGAGAGATTGCCGCGGGCGCTCTTCTGGGGATGATGAGGGGGGAGGAGAGCCGGAAGATTATACTGCCCACATCTTTGATTCAACGGGAAAGTTGTATAAAAAACTGGGCCAAATAAGGCCGACAGGAGTATAAAAGACATGGATAGAAAACATATATTGGATCTGGTGGCGGATATGAGTCTGGAGGAAAAGGCGATGCAGATGACCCAGCTTTCGCCGGACCTGCTCTATCAGCTGACGCCCACCAATCTCACGGGCCCTCTGCGGGTGTGGAAGTTCAGCGACGAGGCGCTTTGGAAAACCGGGTCGGTGCTGGGACCGCTGGGAGCGGCGTTCCTGAAAAAACTGCAGAAGGACTATCTGGCAAAATCCAGGCAGCAGATTCCTCTGCTTTTTATGACCGATGTGATACATGGGTATGTGACCATTATGCCCATTCCCCTGGCACAGGGATGTACCTTTGACCCCGATCTGACGGAGGAAGCGGCGGCGGCGGTGGCCAGGGAAGCGGCGGCTTCGGGACTGCATGTGACTTTTTCCCCCATGGCGGATCTGGTCAGGGATCCCCGCTGGGGCAGGGTGATGGAATCCAGCGGTGAAGATCCTTATCTCAACGGGCAGATCGCGGCGGCCACCGTCCGGGGATATCAGGGCAAGGACCCCCGGGAAAAGGGAAGAATAGCCTCCTGCGTAAAGCATTTTGCCGCATATGGGCAGCCGGAGGGGGGCAGGGAATACAATACGGTGGATATGTCCCGGGGGGTTTTGAGAGATTTCTACCTGCCGGCCTACCGGGAGGCCATAGAGGCGGGAGCGGCAATGGTGATGTCCTCTTTCAATACGGTGGAAAGGGTTCCGGCCACCTGCTCCAGATTTCTTCTGCGCAGGGTTCTGCGGGAGGAGTGGGGATTTGAGGGAGTGGTAATCTCCGATTATTCCGCGGTGGAGGAATTGATGAACCATTCGGTGGCCTGCGACGATATGGAGGCGGGGGAGAAATGTGTCCATGCGGGTTTGGACATAGAGATGATGTCCGGCGTCTATGCGGGAACTCTGCAGCAGCTGCTGGATCAGGGCAGGATTACCCGGGAGGAGATCGACGAATGCGTGACGCGCATTCTGGAACTGAAAAACCGAATGGGTCTCTTTGAAAATCCCTTCAAGGATGCGGACGAGGAAGAGGAAGAGAGGCTGCTGTACTGCCCGGAGCATTTGGAACTGGCCAGACGCTTTGCCAGGGAGAGCATGGTGCTTCTCAAAAACCAGGGCGTGCTTCCCGTCTCCAGGGGACGGATCGGTCTGGCCGGCCCCTTCAGCGACACGGGCAATATTCTGGGAGGCTGGCACTGTGAAGGAAAGCCCGACAGGACACAGACCCTGCTGCAGGCGCTGAAGGCCCAGTGGGGAGAAGGGCTGGAAACGGCCATGACAGAGCATTTTATCCACGGAGAAGCAGATGTGCCGGACCGGGTGGAAGAGGCGGTGGAACGGCTGCGGGATTGCGATATCTGCATTGCTGCCGTGGGCGAGCCGGAATGGGATACGGGAGAGGCCACCAGCCGGACCAATCTGAGACTCACTCCCAATCAGGAGAAACTCATTCATGCTCTGCATGGGGCGGGCAAGAAGGTGGTGGCAGTGCTTTTCTCCGGAAGGCCGCTGGATATCGCGCCGGTGCTGCAGGACTGCGATGCCGTTCTGCAGGCATGGTTTCCGGGAAGCGCCGGGGCTGCGGCTGTTGCAGATCTTCTGTTGGGGAAATACAATCCTTCAGGACATCTGAGCATGAGCTTCCCCAGAAATACGGGACAGATACCGGTGTACTACAATCACTATGAGACAGGACGGCCGGAGACGGAAAAGGAGAACCATTATACCTCCCGCTATCTGGACTGTGCCAACAGTCCGCTGTTCCCCTTTGGGTATGGTCTCAGCTATACCACCTTCACATGCGGGGAGATGAAAGTCTCGGAGGATCTGGGTAAGGTTTCCGTCCGGGTCAGAAATACGGGAGAGCGCAGCGGTGAAACAGTGGTCCAGATGTATATCAGGGATGTGTCCGCCAGTGTGGTGCGTCCGGTGATGGAACTGAAAGCCTTCCGCAGGATCTCTCTGGAGCCGGGGGAGGAAGCACAGGTGGAATTCTCCGTCACAAAAGAGATGTTGTCCTTTTATAATGAGGAAGAAAAGTGGGTATGGGAGCCGGGGGCCTTTGACCTGATGGTGGGCCTGGACTCCGAACATGTGGAGAGAGAAAGGATTTTTATTCCTGCAGGGACAGGAGAACAGGAGGCGCTATGATACAGGAGTGGGAAAATAAGGCGGCCGGTAAGATTCTGGAAGAAGAGGAGAAGCGGTGTTTTGATTTCTTCTGGAACGAGGTAAGCGAATCGGAAAAGAGTTACGGCCTGATCCGGGACAATGATGTGGAGCGGGATATGTGTTCCATCGCCTCCGTGGGGTATGGCCTGGCCGGGTTGGCAGTGGGCGTGGAGCGGGGATATGTGACCAGGGAGGAAGCGGAACAGCGCGCCATAGGCACCCTTGTCACATTGAAGGAAAAGACCGAGAGAGTCCATGGATTCTTTTATCATTTCCTGCATATGGAGGACGCTTCCCGCTACGGGAAATCGGAAGTCTCCGTCATCGACACGGCGCTGCTGCTCATGGGCGGCCTGGTGGCCGGGGAATATTTTGGCGGCCGGTGCCGGGAACTGTGGGAAGAACTGTATGCGGAGGTTGACTGGGAGTGGTATCGGGATCCTCAAAGTAACCGTTTCTATATGGGATATAATGAGCGGGAAGGTCATTTCGGACACTGGGACCATTATGCGGAACAGTTTATCATGTATTTCCTGGGGGTTGCCGCGCCGAAGCATCCTGTGGATCCGTCCATTTTTTATGACTGCCCCCTGTACTGTGACGCTTATAAGGACAGCGGCCTGATCTACCACAGCCATTGCGGGGGCCTGTTTGTCTATCAGTTTTCCCATGCTTTCCTGAATCTGAAGGGAAAGAAGGACCGCCGGGGGATTGACTGGTTTGAGAACTCGGTGCGCGCCACAAAGGCCAACAGACAGTACTGTATTGACAATCCTCCCCGGAGGAAAACCTACCATCGGAACGCCTGGGGGATGACTGCCTGCATGACACCCCACGGCTATTCAGGGGCCCAGGGCGCCTGGCCCTGTTTTGGCAACCGGGTAAATGAGGCGGACGGAACCATCCCTCCCTGCGGCGCCATCGGCTCTCTGCCCTTTTGCCCCAAGGAGGTCATGGAGGCGGCCCAGCATTATGCTTCCTACCCGCAGCTGCGGGGGAAATACGGCTTCCTGGACGCGTTTAATCTGGATGTGCAGCCGGTGTGGTTCGCTGACAGATATATCGGCATTGACAAGGGAATCAGCCTGCTGATGCTGGAAAATTACCGCTCGGATCTGATCTGGAGACTGACGGACGGAAACAAATTTATACAAAAGGCATTTGAACTGCTTGAGATTGCCCCCTGACAGAAGGCCATGGTGCTTCCTTCCTGTCTCCGGCTGCTGCCGTTCCCATGGGTTCGGATTTATATCCGGGCCGGTGGGGACGGCTCTTTTTTTCCAACCGCAGGTTGGACAGGAGAAGACAGCCTCCAAATACCGCTCCATTGTCCACGGCCCCGGTTCATGCTATGATGTGGATGTGATCACATAACAGTATTGAGAAAAGAGGGAAAAAGATGGATCATATGGAAAATATCATAAACAGGGAGGCAGCGGGGGAACTGCGCTGCGGGGAGATTTTACAGCTTGCAGACTTAAAGAATTTAATGTTAAAATATTTATGCAAATTAGAATTAAATAGAAGATTAAAGTGATTGATGTTAAAATTGCGAAGTTTTATATAATTGGATTATTGGCGAGGGATATATGGGAAAGTTGTCCATTCCAGACAAAGGCAGAATTTTTCACAACCATATATATTTTAAAGGCCTGCCACTGGATTGCTATCGGGATATATTAAAAGAATATCATTGCAGGGAAATCGTTAAACACACTAATTATACGCCGCGCATAATGGAATTTGTTACACGGGAGTACAATTATAAAAAGGTATCTGGTGACCATTATTACGAATATGTGTTTTGTTGTCTGGAAAATCCGAAATATGGCATGATGAGTTTTTGAAAAAATTAAAGCAGGAAGACAGAATTTTTCTGACAACATTATATTCATTGACAGAAACCAGTATAGGTGAAAACAGGCTTAAGAGGGCATTCAATTACAGATTGCGTAATAACACTATAGTGGATACGAGCAGAAATACATTTGAGGGGGTTCTGAAACGGTTAGAAAGCGCATTCGTACAGATCATAGAGAAAAACAGGAAAAAAGAAATTGGAGTAATCAATCCATCCGTGAATGATTTTTTAAAAGAATACCTACAGAAAAATGATATAGAAAGAGAAAACATCAAAGAAAATGCCACAGAATATGAGCAGATTAAACGAGGATTTTCTGAAAACATAGAGGATATTATTCGGTCGGGAGAAGCTATTTCATATAACTATACAGACCAGAATGAAAAATTGTATGTTATATTGACTTATATTTGCAGGCTTGAAGTGTTTCGTGACAATTACAAATACACGGTTGAAAGATTTTTCAAATCATTTCCATATGATTGCGTTGAAGGAATGATGGGAAGGTGTGAGATCTTTATCAGATTGCTTTCAGATTAATTTGATGCATTTTATAATACATATGCTTGTCTGGATGATGATTCATTAAAGGAATTTTTTGTTGATTTATATTTAGAAGAGTTCCAAGTCCTTATTGAATTAGCGGAAGAATATGGCATTGATTTCTTCTATGTGAAATACAGGGATGTATTTCTTGAAGCCATAAAAGCTGCAATTTTGGCTTATATGGAAAATGTTGATGCGGATGTCTATTATGGGGATTATGACATAGGTGACCTTTTAAACCAAAACATGATCTACAATGGCTGTTATGAGGAATTAGATACAGAATCTGTCGTGGATATTGTTTGTGATTGGATAAAAGAAGATGTGGAACAGGAAGTTTATGGAATGATTGAAAATCTGTCACAAGACATTTTAAATAATATTGAAATATCGAAAAAGGATGTAAATATAGGAAGATCTGATGTTGAAAGACATATAGAAAGTTATTTGGAGCCATCGGAGTTGGAATATGACCATCACGAAATGGATTATGGTTACGGGATGGGTGAGATGAATGTTTTGGATTATATTTTTAAATAGACATTACGATTTATTTCGGATGGTTATCTGTCTGCTGTATGGAAAATTTTTAAATTCGGTAATTAGCAATTACCGAATTGGAAAAGGGGATATTTACAATGCAGGATATGAAAAATGGTGATAATTTTTTTGGTCAGGTTGTGCAGTTGTTTCGGGATGCAAAACGCAAGATGAGCATGGCAGTGAATATGGCAATGGTTTACTCTTATTATGAGGCTGGACGGCTGATCATAGACGAGGAGCAAAATGGCAGTGAGCGTGCAGCTTATGGAAAGTATATTCTTCAGGAATTATCCAGACGGCTGACTGCAGAGTTTGGCAGAGGATTTTCCTATGAAAATTTAAAACTTATTTCTATGAAATAGAAGCATATAAAAATGGGTGGAGTAAGGATGAACTTGGGCGGCAGTATGGAAGCTCCCTATATGAAAGACTTGCATTAAGCAGAGAGAAGGAGGAGGTAATGCGTCTGGCATTGGAAGGGCAGCAGGTCGAAAAACCGGATGACATTTTTAAAGATCCCTATGTGCTGGAATTTATCGGATTACCAGAAGAAGTTGTTTATTCAGAAACTGAATTGGAAAAGCGTCTTATAGATAATCTTCAAATGTTTTTGTTGGAATTGGGGAGAGGATTTACTTTTGTGGGACGCCAGGTACGGTTTACATTTGAGGAGGAGCATTACAGAGTAGATCTGGTATTCTTTAACCGTCTGTTGAGATGCTTTGTTCTATTTGATTTAAAGGTTGGACAGTTGAAACATCAGGATATTGGGCAGATGCAAATGTATGTCAACTACTATGACAGAAAAGTAAAACTGGAGGAAGAAAATCCGACAATTGGAATTATTGTTTGCAAGGATAAGAAAGATGCGGTGGTAGAAATGACATTGCCAAAAGACAATAATCAGATATTTGCGAGCAAATATCAAACAGTGCTTCCAAGCAAGGAAGAACTGCAGAAACTAATGAGTGAGAGAGAATAGATAGATGATATGAGAAAAAGAGTATTATTGAAGGACATCATAGAGCTGGTTCTGTGGTGTCTTTTTCATTGACATCAAAAATGTATTTTTTAGTTTTTACTTGACAAAAGCAGAACAGTTGGCATTTCTGCGCAGGGAGATGGGGATGTTGGACGGCATTTTAAATGGAGTGGCGACTGCACAGTCGCCGCAAATAAAAATCTCCCCATAAAAGCAGTAACTCATACAGCGTGCGGTAAAAAACGGCACGATTTTTTCTTGCATAGGACAGGAAAAGCAGTATGATGGTATCTATAGCAGAGGACACAAAAAGAAGAGAACCCCACCGACCGAGGCTGTAAATTTTTCTGTGTCTATGGAGGAAAAATCCTTCTGGTAAAATC
>OFGP01000285.1_pt1 | contig 54697 bp, 63 predicted proteins | sample 1521781 | NCBI WGS metagenome assembly OFGP01 (sample SAMEA3504113, study PRJEB24116) | mouse gut metagenome | biome: mouse gut; feature: mouse-associated habitat; material: faeces | place: Denmark | collected 2011
TGCGACCTCCTGGTCCCAAACCAGGCGCTCTAGCCAAGCTGAGCCACACCCCGAAATATACCTGTGACTGCTCCCTTCACAACGCAAGTTACATTATATATTACGGACCACTTTCCTGTCAACCGGTTTTTCTCTTTTTCGGAAATTTACTGCTCATCCGAGATAGTTGATGGTATAATGAGCCTCTCCCTCTCTGTCTATCTCCATGATCACATAACTCGGCTTCCGGTTCTCCTGCCGCGGATAGCTGATGCTCCCCGGATTGACCAGTGTAATATCGTCCTGTATCTCCACCACCGGCTTATGGGTATGCCCGCACATTACAATATCCGCCTTTCTCGCCCTGGCTTCCTCCTTGATGATCTCACTGTTCATGGATATATAATAATTATGACCATGTGTCAGCCACACCCTGTACTGCCCTATCATAAATTCCTTCTCCCGGGGAAGCTCCGAGAAGAAGTCATTGTTGCCCTGAACCATCTCCACCGGACATTCTGCCGCTTTGGAGATCAGCACCTCGCTGCCTTCCACATCCCCACAATGTATCACCATATCAAGCGGTGCCGTTTTCTCCACCACTTTCAGAAAATTTCTGTTGTTTCTATGCGTATCACTTACGATCAATATCTTCATGCGCATCCCCATAATGTCTGTCTCTTATTCAGCCAGCTTTATCTCCAGTTGCTCTTTCATCGCCGCTAATGCCCGTGCTCTGTGACTGATACGGTTCTTCTCTTCAACGCTCAGCTCTGCAGTCGTGCAGCCATACTCCGGTACGTAGAAGATCGGATCATAACCGAACCCGTTATTTCCCTTCTCCTCATAGTCGATCCGGCCCTCGATCACACCCCTGGTGGTGATTACCTCTCCTCCCGGCAGGGCTGCCGCAATGGCACACACAAATCTGGCCGTTCTCTTATTATCGGGCACACCTTCCAGTCTGTCAATCAAATTTTTATTTTTTACACAATAGGGTGTATCCTCTCCCATATATCTGGCTGAATAGATCCCCGGTTCTCTGTTCAGATAGTCCACTTCCAGTCCGGAATCATCCGCCAGCACGATCGCTTCCGCCTGCGCAGCCGCTGCTGCCACCGCTTTCGCCTTGATCACCGCATTTTCTTCAAAGGTAGCTCCGTCCTCCACGATATCGGCATCAATTCCCGCTTCCTTCATAGACAGAACGTCCGCATTTATATCCCGAAGTATCTCCCTGACCTCACGCATCTTTCCTTCATTTCCTGTTGCAAATATGATCCTTCTCTTCATACCGATTCCTCTTCTTTCCCTGCTGCCCACCGTGGGCATACCTCATACCTGTATCTCTCCGCCTGCGCGGCCATGCTCAGGCCACGGATCTCATATCACATGCGATCATTCTCTACCGCTCATACGCTTTCAAAACCGCCTGGTAGATCCCCTCTGCGATACGCTGTATATAGTCTTCCCTCTGCAGCAGAATCGCCTCCTGGCCGTTGGTAAGATACCCCACCTTAACAGCAGCAGCCGGGACTGTCGCCTCACTGATGACTGTATCGGTCTGCTCCGCTTCCAGCAGTCCTCCGGCCTTGCCGCTGATCGCGGTCACCACCTCCCGCTCCAAAAGATCCGCCAGCTCCACACTGCCAAACCCGGGAATAAAGAACTGACTGTTATAAACGGTTTCCGTTCCGTACTTCTTGCTGCTCTTGTCACTTCCGACCTCAATGCGGATCAACATATCAGCCTTGGTATCCTCTGCCAGTCTGACACGATATTCCGCCTCCGGATTGCTGTCGTCCATTCTCGTATAATAGACCTTGATATCCGTCTCGTCCAGCTTCGCCTTCAAAGCCTTCGCGATATTTAATGTAATGTCCTTGGCCGCTATATCATCCGTTACAACCCCGGTATCTTCCTTCCCATAAGCCGGGTCTATCACCACGATCTTTTCATAGACCTCCTTCGGCGGTACAAACTCGATATAAAGCGTATTATCCTCAAAAATACTGCGATACTCAAAAACATCCGTCAGCTTAAAGCGAAGGCAGATCCTCTTTCGCTCCACCTCAAAATTTCCTTCCACCACCGCCTCGCAGCTGCCATAGACACCATTGCTCTCATAAAAGGATTCCTGTCCGGACATCTTCTCCGGCTCAATGCTCACCCACAGTTCCCTGTCCATATAGTGATTCTCTACCGTCACTTCTTCGACGCGCACATCCGGCGGTACTGGCACACAGAAATAGTTCGTCTTCCCGCTGTTTCGATCGATCACAATACGGTTTCCGTCTTCCACTGCCCCATGTTCCGGCCGCCCTTCCGCCGCCTGCACCACTTCATCCTGTGCCAGATCCGCAACAACAGCGATCTTATTTGCACAGTAGTGCAGCATAATCCCCATCGCCACTGCCACAAACAACGAACAGAGTACCGTCGTCTTTTTCATCAAATCATTCTGCATTATCTTCTTCTACCCCCAGTCGGCTTCGGTCCCGCAAACTGATAGAAATAAGTTTTCATCATGCCATTGTACAGCTTTCTGTTCTTATCCGCCTTTCTGCCGATCGCCTGCTCCGCTTTCTCATAGGAAGTGATCAGATACATGGACCAGCTGTCCAGCATGCGGTACCGTTCACCGATCGTACCATACAGCCCCGCAAGATTCTTCTTATCCTCCAATCGCTCACCGTAAGGCGGATTCGTAATGATGAAACCATATTTCTTCGGATGACTCAGCTGTTCCACTCCTCTGCGCTGAAAATGGATCAGCTGCTCCACCCCCGCCAGTCTGGCGTTTGCTCTGGCAATCGTCACCATCTCATCATCCATATCATATCCCTGAATATCCGTCTCCACATCCATATCAATCAGCGATTCCGCCTCGTCTGCAGCCCGGTACCAGCATTTTCTGTCCGCAAGATGACTCCAGGTTTCCGCCGTAAAACTCCGGTTGATCCCCGGCGCCATATTTGCTGCCATCATTGCCGCTTCTATGGGAATGGTCCCGCTGCCGCAGAAAGGATCCACCAAAATACGGTCTCTCTTCCACGGTGTGAGCATAATAAGCGCCGCCGCCAGATTCTCGGCGATGGGAGCCTTCGCCGTAAGCTTTCTGTAGCCGCGTTTGTGCAGGGAATCTCCGGTGGTGTCCAATCCCACCGTCACTTCATCTTTCATCAGGAAGACTCTGACCGGATAGGCATCTCCTCTCTCGTCAAACCACTCTACGTGATAAGCCGCTTTCATCCGTTCCACCATTGCCTTTTTCATAATAGACTGGATATCGGACGGACTGAACAGCTTACTCTTCACACTGGCCGCCTTCGCCACCCAGAATTTGCCGTTCTTCGGTATGTAGTGATCCCAGGGAATCGCCTTCGTTCCCTGGAAGAGCTCCTCGAAAGTCTCCGCATGGAAGCTTCCCACCTTGATCAGGACCCGCTCCGCGGTACGCAGAAAGATATTTGCACGGCACATTGCCTGCACATCCCCCGCAAACGTGATCCGTCCGTCTTCCACAGACACGATCTCATATCCAAGATCCATGATCTCCTTTTTTAAAACCGACTCCAGACCGAAGTGGCAAGGTACAATATATTCTACTCGTTCCATTTTCCCCTGTTCCCTTTCAAAACTCACAAACTTCATTCTATACCAAAACACATCAAATAACAATCCAAAACCGCAAAAAGCGGTATGATCCAAATAGACCATACCGCTTTCTGTCTAAGAGCACTGCATACTGCTCTTAATAGTTGTTCTTCTGGTTGTCCTGCGCGTTGCTTCCGGAACTGTTCTTGGAACTGTTTTTAGAACTGTTCTGGCTGTTCTGGTTGTTGGTCTTGTCCTGCTGCTTGTCATTCTGAGAATTCTGGTTATAATCATTCTTAGACATCTCAAATACCTCCTGGTTTATTTTACAGTTAACGACATTGGAAATCGTGCTTTTGATTCTGCAAAAGCTTCCGTATATGGATTTGGCAGAAACCGGAAACAACAATTGTTATGTCGTTTACTATAGTTACAGGAATAGTATTACAGGATCACGTCCAAAATATACAAAAAAATTAATCTATTTTATAAAATCAATCAAACCATATCATTTACAGCGTTCATTTTCGGCCACTGCCCTGGATCACTTTAACGATCAGCAGCACGATCAGAACAGCCATGATCACAGGTGCGAAAAGATACAACAGGGAACTTACCACGCCAATGACCAGCATTGTGATCACAACAATGATCAGCATAACAAGCCAGCCCGGCAGCGCCACTCTTCTCACACGGGTATTCTCACCGCGTGTACTGCCTTCCCGGGCATTCGCACCGACTTCATCGTCATATTCCTGCGCTGCACTGTAAGCGGCACCGGAACGCCTGTTGGCATCCACGATACTTCTTGCAAGCAGCCTCGGATCGCCAAGCTGCTCCAATATCTCCTCTTCCGTTCTCCCTTTATGGATCTCGGAATCGATATACTCTCTGTAATATCTCACATGTTCCGCAGTCTGGCTTCCCGAAATACCACCCGCCAGCGCATGCTGTAATTTCATGATAAATTCTTCTTTGTCCATATTGTAGACCATGCCTTTCCCCGGCCTTAAGCCTGTACGTCTGCAAACCGGGCGATGAACAGCCTCCCGATACATTATCCGCCATACAGGCGCATTCTCTTACTTAAAGGGGATCACACCGCCGTCATAAGTATTATTGATATATTCCGTGATCTCGTCGGATTTCAAGGCATCTACCAGCGCTTTGACCGCCTCGTTACTCTCATTGCCTTCCTTCACCGCGATCACATTCACATAAGTCTTCGCAGCCTCGGAGTCAGCCTGCTCATAGGCAACCGCATCCTTTGCCACGGAAAACCCTGCTTCCATTGCGTAGTTACCGTTCAGGACGACGAATGCCACCTCGTCCTTAACTCTCGGCACCTGTGCCGCTTCCAGCTCCTGGATCTCGATCTCATTCGGATTGTCAACGATATCTCTCACCGTAGCTTCCAGGCCTACGCCATCCTTCAAGGTGATAATACCGTTGTCCTGCAGCAGCAGAAGCGCTCTCGCCTCATTGGTCGTATCGTTGGGAACCGCAACGACATCTCCCTTCTCCAGCGTCGTCAGATCGCTCTTCGTACCGGGATAGATCCCGAAAGGTTCATAGTGAATGCCGCCCGCATTGACCAGATGTGTTCCCTGCTCTTCGTTAAAAGAATCCAGATAGGGAATATGCTGGAAATAATTGGCATCAAACTCACCGCTCTCCACCACCATATTCGGCTGCACATAGTCGTTAAACACCGTCACCTCCAGCGTCCATCCCTGAGCTGCCAAAAGGGGAGCAGCCTGCTCCAGAATCTCCGCATGGGGTGTCGCAGATGCCGCGATCGTAATAGTGCCTTTAGACTCCACTGCTTCCTCTCCTGCCGGCTCTTTCGCGTCATCTGCAGGAGCTTCACCCTCCTGCGCTGCCGCATCCTCTTCTGCCGGCGCAGCCTCCTCACCGCTCTCCGCTTCCGACGCATCCTCCTGTGCCGGCGCTGTTGTCCCTTCATCGGAACCGCCGCACGCCGTCAGCGTGCCAAGGGCAAGGGCTGCCGTTAAAATAGCTGCGATAAATCTTTTCTTCATAATATTTGCTCTCCTCTCTACCGGAACGGCCTGTCTCCTCTTTTCCGCCGTCCCTTTCTATCTGAAAGTTCACACATCCGTTCTTTCATCCTGCTGTTCCGGCTCGCTCTGCGCTTTGCAATGCTTCCGGAAAGCTTTCCGACCTTCCGTGCGAAACTTTGAGATCTCTCTTCAGTCGAAGCCGGCTCATGCGCCTGTCTCTTTCGTTCGCTACCGCTGTCTTCTGTCCAGCTTCACTGACATCTTCATGCCCAGCGTCTGGAAAATCTGAACCAATACCACCAGCAGGATGACCGCTACAAACATAATCTCCTTCTCATAGCGGTAATACCCATACCGCATGGCAATGTCTCCAAGGCCGCCGCCGCCCACAATACCCGCCATGGCAGAATAGCCAAGGATCGTGCCAAGCGCGATGGTCACTCCCACCAGAATGGAGGTTCTGGCCTCCACCAGCAGCACTCTCACTATGATCGTCATGATGTCTGCTCCCATACTCTGCGCCGCCTCGATCACACCGCGGTCCACCTCGTTAAGCGAAGACTCGATCATGCGTCCGATAAAAGGCGCCGCCGCCACCGTAAGCGGCACCACCGTAGCCGCCGTCCCGTAGCTTCTTCCCACAAGCAGCTTCGTCAGCGGCATAAGCAGGATCAGCAGGATCAGGAACGGAATACTCCTGACCACATTGGCGATCACATCCAGCACTTTATAGATGACCGGATTCGGTCTGATACCATTATCGTCCGTCACCGCAAGGGCCACCCCCATGGGCAGTCCCAGCAGATAGCCGAAAATGGTAGACAGGAGTGTCATGAAAAGTGTCTCCCGCACACCATCCATCATCATGATCGTCATTTCATTAGTCCATTCCATAACCGTCCACCTCCTGCACTGCCAATCCCCGCTCTGTCAGATAAACCTTCATCTCTTCCTGCATCTTCACGTCATCCGGCAGGCTTAAGATCATCTCTCCTCTGGCAATGCCTTCCACATTCTTGGTATCCGCCCGCAGAATATTGATCGGCTGCCCGAACCGCAGTACCATATTGGCAATGACCGGTTCGAAAGAAGAATTGACCGAGAACACAATACGGATACAGCATTTCCCTTTCATCAGATCCTTCTGGTGCCCTTCCAGCGTGCGGCGTTCTTCCCCTCTGCCCTTGACGATCAGCTCCCTGGCCTCCTTCGTCTTCGGATGGGAAAAGATATCGGCCACCCTGCCCTGTTCCACCAGGCGGCCGTCTCCTATGATCGCCACATGGGAACAGATCTCCCTGACCACCGACATCTCATGCGTTATGATCACGATCGTGATCCCGAACTCTCTGTTGATCTGCTTAAGCAGCTGCAGAATCGACTGCGTGGTCTGCGGATCCAGCGCACTGGTCGCTTCATCGCAGAGCAGGATCTTCGGATTCGCGGCAAGCGCCCGGGCGATCGCCACCCGCTGCTTCTGTCCCCCTGACAGCTGGGAAGGATAAGCCTTCGCTTTCTCGGTCAATCCCACGATCTCCAGTAACTCATACGCCCGTTTCCTGGCATCCTCCCTGCTTATCGTGCCCTTCCGGCCGCCGTCCTTCCTGCTGACTCCTGCATACAGCAGCGGAAAACATATATTATCAATCACATTCTTCTGCATTAAAAGATTGAAATGCTGAAAGATCATTGCAATCTCTGCACGCTGCGCCCGCAGCTCCTTCTCCGACAGCATACTCAGATCCCGGCCTTCGATCTCCACAGTCCCCCCCGTGGGCCGTTCCAGAAAATTCAGACAGCGCACCAGAGTACTCTTTCCGGCTCCCGACATACCGATGATCCCGTAGATATCCCCCTTCTGAATCGAAAGGTTGATATCCTGCAGCGCTTCCACACTGGCATCCTTCGTCACAAATGTTTTGCCCAGGCTCCGAACTTCTATCATTCCTGCCATCTCGTCTTGTCCTTTCGTAAATGGTTACACTCCACACCCTTCGTATGTGCTGACATTGTTACAGCTGAGCGTGTGAACTGCAACAAGCGATAACTTAATGACTACTTTAGCATGAATGGCGGAATTTATCAAGCAAAGACACTCTTCATGCAGTAAACAACGGCGTAGACAGATATCTGTCACCGGAATCCGGCAGCAGTGCCACAATCATCTTACCTTTGTTTTCGGGACGCTTTGCAAGCTGTGCGGCCGCATGAAGCGCTGCGCCGGACGAGATTCCCACCAGGATCCCTTCCTCCTGTGCGATGGCCCTTCCTGCGGCAAGCGCATCTTCATCTGAAACCCGGATGATCTCGTCGTAGATACCGGTATTCAGTATCTCCGGCACGAAACCGGCCCCGATTCCCTGAAGCCCGTGTGGTCCCGCTTCACCGCCGGACAGTACCGGGCTGCCTTCCGGTTCCACCGCTACGACGATGACTTTCTCATTCTTCTCTTTCAGATATTCTCCGATTCCGGTGATTGTCCCTCCTGTGCCCACGCCGGCCACAAAGATATCCACCCTTCCATCCGTGTCCTCCCAGATCTCAGGCCCCGTTGTCATCCTGTGCGCTTCAGGATTGGCCGGATTCACAAACTGGCCCAGCACAATGGATCCCGGCATGGAAGCCTGCAGCTCCTGCGCCTTCTCGATCGCTCCTGTCATGCCCCTGCCGCCGTCCGTCAGCACCAGCCTGGCTCCATAAGCCTGCAGCAGCCTGCGCCGCTCCTCACTCATCGTCTCCGGCAGGGTCAGGATCGCTTTATATCCTTTCGCAGCTGCCACTGCCGCCAGGCCGATCCCCGTGTTGCCCGAAGTCGGTTCAATGATGGTCGCTCCCGGCTGCAGCTGCCCGCTTCTTTCCGCCTCCTCGATCATATGCAGGGCCACCCGGTCTTTCACCGACCCTGCCGGATTCAGATATTCCAGCTTCACCAGCAGTGTGGCATCCGTGATTCCATGATTCTGTTCATAATGTGTAACTTCCATCAACGGCGTCTTTCCGATCAGCTCCGCCGCACTTTTCTTAATATCCGCCATGCTCTTCCTCCATTCCGAAGCATCTCATACTGCAGATTCCGGCCGGAATCCGCTCTGCCCCTTAAAATTTATACAGTATCCCTTTCCGCCAGCATGCATAAAGATCCCAGGCGATCATACAGCATGCCGTATAGAAAAGGCCCATGCCATAGATCATATACCGCGGCTGTGCAAAAATGAACAGTCCCACCACCACCGCATTGATCACAATACCGGCCATGGTAATCATCGTAAAACAAAGACTGGCATCGATCTGCCTGACCAGTTCCTCATATTCTTCCGCCACTTCTCCCACAGATTCCGACAGCCGTCTTTCTATTTTCTTCTTCTGCACCACAAGGCAGCACGCCGCCGCTCCCATGAACAGATAAACCGCCGCCGCATACAAACTGAGCACCGGATGCGCCTTGGCCACAGAATTGACCAGGCCCTGCCAGGTATTATAGCAGTATCCCCGCAGTAACGGCAGCGGCTCCTGCCGAAACAGAGTATTTCTCATCTCTTTACAGATTTCATCGTATTGCATGGCTGCTTCCGGCTCGGAAAGCTGAAAATGCTCCGCAATATATCCCTCCACCACCGGATTGATAATCCCGTATCCGATCGCATCATAACTGTCGGCATAATGAATGGCCGTAGTCAGCCAGCCGCTCCCGGCATAAGGATACAGAATCTGCTGCGCATCCGCCTGCTCCATAATCTCCAGATACAGCTCTCTTATCGTCTCATCGGTAAACAAACCCGCATCCCTCTCCGGATCGGAGGAATACAGCAGCGTACACAAAATCCCCATGGAATTCCCGCTGTGTTCCATCCACACGCCTCTGACAACATACTGGTACGTCCGGTCAAACAGCTTGCCGGCAAAAAATACGGCCGCCACCATCACTGCCAGGCACAGGAATCTGCGCACTCTCCTTCTTCGAATCAGCTCGTACCAGACTAAAATAACGCCCAGGATAAGCAGCGTGATCATCATCTGTTTTCTCAGGCTCACCAACAGAAAAGAAAACACCAGCGCCCAGCCGAAATACCGCTTCTTCTCCGTTCTGATAAAAAGAAACAGAAAGGCCGAGAAAAACACAAACAAAGAAAGGCCCAGCCCTTCCGTCAGAATGCTGTCCGAATACGCGGATCCCCGCTTAGCCGCAAACCGGTTTAAAAGCGTTACCGCAAATTGAAACACAATCGCCGCCGTCTGCAAAACTCTGCTCCCCTGCTTCGCTCTCCTCACAACCCAGCCCACAAACCACGCAGCCATACCCGCCAATATGCTCTGCAGGACCACCGCGATCATCAGCGCATCCGCTTTCCATATGCCGGCAATCCATCTGCACAATGCAAGAAATGACGGATACAGCGGTTCCCGGGAAATGTGCATGGATACATACCCTTCGGAATCCACACACCAGACCGGTCCGTCTATGATCGGGAACAGCAGATAGAACATAAGACAGACGCCAAGCAGCAGGTATTCCCATTTGTCCGTCCTGAATTCTTTCTCTTCAAGCTTCATTCGGCTCCTCCTCAAACATCCGCGATATCCGCCTGTTCTCAGACGGTTCTCTATCGCATCTCCTTTGGCTTTTGCAGGTAATTCTATCATATTCCATAAAATAATACAATCGACACCGCACCAGCGTTCCCACCCGGCAGCAATTTGGCCCCCAAATTTCTGCCGTCACTGCAGCTGATCAAATTTGCATCGTAACAAATGATACACACAATGCCCTGATCCTGTATTGCCAACGAACAATCCTGTCGACGGCCGATTTGACCGCAGGACATAAGTTTACTATAATTATTCCATAAAGTAACCCCCATCATGCTCAGCCTGACGGTAAAGAGAGGAATCCCTATGCAGCAATCCCAGCCCACCACACTAAAAGAAATCCGTTCCCACGGTACAAAATCTTTTCCCTGCGCCGTCTATCGGACCCGCTCTGCGAGAAAAGGTACCCTGGTCAAGCATCACTGGCACGACGAAGTAGAAATCCTCTACTTCTCCGGCGGGGCGTTCCGCCTGGAGATCAATATGGAACAATTTCCGATCGCGTCCGAATGCCTGTACTTCATCAATCCGGGGGAACTCCACAGTATCATTACGGAATCGGCGGGCAGTTATGAGGATGCTGTCGTTTTCTCTCCGGACATTCTCAGCTTCGATTCCTACGATGCGGCACAGATGCAGCTGATCCATCCCATCCAGAAGAGGCGAATGCTCTTTCCGCGCTGTCTGACACCCAAACACCCGGCATTTCCTTTGATCCAGGGCGCTTTTACGGATATCCTGCGGACATTCCGGCATACACTGCTGGAAGAACCGCTGCCAAATCCGCCGTTTCCGGATCCGGAACTGCAAAGCACCGCCTCACAAACCGAAATCCGCCACGACAAAACGCCGCAGGGCGAAGGACTGGCAGATATATCCGTCGTTACAGATAACTTAACCAGTCAATTATATACAAAGGCTTCTCTGCTTTTTATCCTGGCCGTCCTTTCGGAACACCAGCTTTTTACGCCGACGGAGAAGAACTACGACAAGCGCGTGGAAGATGTCAAGACCACTCTGACCTATATCAAAGATAACTATAAAGATAAAATCTATATTTCAGACCTGGCAAAACAGGTGAATTTAAATGAACAGTATTTTTGCCGCTTTTTCAAAAAAGCGCTGGGACGTACCCCCATGGAATATGTGAACGAGTACCGCATCAAACAGACCCGTCGTCTGCTGGAAGAAACTGACCTGCCGGTGACGGACGTCTGCCTGGAATGCGGTTACAACAATCTCGGAAATTTCCTGCGGGAATTCCGGAAAAACACCGGCACCACCCCTCTGCAGTACCGGAAACAGGTGCGAAAATCTGTTTGAAAGTCATAATTTCATAGTTTTTAATCATATAACCGTAAGACTTTTCCTGTCATTGTCAATAAAATGAAACTAACTTAATCGAGAGAGGAAGCGTCCGGGACGCTTCGGAATGGAGGTAACGATGAAGAAAACATGGTGGAAAGAAGCGGTCGTTTATCAGATCTACCCCCGCAGCTTTATGGACAGCAACGGGGACGGTATCGGCGACTTGAAGGGAATCACAAGCAGGCTGGATTATCTGAAATATCTGGGCATCGACGTGATCTGGCTGTCCCCGGTCTATCAGTCTCCCAATGACGATAACGGTTATGACATCAGCGATTATCAGGCGATCATGTCCGAATTCGGCACGATGGAAGATTTCGACGAAATGCTGGCAGCGGCCCATGAAAGGGGAATCCGCATCGTGATGGATCTGGTGGTAAACCATACTTCGGATGAACATAAATGGTTTGTGGAAAGCCGGAAATCCAGGAATAACGCCTTTCGCGATTACTATATCTGGCGTGAGGGCAAAGACGCGCAGACACCGCCCAACAACTGGGGAGCCTGCTTCGGCGGCTCTGCATGGCAGTACGATGAGGAAACTGCCATGTACTATCTGCATCTTTTCTCCAAAAAGCAGCCCGATTTAAACTGGGATAATCCCAAAGTAAGACAGGAAGTATTCGACATGATGACCTGGTGGTGCGACAAAGGAATCGACGGCTTCCGCATGGACGTCATCAGCATGATCTCGAAGACAAAGGAAATGCCGGACGGCGAGGTTCAGGGCCTGTACGGCAGCTTCGGACCTTACTGCGTGCACGGTCCCAACGTTCACAAATACCTGCAGGAGATGAACGGGAAAGTACTGTCCAAATACGACATTATGACTGTCGGAGAGACGGCAGGCGTGACTACGGAACTGGCGAAGCAGTATGCCGGCGAGAATGCCCACGAGCTTGACATGGTGTTCCAGTTCGAGCACGTGGAGGGTGACGGCAAGTACGGCAAGTGGACCGACGAGAAGCTGCCTCTTACCACCCTGAAGAAGACCATGTCCCGCTGGCAGACAGAATTGTACGGCGCCGCCTGGAACAGCCTTTTCTGGGATAATCACGACCAGCCCCGGGCCGTGTCACGCTTCGGCGACGACCGCCCGCAGTTCAGGGAAGCTTCCGCCAAGATGCTGGCCACCTGCCTGCATATGCAGCAGGGCACCCCTTACATCTATCAGGGAGAAGAGCTGGGTATGACCAATTATCCCTTTGAGAGTCCGGCGGACTTCCGGGATATCGAGAGCATCAACGCCTACCGGGAATGGTGTGCCGAAGGCCCCCTCTCCCATGAAGATTTCTGGCCCTGCATGCTTTACAAGAGCAGAGACAATGCCAGAACACCGGTACAGTGGGACGACTCGCCGCAGGCCGGATTTACCACCGGAACTCCCTGGATCGCAGTCAATCCCAATTATAAGGAAATCAACGCCAAAGCAGAGACTGCGGATCCCGATTCCGTATTCCATTATTATAAGAAGCTGATCGCCCTGCGCAAAGAAAATCCGATCATGGTGTACGGCAAATATGAGCTGCTCCTGGCAGACAGCGAAGAACTGTTCGTCTACACAAGGACGCTGGAGCACGAAAAACTTCTGGTCGTGTGCAATTTCTGCGACCATGAAACCGCCTTTACCGTTCCGGAGGAATTTGTGGGAGCGCCCTGTCTGATCTCCAACATGGAGAATGGCTATGACAGACCGGAGATGACCTTGAAGGCTTATGAAGCTTTCGTACTGATGAGAAAATAACTTAAAAAGGCTGCGTAATGACTGCTGACGGCTTAAACACTGCGCCCGGCAGTCATTACCCATAAACAGCTCAGTAAGTGCGTGACGGGGCCATCCGCCCGCTTTCCTCAGCCTACCCCACAATGGTGCCGTCCATGGCATTGATGGTCAGCAGGCTCTCATACTCACTATCGATCACATACCTGATCTCACCCATTTTGTCCCTGCAAATCTTACTGCCCCAAAAATCCCATACCGGAATCAGCGATGCCGTCATCTCCCTGTTCTCCGCCTCCTGAATACACCTGTAACCCAGCTGCACACCGGATACCTGAATTTCTATCGTATCCCCTTCCTCGCTGAAATCATCCAGATTTTTCTTCATGATCATATCCTGAAAAATATTCTGAATCTCCGCAAAAGGCATCAGGAACACAGATTCCGCCGACAACTCCTCCACCGTCCACGGATTTACCCATTCAAAAAAGGCCAATCCCTCCTCCGTGTATACAAGATTCAATTCTTCCTGCGGCCACCACATGGAAGCTCCCTCCGGCATCAGGCCCGTCTCGTATGTATAGATGACCGGAACCCCTTCCTCCATTCTGCTGCAGTGGACACTGTATCCCACCTGTTTGAGCAGATCCTCTGTCTCCGTCAAGGCTCTCATGAAACAGTATTCTCCGCCGTAAGGCACATACTCCTCCATGCCCATCTTTGCAAGTTTCTGCTTCGCCTCCTCCAGTACGGTCTCCGGCTGCAGCTGCATCGTTTCCAGTCTGCCAATCAGCTCATCGTCAATTCCCACTATTTCCGGATACTCATTCATGTTTTCAAAATCCACTGTCAGCCAGTTCCAACTGCCATTCAGTTCAGCGTCACACACCGAGAAAACCGCCCTTCTGATCTCCCCGGTCAAAAGACTGTTATCCAGATTGACCAAATAGTCCCTGCCGTCCACTGTGGCCCGACCATTCAGCCAGTTTGCCTCCGCTCCCTCGGGCAGCGACGCATCATAGGCCACCACCGCCGGGATGTCTTTTATCACGACTTCCTCCGGCGCCTCCTTCGCCAGCTCACGATAGTAAGCGATCTGCTCGTCCAGCGTTTCCGCCTTTCCGGCATAGGGCTGATCTCCCTTTACGCCGTTTTCCTTTTCCGCTTCCAGCTGCTTTGCCTTACTTTCAAGCTCTGCCGCCGTAAAGCCGTAACCGGCCATCGCCTCAACATCTCTCTCCCACAACCCGTTGCCCTTCAGTAACACCTGGCTGACCCTGTCATAGTCCTCCTGTGTAAAAGCGCGTCCTGTCACTTTCTTCGTTCTGATCCCTTCCACATCCGGAACCACCACCATGGCATCTGCCGTCACACTGACCTTATCCGACGCTCCTTCCCATTGATAACGCTCCGGAGCCTGCACCTGCGCGGCCACACTCCCGGCCGGCACCGCAGCCTGTTCTCCCGGCGTCCCCGTCGCTTCCTCCGTCTGTTGTGCGGGAATCACCAGCTCCTCTTCCGTCTGCAGCGCATCCCCGCATCCGGTCAGCATACAGCCGCAAATTCCCAGCACCGCCAGCGCTGCCAGGCTGCCACGTTTCCTGCTGTCTTTTCCGCCTCTTCCCGCCATCTTTTCCGCCTTTCCTGTCATCCTCCCCGCCACACTGCTTTCGCTCAAGATCCTTTCCGTCATACCTTTTCCAAGCATTTCCCTGACTCCTTTCTCTCCTTCGTGTCCCGTATTGTCTCCGACATGATCCTGATGGTTACCGCCTGCACTGGCTGCACCTCGTATCACTGCATCTTATTTCGATGTCCCGGACCGCTATCCGCAGCCCCGTTCCTGTGCCCCGCCGGCTCATGTCCGCCACCCTCATGTCTTCCTCATCATACATCCATACTCTGTAAAAAGTACTCATCAAACCGTAAACGTTTTGTAAAACACGATCCGCACCGTCGTCCCTTCCCCGACCGTACTCTCGATCTTAAGCTCCGCCCCATGCAGCTGTGCGATCTTCTCGCAAAGCGCCAGCCCCAGGCCGCTGCCGCCCTCCCTGCGGTTCCTGGCCTTGTCCACCATATAGAATGCTTCCGTCACCTTGGAAATCTCCCGCGCCGGAATACCGCACCCCCAATCCTGCACCGTGATCTGTTCCCCCGCTGCCGTCAGCGCAATGACACCGCCGTCCGGGCTGGCTTTGATCCCGTTGTCGATCAGATTGATCAGCAGACTCTCGAACAGATCCCTGTCCATCCTCCGCGTACCCATCTCGCAAAAGCAGCGCAGCGTCATCCCTTTTTCCCGCAGATGCGCCTCCTCCGCCCTGGCCACACTGTTTAAAAGCGCCTCCACCGAAACCTCTTCCATACAGATGCTGTCATTGTCATACATGCCGAGCAGGCTCATCAGCTTACTGCCAAGCCGGGAAAGCCGGCCGCACTCCTCATGGATATGACGCAGCGCCCTCTCCTTCTGCTCCTCCCGCAGCTTGACGTGCAACAGGGAATCCGCATATCCCATAATGGACGTCATGGGCGTTTTCAGCTCATGCGTCAGACTGCCCAGCATCTGCCTGCGCCGTTCCGATTCCCGCGAAAGCGTCTCCACCTGTTCCTCGATCCGATCCGCCATCTCGTTAAAAGACACTGCCAGCATCCCGATCTCATCCCGCGTCCGTACATCGGCCCGCCGCTCCAGCCTGCCGCCGCTGATATCCCGTGCCGCACGCTGCAGTTCCCGCAGCGGAGCCAGACTCCGTCGCACCGCCGCAAACGCAAGCAGTGCAGCCAGCAGTGACACGCCGGCACAAATACCCGCACAGAGCAGACTCTGTCTGTAAATATCCTCATAGACCGGCGTGATATCCTGAATCCCGATCAGTGTATACTCCTTTGCCCCTGCGGCAGGCACCGCTCTGCCCACCAGCAGAAGATATCTGTCCTCACTCTTCTGGATCACACTGCGCTCCGACCACCTTATGTCCGTGGGATCTGCCAGCTCATAGGAAGTCCTGTTGCAGACCACCTCGCCCCCTTCTACCAGAATATAATGCGCAGGGGCGTATTTCTGCAGCACATAATCGTAATAGGAAGCCAGCGTGGCATCCGTAAAATCGGCCATCAGCTCATATTCCAGTTCCTTCCCCACGACACGGGCCGCCGCCGTCGTCTGCTGCTCATAGCTCTCCACCGTTTTCTCCCTGTTATAATATGCCGACTGGTAAATCACTGCCGCCCCCGATACCGCACTGCCAATAAACAGCGCCGCCGCCGTGATCAATGACACCTTAAACCGAAGTTTCATCTACCCCATATCCTCCAATCGATACCCCGTCTTGGAAATTGTGCGGATCACATCATGGAAGTCCAGCTTTTTCCGCAGCTGCCCGATATGTACATCCACCGTCCGCGTCTCCCCCACATAATCCGTTCCCCAGAGCCTGTTTAAAAGTTCCTCTCTGCTGAACGCCACATTCCTGCCCTGCGCCAGCGTCACCAGCAGCTCATATTCCATCGGTTTTAAATTCACCCGCACTCCCGCCTTCGTCACGCTGTGTTCCTTCAGATCGATCACCACATCGCGCACGCAGATCCGCTCCCTGCCGCGTCCCGTCCGCTTCAACACCTTTTCCATGCGCACCAGAAGCTCCAGTATTTCAAAAGGCTTGACGATATAGTCCTCCGCCCCGCTCTTTAACCCGTGCACCTTCGAAAGGACGTCGTCTCTGGCCGTCAGATAGATGACCGGAATCTGCGCCGCCTGCAGATCCTCCATCAAAGCAAACCCGTCCTTCCCCGGCAGCATCACATCCACCAGCGCCAGCGCCGCGTCGTCAAATGTCCCCTCCGCGATCCCCTGCGCCGCACTGACGCCGTCAAACAGCGGAAGCGGCTCATAGCCGGCCGCTTCCAGATTCATACAGATCAATTCCGATATTACGGCATCATCCTCTATCACTAAAATCTTCATGGTAATTCCCGCTTTCCTTCCCTTTTTACGCGCTTGATCAAATCGGCAGTACCACAGCCTTCCCCAGCCTTCCCCATTCACATACTGAAAGCGCTGCTGCCTCCACACCAGCGCACATATTTTTACTTTACCATATTTTAACCATAAAAAAAGCAACAAAATGTAAACAGGCTATGGTCTCTTGCTGTATCGACATTGCCCTATTCTATTTGTAATATTTTCCCCAGTGAGCAGGTGCTATACTTGATTTACAATAAGCTATAGTAAACGACATAACAAATTTCTGTTTCCGGCTCTTGCAGAAGCCATATACGGTAGCTTCTACAAGGCCGAAAATGAAATTTCTAATGTCGTTAACTATAAAAACCTGACACATTTTAAATAAATGGGTCTGCTCTATTGACATTACGTAAATTACGTAATATATTAAGCATATGAGAAGGAAGATAAATGAAAACACCGCAAAATCAATTCTCAAAACGGCAGGACTGCAATAGTATCCTGCTCCTGCTATTATTAAGGAGGCTTCTGTTATGGCAGAATATGTCTATCCGGCTGTTTTTCATCCCAATGAAGACGGCTCTTATACCATCACCTATCCTGACCTGCCCGGCTGTACCAGTGAGGGAAAAAATCTGGGAAATGCCATGTATATGGCACAGGCAGCCCTGACACATTGGATTGAATACCTTACTGACAAGCAGCAGCCCATTCCCCCGGCCAGCGGTCTGCAGGCTTTCGGAACATTACCGGGAGAATTCGTTAACTTCATTCGCGCCGATCTCAAAGATAACCGCGCCGTAAAGCGCACTGTCAGTATCCCCAAATGGATGGATGATAAAGTGCGTGAAACAGGTTTAAGCCTCTCCCGTGTATTACAGGATGCGTTAAGCGAGCGGTTAACACTTTGATAAGAAAAGGGCAGAACATCCTGCAAAAATGTCCTGCCCTTTCTCATTACAAAATAACCTCTATTCTTATCTCAACTTCCAGATATCCCGGTTATACTCCTCGATCGTTCTGTCGGAAGAGAAGAATCCCGCCCTGGCGATGTTGACAAGCATCATCCTGCGCCACTTCGCCTGATCCTCGTAATCTGCCATCATCTGATCCTTCACCTTAATGTAATCCTCCAGATCCAGCAGCGTCATGAACCAGTCCTTATTCAACAGCTCCTTGTACAGTCTCTCCAGATTCTTCTTATGGCCCGCCTTCAGCGCCTGCCTGCCGACAATAAAGTCAACCGCTTCCTTGATCACCGGACTCTTCTTATAATAATCCATGGAGACATAGTCCGCTTTCTCATAATGCTTAATGACCGTCTCGGACTTCTCACCGAAGATATAGATATTCTCGTCACCCACCAGGTCATTGATCTCCACATTCGCTCCGTCTGACGTGCCCAGCGTCACCGCCCCGTTCAGCATATACTTCATATTACCGGTGCCCGATGCCTCCTTGGAAGCAAGGGAGATCTGCTCGGAAATATCGCAGGCCGGAATCATCTTCTCCGCATATGCCACGTTGTAGTTCTCCACCATCAGCACCGTCATGTACGGGCTCACATCCGGATCGTTGTTAACGATCTCCTGCAGTACCAGCAGCAGGTGAATGATATCCTGCGCGATGATATAGGCCGGAGCCGCTTTCGCACCAAAGATAAAAGTCATCGGCCTTGCCGGCTTCTTACCCGCCTTGATCTCCAGATATTTGTGAATGATATAGAGCGCGTTCATCTGCTGCCGCTTATACTCATGCATCCGCTTACTCTGCAGGTCAAAGATAGAATCCGGATTCAGCGTAATGCCTTCCACTTCCTTCACATACGCCGCCAGATCCTTCTTCCGGTTCATCTTGATCTCTGCGATCCGGTTTAACACCGCCTCATCGTCCTTAAAGTCCAGCAGCTGCTCCAGCTTATCCGCATCCTTCTTGTAACCGTCACCGATGGTCTCAGACAGGAAGGTCGCCAGCTCATGGTTACAGGACAGCAGCCACCTTCTGAACGTGATACCGTTGGTCTTATTGTTAAACTTTTCCGGATAAATCTTATAAAAGGCATTCAGCTCGGTATCTTTCAGGATTTCCGTATGGATCGCTGCCACACCGTTTACCGAGAACCCGTAATGGATGTCGATATGCGCCATATGCACCCTGTCATCCTTATCAATGATCTGCACCTTGGGATCCTTATACTTCTTCGCCACACGCTTATCCAGCTCTTTAATAATCGGCACCAGCTGCGGCACTACCTTCTCCAGATACTTAAGCGGCCATTTCTCCAGTGCCTCCGCCAGAATGGTGTGGTTCGTATAAGCACAGGTCCTGCTCACCACGTCGATGGCCTCATCCATGGTAAGAGCCTTATCGTTTACAAGAATCCTGATCAGCTCCGGGATCACCATCGTCGGATGGGTATCATTGATCTGGATCACCGCATGATCATACAGTCTGCGCAGGTCATACTGCTTTTCCTTCATCTCTTTTAAAATAAGCTGCGCCGCATTGCTCACCATAAAATACTGCTGATAGATACGCAGCAGATTGCCGGCCTCGTCGGAATCATCGGGATACAGGAACAGCGTCAGGTTCTTCTCGATGTCTTCCTTGTCAAAATCAATGCCTTCCTTAACAATGCTCTCATCCACGCTCTCAATGTCGAACAGCCTCAATTTATTGACACCATTGTCATATCCGATCACGTCGATATCATACAGTCTGGAAGTCACCTTCCTGTCGCCAAAAGCCACTTCGAAGGATGTATCCGTCTTCGTCAGCCAGGACTGCTCCTCGATCCAGTCATTGGGCTGTGCTGTCTGCAGTCTGTCCTTGAACACCTGTTTAAAAAGACCGAAATGATAGTTCAGGCCGATTCCTTCCCCGGGAAGCCCCAGTGTGGCAATGGAATCCAGGAAGCAGGCTGCCAGACGTCCGAGACCGCCGTTACCCAGCGACGGTTCCGGCTCAACCTCCTCGATCTCGGATAGGCTCTTGCCGTTCTTTGCCAGAATATCATTCAGCTTATCATAAATTCCCAGATTGATCAGGTTATTCGATAATAACTTACCGATCAGAAACTCCGCGGAAATATAATAAACCTTCTTCGGACCCTCAATGCGCTCCGATACCTCCATCAGTTTCTTTGACAGCTGCAAAAGACTGTAGTAAAGCTCGGTGTTGCTGCACTCCGCCACATTCTTGCCACAGCTTTCGTTGGTCTGTGCCTCCAGTTCCTTTTCCAGATTCAGGACCAAAACGTCTCTTGTCAGGTTACTTGCCTGTGCCATGATCATACCTCCTGTTTCTTTACATTGTTGATGTATTTGTATTATTATCTAAAAAGATATTACTTCCCCATGTTCTGTCTCTATTCCGTATCCTGCCGACAGGCTTTTGTGCATTTTCAGCATATGATATCCATATATTTCATGCGGACCAGCTCATAATCCAGTACGATCTGCTGCCCTGTGCCTCCGTCGATCAGCCGCTTTAATTCCGTCACAGCCTCGGACGCGATCCGCTTAAAGTTCTGCCGCACAGTGTTCATCTGCTTTCCCGCATACCCCATCAGCATAATGCCGTCAAAGCCGCACACCGGCCGAAAAATATCCATCTCGATCAGCGCCTTCATCGCCCCGATCGCCATCAGGTCGGAAGCGCATACCACCACGTCCTTCTTCTTCGCATACTTAAAAGTGTGGTTTCTCGCCTGCAGCTCGGAAAACTCTCCGTTACGAACAAGCAGTGACAGTTCCAGCTCCCCGGCCAGCCGCCGGATCCCCTTAAGCCTTTCGTCCGTCACATAACCGTTCTTCTTCCCCGCCAGATAGAGAATGCTCCTTCCCTGATTGTCCAGCACCGTCTTCTTCGCCACATCATACTGGGCCCGCTCCTGATCGATCCAGACACTGGAAGTCGTCCCGTTCACCATCGGGGCATCCACCAGCACGATCTTAAAAACCTGCGCCTCTATCAGTTTATGCAGCACCTTATCTTCCTTTGACATCCCGAAAATGATAAGCCCCGTAATACTCTGCACCTGTAAATAGCGTATCACCTCTTCGAGATTCTTATTCTGCAACATGGAATAAAATATGGTGATGACGTCCAGATTCAATTCCACGGCCCGCCCGATGGTTCCCGACATGTACTGCATATTGATCTCGTCCACCGCCTGCGATGCGCTGCTTAAGTTCAAAAGGATCGCCACTCTCCCGGACTGCTTCGATGACAATGCCGCCGCCACCGAATTGGGCACGAAATTCAACTCATTTACTGCCTGATTTACTTTTTTCTTTGTCTCTTCGCTGACATTCGGGTAGTCATTCAGCACCTTGGATACCGTGGAAATCGCTACACCCGCATGTTTCGCCACATCTTTGATCGATACCATGCTTCATCCATTCTGAAAACGGTGTGCATTCCGGAGATTGTACCTTAATGCGTATGCCTCCCCATGTCCTGCCTGAACTCCTGTATATTTTACGGAAAAGGTTTTCCGGAAATCGTTTTCCGAAATCATCATACAATAAAAGAGCGGTTTTGTAAACCACTCTTTTCAGAAACTTATGGAAAAATTTATCTTTTATCAATATTTACGACTTGTTCCCTTTGACACAATTTGCACATTGGAACTTAATCGTTGTCAGTATACGCCTGCCGCCTCATTCAATCGAGTAGGAGGCTAATCATTAGTTGATTAGCCGACCTCTCACACCACCGTGCATACCGTTCGGTACACGGCGGTTCCTTAGTTTTCATAGACTATCAGATAATAGTCAAGCATGGATGTGTATCCTAACTTGACTATTATTTTATTTGTGATTACCGAATTGAGCACTTGTGCCATTCTCCAGTAACCTTTCCTGCTACATGCAAGTTCTTTTGCTTTCCAGTGTTCGAGACCTAGCGCTTTTAGCATTCGGTACTTTGTCCTGATTTTCTTCCACTGTTTCCAATAGACCGCCCTGATTCTTCGTCTTGCCCATTCATCCGTTTCTTTGAGGAGTCTCTTCATGTCTGCGAGTTTGAAATAATTTACCCATCCTCGCACAAACTGCTGATATTTGTCTTCTCTTTTTGCATTACTCATACCATTATTCCTGTCGGTCAGTTCTCTGATTTTATTCCTCAGCTTTCTAACTGATTTTGGGTGTACTCTAAATCTGCATTTTCCCTTATATCTGTAAAAGCTGTACCCAAGGTATTTGGCCTTGCTGATATGTAATACCTCTGTTTTCTCCCGGTTCACTTTAAGAAATAATTTTCCTTCAATAAACGGAATGATGTTCTTCAGGGTTCTTTCTGCACTTTTCCTGCTTTTACAGAAAATCATGCAGTCGTCTGCATATCGGACAAACCTATGTCCTCTGCCTTCTAGTTCCTTATCCAGCTCGTTCAGCATGATGTTGCTAAGCATCGGACTTAGCGGACCACCTTGTGGCATTCCTGTTTCTGTACGCTCAAACATCCCGTTTGCTATAACTCCGGCATTTAGGTATTTGTGTATCAGCGATATAACTCTGCCATCCTTGATGGTTCTTGACAACACCTCTATCAGTTTACTCTGGCTTACCGTATCGAAAAACTTTTCCAAGTCCATATCCACCACATATATATATCCATCATTTACATTCCTTTGGCATTGTCTGAGGGCGTCCTGCGCTCCTCGGTTCGGGCGAAAACCAAAACTGTTTCCCGAGAATTGCTTCTCATAGATTGGTGTGAGTTCCTGTGCGACTGCCTGTTGTATTACCCGGTCAACTACAGTAGGAACTCCAAGCTTACGAAACTCGCCTTTTGTTTCTTTGGGTATCTCTACCCTCCGGACGGGATTTGGTTTATATCTTCCATCCCTTATCTTTTGGATCAAGGTTTCCTGGTTCTCTCTTAGGTAGGGCAGAAGTTCATCCACCTGCATTCCGTCAATCCCACCACTTCCCTTGTTTGATTTCACTTTCTTATATGCCTTATTAAGGTTTTCTTTTCGCAAAATCAGTTCCAAAAGATTGTCCGTCCAATAGTCTGTGATGACACTGCTCTTTTCAGTAATCTCAGAGTAGTCGAACTCTTCCGCATACTCTTTCTGTTCCGCAGATACCATTTGCAGATAGTCTTCCATATGAAGTTGTCTGTTCTCAAATCTACTTTCAGTTACATTCATTGCCTGTGTCTCCTAAAGTTCAGTCCTTCCCATAACGTTTGCAACCGCCATGGTACTATGACCTCTGCTGACTTCTCGCCATTCGTTGTTACTCACGGATTTCATACTCTGTTTCCATCCGCTGACGAGATCTCCCTTGGTACCACACGTTTCTTTCTCTCCATATATCTGCCACATTTACCATAGTTAATTCCGGGTAGTTATTGGACTTTGGTTTGTTAAGCAACCTTATCCTTAACTATAGCCTGATGTGGTTTCTGTTCGTCAGACCAGAGATTTGCCTCCACCTTCCTTCAGATTCCACCTCACGATGGACACCCTTGGTGTTCGGCTGTATCCTTCCCACTACCAGGGCGGATTGGGGACTTTCACCCGTTAGAAACGTGCGCCGCAAGGCGCACGTAAAACAGCCGCACTCCTCAATGGAATGCGGCTGTCTCTGATCATACGTCGCTACAACATATAAACTTTGCTGCTGTCATGTTCCTGCTGATGCAGTACTTATGCAGCCAGCTCCTGACTTTTCATAAATTCATCAGCCAAGTAAGGACAATGCCAGCTGGTTGCTCTGATTTGCCTGCGACAGCATGGAAGTACCAGCCTGCTGTAAAATGTTGTTGTTCGCATATCTAACCATCTCGGTCGCGATATCCGTATCACGAATCTGTGCCTCAGCGGATGTGGTGTTCTCCACGATGTTATCCAGGTTGCTGATGGTGTGCTCAAGTCTGTTCTGGATTGCACCAAGATCGGAACGCTGCTCGGATACATCCTTGATCGCACTCTTGGCAAATGCATTAAGCGCTGCAAAATCGGCTGCCGTAGGATTATTCGTCTCATCAAGAGCAGCTGCCGCATCTGCATCATTAGTAGCTGTCGTATCAATGAGATCTGCCTCCTTAAAGAAATAAAATTTCTCAAGCATCTTGGATGTCAAGGTGTTATCACCGTCTTTAGTACTTTCCTTATAACCATATGTTTTATCCGTACCATCGGTCTCGATATTATTCGTACCGAATTTTGTTTCTTTGCGGATAGCATTTCCTATCAGCTCATTGGTATTCATATTCTTGATCGTGATACCAATATGCTGACCGGACTCTGCGCCAACCTGCAGACCCTTGTTAGAGAAAGATCCATTCAACAGACTCTGCTCATTGAATGTGGTCGTGCTCTGCACACGATCAATTTCGGACATCAGCTGCTTAACCTCAGCCTGAATATAGCTGCGGTCTGTAGATGTCAATGTGCCGTTCTCACCCTTTACAGCCAGCTCATTCATTCTCTGCAGCATATCCTGTACTTCATTCAATGCACCTTCTGCTGTCTGTACGCAGGAGATACCGTCCTGAGCGTTTGCAGATGCCTGCGTCAGGCCACGGATCTGTCTTCTCATCTTTTCGGAAATGGATAAGCCTGCTGCGTCGTCTGCCGCACGGTTGATCTTATAACCAGATGAGAGTTTCTCCGTTGACTTCGCCTGTGCCTTTGTTGTAAGGCCCAGCATTCTGTTGGAATTCATTGCTGTAATATTGTGTTGTACTACCATAATTTACCTCCTTGTTGTTCACCGCCGTAAATCCTTTTACAGCATTCTTATAATCTATAATTATATCGGTCCGTGGATATCGTATACTGCGTATACAATATCCACGTTTAACTCATTAGCCCAGCAGGGACAATGCCAGCTGGTTGCTCTGATTTGCCTGCGACAGCATGGAAGTACCCGCCTGCTGTAAGATGTTGTTGTTCGCATATCTAACCATCTCGGTCGCGATATCCGTATCACGGATCTGTGCCTCAGCGGATGTGGTGTTCTCCACGATATTATCCAAGTTGCTGATAGTGTGCTCCAGTCTGTTCTGGATCGCACCAAGGTTGGAACGCTGCTCGGATACATCCTTAATCGCATGTTTTGCAAATGCATTCAGTGCTGCGAAGTCTGCTGCCGTAGGCTCTTTATCAACCATCGCAACATCTGTTGTAATCGCTATTTTATCACCTGCTGCACCCGTTGTTGCAAGACTGTCATCAGCCAGATCATCCGTCTTAAAGTTGTAAAACTTCTCTAACATATCCAATGTCAGGAAATTATCTCCTTCTACATATTTAGCAGCATTGCCTGCACTTATCACATCACCCGTCGCAACACCAGCTGCTTCCTCGTCATCTCCTATGTTAGCAACTCCGAATTTTACTTTATCATGCACTGCATTGGCAATCAATTCATTCGTCTGCATATTCTTAATCGAAATAGCGATATGCTGACCGGACTCTGCACCAACCTGCAGTCCCTTATTAGAGAAAGAACCATCCAACAGGCTCTGCTCATTGAATGTAGTCGTGCTCTGTACACGATCGATCTCACTCATCAGCTGCTTAACCTCTGCCTGAATATAGCTGCGGTCTGTAGATGTCAATGTACCGTTCTCACCTTTAACGGCCAGTTCGTTCATTCTCTGCAGCATATCCTGTACTTCGTTCAGAGCGCCTTCTGCTGTCTGTACACAGGAGATACCGTCCTGAGCATTTGCAGATGCCTGCGTCAGGCCACGGATCTGTCTTCTCATCTTTTCGGAAATGGATAAGCCTGCTGCGTCGTCTGCCGCACGGTTGATCTTATAACCAGATGAGAGTTTCTCCGTTGACTTCGCCTGTGCCTTTGTTGTAAGGCCCAGCATTCTGTTGGAATTCATTGCTGTAATATTGTGTTGTACTACCATAACTTACCTCCTTGTTATACACTGCCGTAAATCCTTTTACAGCATTTTTTTCAAAACTTTTTGTTGAGTCTGTCTCACCTTACTACCAACTTTTTACTCACTGCCATTTTTTTCAGAAACCTGCGGTGCATCTAAAATTTATGATAACAGTGCAGCATTAAGTCGGTACTCATTAACCAAGTAAAGACAGTGCCAGCTGATTGCTCTGGTTCGCCTGTGACAGCATGGATGTACCAGCCTGCTGTAAAATGTTGTTGTTAGCGTATCTAACCATCTCGGTTGCAATATCTGTATCACGAATCTGTGCTTCTGCGGATGTGGTATTCTCCACAATGTTATCCAGGTTGCTGATCGTATGCTCCAATCTGTTCTGGATTGCACCGAGGTCGGAACGCTGCTCAGACACACTCTTAATCGCACTTTTTGCAAATGCATTCAACGCCGCAAAGTCAGCTGCTGTAGGTGCATCATCTAAACCATTATCAGTTACACTACCATCAGCATATTTTGCATCATTATTATCAGCTGCATCTTTAACCTCTGTGTCTACACACTTCGTGCCATCAAACTTATAGAACTTTCTCAGCATATCAGCTTTAAGCTCATTCTCCTTGTCCGTAGCTAACGTCGCACTCTCCTTATAGCCAAGATCCTTATCTGTCCCGTCTTCTTCTACCTGGTTTGTTCCAAACTTAGTACCATTCTTGATAGCCTGACCGATCAGCTCATTGGTATTCATATTCTTGATCGTAATACCGATGTGCTGTCCGGACTCTGCGCCAACCTGCAGTCCCTTGTTAGAGAAAGATCCATTCAACAAACTCTGCTCATTAAATGTAGTCGTGCTCTGTACACGGTCGATCTCGCTCATCAGCTGCTGTACCTCAGCCTGAATATAGCTGCGGTCTGTAGATGTCAGCGTGCCGTTCTCACCTTTAACAGCCAGCTCATTCATTCTCTGCAGCATATCCTGTACTTCATTCAATGCGCCCTCTGCTGTCTGTACACAGGAGATACCATCCTGTGCGTTTGCAGATGCCTGTGTCAGTCCACGGATCTGTCTTCTCATCTTCTCGGAAATAGATAAGCCTGCTGCATCGTCTGCCGCGCGGTTGATCTTATAACCGGATGATAACTTCTCCGTTGACTTTGCCTGTGCCTTTGTCGTAAGGCCCAGCATTCTGTTGGAATTCATTGCTGTAATGTTGTGTTGTACTACCATAATTTACCTCCTTGTTATTGCCTGCCGCAACTCCGTTTGCAGCATTTTTATTTATTTTGATAATATCCGGCGGATTTTTTCCTTCAAACCCGCACTCCGCACTCTGTACTTTTACATACTTTCCATGCAGACTTTTATAATAAACCCGAAACCCCCAGGATAGTTCCGGGTTATTATCCCCTTGTCTTTATACTACTTTCACATCTTTTCCAGATGCCTGCCTGCTGCCGCTCTTTTTCTTCCGGTACTTCTCCGGAAGATCCGGCACCGCATAGTAATGTGAAAGCTGCTTTTGTTCATCCGCATCAACTGCATTTGCCTCAATCACCTTACTGCGGACCACATTGACATCCTTCGGAATATCCAGCATAACGCGGGTATGATTCTTACTTCCACCCAGAAAAACAATTTTGATATCATCTCCTATCATCAAGTATTCTTCCGTGCTCACTGTCAGTCTTAACATCCTCATACCTCCCGCAAATTGCCTTATCACCAAACGTCATTCTTCCCGGCACCCCTCAAATCCATCCTTCCAAAATCAAAACATCTGTCTGGATGCTTCCAGCAAAAATCTACCTGTCTGCAATGCAACAGTTGTATAAGAAGTGTTGCATTGCTGCCGACTGTTATATAGTAAGGGAGACCCGGAGAAATCAACGCACAGAAAGGAGCACCATCATGAGCACAACATACCCTATTAAGAGTGAAGAAAAACTGAAGAAATTTAAAGAGTATTATCTGTTTATCAAACCTGTCTGCCGAAATTATGCTATGATCATATTGGGATTAAATACAGCATTCAGAATCGGGGACCTTTTAAGTTTACAGTGGCGGGATGTATTCAGCGAGAAAAAGAACTGCTTCAAGGATCATATATGCATTACAGAGCAGAAGACTGGAAAAGAACGAATTGTAGCAGTCAATGCCAGCGTTTCAGATGCTCTGTATATTTTACGGGAAAAAGAAACTCTTGGAGAGGAAAACCAGTATCTGTTCCCGAATGGAAGGAAAGGCTCAGATCACCTCTCACGTTCCCAGGCATTCCGTATTATCAAGGAAGCTGCTGAGTATGCAGGATTAGAGGAACACATAAGCTGCCATTCTCTCCGAAAAACTTTCGGATATCATGCCTGGAAGCAGGGCGTGCAGCCTGCTCTGTTAATGGAATTGTACAATCATTCTTCCTATCGTGTTACCAAACAATACCTGTGCATTGAACAGGACGATAAAGACATGGTATACTTAACTGTACAGTTATAATCCGATTTTCTGATATCATTAATTATAAAATTATAAAAGTACGGGAACATTCTGTCTAACATTTTGTATTTGATTTTTTAGTATATTTTCAGAATATGACCTAAACTATTATGACATGGATCCGATATATATAATGTAAGCCAAAATGCAACACTTCTTATACAAGTGTTGCATTTTTGTCTGTATTTATCTAATAGAATATCCCCGTAAAATCTTTTCATACCTTCTTACCACTCAAATTTCAACCCATACAACACAATCTCTCTTCAATTGCTCCGTCACACTTTCCGGCATTCTCTACTATTCTCTGCATTCTTCCAACCACAACACAAATGAGCCCAAACTGCTTATTTCACAGCCTGAGCTCACCTATATATTCTCTATATCTTTTATATCTTATTATTTACGTACCAGATGTCTCGGCAGACCGTTCACATACAGCGGCTGCAATTCGCCCATGATCAACGGTCTTGCATATTTCTCATAACCTTCTGTCAGTCCCTTGCCATCCTCTGTGATCCACTCGTCGGGAACGTTTCTCTCTACGTTAGCGATCGCATGGATGTCATATGCGCTGGTACCGCACTGGTAAGGATCGTCACCGTTTCTGTCCAGCGTGATCATCATACCTGTCTTACCTTCTTCTGCCGCCACAACTGCATCGTGACCTACCTGGAATGCCTCGTTGATATCTGTCAGGGAAGCCAGATGAGTCGCTGCTCTCTGTAATGTGGAGAACTCAATCGCACGTGTCTTAAGCCCTGTCTCAGCTGCGATTTTGTCTGCCAGCATAACAGCCGTACCGGACATCTGCTTATGACCGAATGCATCCACTGCCACTTCTCTGCCAATCTCACATACATATCTGCCGTCTGCAACCTTGACACCCTCAGATACCGCGATCACTACGGAAGACTTGTTCGCTGCCAGCTCCTTAACGTCTGCAACAAACCTGTCGATATCAAATACTCTCTCCGGCAGATAGATCGCATCACATCCCTGGCAGTCGTCACCCTTTGCCAGAGCTGCCGCTGCAGTCAACCACCCTGCATTACGTCCCATGATCTCCACGATACATACGGTAGGTTTCTTCGCACCGAAGGACTCGTTGTCACGGATGATCTCTTTCACGGAAGTCGCGATATACTTCGCAGCGGAACCGTAACCCGGACAGTGATCCGTTACCGGCAGATCGTTATCAATGGTCTTCGGAACGCCCATGAATCTCTGCGGCTTATTGTGTGCTGCTGCATAGTCGGACAACATCTTAACGGTATCCATGGAATCATTACCACCTGCATAGAACAGACACTCTATATCATGCTTCTCCATAATCTCGAATACCTTCTCGTATACATCCTCATGCCCTTCAATCTTCGGCATTTTAAAACGGCAGGAACCGAGGAATGCAGAAGGTGTTCTCTTCAACAGTTCAATACCTGTCTCATCATTCAGGTACTCGCCCAAATCGATCATCCTGTCTTCCAGAAATCCCTCAATACCGTGAACCATACCATAAATCTTCTTAACACCCAGCTTCCTGGCAGCAGCGTAAACACCTGCTACGGAAGAATTGATAACGGCTGTAGGGCCGCCAGACTGACCAACAACAATATTTCCTTTCATCGTCTCTCTCCTTTAATATAATATTCTATACGACACACCCATCCGGATAAACTTACCGGATATCAACAAGATTATACCAAATAAATCCAAACAAGACAAGCCGCTATCTTACAATGCCTCATTTGTTATATACCGCAGGAGCCGGTGGTAGAAATTTGTTATTTCATAGCACGGATGGCCAGGCGGCAGGTTGTGCATGATGGGAGTTTACTGTAAATACTCGATCTGCATCAAGGTAAGTCCACATGCCGGAGCAGTTGGCCCGGCTGCCCGTCGATCTTTTGCCTCCAGAATGCATTCCAGCTCTTCCGGCTCTCTATGACCTCGGCCAACCTCCATCAAAGTCCCTGCAATGATCCTCACCATATTATACAGAAATCCTCTGCCTGTCACCCGGATCACAATCTCTCTCCCCTCCGCCAACACACGCAGGGATTCTATCCGCCGTACCGTAGACTCTACCTGCGCTTCCGTATTGCAGAAGCTCTTAAAATCATGTTCTCCGATCAAATACTCCCCTGCTCTCTGCATTCGCGTTACGTCCATCGGCACATAGGTAAAATGTGAATACAGCCTCCTTACCGGCATCGGAAACGGTGCACAGTAAATTCTGTATTCATACGTCTTACGGCTCGCTGTATGCCGTGGATGAAAATCACCGTCAACTTCCTCGGATTTCTGTATCCTGATGTCTTCCGGCAGCCGACGGTTTAAGGCATATACGATCTTATCCGCAGGAATCGGCGTCTCCGTATCAAACACGGCAACGTTCCCCATGGCATGGACCCCGGAATCCGTACGGCTGGCACCGGTCACTGTAATCTCCTCCTCCAGAAGCTCAGAAAGGCATCTGTTCAAGATGCCTTCAATCGTCTCTCCGTTCGGTTGAATCTGCCACCCGTGATAGTTTGTTCCGTCATAAGCTACAGTCAACATCACTCTTCTCATATATCGCATATCCTTTCAGACAGCCCGAAATATCATTCTCCCACTTACGCTTCAATCTCTGCTGCTTTTACAAAACAAACCCCTTCTACAGGCAGATCCCGATCGCAATACATCCTGCGAAATATGCCGCCAACACGCCATAAGCGATCCTGTCTCTTCCCGCATATTTCAATGGCTTCATCTTCGTCCTGTGTTCACCGCCCCGATAACATCTGGCCTCCATCGCCATCGCCAGATCGTTGGCTCTGCGGAATGCCGAAATAAACAGCGGAACCAGCAGCGGAACCATAGCCTTCGCCTTCTTGATCAGGTTACCACTTTCAAAATCAGCTCCTCTGGCAATCTGTGCCTTCATGATCTTATCAGTCTCCTCCAGCAAAATCGGTATAAAACGCAATGCAATCGACATCATCATTGCCACCTCATGCACCGGAACCTTAAATATCCTGAGCGGCTTCATCAATTTCTCCATCGCGTCCGTCAGGCTGTTCGGCGTAGTAGTCAAAGTCATGATGGAAGATCCCACGATCAAAAAGGACAGCCGCACCGCCATCGTCACCGCCATCTGCAGCCCCTCTTTCGTGATCCGTATCTTCCAAACGGATACCAGCACTTCCCCCGGTGTCAGAAAAAGATTAAAAACCACCGTGATCAATAAAATAAAGACAATCGCCTTCATTCCTTTTACCATATATTTAAAAGGAACCTGGGACAATTTGATCGATACTGCCAGAAAAACTGCCGCTACAACATAGCCAACCCAACTTTTCACAATAAAAAGTGAAACAATAAAACAAACTGTCGCTATCAATTTTACCCGCGGGTCCAGTTTATGAATCACGGAATCCGTCTGATAATACTGGCCCAAAGTAATATCTCGTAACATATTCTTATCCTTTCATGATCAGCTGCCGCATCTGAGGGCACGCAATATCTCTTCTTTTGCCTCCCCGATCGTCGTAACATCGGTCTTTACCGGCATTCCTTTCCTGCTGAGTGCCTGCATGATGTACGTCACCTGCGGTGCTGCCAGACCTACTTCTTCCAATTCCCTGTAATGCTTGAATACTTCCCTCGGTATATCATCAAACATGACTGCACCCTGGTTCATGACAATGATGCGCTCTACGTACCTGGCCACATCTTCCATGCTGTGTGATACCAGAATAACTGTAATTCCCGTCTCTTCTTTCAGTTTCGCAATCTGGTCTAATATCTCATCTCTTCCCTTCGGATCCAATCCGGCTGTAGGCTCATCCAATACAAGGATATCCGGCTTCATGGCCAGCACACCGGCAATTGCCACTCTGCGCTTCTGTCCACCGGACAGATCAAACGGTGATTGATAGAAATAATCATCCTCCAGCCCAACCTGCTTCAAAGCTGCATAAGCGCGCAGTTCCGTTTCCTGTCTGGACAGGCCAAGGTTTCTCGGTCCAAAACAGACATCCGAAAACACATCGATTTCAAACAGCTGATGCTCCGGATATTGAAACACCAGGCCTACTTTACTGCGCAGCTTTTTCTTATCATAATCCTGCGCGTGAATATCCTCTCCCTTGAAATATATGGTGCCACCCGTAGGTTTGATCAGGCCATTAAGATGCTGCACCAGCGTGGACTTACCTGAACCGGTATGCCCGATCAGTCCTATGAACTGTCCGTCCGGAATCACCAGATTAATGTCCTTTAAGGCATGTACCGCAAGGGACGTATCACTTCCATATATATAATTGACATGATCCAATATGATCGACATTCTTTCCTCCATGCCAGAGCGCTTACTCTCCGATTGGCTCTGCAAATACTTTCCTCAGGTAATAAGTCAAAGCCCGCCTTAACGTCTGTACTCCTGTACATGCTCCAAAGCCTGAGACAACTCTTCCACCGTCAGAATACCCGCCGGAAGATCAATACCGCTTTTTTGCAATTCATGGGCAAGCAGCGTCACCTGCGGAACATCCAGTCGAAGCTGTTTCAACCTTTCAACCTGTGAAAAAATTTCCCGCGGCGTGCCCTGCATTGCGATCTTGCCTTTATCCATCACAAAAACCTTGTCTGCATGAATAATCTCTTCCATATAATGCGTGATCAAAAGCACTGTAATGCCTTCCACATCATTGAGCGCACGTACTGCGCGCACCACTTCCTTACGTCCGTTAGGATCAAGCATCGCTGTCGGTTCATCTAAAATGATACACTTGGGATGCATGGCGATCACCCCGGCAATGGATACTCTCTGCTTCTGTCCACCGGACAGTTTATTGGGAGAGAACTTCCGGTATTTATACATTCCGACCGCTTTCAGACTCTCCTCCACACGTTCCCAGATCTCTTCCGTAGGAACACCCATATTCTCCGGTCCAAACCCCACATCCTCCTCAACAACCTGGCCAATGATCTGGTTGTCCGGATTCTGGAAGACCATGCCGGCCTCCTGCCTGATGTTCCACAGATCTTTATCGTCCCTCGTATTCATGCCGTCTACCCACACGCTTCCTTCCGTGGGATAAAGAATGGCATTGATATGCTTTGCCAGCGTAGACTTCCCTGAGCCATTATGCCCCAGGATCGCAATAAACTCACCCTGCTGCACATCCAGATCAACCTCATCCACAGCACGGGTGATCCCCTCTACATTGCCTTCTTCATCACGTCTGATATATTCAAAGACCAACCGGTCAGTCCTGATGATTCCCATCTGTTATCTTTCTCCTCTATTCTTACGCCCCACGGCAGGAGCAGGAATTTTTACAATACACCGGCCTCAAGCTGCAAAGTACGTGATGCCGACCGAACTGTTACTTATTTTACTAAAAAATATTTAAAAGCACAAGACTTTCATTTGTGGTATACTTTATGAAAATGTTTTTGATATACCGATTCAGCCTTTCAATTCGCTGTCGGCCCTGCAAAAACATCCGCATAATCTTTGAGAGATAAGGAGATACCCAATATGCAAAAAAATCTAAACCAACACAACACCGTTTCTTCTGCTCCCAATAGACGCAGACCCCCATCCACATTAAAGGAGTTCCTGCAGCAGGCTGCCCGGCCGCTGGGAATTCTTCTGCTCTTTGTCATGATATGTGCTTTTCTGGCACAGTATCTGACAGGTTCCGAGACATTACAGGAATATGCCGACAACAATCCTGAGATTGCCTACGGTAATTCTTCTCAACACACAAGTACGGACACGATCCAAAGCAGTCATACAGGTGAAAACCTGCCGGCATCAGAAGCAGAACAGGCATCCCCTGACAAACCTGCTGCATATGATATTACAGAAACACCCGTTTCTGATGCTGTCACCGGCACAGAATCGGATTCAGCAATATTAAATGTGGAGAGTGACAATATGGATTCTACTTCAGAACGTACCACCTTCCAGAATGGATTTTATTATGAACCCTTAAGTGAAGAAGTAAAGACCAGAATTACCGGTATCTCTTACCCTGAAACCGACTGCAGTATCTCTTATGATGACTTAAATTATGTAGGACTCCTCTATGTTGATTTCAACGGGGATATCCAGGAAGGAGAATTGATCTGCAATAAGGCCATTGCGCAGGATATGGTGGAAATCTTCTACGAATTATATCAAAATGATTATCGTATTGAGCGGATCCGTCTTATAGATGAGTATAACGGGGATGACACCCTTTCCATGCTGGACAATAACACATCCTGCTTTAACTACCGGGTTGTAGACGGAACCACCAGTCTATCCAAACATGCGCTGGGCTGTGCCATCGATATCAATCCATTTTATAATCCCTATGTGGTATTTAATAAGAATGGAAGCGGAGAAACCTATATTTCTCCTAAAGGCAGTGAGATCTATGCCGATCGCTCGCAGGATTTCCCATATAAGATCGATGAGACAGATTTATGTTATAAGCTCTTTACTTCCCACGGCTTCACCTGGGGAGGTAACTGGAACTCTTCCAAAGATTATCAGCATTTTCAGATCGTTCTGCCGGACTGAATCGTGATATCCATATAAAGGTGCAAAGCCATTTTCCTTCGGAGCAATTTTGTATAAATTTCATCTGTGCTCCCCTGCGCAAAAAAAGAGTACACATCTAACCGATATGTACTCTTTCTTCTTATTCTGTAAAAATCTCCGTCAACAGAACTCTTATAATTCAAACATGGACATTGTCTCATCCATCTGATTCGAGATACTCTTCAACTCATGTGCCTCGTCAGCAATTTCATTGATAATACCGCTTATCTCAGTAACAGAAGCCGATGTCTCCTCCGTACTTGCTGCATTCTCCTCTGCAATAGCTGACAGATTCTGTACCGTATCTACAACGCTGCTTCTTGCTTCGTTCACCTTCGCAGTCTTATTGGATACTTCATCAATCACGCCGATGGACTGCTCTACATTCTGGATCAACTGTGCAACCTGCTCATTTGTATTCGTAACGTTCTGACTCTGCTGTTCCATCATCTCCTTAACTTCATTCATGGTAACAACAGACTTGTCGGAATCTTCGATCAGAGAAAGAATGATTCTCTCAATCTGCCTTGCAGACTCATTAGACTGCTCTGCAAGTTTCTGGATCTGAGCTGCAACTACCGCGAAACCTCTTCCCTGCTCACCTGCACGCGCTGCCTCGATCGATGCATTCAGTGACAACAGATTCGTCTCTTCCGCGATGTTGGTGATAAGCGCTGTAGCTTCTTTGATCTTCTGTGCGGATTCATTCGTAACATTGGTCTGCTCATAGATAATATCAATAGACTCACTCGTCTTCGCATTACTATCCTGCAGCTCACGAATGGCTTCCATAACGGTCTGGCCGCCTTCTTTCATCTCACGGGCCTTATGATTCAAATTATCCAATTCGCCGGCCATCTCTTCGATCATATTACCCATAAGAATAATATTCTCGGTCGCGCTCTGTGTCTCCTCTGCCTGAGAACCTGCACCAATCGCAATCTCGTTAACTGCTTTCTCCATCTGCTCAACATGCTCACTCGTAATGCTCGTTCTGTTGCGCATATTGTCCGACGCCTCTAACAGTTCCTTGCTTCCCTGAATAACATTCCTGATGATATCTGACAGATTCTCTTCCAGCTTCTTGATCGCTCTGCAGATCTCACCCACTTCATCTGACTGTCTTAAAGATTCATCATCAAATTTAAAGTTAAGCTTACCTTGTGAAACCTCTTCCAGAGCGCTCACACCGATATTCAGTCTCTTCGACATCTTGCCTACAATAACGATCGTAATAGCTGTACAGAAAATCATAAGTACAGCCGCCAGAATCACTATGATCATAGTGATCTGTCTGATCTGGGAATCAACAATTTCTTTCTTCATGCCGGCAAAAACCATACCGACAACCTCATTCGTCTCAAAATCAAACAACGGTATGTAATATCCAAAATACGACAGTCCGGACACCATCACATGATCGGTAAAGTATTCCTTTCCCTGTCCTAACACCGTGTCCAATACATCCTTGTCTGTCAGTGTTCCCAAAACACGCTGTCCATTCTCATCTTTAGCAGACGTCATATATCTGGTTTCCCCATAATAGATGGACACATCAATATTGGCTACTTCCTTAATATCATCTGCCATATCAACCTGCTGAGAAATATTAAAATCACCTTTCACCAGCTCATTATTCTCATTCAGCCTGTATGACTCACTGTTCATCTTCCTGAATGTACTGCGCACTGCAGTTGCAGTACCACGCAGACCATCAGAAATAGTCTCTGTCATTGCATCATTGATCTTCTTATTGCTGACCACTGTAATCGCTACTCCAAGTACCAGTAACGGCAAAAGTGCAATCAATAAGATTTTTTGCTTTAATTTCATCTTCTTGTTCCTCCATGCCCCTTTTTAATCAAAATGCTATATCCATTGTAGCATATTTATAAAGAAAATCCATCCCTAATTTTTAAAAATTTCACTGGAATAACTTTCCGTTTGTGAGCCTGGCCGCTCAAATTCAAATATGCTGTGTCATTTGATCTGCTATAACAAATAAACCCTGCTGCATAGCAGCAGGGTCTATCTTCCAACTCACTTATCCTATACCAGCTCAAGAACTACTTCCATCGCTGCATCACCTTTACGAGGTCCGATCTTAATGATTCTCGTATAGCCGCCGTTACGGTTTGCATATTTAGCTCCGTACTCATCAAAGAGCTTAGCCACCAGATCTACTTCCTTCGTGTTCTTCTTTCTGCCGGCCGGTGTCTTAGGCACTTCCGTTACAGGATATAACACTTTAAGCATCTGTCTCCTGGCATGCAGTCTGGAAGGCAGGTCTTTCCTGATCTCCTTCTCTGCCGTATCGTATACGGTAACCTTCTTACCATCGACCACTTCTTTAACTCTCTTACCGTCTTTATCCTTACGCGGTACCTTGGCGGTAACTTTAACGTTCTCGAAATTATCTTTCTCTTTTACAGCCAGAGCAATGAGGCCTTCCGCCACTTTACGTACTTCCTTCGCTCTCGCCTCTGTAGTAACGATCCTTCCGTTATACAGAAGCGCTGTAACCTGATTTCTAAGTAATGCTTTTCTCTGGTCAGATGTTCTGCCGAGTTTTCTGTATTTTGCCATAACCGGCTCCTTTCTCATTGGGGAGTTTTCTCCAGAGAGTCCTCTCCCACATCATGGTGTACATCCGGCCACGCACTTTGGACTTACTTACCGAATGCTTTAACAGTTTCCATTCATGAGTAAAGCTTACGGGCGCTCTTCGGACTTATCCCTTATGCCTTCTTAATATAGAGACAGGCTCTTACGGTCAAACCTCATCACTGGGGTTCAACTGCAATCCCAACTCCTTTAACTTCGCTAATACTTCCTCCAAAGATTTACGTCCAAGATTGCGAACCTTCATCATATCCTCGGAAGTTTTGTTTGTCAGCTCCTCCACCGTATTGATCCCGGCTCTCTTTAAGCAGTTGTATGAGCGGACTGACAACTCCAGTTCGTCAATGCTCATCTCAAGAACTTTCTCTTTCTCGTCGTCTTCTTTCTCTACCATGACTTCCGCAGTCTTGGCGTTCTCAGACAGATCGATGAAAAGGCTTAAATGTTCGCTCAGTACCTTCGCTGCAAGGCTGACAGCCTCATCGGGCTCTAATGTTCCATTCGTAAAGACATCCAATGTCAATTTGTCATAATCTGTGATCTGGCCGACACGTGTATTCTCCACCGTCACATTGACTCTCTCTACAGGTGTATAGATAGAATCAACGGCAATCACACCGATTGGCAGATCTTCTGTCTTATTCCGATCGGAGCTTACATAACCTCTGCCTCTGGTAATCGTCAACTCCATATACAATTTGGTGTCTTTACCACTTAATGTCGCAATCACTAAATCCGGATTCAGTATTTCGATATCCTGATCAACCTGAATATCTGATGCTCTGACAACTCCTTCGCCCTCATACTCAATGTACGCGGTTTTAGGCTCATTGGTATCGCTGCTATTCTTTATTGCAAGGCTCTTGATGTTCATGACAATCTCAGTAACATCTTCCTTCACACCGGGAATAGAACTAAATTCATGTAAAACACCTTCGATTTTAACCTGGCTTACTGCGGCACCCGGTAAAGAAGAAAGCATAATTCTTCTAAGAGAATTTCCCAGAGTAATTCCGTAACCTCTTTCTAAGGGCTCAACTACGAATTTACCATACTTTTTATCTTCTGAGATTTCTGTAACCTCAATATTCGGTCTCTCAAAATCAAACACGCAAATACCCTCCTTTGCGAACAATGCTATTGTTATGAAAGCCAAAGACCTTCATAACATGGATGGCCATGCAGCCCGCCATGCGGCAGGCTGAGCATGATGGATGATTATTTGGAATACAACTCGACAATAAGCATCTCATTAACCGGAACGTCAATCATCTCTCTTGTCGGAAGGTATTTTACCGTTCCCTTGAATGCTTCCTGATCCACCTCGATCCATTCCGGAACAAGTCTTCCTCCTGTCACCTCCAGGATATCTTTATATCTCTGCAGAGATCTGGATTTCTCTCTTACCTCGATCACATCGCCTGCTTTAACCAGATAAGACGGAATACGTACCGGCTTGCCATTTACCAGAAAATGCTTGTGACCAACGATCTGTCTTGCCTCTCTTCTTGTTCTTGCAAACCCCATTCTGAACACGATGCTGTCCAGTCTGCTCTCGAGCATGACCATAAGATTCTCACCGGTCATTCCCTTCATTCTCTCAGCCTTCTTATAATAATTTCTGAAAGGCTTCTCCAGTACACCATAGATAAATTTTGCTTTCTGTTTCTCTCTCAACTGCAGACCATACTCACTGATCTTCTTACCTGCTCTCGCTGATGTTCTGTTGGACTTCTTGTCATATCCTAAAAAAACAGGATCTAAATCAAGGGATCTGCATCTTTTCAATACAGGAACTCTGTTTACTGCCATTGTCTTCGGCTCCTCTCATTTAATTTTGTTTACAGTGTCTGTATTCTGCCTCGTACAGATTGTACCCAGAATACAGCACCTTCTTCCAAATCTTCACTATACTTTTCAAACATTATCGCTTCGCACTATACACGGCGGCGCTTCGGCGGGCGGCATCCATTATGAGGCACAGGTGTCACATCACGGATACTTGTCACTTCCAAACCACATGCCTGCAGTGCACGGATCGCTGCTTCACGTCCTGAACCAGGACCTTTCACCATAACATCCACAGTCTTTAAGCCGTGGATCAAAGCAGCCTTTGCTGCTGTCTCTGCAGCCATCTGCGCTGCATAGGGAGTAGATTTCCTTGAACCTCTAAAACCAAGACCACCTGCACTTGCCCAGCTTAATGCGTTACCCTCTGTATCCGTCAGAGTAACGATCGTATTGTTAAAGGAAGACTGGATATGTGCCTGTCCACGTTCAACGTTTTTCTTTACACGCTTTTTTGTCACTTTCTTGGTAACTTTTTTAGCCATAATAAACTAACCTACTTTCTCTCTTTCTACATCAAGTGTTATACCACCTGGAAATATGAACCATGCGCATACTTCCAATTTCATGATCTTTGATCTCAAAGTCACTTTATTTCTTCTTGTTTGCCACCGTTCTCTTAGGACCTTTTCTTGTTCTCGCATTTGTTTTGGTCTTCTGTCCGCGAACCGGAAGTCCTTTCCTGTGACGGATACCTCTATAGCATCCAATTTCCTGAAGACGCTTGATGTTAAGAGCGATCTCTCTTCTCAGATCACCTTCCACCATATAATCCCTGTCGATCACTTCGGCAAGTCTCTTTACCTCATCATCAGTCAATTCTCTGACGCGGGTATCCGGATTTACATTAGCTGCCTCCAGAATCTTGTTGGCGCTTACTCTGCCAATACCATAGATATAAGTCAAGCCAATCTCCACACGTTTCTCTCTGGGTAAGTCAACACCTGCAATACGAGCCATTTATGTTTCCTCCATTTTCTTTGAGCCTGCATACGATTTCCTGCAGAATACTCATAATCTTGCAAACGATCTTATCCACAACCGGATAAATTCGCTTTTACTAATTGATTGGGGTAGGTTCTACCCAATCGGATCAGGTGCTCCGATCTATCCAAACACAATTGTTGGTATCAAAAAGTAATCTCCGATAGGCTCTTTCATCTATATTATAATCAGTACCGCTCTCTATAATAAACGTCCGGAAATTCACGACGCTTCCTGAATATATCATTGTATACAGGATACGAAAACGATATCTGCAGCCGCTCATAATACGAAAATTTCTTCGAAATTATCTTTGAAACTCCTCTAAAAGAACCCCGTCTAAAACCTGGAATATTCGGGATTAACCTTGTACCTGTTTGTGTTTCGGATTTTCACAGATCACTCTGATCTTTCCTTTTCTTTTAATGATCTTGCATTTTTCGCAAATCGGTTTTACTGATGATCTAACTTTCATCTCAAACCCTCCTTTCAAAAAAGACCGTTTCATATTATATCACCAAATCCTTTATTTGGCAAGACTAATTACAACTTCTTTCTAACAGTTCAGCTGTAAAACTGTTTGCAGGCCATGCATGGTTTCCCGCGCCCAAGACACTCAGCGCGAACCGTTATGCTTCATTACTTGTCACGCCAGATAATTCTTCCCTTTGAAAGATCATACGGTGATAATTCTAAAGTTACGCGGTCCCCCGGCAGAATTCGGATAAAATTCTGACGAAGCTTACCGCTTATATGTGCCAACACGACATGACCGTTCTCTAACTCAACCTGAAACATCGTATTGGGTAACTTTTCAATCACTGTTCCTTCGATTTCAATTACATCAGCCTTAGACATTTGCTTCCTCCTGATACATTTTAATTGTTCTCTTGATTTCCAGATCGCTGTAATCATCATTTGGCTTTTCCATCTTCATCCTCCTGATGATCTGAATATGCTTTTTGTTCTTCTTCTTGGGCGCTGCAGCAGTTCTTTTCCTGCCATCAGCTAAATATACATATTCACTGTCTTCCCCTGTTATGACATACAACTTTCTTTTGTCATGCCCTGCTTTAGATACAGCAAGCATTCCTGTCATGGCAGTCTCCATTATCTTACTCCTTACCACTTAAGCCAGCGTCAGTATTTCCGGCTCTCCGTCCGTAATCAGCACAGTATTCTCATAATGCGCCGAAAGGGAATGATCAAGGGAAATAACCGTCCAGCCATCTTCCAGCCATTTGACCTCCGCTGTGCCCATATTGACCATCGGTTCAATTGCCAGTGTCATACCCGGCCGCAGTTTCATGCCTCTTCTTCTCTGTGCGAAGTTCGGTATCTGCGGATCTTCATGCAGCCTCGTGCCGATGCCATGTCCTACCAGCGCTCTGACAATCCCGTATCCGAAAGAAGTGACATAAGCATCGATCGCATTGGAAATGTCAAAAAGACGGTTTCCTGCCCTGGCCATCTTAATGCCTTCAAAAAAGCTCTGCCTCGTCACGTCCATCAATCTCTGCACTTCTGCACTGACCTGACCCACCGCATGCGTTCTCGCCGCATCAGAATGATATCCCTTATAGATCAAACCGGTATCCAGACTGACAATGTCACCTTCCCGTATCATATGAGAATCCCTGGGAATCCCATGCACTACCTCCTCATTTACGGAAACACATACAGACGCCGGATAGCCCTGATAATGAAGAAAGTTTGGTGTGCATCCTCTCTCTCTGATCAACTTCTCACACATCCTGTCAATCTCTTTCGTAGATATACCTGGCCGGATCATTTTGCCAAGTTCCTCATGTACTTCCGCCAGCAGTCTGCCCGCTTCCCGCATACATGCTATTTCTCTCGGAGACTTTATTGTTACAGCCATCTTCTCTTCTCCATGATAACTTCCTCAATATCATTTTCTCAGATCTGTTTCGAACCGCTCAAGATTTCCACGATATCATGAAACACCTCCTGCATCTGCCTCGTGCCATCCACAGTCTTAAGGATACCTTTCTTATTGTAAAAATCAATCAGTGGCTGTGTCTGCTCATGATAGACATCCAGACGTTTACCAACTGTCTCCGGTCTGTCATCTTCCCGCAGAACCAACTCTTTCCCGCACACATCGCAGATTCCTTCTGTTTTTGGCCTGATATACTCAATATGGTAAGTCGCCCCACAGGAAACACAGGCACGCCTGCCGCCCATTCTTCTGATGATGTTCTCATCCGGCACATCCACATCGATTGCATGATCGATCCCGTCATTCAATTTTGCAAGCTCCCGGTCCAGTACCTCAGCCTGCGGGATATTTCTCGGAAAACCGTCCAGCACATAACCGTTACTGCAGTCTTCCTGCGCCACCCTGTCCAAAAGAATCTTTACCGTCAGTTCATCCGGCACGAGCAATCCCTGATCCATATATCCTTTTGCTTCCATACCAAGCGCTGTCCCGTTCTTAATATTGGCCCTGAAAATATCTCCTGTCGAAATATGCGGTATACTATATTTATCCGCGATCATTTTAGCCTGCGTTCCCTTGCCTGCCCCGGGAGCACCTAACATAATAATTTTCATACTTACTCCTCTTCACATCTTTTAAGAAAGGGACGTATCAGTCACACTGCTCGTCCCTTCCACCCCTGCATCGCATATCTTTCTCGATACAAATTGTTCTTACATATTTATATTCATTAGTCGTTCAAGAATCCTTTATAATTACGAACCAGCATCTGAGACTCAATCTGCTTGATCGTCTCAAGAACCACACTGACAATAATGATCAGGCTTGTTCCACTGAATGATACGCTTGCACCAAAAATACCATTGAAGAAATACGGTACAACACATACGATCGTAAGTCCGACTGCACCAATGAAGACAATATTGTTGAGCACTTTCGTAAGATATTCACTGGTAGGTTTGCCCGGTCTGATACCCGGTATAAAACCACCCTGTTTCTTCATATTCTCTGCAATCTCTATCGGATTGAAGGTGATGGATGTATAGAAATATGCAAACAGAATAACCATCGCAATATATACAACCAGACCAATGGAATAAACCGGACGTTCCGGGTTACACCAATAATTGGAATTCATTCCCATCATGATATGGCCCCATACACCTGAACCATCGATGTTGAACAAAGAGCTGGCAATACTCGGTATCTGCATCAGTGATGATGCAAAAATTACCGGGATAACTCCCGCCGTATTTACCTTAAGCGGAAGGTTCGTCGTCTGCCCGCCGACCATCTTTCTGCCCTGTACCTTCTTAGCGTACTGAACAGGAATCCTGCGCACACCGTCATTCAAAACAATAACCATAATTACCATCAACAGAATAACAGCAATGATGATGATCGCCGCTACTGCACCCTTGGCAACCGATCTGCCAATGACAAACTGCTGAAAAAGCTGTGTAATATCCTGCGGAACTGTCGACAGAATATTGATTGTCAACACGATGGAAATACCATTGCCAACACCATTTTCCGTGATCCGCTCTCCGATCCACATCAAGAACGCACTTCCTGCTGTCAAAGCCACAATTACTGTAATAACGTTAAATGCATTGTATGTCTGTAACAGTCCCTGCCGGCCAAACCCGATGGCCATAGCGCTGGACTCAATCAGGGCAAGAACCACTGTAACATATCTCGTGATGGACGCAATCTTCTTCCTTCCGTCAGCGCCGTCTCGCTGCATCTCCTCCAATTTGGGGATGGCGATGGTCATAAGCTGCATAATGATCGAAGATGTAATATACGGTGTAATGCTCAATGCCAGAATAGACATACGCAGGAACGAACCACCAGTAAAAGCATCAAGGAAATTGAAAGCATCACCTGCCGACGTCTGCTGTTCAAACCAGTTCGCAAAAAAGCCCGTGTTAATGCCGGGAACCGGCAGCTGTGATCCTAAGCGGATCACAACTAACATCAGAAACGTAAACAAAAGCTTCTTTCTGATCTCCTTGATTTTAAACGCATTCTTTAAGGTTGTTAACATTAAATCACCTCTGCTGTTCCACCAAGTGCCTCGATCTTTTCTTTAGCGGATGCACTGAAGGCACCTGCCTTCACATCGAGCTTCTTGGTAAGTTCTCCGTTTCCAAGAATCTTAACGCCATCACGCGGATGCTTAACGATTCCCTTCTCGATCAACGCATCGACATCGACGGTAGCGCCATTGTCAAATACTTCCAGTGCGCCTAAATTGATTGCCACGATCTCCTTAGAATTTCTGCATTTAAATCCTCTCTTGGGAAGACGTCTGTATAATGGCATCTGTCCACCTTCGAAGCCTGCTCTCGGTGCTCCGGAACGGGCCTTCTGGCCTTTGTGTCCCTTGCCGGCAGTCTTTCCATTGCCTGAGCCATGTCCACGGCCTCTTCTAAAATTATCACTATGCACTGACCCGGCAGCGGGTCTTAAATTTGATAATTCCATTCTGACACCTCCTTTATTTATACTTCTTCTACTTTTACCATATGTCTTACTCTCTGGATCTGGCCTCTGGTTGACGCATTATCCGGCAGTTCCACTGTCTGATTGAGTTTGCGGAGTCCCATAGCTTCGATTGTCGCTCTGCTCTTGGGTACCTGGCCAATGGTAGATTTCACCAAAGTAATTTTTAATTTCTTATCTGTTACCTTCTTTTCTGCCATCTCTTTTTCCTCCTAAATCTTCTAAAAAACTTCCAGCAGCTCAGGCGCGGACTTCATCCACAGCCTTGCCACGGTTCTTAGCTACTTCTTCAGGAGTCTTCAACTGGCTTAAACCTGCGATTGTAGCAAGTACAACGTTCTGCTTATTGTTGGAGCCTAAAGACTTCGTACGGATATTCTTGATCCCTGCAAGTTCACATACGATACGTGCAGGACCTCCTGCGATGATACCGGTACCTTCCGGAGCTCTCTTCAAAAGAACAGAAGCGGAACCGAATTTCCCGATGAAATCATGTGTGATACTGTTCTTCTCATCCAATGCAACGGGAACCAGGTTCTTGATCGCATCTTCCTTACCTTTACGAATTGCCTCAGGGATTTCAGTTGCCTTACCTAAGCCCGCACCAACATGGCCGTTGCCGTCACCGACTACTACCAGTGCCGTAAAACGCATGTTACGACCACCTTTAACAACCTTAGTAACACGCTTGATCGTTACTACTTTTTCAGTCAATTCCAACTGACTTACATCAATGATTGTACGTCTCATGTGATTTCCCTCTCCCTTCCTAGAATTCTAAGCCAGCTTCTCTGGCCGCGTCAGCTAATGCTGCAATCTTACCCTGGTATATAAAGCCGCCTCTGTCAAAGACAACCATCTTAATGCCTTTTTCAATTGCTCTCTTAGCGATTACTGTTCCTAAATATGCCGCTGCATCAACGTTATTGGTCTTTTCCAGTTCCGCTTTTACATCTTTCTCAAGAGTAGAAGCTGCAACTAAAGTATTTCCAACTGTATCGTCAATAATCTGAGCATACATATGATTGTTGCTTCTAAACACAGAAAGGCGAGGTCTCTCGGCCGTGCCGCTGAAACGGTTACGCACTCTGTTGTGTTTTTTTACACGAACTTTTTGTCTTGATTCTTTCTTAACCATTTTTACCCATGCTCCTTTCGATTATTTCTTACCAGTCTTACCAACTTTACGTCTAATTGTCTCATCAGCATACTTAATACCCTTACCTTTATAAGGCTCCGGTCTTCTCTTATCTCTGATTTCAGCCGCAAATTGACCAACTTTTTCTTTATCAATACCTTTAACGATGATCACGTTCTGTCCTTCCATGACAGTCTCGATCCCCTCGGGATCCGTCATCTCAACCGGATGAGAATATCCAAGGTTCAGTGTCAGAACCTTGCCGGACTTGGATGCCCTGTAACCAACACCGTTTACTTCCAGCTTCTTCTCATAACCGGACGTAACACCCACCACCATATTGTTGATCAGTGTTCTGGTCAGACCGTGGAAAGATCTCATCTTCTTCAGATCATTAGGTCTGGATACTACTACCTGATCGCCTTCAACTTTAATCTCCATCTCTGACGGAAGCACTCTCTCAAGTGTTCCCTTAGGACCTTTTACAGTCACTTTATTATTTTCTGCAACCTCCACAGTTACGCCTGCGGGAATCGCGATTGGCATTCTTCCTATACGTGACATGCCCGTACCTCCTGTTTTTATTGTGAAATCATATATTCTTACAATGCAATAACCATTTTAATGCGGTATTTTCTGATGCTCCGGAAATTCTTGTTGTTCGAGTTTGCGAAGCAAATCTCGCAGACTACTCGAAAATTTATCTGCTGCGCAGATTCGCCGCTTCGCGGCTACTGATTTTCTCCTTGTCAGTCGCATAAAATCAAATACTCGCTTCGCTCGTGCTTGATTTTATTGCTTCCTGCCATGTTACCAGACGAACGCCAGCACCTCACCGCCTACCTGCAGCTCTCTTGCCTTCTTATCGGTCACAACGCCTTGGTTGGTCGAGATGATCGCAATGCCCAGTCCGCCCAACACTCTCGGAAGCTCTTCCTTGCCGGCATATACACGAAGTCCCGGCTTGGAGATTCTCTTGATTCCGGATATGATCTTATCGTTCTTATCCTCGCCGTATTTCAGCGTAATATGGATCGTCTTGAAACTGCCGTTATCGATCATATCAAATTTCCTTATATATCCTTCGTCCAGAAGAATCTGTGCAATCGCAAGTTTCATTTTGGATGAGGGTACATCTACTGTATCATGCTTTGCAGTATTTGCATTACGGATTCTTGTAAGCATATCTGCAATAGGATCGCTCATTGTCATGATTTTTCCTCCTTATATCATAATTGCCTTTCTCAGCCATCTATCCTATTTCAATATACCGGAAGAATGTATCTGCATCCCTTCTCCGGTCCGTCAATACACCGAAGAACGGGTGCGTCAGCAGCATTCTTCCCAACGAAACACAGTCTACTCAGATGCGGTTCTTTCACACCTTAAGTAAAGCTTTTCGTTGTTTTACCAGCTTGCTTTCTTAACGCCAGGAATCTGACCTTTATATGCTAACTCACGGAAGCAAATTCTGCAAATTCCGTATTTTCTCAAATAAGCATGTGGACGACCACAAATTTTGCAACGGTTATATTCCCTTGTAGAGAATTTCGGTTTACGCTGCTGTTTGATCTTCATTGCTGTCTTAGCCATGAATTTTCCTCCTTTTATTTAGCAAATGGCATATTAAACAATCTCAACAACTCACGGGCCTCTTCGTCAGTCTTAGCCGTGGTAACGAAGATAACGTCCATACCTCTTACCTTGTCTACCTTGTCATACTCGATCTCCGGGAAGATGATCTGCTCCTTGATACCAAGTGCATAGTTACCTCTTCCGTCAAAGGAATTCGGATTCACACCTCTAAAGTCACGTACACGGGGAAGCGCAAGGTTTACAAGACGATCCATAAACTCATACATTTTGTCACCGCGCAGCGTTGTCTTACAGCCAATGGACTGTCCTTCTCTGATCTTGAAGTTAGCGACAGAATTCTTTGCCTTCGTAACGACAGCTTTCTGGCCGGTGATGGTTTCCATATCACTTACAGCCATTTCCAAAACCTTGGCATTTTCCTTCGCTTCGCCAACACCCATGTTGACTACGATCTTGTCAAGCTTCGGAACTTCCATAACATTTTTATATCCAAACTTTTTGACCATAGCATCTACGATCTCGTTTTTATACATCTCTTTCAGTCTACTACTCAACGTTTTAGACCTCCTTTCTTAGAATTAATCGATGATGTCACCTGTGGACTTGGCAAAACGTACCTTCTTGTCATTTTCAAACTTAAAGCCAATTCTTGTAGCCTTACCCTTGTGAACATACATTACGTTGGAAGCGTCGATGGGTGCTTCCTTCTGTACGATACCGCCATTCTGGTTTGCAGCAGAGGGCTTCTCATGCCTGGTAATCATGTTGACACCTTCCACCAGAACCTTTCCGTTCTTTCTGTCAACGGAAACCACTTTGCCTTCTTTGTCTTTATCCTTACCGGCGATCACCTTCACGGTATCACCCTTCTTAATCTTAAATGTTGACATACCGGCACCTCCTATAATACTTCCGGAGCCAGTGAAACAATTTTCATAAACTGTTTATCACGAAGCTCTCTCGCTACTGGCCCAAAAATACGGGTTCCTCTCGGAGTCTTATCATCCTTGATGATCACAGCAGCATTTTCGTCAAATCTGATATATGAACCATCCTTGCGGCGAGCGCCTTTTACACTGCGCACAACTACAGCTTTTACAACATCGCCTTTTTTTACAACGCCGCCTGGTGTTGCATCTTTGACCGTAGCAACGATCACATCACCAATACGCGCATATCTTCTTGTAGAACCACCCACAACTCTGATGCACAGGACCTCTTTCGCACCGGTGTTGTCAGCGACCTTAAGTCTGCTTTCCTGTTGAATCATGCTAATTTCTCCTTCTTTCCATATTTACCATAAAATCATTGATCACTCATACCGGGAATTTCCACCGGAAATTCTCACAAACGAAATCTGGATTTCAGTAAATCTTTCCGTCTTATTTTGCTCTCTCAACGATCTCAACAAGTCTCCATCTCTTATCCTTGGATAAAGGTCTGGTCTCCATTACTTTAACTGTATCACCGATGTTACACTCGTTGTTCTCATCATGTGCCTTCAATTTATATGTCTTCTTTACAATCTTATTGTAGAGCGGATGCTTAACATGGTTTTCAATTGCCACAACAATTGTCTTGTCCATCTTATTGCTGGTCACTTTACCAGTACGGGTTTTCCGTAAATTTCTCTCCACGATCGATTCTCCTTTCCTATGATTTCAGTAAGCTGAAATCGCAAGAATTGCTTTGCAATTCTTACAGCACTGTTGCCTAATTTATTGTTTTTGCTTTCTGCGTGATCACTGTCTGAATTCTGGCAATGTTCCTTCTGACATCCTTGATTCTTGCCGTGTTATCCAGCTGATTCGTCGCATTCTGGAATCTCAGGTTGAAAAGTTCTTTCTTCGCATCAACCAGCGCCTGCGCTAATTCTACATCTGACTTCTTATTTAAATCTTCTACAAACTTATTAGTTTTCATTAGATACACCGCCTTCCAAGTCTGCTTTAGAAACAATTTTACATTTACATGGAAGCTTATGTGTTGCCAGACGTAACGCTTCTTTCGCCACCTCTTCAGATACTCCTGCGATTTCGAACATTACGCGTCCGGGCTTAACAACCGCTACCCAGTATTCCAGGGTACCTTTACCGGAACCCATACGTGTTTCTGCCGGCTTTGCTGTTACAGGTTTGTCAGGGAAAATCTTGATCCAAACTTTACCGCCACGCTTGATATAACGTGTCATAGCGATACGGGCTGCCTCGATCTGATTCGATTTGATCCAGCATGGCTCCATAGCCACAATACCGTATTCACCATAAGTGATCGTATTACCGCGGGAAGCTTTACCGCTCATAGAACCACGGAACTGTTTACGACGTTTTACTCTTTTAGGCATTAACATTATTTATCGCTCCCTTCCGCGTTAGATTTTGTAGGAAGTACTTCGCCCTTGTAAATCCATACTTTAACACCGAGCTTACCGTAAGTGGTGTCGGCCTCTGCAAATCCATAGTCAATATCTGCTCTCAAAGTCTGAAGCGGGATGGTTCCCTCACTGTAGAACTCTGTACGCGCGATATCCGCACCGCCCAGACGTCCTGCTACAGCCGCCTTGATACCCATCGCACCCGCCTTCATGGTTCTGCCCATGCAGGACTTCATAGCACGTCTGAAAGACACACGGTTCTCCAGCTGCTGCGCAATGTTCTCTGCAACAAGCTGTGCATCTCTGTCAGGTCTCTTGATCTCTTTGATATCTACGAGAACTTTCTTGTCTGTCAGCCTGGAAAGTTCTTTCTTGGTCGCTTCAATCTCTGCTCCGCCTTTACCGATCACAACACCCGGTTTTGCCGTGTAGATAATAATCTTCACCCTGTCAGACGCTCTCTCGATCTCGATCTTGGAAACACCGGCGCTGTATAATTTTTTCTTTAAAAAGGTTCTGATATTGTAGTCTTCTACCAGAAAATCAGAAAACTCCGCATCAGCATACCATTTGGAATCCCAATCTTTAATAACACCGACTCTTAAGCCGTGTGGATTAACTTTCTGTCCCATGTTGTTCTCCTTCCTATATGATCCTATCTTTCATCAAGCACGATCGTGATGTGGCTCATTCTCTTCTCGATCCTGTACGCCCTGCCCTGTGCTCTCGGCTGTATTCTCTTCATGGTCGGTCCTTTATTTGCATAGCACTCTGCAATATAAAGATTCTCCACATTCATGCCGTTGTTGTTCTCCGCATTCGCGATCGCGGACTGAAGCAACTTCTTAATGATACTCGATGCATATCTTGGATTATATTCCAGGATCGCAAGGGCTGTCGTCACATCCTTGCCCCTGATAGCATCCAATACGAAACACGCTTTCTGTACAGACACTCTTGCATAAGACAGCTTAGCTGAAGGTCTTGTATCTTTGTTCGCATTTCTTTCTCTCTTTATCTGGGATCTATGTCCTTTAGCCATAGATGAAAACCTCCTTTCAAATTAGCGAACTTTGGACTTTCTCTCGTCCTTATCATGTCCTCTATAAGTTCTGGTCGCCACGAACTCACCGAGTTTGTGCCCAACCATATCCTCTGTAACATATACCGGTACGTGCTTTCTTCCGTCATGAACCGCAAATGTATGTCCTACGAAGGAAGGGAAAATAGTAGAACGACGAGACCAGGTCTTAATAACCTGCTTCTGTCCCGACGCATTAAGTGCGTCTACTTTCTTCAGTAAGCTCGCATCTGCAAATGGTCCTTTTTTCAATGATCTAGCCATTTCAAACCTCCTAATTTTCTCTCTGTTCTCACAACCATGGAAGAATTGCCAGCAATTCTTCCATTCGAAGCCGTAGAATTTCTCATCTCATTATTTGATCGATCTTCCGTCTCTTCTTCTTACGATCAGCTTATTGGACGCTTTCTTCTTCTTACGCGTCTTCAAGCCAAGCGCCGGTTTGCCCCAAGGAGTGCTCGGGCCGGGACGGCCGATCGGTGCACGTCCTTCACCACCACCGTGCGGATGATCGTTGGGGTTCATAACGGAACCGCGGACTGTCGGACGAATACCCATGTGGCGCTTACGTCCTGCCTTACCGATCTTGATCAGGTTGTGATCTACATTGCCAACTGTACCTACGGTAGCACGGCATACGATCGGAACCATTCTCATCTCGCCGGAAGGTAATCTCAGTGTCGCATACTTGCCTTCCTTCGCCATGAGCTGTGCGCTGTTACCAGCAGAACGAACCATCTGTCCGCCTTTGCCGGGATATAACTCAATATTGTGAACCAATGTACCGACCGGAATCTCGGATAAAGGTAAGCAGTTACCTACTCTGATCTCCGCCTCGGGACCATTCATAACCTTCATGCCGTCTGTCAGGCCTTCCGGTGCAAGGATATATGCCTTCTCGCCATCCTCATAACAGATGAGTGCGATATTAGCCGTTCTGTTGGGATCGTACTCGATACCGATCACCCTAGCCGGAATACCGTCCTTCATTCTCTTAAAATCGATATTTCTGTATAATCTTCTGCTTCCGCCGCCATGATGTCTGACCGTGATCTTACCCTGATTGTTACGTCCCGCATTCTTCTTCAAGGAAGTGCAGAGCGCTTTCTCAGGGGTACTCTTCGTAATCTCGGAAAAATCAGAACCAGTCATATTACGTCTGGAAGGTGTATATGGGTTGTATGTCTTGATTCCCATGATCTCTTTTCTCCTTTTCTTATCAGATTTTTGCGCGCAGCCACATTGGTCCGGCCCGCATACCTTATCTTCTCACTTCGCCAGGCTCCGCTTATTCTTATAAGCCTGCGAAGATCTCGATCTCTTTGCTGTCCTCTGTCAGCTGTACGATAGCCTTCTTGGTTTTGGCTGTCTTGCCGTATACCATACCACGTCTCTTCGTCTTGCCATCCTGATTCATGGTGTTGACCTTCGCAACTTTCGTTCCCTCGAACATCTTCTCAACAGCTTCCTTGATCTGTGTCTTGTTAGCTTCCGGATGAACCAGGAAAGTATATTTCTTCTCGCTCATGCCAGCCATACTCTTCTCTGTGATAACCGGTTTGAGGATTACATCATAATACTGAATCGCTGCCATTATGCATACACCTCCTCGATCTTTGCAACGGCATCCTTCGTGATCACCAGCGTGTCACCTTTCAGGATATCGTAAACGTTGATGTTCTCTGCCACTGCAGTGGAAATGGCCGGCAGATTTTTTGCGGAGCAGATCACGTTTGCATCCTGCTCACCGATCACTACCATAGCCTTCGTTACTTTAAGGTTATCCATAACCTCTTTAAACTTCTTCGTCTTGATCTCGTCCAGTTTCAGCTCATCCAACACGATCAGCTTGTTGTCCTGTACTCTGCTCGTAAGAACAGATTTGAGAGCTGCCTGCTTCTCTTTCTTATTCATCTTGAAAGAATAATCTCTCGGAACGGGAGCAAATACAACTCCGCCGCCCTTCCACTGAGGAGATCTTGTGGATCCCTGTCTTGCATGACCGGTTCCCTTCTGTCTCCAGGGTTTCCTGCCGCCGCCGGAAACTTCGGAGCGGGTCTTGGCCTTCTGCGTTCCCTGACGCCTGTTCGCAAGTGTCTGAACAACTGCCATGTGTACCAGATGTTCATTGATCTCGACACCGAACACCGCATCATTCAAATCCATCTTGCCGACTTCTTTGCCTTCCATATTATAAACAGATACGTTTGCCATCTGTATGGTCCTCCTTTCATCTGTGACTCAGGTCACTATTTCGCATTCACCTTAGTGGTCTCTTTAACGGTTACTAAGGCTTTTCTCGGGCCCGGTACAGCGCCTTTGACAAGGATAAGGTTCTTATCCGCATCAACTCTCACTACCGTAAGGTTCTGAACAGTTACTCTCACGCAGCCCATATGTCCCGGCATTCCCTTGCCCTTAAACACTTTGCTGGGCGAGGAACATGCACCATTGGAACCCTGATGGCGATGAAATTTGGAACCGTGAGTCATGGGACCTCTGTGCTGGCCGTGTCTCTTGATCGCGCCCTGGAATCCCTTACCTTTGGAGATCGCGGTCACGTCAACTCTGTCACCGTTCGCAAAGATATCTGCCTTGATTTCACTTCCAAGTGTATACTCTTCTGCGTTCTCCAGCTTTAACTCTCTCACGAATCTCCTGCTGGACACGCCCGCCTTGTCGAAGTGGCCTTTCAGCGCCTTGTTAACGCCGTGTCTGTGGATAACTTCCTTCTTGCCGCTCTTATCCTTGTTGACGATCTTATCTTTCATTTCTACAAAGCCAACCTGTACAGCGCTGTAACCGTCATTCTCTTTCGTTTTAACCTGTGTCACTGCACAAGGGCCTGCCTGAAGCACGGTAACGGGTGTCAATGTTCCGTCTTCGTTGAAGATTTGAGTCATTCCGACTTTTGTTGCCAAAATAGCTTTCTTCATTTCCTTTACCTCCTGTTACTCTACAGCGGACCAGTGTCAATCGCCTTATGGTCTGAAGTTACTCCCGCAGGGATTTGCTTCCGGTCATCCTAGTAGGGGTCTTATTTGTTTTTCATCTTGATGTCGATATAAACACCTGCAGGCATCTCCAGTCTCTGCAGCGCATCCACCGTCTTGGGTGTAGGTGTGATGATATCGATGAGTCTCTTGTGAGTCCTCTGCTCGAACTGCTCTCTGGAATCCTTGTACTTGTGAACCGCTCTTAAGATGGTCACTACTTCCTTCTTTGTCGGAAGCGGTACCGGGCCGCTCACCTGAGATCCGTTCTTCTTCACCGTCTCGATGATTTTCTTTGCAGATGCATCAACCAACTGATGATCATAGGCTTTAAGTGTAATTCTCATTACTTGACTTGCCATAAAAAAAGTCGCCTCCTTTTCGCACTTTT